>Ga0182024_10018459_pt1 | contig 12983 bp, 10 predicted proteins | sample P32metaG_FD_120480 | JGI IMG/M metagenome (GOLD analysis project Ga0182024, IMG submission 120480) | Permafrost microbial communities from Stordalen Mire, Sweden - P3-2 metaG (Illumina Assembly) | ecosystem: Environmental > Terrestrial > Soil > Wetlands > Permafrost | place: Sweden: Stordalen...
ACGTAGGCCTCGCCGACGCCGACGCCGGGGCTGAGCGGTGCGCCGAGCAGGATCGGCGACATTTCTTCCGGCGCGACTCGCGGCGGGGCAGGCGCGGCGTGGGCGGCGGCCGACACCTGTTCGAGGAGGTGGGCGTCGCCGACGATGGCCGCGACCTGGGCGGCCACCGTGACGAGCATCCGGATTTCGTTCTGGGTGAAGGTGCGCTGCTCCATCGTCTGGACGACGAGGACGCCCTGCAATTCGCCGCCCTCGACGAGCGGCACGCCGAGGAAGGAATGGTAGGGGTCTTCGCCGGCCTCGGGGAAGTATTTGAAGCGCGGGTGCCGGAAGGCGTCGGCCACCATGACGGGGGCCATCTTCTCGGCGGTCAGGCCGGTAAGGCCTTCGTCGAGGCGCATGCGGACGCGGCCGATGCTGTCGCGCGACAGGCCGACGGTGGCGCTGAGCACCAGTTCGCCCTGTTCGGGATGGAGCACGTAAACCGAGCAGACGGCGGTGTGGAAGCGGCCCTGGATGAGCCGGACGACGTTGGCGAGGGTTTCGCTGGGGTCGTGGCTGTGGGCCACCAGCTGACTGATCTCTTCGAGCGTCAGCAGCAGCGAACTCTCATAACTGGCGCCGGGCTGGTTCATGTCGTCTGGCACGCCTCCTTGTGTTTAGGAGTATGAATCGAGAGGCGAGTGGCGAGTGAGGACCGTTTAGCCGCGACCCGAAGGGGAGCGGCTAAACGGTCCTCACTCGCCACTCATCACTTCGTCGTCACCACCAGCAGCCGCCTTATTCCTTCAACCGGACGAACCGCTCATAGTATTCGGCCACCTTGCCGTCCTTCACCTCCCCGTCGTGCAGCAGGATGCCGTAGCGCAATTTGAGGTGGTCCCCCTTGGCCAGTTTCACGAGGTCGGTTTTGCCCTTCACCGCCGGGAAGCCGGACTTGTCGCGGCCGAACGGGTTGGCGGCCATCAGGCCGTAGCCGCGGACGTGCCAGCAGCTCGGGTACGGGTTGCCGGGGTCCGCCAACAGGGCCACGCCCTCCGTTTTGCCCTCCGCGACGCCGCTGTAGTCGCACCACGCCGACGCGCGGCCCCAACAGCCGTCCGCGCCCTTCTCGCCCGTTTTGCCGTCGGCGTTGGTGATTACGCCCTTGCCCTTGTCCTCGGTGATGTCCGTCCGCACGCGCACTCCGAACGAACCCTCCTTGGTGTCGCCGAACGTGATCGGGCAGACGTCCGCCCACAGGTCGCTGTCCACCACCAGAAGCCGCGCCCCGTCCACCTCGTAGAGCGCGATCGTCCGCTTCTCGTCCAGTATCTTCACGCCGTCGGCCGTTTGCCACTCGTTGTCGGTGACGACGCGGGCGCCGCCGTTCTTCCGCTCCGGCTCGCCGACCTTGACGCAGACGATGCGGCCGTGACCCGCCGCCTCCGACCAGAAATCGACTCCTTCGATCCCCTTGATCTTTTGTTTGACCTCGATCCCTTCGGGGATGACGTCGCCGTGGCTGAACCAGCCGGACTTCTGATGGATGTGGTCGGTCTGTTCGCCCGGCTTGGCCTCCTCCATCGGCCACGCGCGCGTGACCGGGACGCCGTCGGGGGCGTTGAGCGGCCAGAAGTACGGCTTGGCCAGGTCCGGCCCGATGTGATAGCGCGTGACGAGGGCGTTGCCGATTCGGAAGTCGATGTGGTCCTTGGCCGTCTCGATGTTCGCGCCGGCCGGCCCCGCCGCGGGGAGGAGCGCCCACGCCCCCGCCAGCGCCGCCGTCCAGACCGCCAGCGCCGCCCTTCGCCGCATCTTCATGGTCGTCCTCCGGGGCGAATGGGTTTGCGGGACGACGGCGAACCGGCCCGCCGTCAACGGCGGGCCTACAAGCAAAAGCCCGGTAAACCGGGCTGATGGCTATGGCAGCCCCGTTCACGGGGCTTCGGCTTGTAGGCCCGCCGTTGACGGCGGGCCGCGTCGTCGCCGACCGCCGCCCTCCCTATACTGTGGGGGCGGCGGCGACTCGCCGGCCCGGCTTTTCTAGGAATGCGCCGCCGCTCTGAATCTCTGGCGAGTATAGAGGGTATGTCCTGTGCGGTCCACCGACCGGGACACCCTCGCCCCCCCTGTAAGGAGTCGTTTCATGCGGACGCGAATCGCTGCCCTGGCGGGCCTGGTGCTACTGGCCGCCGCCCCCGCGCTGACGCGCGCGGCCGACGCCAAGTCGGACAAGCCGGCCCTGGTCGTCGCCTTCAAGTCGCTCGACGGCCTGATCGCCGACGCCAAGTACATCGCCTCCCTGGCCGGCAAGGAAGAAGAGGCCAACCAGGCCGAAAAGACCCTGCAAAGCCTCGTCGGCGGCCCCAAGGGTCTGGAAGGCGTCGATGCCAAGAAGCCGATGGGGCTGTACGCCCGCATCAACGAAGACGACCCGCAAAAGAGCGAAGTCGTGCTGCTGCTGCCCATCGCCGACGAGGACGCCTTCGTGCAACTGCTGAAGCGGCAGGACAAGATCCAGGTCGAAAAGAAGGCGGCGGACGGCTCCTATCAGGTCAACGCCGAGACCATCCCCTTCCCCCTCTTCCTCCGGTTCGCCAACCACTACGCCTACGTCACCGGCCCGACCAAGGCGGGCATCGACAAGGACCGTCTGCTGGCCCCCGATGAGGTGCTGCCGGAAAAGACCAAGAGCCTGGCGTCGTTCGTACTGCACGTCGATCAGGTCCCGGCGAAGTACAAGGACGCGGCCGTCAGCTACGTCGCGGAGGAGGCCGCCAAGGACCGCAAGAAGGAGCACGGCGAAGAGACCGACGCGCAAAAGGCCTTCCGCCTTGCGGCCTCCGAGCAGGGGGAAAAGTTGGTTAAAAGCATCATTGAGGACGGCGGCGACCTGACGGCCAGCATCGACGTGGACCGGGAGGCGGGCGAGCTGTCGATGTCGGCGAGCTTCGCCGGCAAGCCCGGCAGCAAGCTGGCGGAGGGCATCGACGACCTGGGCAACAAGAAGAGCGTCGCGGCCGGCCTGATCGGCGCCGACTCCGCCCTCAACGGCGTCGTGAACGCGGCCCTGCCGGAGGGGCTGCGCAAGCCGCTGTCCGACGTGATCGACGAGCTGGTGCAAAAGGGTCTGACCGAGGCCGGGCAGAAGGGCCAGCGCGAGGCGGCCGAGGCCTTCGTCAAGGCGGTGCTGCCGACCCTCAAGGCGGGCGAACTGGACGCCGGCTTCACCCTCAACGGCCCCGGACCCAAGGGCTTCTACGCCGTGGTGATCGGCCTGAAGGTCCGCGAGGGCGAGGACATCGAGAAGGCGGTCAAGGACGCCCTCAAGAAGCTCCCGGAAAAGGATCGGGAAAAGATCAAACTCGACGTGGACAAGGCCGGCGGCGTCAACATCCACAGCGCCGTCCCCGACGAAAAGGAGGATGCGAACACCCGCAAGACGCTGGGCGAGGACGCGACGGTTTACTTCGCCTTCCGCGACGACGCCATCCTGCTGGCGCGCGGCGAGGGGGCGTTGGACGCCCTCAAGGAGGCGCTGACGTCCAAGCCGAAGGCCGGCGCCGTGGCCCGGCTGGAAGTGTCCATGAGCCGTGTCTCGGCGGGGGTGGACAACCAGATGCCGGGCGCCGCCGACGCCGCCAAGAAGGCGTTCAAGGACGGCGCGAAGGACAAGGTCCGCTTCGCCGTGGAGGGCGGCAAGGCGCTGACGGTGAAGGTCGGCATGGACGCCGCGGTCGTCACCTTCTCCGCCCTGGTGCAGGAGGCGCGGCAGAAGAACAAGGAAAAGGACCAGGATAAGTAAGAGTCGGTATCATTTAGGCGAGCGGCGCGGCGTCAGCCCGCCGGTGTAGCATAGCGCCGCGGAACGGATGCTAGACCGGCGGGCTGACGCCGCGCCGCTCGCCGGGGAACGCCCGTACAGGCCGCCGGATTATCCGGCGGCCCGTACCATTTTTACGCCCCTCAATCACGAAAGCCGTTTGCGACGGCCGGACCCCGTCGGTACAATCGCCGATGTCGGTACGACTTGCTTGTACCCGTCCAGAACGTCCGGCGATCCCGGTATGGCGGCGTGGCATATATTTCCTGAAGCGGTGGTGACGGCGGCCCGTCAGCCGGCCGCGCCCCCCCGCGTCTCCGGGCCGTCCGCGCCGAGTCGGCGGCCCGAGTCCGGCGCACCATGAACACGGAACAGAACCACATCAAGGGCTTGGGGAAGGCGCTTTTCCAGGAAGCGGGGGACGCCCTGTTCCTGTTCGACCCCGACACCGACCGCCTGCTGGCCGTCAACCCCATGGCCGAGCGCCTCACCGGCCACGGCCGCGCCGACCTGCTCGCCCGGCCGATGACCTACTGGTTCCGCTTCGCCGGCAAGGGCAGCCAACGCCTCCGCCACGCCGGCAGCCACAGCGAAATCTTCCACTCCCAGGAGGGGTTTCTCCTCCGCACGCGCTCCGACGACGAGTGGGTCCCGGTCAACATCACCATCGCCCGGCTGCACGTGGAGCCGAAGCCGCTGGCGCTGATCACCGCCCGCGACATCCGCGAACAGCGCGAGGCCCACGCCCAGCTGCAGGCCAAGGAGGCGGAGCTGCGGCGCGTGCTGGCCTCGGTTTCCGACTGCCTGTGGAGCGCGGAGCTGGACGCGGACGGCCGATGGGTTTACCGCTTCCTGTCGCCCGTCGTCGCCCGCATCACCGGCCGGCCGCAGGAAACCTTCCTCCGCGGCGGGTCGGCGGCGTGGCGGGCCGTGGTCCATCCCGAGGACCAGCCGCGCTGGGACCAGGCGCTGGCCCGGCTGCGGGCCGGCCAACCCAGCCAGGAGGAGTACCGCGTCGTCCTGCCTGACGGCATGGTCCGCTGGGTGCGCGACAGCGCGACGCCGACGCCGGGGCCGGAGCGCGGCGCGCTGCGGCTGGACGGCGTCCTGACCGACCTGACCGAGCGCAAAGTCGCGGAGGAGGCGCTGGCCCAGGAGCGCCGCCTGCTGCACACGCTGATGAACAACCTGCCCGACGCCATCTATTTCAAAGATCGCGAAAGCCGGTTCCTGGCCATTAACGCCGGCCTGGCGAAGCGGCACGGCCTGCACAACCCGTCCGAGGCCGTCGGCAAATCCGACTTCGACTACTTCACGCGCGAGCACGCCGAACAGGCCTTCCGCGACGAGCAGCAGGTGATCGCCACCGGCCGGCCGATGGTGGGCGTCGAGGAGAAAGAGACCTGGAACGACGGCAGCGTGACCTGGGCGTCCTCCACCAAGATGCCGCTGCGCGACCCGCAGGGCCGCATCGTCGGCACCTTCGGCGTTTCCCGCGACATTACGGAGAGAAAAAGAGCTGAGGAGGAACTTCAGAAGGCCAAGGCGGCGGCGGAGGCGGCCAACCGGGCCAAGAGCGAGTTCCTGGCCAACATGAGCCACGAGATCCGCACGCCCATGAACGGCATTCTCGGCATGACCGAGTTGGCCCTGGACACCAGCCTGACGCGCGAGCAGCGCGAGTATCTGACGATGGTGAAGGCGTCGGCCGAGGCGCTTTTGGGCATCATCAACGACATCCTCGACTTCTCCAAGATCGAGGCCCGCAAGCTGCACCTGGACGCGGTGGACTTCGCCCTGCGGCCGCACCTGGACGACGTGATGAAGACGCTGGCGCTGCGGGCGCAGCAGAAGGGTTTGGAATTGGCCTGCCGCGTGGACCCGGAGGCGCCGGAGTCGGTGTGCGGCGACCCCGGCCGGCTGCGGCAAATTCTCGTCAACCTGATCGGCAACGCCATCAAGTTCACCGGCCGCGGCGAGGTGGTGGTGGACGTGCGGCCGGAGACGCGCACCGAGCGGGAAATCGGCCTGCATTTTTCGGTGCGCGACACCGGCATCGGCATCCCCAAGGACCACCAGTCGCACGTTTTCGAGGCGTTCACCCAGGTCGATCACTCGACGACGCGCAAGTACGGCGGCACCGGCCTGGGTCTGACGATCTCGTCGCAGCTGGCGTCGATGATGGGCGGCCGCATCTGGGTGGAGAGCGAGCCGGGCCAGGGCAGCACGTTCCACGTCACGGCCCGCTTCGGCCTGGCCGGTAACGGGGCGCCGCCGCCGCCGCCGGCCCAACCGACGCACCTGCACGGCCTGCCGGTGCTGATCGTGGACGACAACGCCACCAACCGCCGCATCCTCGAAGAGGTGCTGGCCAACTGGCGGATGCGGCCGCGGGCCGTGAGCGGCGGCGCCGAGGCGCTGGCCGCGCTAGCCGAGGCGGCGACGGCGGGCGAGCCGTACCCGCTGGTGCTCCTGGACGGCCACATGCCGGAGATGGACGGCTTCACGCTGGCGGCCCGCATCCGGGACGACCCGAAGCTGGCGCAGGCCGCGGTGCTGATGCTGACCTCGGCCGGGCAGCCCGACGACGTGGAGCGCTGCCGGCAGCTGGGCGTCCGCGCCTACCTGACCAAGCCGATTCGCCAGTCGGAATTGCTGGAGACGATCCTTTCGACGCTGGGCGGTTCGCCGCTGCACGCCCGGCTGGCGGCGGCCGGCGAGGCGGCGGGGCCGGCCGGCCGGCGGCCGCTGCGCGTCCTGGTGGCGGAGGACAACGTCGTCAACCAGAAGCTGGCCCTGGCCCTGCTCCGGAAGCAGGGGCACACGGTCGTCGTCGCCAACAACGGCCGCGAGGCGGTGGAAGCGCTGGAAAACAAGCCTTTTGATGTCGTATTAATGGACGTTCAGATGCCGGAGATGGACGGCATGGAGGCCACGGCCGAAATCCGCCGGCGGGAGCGGGAGAAGGGGGTCGGCCGGACGCCGATCATCGCCATGACGGCCCACGCCATGAAGGGCGACCGCGAGCGCTGCCTGGCGGCCGGCATGGACGGCTACGTCTCCAAACCGATCCAGACGCAGGAACTGTTCGCCGCCCTGGCGGCCGTGGACCAGGCGCATTCGGCCGAGCCCGCGGTCCCGGCGGAAGTCCCGGCGGCGCCGGCCGAGGCGGCGCCGCTGCTGGACCAGACCGAGGCGCTGGCCCGCGTGGGCGGCGATTGGGACCTGTTAAGGTCGCTGGCGGAGGTGTTCTTCGACTCCTACCCGGCGCAGCTGGCCCAGCTGCATGAGGCCGTCGGCCGCGGCGACGCGCCGACGGTGTACCGGCTGGCGCATACGCTGGTGGGGGCGGTGGGCATTTTCGGGGCGAAGCCGGCGGTGGCGGCGGCGGCGCGGCTGGAGTGGATGGGCCGCGGCGGCGATCTGACGGGGGCCGAGGAGGCGTGGAAGGGTCTGGAGGCGGCCCTGGCCCGGTTGAAGCCGGCGCTGGCGGCGCTGACGGAAACGGCCGGGGCGGCCCACTGACGGCCGGTTACGGAATGCCCCGGAGTTTCTTCACCCAGGCCCGCGTGGCGACGGTCACGGCGGCGAGGCGGGCGGCGTCTTGAAATAACGAAGAATGAAGAACGGGGAACAGGGAATGAGGAAGTTTCCGTTCCCCGTGCCCCGTGCCCCGTTCTTCATTCTTCATTTTCGAGGCGCATCGTGGGAGTCATCGCCAGTGGCGACACGCTGTATCGAGGCAAGGCCGTGAGGAAGGCGGCGTAGTAGGCGCGGCTGACCGCGCTGCGGAACCCCTCCGGGTTCTTCTCATTAGCGAGCAGCCGGTCGGCGAGGCGCCAGAAGTCGTGCGGGCGCATGGTCAGACGATCGTGTAAGAGAAGCGGATTTGATCCCTTTCCGGAAACGGCAGCGCTTTGACCCATTGAGGGCGGAACCGCCGGTCCCCCTCCCGCGCCTCTTCGTAGCCGGATCGGACTTCCAGGAAGACGTAGGCCTTTTCGGTCCCCTCCAAGGGGTCTTTCCAGATGGACAAAGTTAGTTTCTCGATCGGCGGGAAGTTCCGCCGCGCCAACTCGATCGTGGTGCGGACACGCTCCAGGATGCCGTGGCGGATGCAGAACTCGCGCACCTTGTCCGGCTCGTCCGCGTAATCGGCGATCCAGTCCCCAAGGTCCGCTTGAGTGGTCGGCATGACGGCCTCGCCGTTCGGGAGTGCGGGCGACTCGACGGCTTAAATTATCCACCGCGATTCCTCCCGCGTCAATGAGGGGCCGGGAAGCGCCGCGACCGCGACTGCCTCACCGGCGAACCGGCGTCGCGGCCGGCGCCAGCCGCGCCGCCCTCCTTTCACACACCCGGCGCGGCGTTTTTCTCCGCTTTTCACCCCGCCGCGGCCTGCCTTCCCACAAAACGGCGGTTATCGTTGGGCGGGCGGGATCGCGCGCCCTCCCGTCTCCCACCTTGGACCGCAACCTGAAGGGATCTCCATGCGAACCACCTACCGCCGCGCGGCCGCGGCGCTGGCCGCCCTGCTCTGCCTGGCCGGGACGGCGTCCGTGAGCCGCGCCCAATTCTTCATCGGCTGGGGCGAGTACGACCGCCAGCTCCAGCCCGGCGCCGTCATCCCCTACGACGCCGCCCCCTTCTCCGAGCGCTACAACTACTACGCCGGCCCCGCCTTCTACCTGGGCGGCGGCAACTATTACGACAACTTCGTCTATATGGACTATCTGGATCGTCTGGATCGGGCCCAGCGCTTCGGCTACCGCCGGCCGGCCCCGCCGCCTTTCCTCGCCGGGCAGCACTGCCAGCCTTGCGGCCGGTAAAGGTCCGGCCCGCCGCGTCGTCGCGACCGTCGCACAAGCCTGACGCGCCAGCGAAGGGTTCCCATCTTCCTTCGCTGGCGCGTCAGGCTTGTGCGACGGTCGCGGCCCCGTTTATCCATGTCCGCGCGCTTCCTTATTCCCCCGTGTCACCGGCGCGTCTCCGAAATGGCACGGGCGGCCCCGTGCTTGAATGTTTTTTGGGAAACAGGAAAGTTTTCGCGCCGGAAAGTCGATACAGACGGAGAGGCCCGCCAAGTCTTCCGCGGTGAGAAGGCTTCGGCATGGCCGGCGATACGGAAGCCGCACGCCGCACGGGAAGGGCGGCTTCCGGAAGGCCCGTTCTCGTGCCCCCTCTACCGGAGCGTGTCCTCGAATGGCCAGCGTTGCCTTGATTCGACCCGCACTCCGGCATCGCACCTCCGCCGGCTTTGCCGCGTCGCTGGTCGTTTGCCTCGCCGCCGCCTGCCTCCGCGCCGCCGACGGAGACGCCCCCGGCCCCCTTCCACCGCCGCCTCCGCCCGGCCTGCTGCCGCCGCCCCCGCCGCTATTAATACAGTCAGGTCCGCCGCCGCAAACCGCCCCGGTCGTGCAAGCCGCCGCGTCGTCGCCGGGCAAGAAACAGAACCCGAAGCGGGCGGCCGACGACGCGTTGCCCCCGCCGAGGCCGCTGCCCAGCCCCGTCCCAAGTTACCCCCTGCCCTTGCGGGCCGAGGCGCCCCCGCCGGGCCTGGCGCCGGCGCCGACCCCCGAAGTCGAGGAAGAGTATGCCCAGTTCGTGGACCGGCGCGTCGATCCGCATAACACCCTGGACGTAGTGGTCGGCCGGCAGACGCTGCTCGTCCTCAAGCAGAAGCCGAACAAGGTTCAGCTGCCCGACGAAAAAATCGCCGCTTACGAGTTGATTTCCGGCAAAGACCTGGCGGTTACGGGCAAGGCCATCGGGTCCACGGTACTCAACCTCTGGTTCCCCGACCCGAAGGACGCCACGAAGGACAAAATCCTGAGTTACCTCGTCCACGTCGTCCCGGACCCGGAAGTGGGCGAGCGGCGCGAGGCCTGTTTCCGCCGGCTGCAGGACGAAATCAACCGCAAGTTCCCCGACAGCGTCGTCCGACTGACGCTGCTCAACGACAAGCTGCTCGTCTGCGGCCAGGCCAAGGACGGCTTCGAGGCCCAGCAGATCCTGCACGTCCTAGGCGTCAACGCCGGCCCGCCGCCGGTCGTCGCCGCCGATCAGGTCAATTTGAACGTCGTGAACGTCAACGCGGGGCCGAACGCGCCGCCGTCGGCCGGCCTGGGGGATTTCCTCGTCGAAACCGCCTCGGGCGAAAAGTACACCGTCGTCAACCTCCTGCACGTCCCCGGCGACCAGCAGGTGTTGCTGCGCGTCACCGTGGCGGAGATCAACCGCACCGCGGCCCGCAGCATCGGCGTCGATTTCGGCGCCCTGAAGCGCTGCTGCGAGGAGGCTTGCGGGGGCGCGGCGGTCGGCGTCAACGGCCCGGCCGGCGCCCTGCCGTACAGCATCGACAACGGCCGATGCGTCGCGGCCGTCAACGCCCTGAAAAACCTCGACTTCGCCCGCATCCTGGAGGAGCCGACCCTGACCGCCCTCAACGGCCAGGAGGCGTCGTCGCACGTGGGCGGCCAGTTCCCCGTCCCGGTGGTCAACGGCCTCACGCCCGCCGGCCTGCAAGGCGTGTCGTTCGTGCCGTTCGGCGTACAACTCAAATTCACGCCGTCCATCACCGACAAAGACCTGATCCGCCTGTCGGTGTCGGCCGAGGTCAGCACGCGCGACAACGACGCCACCGCCACCATCGGCAACACCAGCGTGCCGGGGCTGAGTACGCGCAACTTCCAGACCACGGTCGAGCTGCGCGCCGGTCAGACGTTGGCCGTGGCCGGCCTGATCCAGAACAATTTCGGCGTGGACGCCTCGCGCGTGCCCGCCTTCGGCGACCTGCCCGTCGTCGGCCACCTGTTCGGCCTCGACCGCACTGCGGCGAACGAACAGGAACTGATCGTGCTGATCACGCCCGAGTTGGTCCACCCGCTGGACAAGGGCGAGTGTCCGCCGCTGCCGGGCGGCGACGTGTTCGAGCCGGGCGACCTGGAGTTTTACCTGCTGGGCCGTCTGGAGAGCCGCCGGCCCTACGACTTCCGTTCGCCGGTGCGGACGGACCTGTCGCGCGACGCCCGCTACCGGCACTGCGAGCAGATGTTCATCTTCGGGCCGCAGGGTTACTCGGACGGCAAACCTTGAGGATGCTTCTTCATCGATACCTTTTGTAGGAATGGGAAGTGCCGGTCATGCGAACTCCCCCGAGCCGATGGCGATTCGCCCCTCTGACGGCGGGCGGCTTGTTGCTCCTGGCCCTGCCGCTCCTGGCGGCGGCCGACCCGGCGCCGGCGGCCTGCCCGGCCGCGTGCGGCAAGGATTGCCCGGCGCCATCGTGTTGGCAGGCCTTCTGGGACCACTTCCGCGACCCGTGCGCGACCATCCCGCCCGGCGCGGTCCCGGCCCCGGTCGGCTCGGCCGTGCGCACCTGGGACGGCTTGATGACCGACCGGGCCGCCGACGACCAGTTCGTCATCTATCAGCACGAATGGTACATGGGCAGCGGCTTTCTCGGGCCTTACGGCTGCACGCACGTCAAACGGATCGCCGCCCTGTTGCCGCGTCAGCCCGCCATCGTCGTCTTGCAGCCGGCGCCGTCGCCGGAACTGAACGAGAGCCGGCGGATGCTGCTGGTCCGCCTGCTGCAACGGGAAGGCGTCGTCGATGCGGAGAGGCGCGTGGTGGTGACGTTCCCGGCGGCCGAGGGGATGTCGGGCGACGAGGCGGCGCGGGCCTACGACCGCGGCCACGGCGGATGTGCCGGAGGCTGCCGTGGGTACTGATCCCGTCCCGTGGCAAGGAGGCGTCGTTATGTGCCTGCGACGAGCGAGCGGCGCGGCCCTGTTCCTGTCGGTGATATTCCTCCAAACCGGATGCGTATTCACCGGCGACGCGGTGCTGCCGCCCGAGGCGCCGACGATGGACGTTCACGCCTCCCGGCTCAAGGAGCTGCCGGCCGACCGGACGGCGGAGTTGTGCCAGGCGGCCGCGGAAGAGCTGGAAAAGCAGGGGCTGAACGCCGACGCCGTGGTGCAGTACGAGAAGGCCCGGCGGCTCGATCCGAAGCGCGGCCCGGTGGTGGCTCGGCGGCTGGCCGTGCTCTACGATCGCTTGGGCGACGACGCCCACGCCCTGGCCGATTACAAGGAGGCGCTGACGGCCGCCCCGCACGACGCCGACCTGCTCAACGATTTCGGCTATTACCATTACCAGCGCGGCGAATTGGACGACGCGGAGAAGTGTTTCCGGCAGGCGCTGGAAGCGAACCATTCCCACTTGCGGGCGGCGGTCAACCTGGGCCTGACGCTGGGCAAACAGGGCAAGGCCGACGCCAGCCTGGAGGCGTTCCGTCAGGTGTTGCCGGCTTCCGAGGCCTATTGCAACGTCGGCGTGCTGCTGGCGCAGCAGGGGAAGGCGGCGGATGCCCGGCACTCCTTGGAAGAAGCGTTGCACCTGGAACCGGGCATGAAGCAGGCGCGCCTCGTCCTGGATCACCTCGACGACATCGCCTCCGCGGCGCCGTCGGCCCCGCGGCCGGCGGCCGCCGCCGTCGCGCCGTCGTCCGTCGCGCAGGTGGTTGCTCCGGTCGCGCCTTCGTCGGTGGCGCGAAAGGAAACCGCCGTTCCGCTCACGCCGCCTCCGTCCCTTCGGGAGATCGCCGCCGTTCCTGCGGCGCCGCCGCTTCGACAGGCGACCGGTTCGGTCGCGCTGCCGCCAGTTCGCCAGGAAACCATCGTTCCCCTCGCGCCGCCGCTACTTCGTGAGGCCGCTACTGCCCCTGTCGCACCGCCGCCGGTTCGAGAGTCCTTGGCTGCGGTCGCGCTGCCGCCGCCGCTGCACCATGAGCCGGTCGTCCGCGTATCGCTGCCGCCACTGCCCCAGGAAACGAAGCCCACCGTGGTGTCTCCGGCGTTGGGGCCGCTTCTGCCGGCGCCCACGGCGACCATCAAGAGCGTTCAGGCGGAACCGACGCCGTCGGATTGATCCTTCGCGGCTCTGTGCTTGGCGCGCCGGGAAAAAGGTGTTCTTTTCGTGAATCATTTCGGACACAGGGGCGTCTAACTTACTGCAACACATCGGCGACCCCTCCGGGGGCCGCCGATTTGGTCTTTGACAATTCGGCGAGCACCTAGCCAAAGCGGGGGTGCGGGGGTCTTTTACGGCCGACGCATTCCTCGCCGGCGGCGGCGCGAGCCGTCGCCGCGAGTTCTTTTGAGTCGGCCCTAGA
>Ga0182024_10018460_pt1 | contig 12982 bp, 14 predicted proteins | sample P32metaG_FD_120480 | JGI IMG/M metagenome (GOLD analysis project Ga0182024, IMG submission 120480) | Permafrost microbial communities from Stordalen Mire, Sweden - P3-2 metaG (Illumina Assembly) | ecosystem: Environmental > Terrestrial > Soil > Wetlands > Permafrost | place: Sweden: Stordalen...
CGGCCCGATCAGCGCGGTAATATTTCCTTGCAGCGCCGCGAATGACAGATCGTCGACCGCGACCAGCCCGCCGAAGCGCATGGTCAAGTGCTCGACGCTGAGCAGAATGTCGCCGGCGGCAGGCGTATCTCGGCGCATGACCTCTTCCGAAAACCGGTCTCCACTTTTCGGGATCATGCGCTAGCCGTGACCTTCCCCGATCAAGTCGGCGGAGATGCTCTTGCGCTCCTTCAGGAACACCGAAGGCTCGCGCGTCGAAATCAGGCCGCGCGGCCGCCATATCATGATCAGCACCATGGCGAAGCCGAACAGCAGCATGCGGTACTGTGTCGGATCGAAGGTTGGCCCGAAAATCTGCTTGAGGAAGTCGAGATCGCGCATGATCTCGGTACCGCCGATCATCACGATGGCGCCGATCGCGACGCCGATCTGGCTGCCCATGCCGCCAAGCACCACGATCGACAGGATGGTGGCGGACTCCAGGAAGGTGAAGGATTCCGGCGAGATAAAACCTTGGCGTGCCGCGAAGAACGATCCGGCAAAGCCCGCGAACATCGCCCCCATCGCGAAGGCGGTAAGCTTGGTGTTGGTGGTGTTGATGCCGAGCGAACGGCAGGCGGTCTCGTCCTCGCGCAGCGCCTCCCAAGCGCGGCCGACCGGCAGCCGGCGCAGCCGCACCGTCACGAAGGCGGTGAGAAGGGCGAGCGCCAGGATCAAATAATAGAGAAAGATGGTGCGGTAGATCGGCGAGAACTCCAACCCGAACACGGCGGCGAAGCCGTTGTCATCGGCGTTGAAAGGAATGCCGAAAAACGTCGGGCGCGGAATGCCGCTGATGCCGGCGTAGCCGTTGGTCAGGTCGACCCAGTTGATCAAGATGAGGCGGATCATCTCGCCGAACGCCAGCGTCACGATGGCGAGATAGTCGCCGCGCAGCCGCAGCACCGGAAAGCCGAGCAGGATACCCCAGAACGAGGACAGAATGCCGGCCAGCGGCAGCAGGATCCAGAACGAGAAGCCGAAGCTCTTGGCGAGCAATGCGTAGGAATAGGCGCCGACCGCATAGAACGCGACATAGCCGAGGTCGAGCAGACCGGCGAGGCCCACCACGATGTTGAGGCCCCAGCCGAGCATCACGTAAATCAGAATCTGGATGCCGAAGTTGTCGATCCATTTCAGCGCGCCGCGGAAGCCGGTGGCGGCGATGACGATTGCCGGATAGGCGATGACAAAACCGATGGCGAAGGGGACGAACCATTTGCCGACAATGGCGCGCCAGGGCGAGGGCGCCGCCGCGACCGGCCGCAACGTGCGCTGCTTGAGCCACGGCTCGGCCACCAGCGAATAGGCCAGCCGTCCGCCCCCGACGATGGCGACGATGGCAAACAGCAGTGGCCAGCGCGTGGTCAGGATCAGGTTATTGCGGATGTCGGTGATCGTCTTGAAGCCGATCAGCGGCAGGAACAGCCCGAAGGCGATGAGCGCGGTAAAGCCGGCGTCGCGCAGCGCGCGAGCCCAATCGACGCGGTTGGCTGGCGCGCCGTCGGCCATCCTAAACCTTCTCGACATCCGGCCGGCCGAACAGGCCCTGCGGCAGGAAGATCAAAGTGATCGCCAGCACGGAAAAAGCGGCGACGTCCTTATAGTCGATGGAAAAATAGGCCGACCACATGGTCTCGATCAGGCCGATGAGGAGGCCGCCGATCACTGCGCCCGGCAGCGAACCGATGCCGCCTAGCACCGCAGCGGTGAACGCCTTCACGCCCGGCACGAAACCGTCGGAAAAGCTCACCACGCCGTAATACATCAAGTACATGGTGCCGGCGACGGCGGCGAGCGCGGCGGCGATGACGAAGGTCATCGAAATGGTCTGATCGACATTGACGCCGACCAGCGCCGCCATTTTCTGATCCTGCTCGCAGGCGCGTTGCGCGCGGCCGAGCCGGGTCTTGGCCACCAGAAACCAGAACGCCGCGAGCAGCACCGCGGTGACGCCCCAGATGATGAGCTGCTTGTATGACAGCGTGACCGCATAGCCGTGCCCGTTCATGACGACGAACTCGCCCTGCACCATGGGCGGGATCGGCTTGTTGCGCGGGCCCTGGCTGACCTGCACGAAATTGGACAGGAAAATCGACATGCCGATCGCCGAGATCAGCGGCGCCAGCCGGAACGAGCCGCGCAGCGGACGGTAGGCGATGCGCTCGATCACCCAGTTGACCAGCGAGGTGAACACCATGGCCACGATCAGGACGATGAACAGCGCCAGCGCGATCGAAGTAATGCCGAGCCACGTGGTCAGGATCAGGAAGGCGATCAGCGCGATGAAGGCCGAGACCATGAACACGTCGCCGTGGGCGAAGTTCACCATGCCGATGATGCCGAACACCATGGTGTAGCCGATGGCGATCAGGCCGTAGATCGAGCCGAGGGTGATGCCGTTGATGAGCTGCTGGAGAAATACTTCCATGCGCTGCGCCCGCGCCTTTCGCGTCTGGTCGCCCGGCTGACGGCCATTGCCTCGATTCTACAAGGCTTAACAGGGCGTGGCGGGAGCGGCAACGCTGGCCGCGATACGTGTTATTAAGTCGCAGCGCAGCCGCGGAGGTTTAGAGGAAAGGCGCCATGTCCCCCAGCGTCGAAATCGCGGTCCGGGTCGGCGGCTCAGCCGTGGTTTTCGCCATTATGGCGCTGTGGGAATGGTTCGCCCCGCGCCGCCACCTGACGGCCGGCCGGCGGCCGCGGTGGCCCGGCAATCTCGGCATCCTGGCCGTCGATATTATAACGGTTCGGCTTTTAGTGCCGACCGCAGCCTTCGGCGTCGCGCTGGTCGCGGCTGCGCACGGCTGGGGGCTGTTCAAATTGCTGGCGTTGCCGGCCTGGGCGGCGCTCCCGCTCGGGGTGATCGCGCTCGATCTCGTGATCTACGGCCAGCACGTCGTCTTCCATCATGTGCCGGCGCTGTGGCGTCTTCACCGCATGCACCACGCCGATCTCGATATCGACGTGACCACCGGCGTGCGTTTCCATCCCCTGGAAATCCTGCTGTCGCTCGCGATCAAGATGGCGGCGGTGGCAGCACTCGGCGTGCCGGCGCTCGCCGTGCTGATCTTCGAGGTGCTGCTCAACGCCACCTCGATGTTCAACCACAGCAATGTGGCGTTGCCGCCGCGGCTGGACCGGCTCGCACGCTGGATCGTGGTGACGCCGCAGATGCATCAGGTGCATCACTCGATCGAGCGCGCGGAGACCGACAGCAATTTCGGATTCAATCTGCCGTGGTGGGATCGTCTGTTCGGGACCTATCGCGCCAAACCGGCGGCCGGCGAGCAAGGCATGACGATAGGCCTGCCGATCTTCCGCGACGTGGCGGAATTGCGCATCGTGCGTCTTTTGACGCAGCCGTTTCGCAAAGCCGTTTAGTCGCGCATGGCATTTTCCGAATGCGCGCGCGCTAATGCAGCCCGCCGAATTGCCAGATCAACAGCAAGATCGGCAGCGGAATCCCCAGCAGCCAAAGCAATAGATAGCGTCCCATGATTGTCGTCCCCTAAGTCGTTGTCGATCCGAAAGGGAACTCCGATGTCGGCAGCAGATTCCAACGGTCCTGGCTTCGGACTTGGTGCGGAACTGGACGAGGCGTTGGTGCGTTATGCGTTCGGGCGGGGAGCGCCAGACGACCAACGTTGGAAGGAAATAGAATGAGCCAGAATCAAAATCCCAACCAGAACCCCGGCCAGCAACAGCAGGGCAATCAGCCCGGCCAGCAGGGCGGTCAGCAGCAAGGTGGCGGGCAGCAGAAGCCCGGTCAGCAGCAGGGCGGCGGGCAAAAGCCCGGGCAGCAGCAGGACCGTCAAGGTCAGCAGGGCCAAAACCGCTAACGCACTGCAATACGACGATAAGGAAGCTCCGCCGCAAGGCGGGGTTTTTCGTTTGGGCCTGCACGATTGCGTTGGCTCGGCGCGCGGCCTCGCCTATGCTTGGCCCCGCCATGGCTTCGTCCACGCTCCCGCTGTTTCATCTTTACGGCGATCCACCGGACGATTCCGCTTTCGACTTCATCCATATCGAAACCATCGCCTCGCGCTCCGCGGTGCACGACTGGACGATCCGCGCGCATCGTCACCGCAACCTCTTTCAGATCCTGCTGATCGAGAAGGGCGGCGGCGAAATGACTTTCGAGACCGCGACCGTGGCATTCTCGGCGCCGGCGGCGATCCTGGTGCCGGCCACCACCGCGCACGGTTTCCGCTTTACGCCGCAAGTCACTGACGGATGGGTGGTGAGCTTCACCGAGGACGTCGCCGACGCGCTCGGCGACCAGTCGGGCGAGGCATTGGCGCGGCTCAAGGCGGTAGCGGCCGATCCACTGGTGCCGCTCGCCGGCGCGACCGAGGCCAAGCGTCTGGCCACGCTATGCGCGGACCTCAACGAGGAGGCCTCGCTCGCGCGCGAAGGCTATCGCCTCGCGATGCGCGGCCTGCTGGCGCTAATCGCCATCGAGGTGGTGCGGCTGGCGGTCAGCCGCGCACGCAGCGGCACCGTGACGCTGACGCGCGCCGATGCGCGGGTTGAGGAACTACGCCGTCTACTGGACGAGCATTTCCGCAAAGAGCGGCTGATCAGTTTTTATGCCGAGAAGCTGGCGATGACCGCCGACCGGCTCAACGACCACGTCAAGCGCGCGACCGGTGTGACGGCGGGCCATCTGATCCGCCAGCGCGTCCTGACCGAAGCCAAGCGGCAGCTGGTGTTCACCAATCAGCCGATCCACGAGATTTCCTACGATTTGGCGTTTTCCGATCCGTCCCACTTCACGCGATTTTTCCGCAAGCAGACCGGCATGACGCCGCAGGCATTTCGCGAGGGCCGGGGCGGTTAACATTAAGGACCGCGCTTAACCGGTAAGGTAAAGGTTTGGTTTCTTTTGAAATTGGCATTTGAAGCGCTTACGCGTTGATCGCCTGTTTCAGGGGTACGCATGCATAAACTCTCCGCCATAGCCATCGCCACCATCATCGGCGTAGCGCTCTACTTCACCCTGGTCTGGGGGTATGACGGGCTGCGCATGCTCACCTCGCCGAGCTATGGCCTGGAAGACGTCTGGCGCTCGCAATTCGTGTTCGGCATCGGCAGCCTGTTCGGCCTCGGCCCGATCGGACTGATCAAGCTCGCGGCCTTTTTCGGCGCGGTTAAACTGGCGGTCGCCGGCGTCTGCGCCGTGCACATCCTCGACCGCCTGCGCACCTTTATCGGCGGCACGGCGGACACCGAAATCCTCGAGGGCGCCCTGATCCTGGTGGTGGTGATCAACATCGTGGCGGTCGGTCCGGCGGTGTGGTCGCAGAACGCCGAACTGGTGCGCGAAACGGCCTTCCAGTTGATCCTCGCGGCGATCGCCACCGCGCTTTGCCTGGGCGAACGCGGCTACAAGCGTCAAAAGCCCGCTGTCGTGACGGAACTTGCGGCCACGCCGCGCGGCGCGCCCTGGTATTCGCCGTTCCGCTAAGGGCGCGGAGGTCTCATTTCATCCGATTTTGATTTTGCCGTCCGCCCGTAGCGGCGGGCTACTTGGCTTTTGCTAAGTCCGCCATCACCTCGGCGGCTTCCTTGAAGGCGTGGTTGGCGGCCGGCACGCCGCAATAGATCGCCTGCTGCAGGATGATTTCCTTGATGTAGGTCTCGGAAAAGCCGCCCTCGGCGATCGCTGCCCGCACGTGCAGGCGGAACTCGTCCCATTGGGCGAGCGCGATCATGCTGCCGATCACCAGCACGAGGCGGGTGCGCTCGTCGTAGTGCGGCCGCGTCCAGATCTCGCCCCAGGCGTAGCGGGTGATCAGTTCCTGGAATTCCGCATTGAACGGGGTCTTCTTGGCATTGGCGCGATCGACCCATTCATTGCCTAACACCTTGCGGCGCTGGGCCATGCCGTGCTCGTGGCGTTCTTTCTCGTCCATGGGCCCGGCCTCTAGTTCAGCAGGAAGTTGAGCGCGGCGTCGGTGAAAGCCTTCGGCTGCTCGACATTGGAGATATGCGCGGCATCGAGCGCCACGAGTTTGGCGCCTTTGATGGCTTTCGCGATGGCTTCGCCGGCAGCGGGGGGCGTTGCGGGATCCTGCTTGCCGACGATGACAAGGGTTGGCGTGGTGATGCGCGGATTGGACTCGCGGAAGTCCATGTCGCGGACGGCTTCGACGCAAGCGATATAGCCGTCGAGGTTGCTGGCGACGAACATCTTCGTCATGCGCTCGATCGTCTGCGGCGCGCGCTCCAGGAAACCTTTGGTGAACCAGCGCTCCATGTTCATGCCGACGATGTGTTTAAGGCCGTTTTCGCGCACGATTTTGATGCGGTCGGCCCACGGCCCCTTGTCGGCGTAATAGAAATTCGTATTGGCGAGAATAAGCTTCTCGACGCGGTCCGGTGCGTTGGCACCCAGCCACTGTCCGTCCATGCCGCCCATCGACAGCCCGCACCAGTTCATCTTTTTGATTTTGAGCGCATCCATGATTTTCAGGATGTCGCGGCCGAACAGGCCGAAGTTGTAGGGACCTTTGGTCGCGCCCGATTTGCCGTGGCCGCGGCGGTCCCAACGGATGAGGCGGAAATGCTTGGCGAACTCGGCGGCCTGGTCGTCCCACATATGCAGGTCGGTGCCGAGCGAATTCGACAGCATCAGCACGGGCGCGCCCTCGCGGCCCTCGATCTCGACGTTGAGCGGACAGCTATCGGCATCGATCGTCGGCATGAAAAATTTCTCCCCTAAACAGGATTTTGGTTGTGTCGGCGCGGCGTTAGGCGACACACTTAAAGCGGTCCGCGCCCGCTGCAAAGCTCTTTTCAGAGGCCTCGCGAGGGCTTAAGCCGTGGCCCAAGGTTCGGGCAGGTGTGCAAGGAGGATAATGCCGATGGCGATGGTGATGACCGGGGAGGTCCAACTCCCAGCCAGCCGCGAGGTTGTATATGCGAAGCTCAACGACGCGGAGGTGCTGAAAGCCTGCATTCCCGGGTGCGAGGAGCTCAACAAGATCTCCGACACCGAATTGCAGGCGGTCGCCGTCACCAAAATAGGTCCGGTGAAGGCCCGCTTCAAAGGCAAGGTGCATCTGACCGATCTCGATCCGCCCAACGGTTACAAGATTTCGGGCGAGGGCGACGGCGGCGTCGCCGGCTTCGCCAAGGGCGGGGCGACGGTGGCGCTCACCGAAAAAGACGGCGGTACCTTGCTCACCTACAACGTCGAGGCACAGATCGGCGGCAAGCTGGCCCAGCTCGGCCAACGCCTGGTCAATGGCGCGGCCAAGAAGATCGCCGACGACTTTTTCAAGAATTTTGCGGCCACAGTGACGGCCGGCTAGCGCCCCTCAACTCAGTTTTGGCGGTTTCCGCGCTTGGACTCCCTTGACCCGGCAGGCATCCGGGGTTCAGACTTATTCTTGTTCCAAGGCGCATTCGGGCCGAAATCGGCTATATTTCGGACCCGAGCCGCCGCCGCTCCGGGCGGACGTCGCGAAAAGAGGGCTTTTGGCCCCGAATTTGGGAGGACGGTTATGCCTGCGGTATCCATGACGGTGAACGGGAAGCCCGTCACCGGCGATGTCGAAGCGCGCACCTTGCTGGTGCAATTCCTGCGCGAAAACCTCCGGCTTACCGGCACGCATGTTGGCTGCGACACCTCGCAATGCGGCGCCTGTGTCGTGCATGTGGACGGCATCGCGGCGAAGTCCTGCACGCTGCTCGCGCTCCAGTGCGAGGGGGCCAAGATCATTACCATCGAAGGTCTGGCCGAGCCGGGTGGCGCCCTGCACCCGATGCAGGAGGCGTTTCGCGAGAACCACGGCCTGCAATGCGGTTATTGCACGCCCGGCATGATCATGGCGGCGCTCGATATCGTGCGCCGCCGCGGCAATGATCTGGATGAACACACGATCCGCGAACAGCTCGACGGCAACATCTGCCGCTGCACCGGATATCACAACATCGTCAAAGCTATAGCCGCGGGAGCGAAAGCGATGGCTAAGGGCGGCGCACGCCAGGCCGCCGAGTAGAACTGCCGCCTAGGAGCTTAAAAAAATACAACGGGAGGAGACCGCCATGAGCGCGACCGGGATCGGCGCGGCGGTGCGCCGCAAGGAAGACTTCCGCTTTATTACCGGCCAGGGACAATATACCGACGACGTGGTGCGGCCGGGAGAGACCCGCGCTGCGTTCGTGCGCTCGCCGCATGCCCGCGCCAAGATCAAGAGCGTCGATGCCGGCGCGGCCAAGAAAATGCCGGGCGTGGTGGCGGTGCTCACTGGCTTCGATCTCGCCAAGGACAAGATTGGTAATCTGATCTGCGGCTGGATGATCCATTCCAAGGACGGCTCGCCCATGAAGATGGCGCCGCATCCGGCGCTCGCTTCCGGCACGGTCAACCATGTCGGCGATGCGGTGGCGGTGGTGATCGGCGAAACTTTGGCCCAGGCGCGCGATGCCGCCGAGAAGGTCAAGGTCGACTACGAGGTGCTCACCGCGGTGGTCGACCCGGCCAAGGCGCAGGCCGCTGGCGCACCGCAGATCCATCCCGACATCGCAAAGAACACGATCTATCAATGGCACCTTGGCGATGCAAAAGCGACCGACGCGGCCTTCGCCGCCGCCAAGCACGTCACCAAGCTCGACATCGTCAACAACCGGCTGGTACCGAATGCGATCGAGCCGCGGGCGGCGCTCGCCGAATACGACGCCGGCACCGACAACCTCACATTATGGAATACCTCGCAGAACCCGCACGTGGCGCGGCTGGTCATCGCCGCTTTCGTCGGCATGGCGCCCGAGCACAAACTGCGGGTGATCGCGCCCGACGTCGGCGGCGGCTTCGGCTCCAAGATTTTTATTTACCCGGAAGAAGTCGTCTGTCTATGGGCGTCGCGCAAGGTGAAGCGCCCGGTGAAATGGACGGCGGACCGTTCGGAATCCTTCCTGACCGACGCGCACGGTCGCGATCACGTCACCCACGCGGAACTAGCGCTCGACGCCAATGGCAAGATCCTGGCGCTGCGCGCCAAGACGATTGCCAATCTCGGCGCCTATATGTCGACCTTCTCGTCGTCGGTGCCGACTTATCTCTACGGCACGCTGCTGTCGGGCCAGTACGATATTCCGTCGATCTATTGCGAGGTGGACGCGGTCTATACCAACACCGCGCCGGTCGACGCCTATCGCGGCGCCGGACGCCCCGAAGCGACCTTCGTGGTCGAGCGGCTGGTGGAAGTCGCCGCCCGGCAGATGGGCATCGAGCCCACGGAACTGCGCAAGCGCAATTTCATCAAGTCGTTCCCGCACCAGACGCCAGTGATCATGGCCTATGACGCCGGCGATTATCTGGCGTCGCTCAAGAAGGCGGTGGAGGCGGCCGACGTGAAAGGCTTCGCCAAGCGCAAGCGCGAGGCGGTGCGGCACGGCAAGCTGCGCGGCTTGGGCTATTCGACCTATATCGAGGCCTGCGGCATCGCGCCCTCGCAGGCGGTCGGCTCGCTCGGCGCCGGCGTGGGCTTGTGGGAATCCGCCGAGGTGCGGGTCAACCCGACCGGTAGCGTCGAAGTGCTGACCGGCTGCCATGCCCACGGGCAGGGGCACGAGACGACCTTCGCGCAATTGGTGTCCGAGCGGCTCGGCATTCCATTCGAGAATGTCAGTATCGTTCATGGCGACACCGACAAGGTGCAGTTCGGCATGGGCACCTACGGCTCCCGCTCGGGTGCGGTCGGCATGTCGGCGATCGTCAAGGCGCTCGACAAGGTCGAGGCCAAGGCCAAGAAAGTCGCCGCCTTCATGCTGGAAGCGGCGGAAGGCGATATTGAATTCAAGGACGGCAAATTCACCGTCGCCGGCACCGACAAGTCGGCGGCCTTCGCTGATGTCGCGCTCAATGCCTATATCGCGCACAAATTCACCGGCGCCGAACTGGAGCCGGGCTTGAAGGAAACCTCGTTCTACGACCCGACCAATTTCACCTTCCCGGCCGGCTGCCACATCTGCGAGGTCGAGGTCGATATCGAAACTGGCAAGGCCGAGATCGTGAATTGGACCGCGGTCGACGATTTCGGCACCGTGATCAACCCGATGATCGTCGAGGGCCAGGTGCATGGCGGCATCGCGCAGGGCGTCGGGCAGGCGCTGCTGGAAGGCGCCGTCTACAGCAAAGAAGGCCAGCTCGTGACCGGCTCGATGATGGACTACACCATGCCGCGCGCCCACGATCTGCCGTCGTTCCACGTCGGGCTGACGGAAACCAAATCGCCGTCGAACCCGCTCGGCATCAAAGGTTGCGGCGAGGCCGGCGCCATTGCGGCGCCCGCCGCGGTCATCAATGCCATCACCGACGCGATCGGAACCGAAAATCTAGCCATGCCGGCAACCGCCAACGCGGTTTGGACGGCTCTGCAAGGCGCCAAACCGCGCCAAGCGGCGTAATCAGGAGAGAGAGCGATGTACAATTTCACCTTCCATCGTCCGACCACAGTCCGCCAGGCGGCCGGCCTGTTGGCGCGCAACCCGGAGGGCAAGTTGCTCGCCGGCGGCCATTCGTTGATCCCGGTGATGAAGCAGCGGCTGGCAAGCCCGACCGCGATCATCGATCTCTCGCAGGTCGAGGGCATGGCCGGCGTCGAGCAGAAAGGCCGCTCGATCGTGATCGGCGCCATGACGCGGCACGCCGACGTCGCCAATTCGACGGTGCTGCAGCAGGCGCTGCCGGGCTTGGCCGCGGTGCCGGGCGCGATCGGCGATCCGCAGGTGCGCAACCGCGGCACCATCGGCGGTTCGATCGCCAACAACGATCCGAACGCGGATTATCCGGCGGCGTGCCTGGGCCTTGGCGCCACCATCATCACCAACAAGCGGCGCATCGCGGCCGACGATTTCTTCACCGGCATGTTCTCGACCGCGCTGGAAGACGGCGAGATCATCACCAAAGTCAGCTTCCCGATCGCCAAGAAGGCGGCCTACGAGAAATTCAAGCACCCGGCGTCGGGCTTCGCGTTGGTCGGCGTGTTCGTATCCAAGCGCGGTTCGGATATTCGCGTGGCGGTGACCGGCGCCGGCGCCAATGGCGTGTTCCGGGTGAAGTCGTTTGAGGAGGCGCTCAAGAAGCGCTTCGCGGCGAAGTCGCTCGATGGGCTCAGCATTCCGGCCATCGGCATGAACAGCGACATCCACGCCAGCCCGGAATATCGCGCCCATCTCGTGAGCGTGCTGGCGCGCCGCGCGGTAGCCAAGGCGACGGCGTAATTTATTTGGCGCCTTCGCGGTCCAGTTCCGCCAGCAGGCCGTGCAGGTCGAGCGGGTGGGTGAACATCTCCAAGGAGCCGTCCGGCTTCTGCGGCCATTGGTCCTTCGGCCGGTCCCAATAGAGCTCGACGCCGTTGTCGTCGGGGTCGCGCAGGTAGAGCGCCTCGGAGACGCCGTGGTCGCTGGCGCCTTCGAGCGGGATCTTGGCCACGATCAGCCGGCGCAGCGCGTCGGCCAGGAGCGGCCGGGTCGGGTAGAGAATGGCGGTATGGTAAAGGCCGGTCGTGCCCGGGGACGGGGCTGAGCCGCCTTTGCTTTCCCAGGTGTTGAGCCCGATGTGGTGATGGTAGCCGCCGGCCGAGATGAAGGCGGCGCCGGGCCGGGTGGTCGTGACCTCAAAACCCAGCACGCCGCAATAGAAATCGAGCGCCCGCTGCAAATCGGCGACCTTCAGGTGGACATGGCCGATGCGCACTCCCTGGTCGATGTTGGGCAGGCGCAGGGCTTGTTTTTCGAGGGTCTCGGCGTTTGACATGGGAGCAATCCTCAACTGGCCGCGGACGCCCAGAATACCCACATGTAAGACATCCCCGCGATCGGTTAAAGTGTCATCGAGGTGACCTAGGCATGTCCGTTACACCGCTTCCCGACAGTATCGAGGCCACCCTCGACCTGCTGGCCAAGGCCGACTACATCGCCGACCGCTCGCTGGCGACGGTGCTTTATTTGGCGCTGCGCATGGGCCGGCCGCTGTTCCTCGAAGGCGAGGCAGGCGTCGGCAAAACCGAGATCGCCAAGGTGCTGTCCACGGCACTGGGCCGCCGTCTGATCCGCCTGCAATGCTACGAAGGGCTCGATATCTCGTCGGCGGTCTACGAGTGGAATTACGGCGCGCAGATGATCGCCATTCGCCTGGCGGAAGCGGAAGGCGAGGGCGACCGCGCGCGCATCGAGCACGACGTCTTCTCCGAGCGCTTTCTGATCAAGCGGCCCTTGCTGCAGGCGCTCGAGCCGGATCCGGCAGGTCCGCCGGTGCTGCTGATCGACGAGATCGACCGCACCGATGAAGCCTTCGAGGCGTTCCTGCTGGAAGTGCTGGCGGATTTCCAGATCACCGTGCCGGAACTCGGCACCGTCAAGGCGGCGCAGCCGCCGATCGTGCTGGTGACGTCCAATCGCACGCGCGAGGTGCATGACGCGCTCAAGCGCCGCTGTCTCTATCACTGGGTCGGCTATCCCAATGCCGAGCGCGAGTTGAAGATTCTCCGCACCAAGGTGCCGGGCATCTCTAAGAAATTGTCCGAGCAGGTGGTCGCCTTCGTGCAAAGCCTTCGCAAGGAAGATTTGTTCAAGTCGCCTGGCGTCGCCGAAACATTGGACTGGGCCGGTGCGCTCACCGAACTCGACGTGGTCGCGCTCGATCCGACGACGGTGTCCGATACGCTCGGCGCGCTGCTCAAATATCAGGACGACATCGCCCGGCTCGACGGCAGCAAGGTGAAGGCGCTGCTCGACGAGGCGAAGGCGGAGCTCAGGGCGGCGGAGTAGCTGTCATGGCCCAAGATCAGGCCGAAGGGCGCCTTGCCGAGAACATCCTTTACTTCGCGCGTGCGCTGCGCGCGGCCGGCATTCCGGTGGGCTCGGGCAGCGTGCTCGATGCGCTGGCGGCTTTGGACGTTGCCCGCGTCGGCAACCGCGAGGATTTCTA
>Ga0182024_10018461_pt1 | contig 12982 bp, 12 predicted proteins | sample P32metaG_FD_120480 | JGI IMG/M metagenome (GOLD analysis project Ga0182024, IMG submission 120480) | Permafrost microbial communities from Stordalen Mire, Sweden - P3-2 metaG (Illumina Assembly) | ecosystem: Environmental > Terrestrial > Soil > Wetlands > Permafrost | place: Sweden: Stordalen...
GTTCAGGGATACTCAGGCGCGGCCAACCTCGATGATTACGCTGGCGCCTTAACAAGCTACGCCAAGGCGCTCGCGATTCGGGAGTCCTTGGCCGCGGCAAACCCAAGCGATCTGAGCCTGCGTAGTGAACTTGTGCAAGAGTATTTCAGCGTTTCTTTCGCCCTGATGAATAGCGGTGATTTCGACGGTGCGTTGCGTACCTTGCAGCAAGCTCGACCGTTAGTGAACACCCTCCCCTCAGAGAATAACAACCGGCAATTCCGGATGACTAGAATGTACTACTACACGGCCATGGCCCTCGAAAAGACAGGGGATTTCCCAGGAGCCTTAGAGAATTACCAGAAAGCGGCTTCGACCCTCGAACCGATCGCCGCTCAACCGCAATCCGCTGCAATCGCGCGGGCCTATATCGCTGAGCACTACAACGGCATCGCCAAGATGCTGGCACGGCTCGGGCGAACGGATGACGCCATCGCCAGCGCCAACAAAGCTCGCACCATGCTTCAAAGACTGTTATCCGTTGATCCCAAGAATGCAACTTTCCTGGGTTATCTAGGCGAGAGTTACGACGCCTCAGTGGACGTGCTGGCCACCAAAGGCGATCTGGACGCCGCTCTGCGCTGCGCTCGCCAAGAGCTGGCGATCTACGAGCAACTGGTCTTCGCCGATCCAAATAACCAAATGGCTAGAGTCGACATTGGCTGGAGCGACATTAACCTCGGCGAGATTCTTCTGCGCCAGAACAAACCAACACAAGCGCTGCAGCCGATTCGTGACGCACTCGCGAACTTCCGAAGCTCCAAGCCATCCAAGGGATTCTGGTATGCCGTAGAAATGGGTCAGTCGTACCTGGACCTCGGAAAGGTGTACGCAGCGCTTGCGGAGCGTGCCGGTTCTTCAGATGAGAGGATGCGGCTGTGGCGTACGGCTCGATCCCAGGATCAAGAAGCGCTGAGGGCTCGGAGCGCGAGTCCAGGTCGGCTCGACAGCGAGGGACATGACCTGATGGCGGACATTCAAGGCCAACTGGCGAGATGTGACGCCGCCATGTCGGCCCTCCGCAAACCGAACGGTGAGAGAAACTAAAAGGAAATGGCGCCGCTCGGTACGCTTGACTCTCGCAAAAGACTTCGCTAACCAACAGCCTCTTCGCATTGGTCGGTACTGAGAGCAAAATCGCAAAACCTACGCAGCGATGGCGTTCAGCAGAAACTCGGCGCCAAGCGCCCAGCTTAAGTATTGCCGCGAGTCCCTTGAATGGAACAAAAAAACTTGGCCTATTTGGATGGAGAGGAAAGCTCAAGGCGAACTGGCACCGGACGCGGAAACCTTGGCTACGACCACGCGAAGTATTGAAGAGTGCAGTGGCGTACTCTCCCGGCTGCATTCAACCAAAGCACCTCTTGCGCAGTAGAGGTTCTCGATGCCTCGCGGCGCCGCTAGGTGTCAGCGGAGCAGTTGGCGGAAGACATCCGGCGTCACCTTTGAACATTGCTTGGCATGCGCACCCACGGTCACACATCCAGCCCAATCGACCTCATTAGTGCCAGCCCATTGCTTTTTGTGACCACGCCTTCTCGCAGTTTGTAATCGAAGAGCATCTTTCCGCTCTCGAATTCCTCTTGAAAATGGACATTGCACAGTTGCCCGTTGAGTGACCCGCCGATGTCGGCCAGCGCCAGATCGTGGGTACTTACGAACCCGATAGCACCGCGATTCAGCAAAGCACGAACCACTCCTTCAGCCCCAACGCGGCGATCATTCGAATTTGTGCCTTGCAACAGTTCATCCAGGAGGAAGAGCAATGGCGGATTTCGGTCTGCAAGGTCAAAGAGTTTGCGCAGCCGAGTTATCTCGGCATAAAAGCGCGAGCTTCCCTCTTGCAAAGAGTCGTTTACCCGGATGCTGGCGCCGACTTGCAAAGGACTCATACGAAGGCGGTGTGCCCGTACTGGAGCCCCAGCCATCGCGAGCACAGCGTTGATTCCAACCGAACGCAGCAACGTGCTTTTGCCAGACATGTTCGAGCCGCTTATCAAGAGCACATGCCTGCCCTCAGATAGGCTTACGTCATTACGAATACAAGTTGCGGCCGAAATTAACGGATGCCCGATACCTCTGGCCTCGAAGCATGCAGAACCCTGGACGAAATCGGGGAAAGGATCGTCGGGATGCTCATGGCTGTAGGTGGCAAAGCATATCAGTGCTTCGATTTCGCCAATCACGCTCAACCACGAGCGCACCGCATGCCCGTGAGCCTGCCTCCAGCGTGCTGCTGCAAACGCCACCTGCACCGAATACATGAGAGGAACATCCAAGGCGCGGACGATCAGGTTGTCGCGTCCGTCGATTAAATCAACGATAGTTCTAAGTCTCCCGACCGCACGCGAACCTTCGAGTTGATGTGAGGAAAGCTCATCTTGCAATGATTGCAAGCGAGAGGCACGGAAGCTGTGCTGTTCGATTCGTGCCAGGATGCCTGAAAGCAAATCTAAATGACGAAATGCTTTTTCGGAACCATGCAGGACTTCTTCTCGTTTTTTGCGAAATCGATAGCCTAGAATCGCCTCAATCAAGACGATCAAGAGGAATGGCGTGGCGATTCCCAAGTACCACCAAACCACAGCGCCCGCGACCCCTGCCATGACGAGAATCGGTGCCAGCCATTGCAGCCACGCAGGTTTCAGTTGGTCCGTCGCTTCAGCCCAGTCCAACAACGCTTCGGGATAGATTCCCACGCTCGCATCTTCGCCGAGTATTGCCAAATCCTCCCTGAAATCGAGTTGCTCGGATAGCTCGCGAACCGCTGCATGCCGCTCACTAATCTGATCAACGGCTGAAGGCGCAAGCAGCCATTTAGCGAGGGTCTCCTCGCCCATGCGAGTGCGGGCAATTGACAGAAGTTCGAACAGACTGCCACGACCAAACAAATCCAGATCGGCGGCATACACATGATGCGGGTCGTTGAAGCGTTCACCCGTTTGCCCCGTGCCCACCCAGCGGTCTTCGATTCGAGCAATTCCCGTCCGATAGAAGGCAGCCCGGCGCTGCCCTGCGGTTCGGGCTCGCAAAACACGCGAATGATAAAACGCCACGGACGCGAACAAAACTGCTGGTACAGCGAGCCACCAATCCGAGAACGCATGTGGCCAGATGGATTCCCAGGCCATCCCTGCTGCTGCCAATGCCAGCGCAAGGCGAATGTTTCCCAGCCGAATGTGAAGCTTCTCGTAATGAGCGACACGAGATTCGCGCTCCTGGAGACGCTTCCTGTATTCTTCGACGGCCAGCACAGTTGGAGAATACATCAGGTGCTTCGGATGCCGATGCGTCGTATGCCGATGCGCCCGCGTCCCCCATCGGCGTCATCGCCGCAAGAGGTAAACCCAGTTTCGGCAGGCCGACCGGGATCGTCGCTGGTCACAGGAAGATGGAGTTTGGATACTAAGAACCACAACGTAGCTGGTGGCGGCGTGATCTAGATGTCATCCGTCGAATCACGGCTTCCGGGCAAAAATATAGGCTCTATGGCTCGGGTACTCGACATCAGGGTAGGGCGGACGCTCGATTACTTCTTGGACGGCGAAGCCAGTGGATTCGAGATCGGACTTAATAGCTGATGCGGGGAAGAGCAGAAAGTCCATGGAAATTTTCTGCCCCCACAGCTCCTCCTCATGAAGCACTTCATCTCCGGTGTGAAACGCTAGCAGCAGCAGACCGTCGGGACGCAGGACTCGATATATTTCTCGAAAAACCAGCGGCAGAGACTGCCGGGGAATATTCACGATGGCATAAAACGCGGCGACACCGGCCAGAGTATCGTCGGGAATCTCGAGCGCCATCATATTTCCTTCGCGAAAAGGAATGTCGGAATTCAGCTTGCGCGCCTGCTGCACCATTCCCGGCGAAAGATCGAGACCGAAGACGTTTGCGCCAGCATCGTGGAGGTACCGCGCAACGTGTCCGGGGCCACAGCCCATATCGCATATCTCTCCACGCCCCGCCGTCGCGCGCGCGAAACTATCGAGCAATTCGCGATCCAGCGGTTTGTGTTCGAGTTCGTTGGCTATCCGGCGAGCGTACTCCTCGGCGAGACGATCATAGCTTTCACGAATTGCTTTGGTCAGGGGATCGGACATGGGGATCGGACTATGACCTTGTCATCCTGAGCGCAGCGAAGTATCTCTGCATTTCTTGGCACGGACGAGTACATAGATCCTTCGCTGCGCTCAGGATGACAAGGCTTTCAAAACTCCGACGCCGAGATTTTCTTCAAGGGCCAAAAGTCACGCTTCGCCCAAACTCGCGCCAACATTAACGCATTGCTTACTCCAGAACGCTATCGTCCAATTTTTTCCGTCCCCAGTCGGCGGCCGCTTGCACGAACGCAAGAACCAGCGGATGCGGCTTTCCCGGCTTCGAGGAATGCTGAGGCTGGAATAATGTGGCAATGTAGAAGCGCTGCGTGGGCGATTCAATCGCGCGGATTTCACCCTGCGCTCCGCGGGCCACGACGGGGAATCCGGCTTCCATGGCGGCCCATTCGTATTCTGGATTGACTTCGAAGTTGCAGAAGAATTCTTCGGTGGCGCTGTCCTGCCCGTAAAAAGATTGCAGATAGGACCCGGGGCGGAGGCGAATTTCGGGAATCAGACCGGAGAGTTTGGGAGCATCTTTCTTGCGGTTCGGCACCGCACAGGCCACAGGATAAATGATGATGTTCTTCGAGCCGGAATTGTTTTCGGCGGTGTCGGCATCTTTGATGCCCAGCACATTGCGGGCGCACTCGATAAGCGCATACTGAAAGCCGCCGCAGGTGCCGAGAAAAGGCCAGTCGTTGCGGCGAGCGAATTCGATTCCCGTTAACATCCCCTCGAAGCTCTTATACGGGCTGCCGGGCGAGGCCCACAGTCCGTCACAGCTCTCCAGCAACTTCTTCGCATCTGGTGCGAGAAGCGAGGGAGTGGGAATCCAGGACGAATCGAGTTTGATTTGCAGTTTTTTGCCGGCGTGGTCCAAGGCGTCACCAATCGCTTTATAACCACGCGATCCCGGCTCAAGGTCGCCCAGAATTCCGATGCGAACATCGTCGTTCACCGGGTAATTCTAATTGAGTTCGCTTTGATTGTGACGGTTACCATCGTGCGAAGATTGGTGACCGGGCAAGCTGGCACAGCTTACATAAGAACTTCCGTCCTCGACGTCAGCGCCTAGACCGGCGAGGCGCCCGTCCCCACACAAGCTAAATCCTAGCGCGTTGCAACTGCCCGGTCTTTCAGAATCTCTTCTACCGCGCTGATCGCGGTTTCCAGTTCCTGATCGCTGTTGTAGAAATGCGGGGACATGCGTACGCCGGCTTTGGGGCGCCAGTCCACCATGATTTCCCGCTTCAGCAGTTCGCGGCAGACTTCCTGCGAATCGGGCATATCGATAGATACGGTTCCGCCGCGTTTTTCCGGATCGCGAGGCGAGTTCACTCGCCAGCCATGTTGGTCGACCAATTCGATCAGTCGTGCGGTCTGGCGTTTCGATTTTTCGCGGATTCGCCGCACGCCCACTTCGGTGATGATCTTCAATCCTGGACGGGCGGCTTCGAGCGACGGAACGTGCGATGTGCCATTCATAAAGCGGAAGGGCGGATCAGTATAGCGGATGGGTCCAGTTTCGAAAGCCATCGAGTTCTGATGCGCAAACCAGCCGGTAAACTTTGGCTCCAGCTTTTTGCCAAGATCTGGCCGCACGTATAAATAACCGACGCCCGGGCCGCCACACAGCCATTTCAAAACTCCGCCGCAGGCAAAGTCGGTGTCGAGGGCTTGCACGTCAACCGGCACAGTGCCGAGCGACTGAAATGTATCGAGGATCACGTACGCGCCGACTTTGTGGGCTTTTTCGATGATCGCCTTCGCGTCGTTGATATACGCGCTGCGGAAAATCACATGCGAAACCGGAACCAGCAAAGTCTGTTCGTCGATGGCATCCAGCAACCGCTCGGTTGGAACGGTGATTCCATCATCAGTCTTGACCATGTGAACGCGAGCGCCAAGCGGCCGCTGCGCTTCCCAGAAATACATCACCGAAGGAAAATTCAAGTCGCTATAAACCACTTTGTTGCGCTTGCCGGAGAAATCAAAACACGACGCCACAACCGCCTGGCACGTAGTCACATTCTGATGTGTCGAAACCGATCCTTTAGGCGCATTCATCAGCGCGCCGATCTCGTCGCCAACCTCGGCGGCCAGCATCCACCATCTTTCTTCCCAGGCGCGAACGCCGCGCGTGGCCCAGGTTTCGGCATAGCCCCGCATGGCGTCATAAACTCCGCGCGGCATAGCGCCCAGAGAATTGCTGATCAAGTAAGTGGTGTGCTCGAGAATGGGAAACTCGGCGCGGTAGCGCAGCAGGTCGTCAGTCATTGAAATATTGTACCGGGCAAAGGGCTGGGACGCTAAACCGTACTTAGGATCTGGCCGCAGCGGCATCAAACAGGTTCAGGAATCCCAGTTTTTTTTCGGCGGACAAGAATGAGGCTTCAAACGAATTCCTCGCCAATTCTCGGAGATGCTCATCGGTAAAACCGAATGCCTCCTGGGCCAGCTGATATTCGCGGCTGAGCGAAGTTGCGAACATCGCGGGATCATCCGTATTGAGCGTAACCATCACGCCCTGATCGAAATAATTGCGCACCGGATGCTCCGCGATAGTTGGACAAATTCCAGTGCGCAGGTTACTGCTGATGCAAATCTCCACCGGAATCTGCCGCTTGGACAACGCTTCCACGAGTTCGGAATCTTGAGACGCGGTAAACCCGTGACCGATTCGTTCGGCGGGAAGATTGATTGCTCCCCAGATCGAGCCGGGGCCGGCCGTCTCGCCCGCATGCGCGGTAAGCCGAAGTACATTCTTGGCGGCATAGGCGTAGACGTCGCGAAATAATTCGGGAGCGGCCTGGCGCTCATCTCCGCCAATGCCGAATCCGACCACGCTCGTCCCTCTGTAGCGCGCCGCTAACTCTGCCACTCGCTGGGCTTTATCTGCCCCGAACTGGCGCACGGCGTCGAAGATCCAGAGCAGCGAGATTCCGAAGTCGCGTTCGCCGCGCTCCCGCCCGCGTTCCATCCCTTGGAATATCGAATCGAAATCCTGTTTGCGCCAGAGGCAAACGCCTACGGAAACGTATACCTCGGCATGCAGCACGTTTTCCGCTTTGAGCTTCTGCATCAACCGGTAGGTGATAAGTTCGTAATCTTCGGCAGACTGTAATTCTTCGGTCACGGTCTTGAAGGCCATGAGAAACCCGGTGAAATCCTTATACCGGTAAAGCGCTTCCACTTCGGCGAGCGTGCCGGTTTTCCCATGACGCTTCTTCAACTCGAGCACTGTAGGAGGATCGATCGAACCTTCGAGATGCAGGTGCAGCTCAGCTTTAGGCAGGGCAACGATGAAGGCGTTTGGTGGCATAGACGCCATTGAGTGATTCTACAACTCATCCGGGTGCGAACAAATTTGAATCATTAGGACCGATTTAACATGGCCCGCAGCCTTCTTCGTTTGGGTTTTACTTAGCCGAAAGGCTGACGATCACCCCTTTGGGTCCAACAGCGATTGCTTTACCGGATTGGCTTACGCTAAGAGCGTTCAGATTCAAGTCCGAGGCTTTGTGCCATGATTTTTTCGTGATGTCATCCGCGTAGGCGGACCGAGCCGACCCCACAACCAGGACGGCTTTGCCTCCCGCAAGAGGTTGAGCGAACGCGATAGCTGAAACGTACGCTTGTGGCGCGATCGGGGAAAGCATCCATGTCGCACCGCCGTCGTCTGTGAAAGCGAGGTTGGGACCGTCCTGCTCAGGATGTTTGTAGTCTCCTCCCGCAATCACTCCGTGCGTAGCATCGCGAAATGCGATAGAGAAAATGCCCGTGGAGTCTTGCCCGTGAACGATCGGTGTATCAGCGACCGTCCAGGTTTTGCCGGCGTCGGAAGAGCGAAAAACCCGCGCGACTTTTCCCCCGGTGGCAAACCATACGTTCGAACTGCCGTGCACCGCGATGCAGGTTCCGCTGGCAGCAAACGCGCCTTCCCCTTCGACGGCGGGCGGAAGGTGTTCGGCTGGAATCGACTTCCAGTTTTCACCGCCATCTTCGGTTGCAATCAATTCGAATTTGAGCTTGCCTGAGTTGTCGGGCACTGGATCACCGACCGCAATGCCATGATCGCGATCCCAGAAAGCCATGCAATCGATAAAGCCCTTCGGATTTTTATTGGTAAATTGCAGAGCCCAGTTCTTGCCCGCGTCAATGGTCTTGTAAATCCGTGACTGCTCGCCCGGACCCGCGCTCAGCAAGTACGCAAAATTAGCGCTGAAGGCCTCGACATCGCGGAAGTCAAGAGATTCCGCGCCCGGGACTTGTGCAGCTCGCCACGAATTTCCACCGTCGGTGGTGCGCAGATAGGTTCCGTGAGTGCCGCTGGCCCAAGCAATTTGCTCGTCAACCGCGCTGATGCCGCGAAGATTTTCCGTAGTGTTCGATTGCTGGACATTGAAATTCTGGGCAAAAAGAGAGCCGGCGAGGAAGAGGCAGAAAAGAAGGCGGCGAAGATGGACTGCACAGAGGCGGAATTGCATGGATCAGATCAAAGAGAAAGCCTTCCGCAAACTATTTCTCATTAAATTCGACGAACGCTCCGTTAGTTTCGTAGTAAAGCCGGATGCTGCACACCCTGGGCGCACTGTGTGCAAACGAAGCCTGCAGCCGCTTGGGAGGCGAGTTTACCCCACCCGTTTCCATGGGAGCGCGTACCAGGTCTTGCTTCTCGTCGTAGGTTTTAGGGTTGGTTACGTTTTTACTCACGATGAGGGTCCAATCCTTTTTGTTGGGGATCACGTACATGCTGTATGCCCCCACCGGCAGCTCGACATGATTGAGAACCAGCGGCACCTGGGTGAACAGCGTCATGGGAGAACCGCCTGGCAGCCAGACTCGGCCATTGCGGGGTTGGTCTTTCTCGCTATTGGCAGAGTTGTTGTATTGGACGGTGATTTCGTTGCCATCGGTGAAATCGCAAGTGATGGTTGCGGTCTGATCGGACGCGTCCGCTTGCGAAAATGCGGTTGTGCACAACAACGACTGAGATATCAGGACTATAAAGACGGCTAGCACACGCATGAAGTAGTCCCCCGCGGACTAGACTTTTAACGTTCAGACAGCCATGCCCGCCTCATTGTACGTCGATGCGGCCACAATTGCAGGTGGAATCGACGCCTGAAGATTGTTTTCCTTATTTCTCATACCACGATGCGGCACCGCCGAACAGTGACATGTCCTATTCGGACGTGATCTTCGGTGACGTTCTCTTATCCCCCGGGCATTGCTACCGTGAAGCCAGAAGGAAGAAAGGCTGGCGCTAATCACCTAATGGCAAACAGTGAGAAATCGTCATTTCAGCTCAAAATTCTCTACGGCGAGGGAGACTCGGACGTGCTGGTTTCGCAAGCCGCGTCCATTCAAAAGGCAGGCCATAAAGTCGAAATGGCGGTAGGCCGCAAGGCTGTCGTCGAGGCGGCCCAGCACGGTGGATTCGATCTGGTGATTCTTGGTCCCACCTTGACCAGAAACGACCGGCATCATTTGCCTTATGTGATTAAGAAGGCGCACGCCACAACCCGCGTCCTGGTCATGCATACCGATGGCGAACGCCATCCCGCAGTCGACGCGAACCTCGATACCGGGAGAAGCATTGCCGATGTCGTGGCAAAAATCGCAGCTATGATAACGAGCGGCGAGATCGCTGCCCCGGCGTTGGCCAAAGGCACAGCAGCGGGTCGGTAACTGCTCCGCTTCAAATTAATTCGGATTCTCCGATGGGGCGGCCTATTCCGGTCGCCCTTTTCGCTCCTGGCCCGAACCTCTCTCGATAAGACTCAGCAAAGTACCAAGTGGGATGAGCGACGCTATCTTCTCCCCACTCGCAGCCATTCATGTGCAGATCGCGGTAAAATTGTCGACGAAACCTTTGATTTGGGGACGAATGGCATGAGCACTAACCCGGACAACAGCGGCGGACAAAAGAAAATCTACGCGACTTTGACTGGTCTGCCGCTTTCCTTTCATTTAGATTGGCCTTTTCGCAAATCCACTTCCGGCGCCGATTTTTACTTTCTTCATGGCGATATCCGCTTGGAAAACTCCGTAGGGCTGCATGCTCCCGTGGCGGTTAATCTTTCGGCGACAGTCCGCGAGGTAGTGCCGTCGCTCGAGGCGCGAGACATCGAAGCGCCGGTGATCAACGCATTGCGAAAAGAGGTCGACAAAAGGCAGTTGGAGTTCGTGAAATCAGGCAAGCTCGTGCCCGTACAGTTTTCCAGCCGCCATTACGATTTCAAACGCTACAAGTGGATTTTCGGTAAGGCGGGCGAGGACGAGATAGCGTTGCTACTGGCACGAAAGGTCTATTGGCAGTCGCGAATAGACGGCGGCACTGCCTGGATCGGCGATCCCGCGGAAGCGTTATATGTGGAGACGACCCCAGATCACCTCCTTGAAGTAGCGAAGAAAATGTCGGCAGAGAATTTGATTAAGCTGGAGGGAGACAAGGCAACCGCGAATCCTTCCCTAATGGCGCAAGCGGACAAGTTCGAAGCCGACATGCGAACTGCCCTCGAGGAATTAGAAAAGAAGCACGCCTTTGAAAGAGGTTAGCTAAAACGCAGGATTCGTATCCGGACTCGATCCCCGTATCCGGAGCTAGATTCGTATCAGGGTATGCCTTCACAGGCATACCATAAGTCTGAAAATGAATTCGGCTTTAGCCGCTGGAGTTCGAATGCGGCGCAACATTTTCCATGAACTACGGCGCCATTCCTTCCTCCATCCACCGTTTGAACAAGCCAACCTGTTCCTTCGGCCAAGGCTCGTCGCACGGCATGCTGCCGTCGAGAACGCGAGCATAAATCTCTTCCGCGTGGGTTTTTACACTGTCGAACGACGACAGATCAAGGCCGAAATCCTTCATCGTGTCCACATCCGGAGAGTCGCGGAACAGCGGGCGAATGTCTTTGGCAAAGCTGAGAGCCATGGATCCTCGTTCATTCGGCTTTCATCGCGTCAATCAACTGAAAAAGCTGCGTGCGGTCTACCACTTCGACAAACGGCTTGCCCTGCGTTTTATTGCTGACCACGTAAATGGTCGGAGTGTGTTCAAGGTGAATCGATTTTCCCAGGTCACGATCGGCCACCACCGCAGCCGCCAGTTTGCCTTGCGGATCGACCACAAAAGGCAAATCGACTTTATGATCGGCAGCAAATTTTTCTGAATAGGAGCGAAGATTTTCCGGAGTGATTTCCGGCTGATGCTCAAAGATGTAATCGCGATACTGATTGCCCAATGGTTTGGAATGAGTGTCGAAGTAGCGAGCAATCACCGCCGCGTCAAACGACCACTTGTGAAAGGGCAAGGGAAAATCATGGCGGACCACCGGAATCTTGTAAGTTTTCGCGGCTTCCTCCACCAGCGGCGCAGCCCGGCGGCAATCGGGGCACTCCAAATCCTCAAACACCACAATGGCAACCTGCGCTCCTTTAGGAGGCTTGAGGACAGGGTTGACTTCATCCTGAGCGGCAACGTGAGCCGCGAGCAGAAGGATCACCGATACAAGTGCGAAGTGAACTTTATTCATAAGATGTGCTGGGTGCCACAGTGTGTTCTATGGTAACCCAAGCGCAAGTGTGGTGTCAGGCAGCGCCATCCGAAACAATTGTTGCAGGCAGATGTTAATGGTACTGTGGCAAACGAACTGAAGAAAACAAACGACATGAAGAACTCCGGCAGCACCCGGAAAATGGTAGCTTCAGGAATACCAGTTGGACTTGGATCCTTCTTTCTGGCCCCGCACCGAACCGTAGGACAGTCCCTCTCTCTGCTGATTGCGCTGTGTACATTCCTCGCCATTCTAGTCTGGGCGGCTCGCCTTTTATGGGAGCATCCGACACCGAGGAATTGGCGCAGCATTTTCAAAGGGCTGATTTTAGGAACAGCGGCGGGCACATGTGTGGGCCTTGCTGGATTTTTCCTGGCCAGTCCACCGAGAAGCGACGGAATGGGCGCAGTGATGTTCCTGTTGGTTCCATCCTGTGCCGGATTCACCATTGCGATGGTTACGCGAGGGCCCAACACCGTGTGGGCCGCGACACTATTGGCTGTGTTAGCCTCGCTTTCGTTCCTGGTTTTGGGTAAGTTGGAGGGACTGCTCTGCGTAATCATAGCTTTCCCTCTGCTGGCGGTCGGCCTTGGCGTTGGTGTCCTTTTTGGCTTATTGTTTCGCCGGTACTTTGTGGAACGCGGCCGTCATCGGATCACCAGCGTGACTATCGTTTTCGCGCTGACGCCTGCGATCATTCTGGTGGGCCACCACGCAGAGATGCCTGCACTTGCCACGGTGCGCCGCGAGGTCGTGTCGAACAGCGTATTTCTTCACGCATCCCCGCAAGAGGTCTGGGCGAACATACAATCGATTGACAGCATTAACGCGACCAAGCCTTTGCTGATGCACTTCGGGCTGCCTGTTCCTTTGCGCTGTACCCTGGAAAGAAAAGGTGTGGGAGCGAAGCGCATCTGCTATTTCGACAACGGATTTATTCAGGAAACTATCACCGAGTGGTCGCCGCCCTACTCGATGCAGCTAACCATCGACCGCACCAATTTGCCCGGCCGCCACTGGCTTGGCTTCGAGACGGCTGCATACGAACTTCATCAGGAAGGAAGTGGAACTCGGCTGACCCGAACCACGACCATCACCTCACATCTTTATCCCGTCTGGTATTGGCGCTACTTCGAAAGGCTGGGCGTGTCTTCGGAGCACGAGTACCTGCTGCGTGATTTGGCCGACCGTCTCAATCGATAATCGGACGTGATGCTATAGCAGGCGCAGCTGACGGCGTTCCAGGGCAAGCAGCTTTTCTTTAATAGGTAGCCCGCCGCCGTA
>Ga0182024_10018462_pt1 | contig 12982 bp, 11 predicted proteins | sample P32metaG_FD_120480 | JGI IMG/M metagenome (GOLD analysis project Ga0182024, IMG submission 120480) | Permafrost microbial communities from Stordalen Mire, Sweden - P3-2 metaG (Illumina Assembly) | ecosystem: Environmental > Terrestrial > Soil > Wetlands > Permafrost | place: Sweden: Stordalen...
TGATTATAGCTGGTTACTCCCAATCGGATACAGGGAGCGGCCCATTGCCCACAGCAAGACAACTAAATTGGCAGCATGCCAACTTTTATTTATTTGTTCATTTCGGCCCCAATACATTTACAAACCTGGAATGGGGAAAAGGTTCCGAGCAGGAGGCCGTTTTCAATCCGACGGCATTGGATTGCCGGCAATGGTGCCGCATTGCAAAAGCTGCCGGCGCCAAAGGTATTATTCTCACAGCTAAACACCACGACGGCTTTTGCCTGTGGCCAAGTGCCTACTCCTTGCATACCGTTGCGCAGAGCAGTTGGCGGAACGGGAAAGGAGATGTACTAAAAGAGTTATCGGAAGCCTGCAAAGAATACGGACTTTCCTTCGGCGTTTATCTTTCTCCATGGGACCGCAACCATCCTGCATACGGGACGCCTGCATACAATGATGTTTTTGTGAATATGATGAAAGAAGTTGTAGCCAGGTATGGGCCATTCTTTGAATTCTGGTGGGACGGAGCCAATGGTGAAGGCCCGAAAGGAAAAAAACAACAATACGACTGGCACAGATTTGAATCCACGATGCGCAGTATTGCACCTGAAACACCCGTGTTTAGCGATATTGGTCCAGACATTCGCTGGGCGGGCAATGAAAACGGCATTGCCGGAACCACCAATTGGAACCTGCTCGATACAGCCGGATTTACCCGGGGGGCGGGCGCACCTCCGGTTGATACTCTTAACCGGGGTAATATGAATGGAGCAAACTGGATTCCGGCGGAATGCGATGTGAGCATCCGGCCAGGTTGGTTTTATCATAGTGAGGAGGACAGTCTGGTTAAAACTCCAAAAAAATTATTTGATATCTATTTGAAGTCCGTTGGCCGGGGAGCAAATCTGTTATTGAATGTGCCGCCCGACAGAAGAGGGCTTATCTCTGCTTACGATTCTGCCGCGCTTATGGGATTTGCACGGATTCGGGAAGAAAGTTTTCATACATCTCTTATAAAAAAGGATAAGGCCGGGATCTCGCTGGGAAATAAAAACCTAACTGATTTGCTCACAGATGACAATGAGAATTCCTGGGTCAATTTGGGAAAAGATTACGCAAATGTTTTTCTGGACATCCGGTTCAATCACATCCAGCTGATGAATTGTATCCGGCTGGAAGAACCCGTTCAAAATGGTCAGCGCGTGAAATCATTTTCCATCGAAATACTTAAAGGAGGGGAATTCATGTACCGCCTGGACGAAACCACCATCGGCCATCAGCGGATCCTGACATTTCCTATAAAGTCCGCTGACGAAATTCGGATATTCGTAAAGGATTCTAAATCCAGTCCATTGATCAGCGAGATTAATGTTTATCGAATTGATGATGTTTTGCACCAAGAAACGCTGAATGCAAAATAGCGTTGCCTGGGAACGGCGCATTATTTTTATCTTGTTGCTTCTTCAGGAAGGATCAACGCCTATCCCATGCAAATAAAAAGGGAAGATCAGTTATTGCAGCTTGCTGACACAGGAATTATCTGGGACCTGATCATTGCAGGCGGGGGAGCTACCGGCCTGGGTGTTGCCGTGGATGCTGCGTCCAGGGGATTCAAAACCTTGCTGCTCGAGCAATCGGATTTTTCAAAGGGAACCTCAAGCCGGAGTACCAAACTGGTTCATGGCGGTGTACGTTACCTCGCGCAGGGAAATTTCGGATTGGTGAAGGAAGCCTTGCGGGAGCGTGGCCTGTTAATTCAGAATGCACCGCATCTCGTCAGGAATGAATCATTCATCATACCTAATTATAACTGGGGGGGAGGATTGTTTTATGCTATCGGATTGAAATTTTATGATCTTCTTGCGGGCAAGCTGAGCTTCGGACATTCCGCTTATATCAGCAGGAGCGAAGTGATCAGGAGGCTTCCCAATATTAAGCAGGAAGGATTGGTCAGCGGCGTTCTCTATCATGATGGCCAGTTTGATGATTCGCGGCTGGCCGTAAATCTGGCGCAGACTTGCCTGGAGCAAGGCGGCGTTGCCCTGAATTATACCCGGATAACGGGACTGGTAAAAGAAAATAGCCAGATAAAAGGGGTGATTGCAAAAGATATGGAGACGGGAATTTCTTATACTGTCAAAGGCAGATCAATCATCAATGCCACTGGTGTATTTGTGGATGAGTTGCTTCGTTTGGATCAGCCGGGAAGTAAACCTATCGTGAGACCCAGTCAGGGCATACACCTGGTGTTGGACAAATCCTTTTTGGGAACAAAAGATGCGCTGATGATTCCCAAAACGGAAGACGGTCGCGTATTGTTTGCCGTTCCCTGGCATGATAAAATAGTAATAGGTACAACTGATACACCGCTGGATGAGCATACGCTGGAGCCGGTTGCACTCGAAGAAGAAATTGAATTCATTCTGAGAACGGCGGCAATGTATTTAAAACGGGCGCCTGAGCGGAAAGATGTGCTGAGTGTATTTGCGGGACTTCGTCCGCTGGCGGCGCCGCAAACGGCAAATGCAAAAACAAAAGAAATTTCCCGCAGCCATAAATTAATTGTTTCCGATTCCGGAATGATTACCATAACCGGTGGTAAATGGACGACCTACCGGCAGATGGGTGAGGATACGGTGGACCGGGCCATCCGGACTGCTGCCCTTCCACATCGGAATTGCAAAACGAAAAACATGCGGATACATGGATATCAGGAGCGGGTTAACGGGACCGGTCATTTATTTGTTTATGGCCAGGACGCTGACGCAATTCGCGCCCTGAAGTTAGAAAATGCAATCTGGGAAAAACCATTGCATCCCCGCCTGCCTTACACTGCAGCGGAAGTGATCTGGGCTGTGCGCCAGGAAATGGCTAGAACCGTGGAAGATGTGCTGGCCCGCAGAACGCGCTCCCTGTTCCTCGACGCCCGTGCTGCTATGGAGATGGCACCTGGGGTTGCCCGCATGGTGGCTGAAGAACTAAAGAGGGATGATGCATGGGAAAAAGAACAAGTAGTATCTTTCCTGAAGGTTGCAGCGGGGTATTTGCTTGAACAAATTAAAAAGTAAAAATTTAAAAGTAAAAAATAGAAAAATCACAACTTTCTTAAATCAGTGAATACTTGGCTTGATGGAAAAATATATTCTTGCATTGGATCAGGGAACAACGAGCTCGCGCGCAATTCTGTTTGATCATGCAGGCCGGATAAAATCCGTAGCTCAGAAAGAATTTTCCCAAATATTTCCAGAACCCGGTTGGGTGGAACATGATCCAAATGAAATATGGTCGTCTCAGGCCGCCGTAGCTGCCGAGGCAATTGCTAAGGCCGGAGCCGGATCTGGAAGTATCGTTGCCATGGGTATTACCAATCAGCGGGAAACAACGATCGTTTGGGACAGGGAGACGGGCGAACCGGTGTATAATGCCATTGTATGGCAGGACCGGCGCACGGCTGCTTTTTGTGAACAATTGAAAAAAGACGGATTGGCCGGAATGATCAGATCGAAAACCGGATTGGTAATAGATGCTTATTTCTCCGGATCCAAGCTGAGGTGGATACTCGATCATGTTGACGGAGCAAGAAAAAAAGCGCAGCTGGGGAAACTCGCTTTTGGAACGGTGGATTCCTGGCTCATTTGGAAATTCACGGGTGGCCGTACGCACGCCACGGACGTGACCAATGCCAGTCGCACTATGCTATTTAATATCCTCGATCAGCAATGGGATCCGGAGCTCTTACATATTATGGATATACCGCAGGGTATGCTGCCTGAAGTAAAGCAATCCAGTGAAATAGTGGGAGAAACGGAAAGCAGTTTCTTCGCCGATAAAATTCCGATTGCCGGCATTGCGGGAGACCAGCATGCAGCACTGTTCGGTCAGATGTGCCTTGACAAAGGGATGGTGAAGAATACATACGGGACGGGATGTTTTATGCTGATGAATATCGGTGAAAGGTTCATCGAATCAAAAAATAACCTGCTTACCACCGTCGCCTGGAAGATCGGGGAGAAAATATATTATGCATTTGAAGGAAGTATTTTTATAGCGGGGGCGGTAGTGCAATGGCTTCGGGACGGATTGGGAATTATCCGCAGTTCTTCAGAAATCGAAGCGCTTGCACTGACTGTAAAAGATACAGGTGCTGTTTATTTTGTTCCTGCATTTGCGGGATTGGGCGCACCCTACTGGAACCCCGATGCCAGGGGAACAATTGTAGGGCTCACCAGGGGCACGACTGCCGGCCATATTGCCCGGGCCGCGGTGGAATCAATAGCGTATCAAACCAGGGATGTACTGAAAGCGATGGAAGCGGATGCAGGTTTACCAATTAAAGAATTAAGAGTTGATGGCGGCGCCACAGCGAATAATCTGCTCATGCAGTTTCAGGCAGATCTGCTGAATTGCAAAGTGATCAGGCCGGAGATTACTGAAACAACGGCCCTGGGGGCGGCTTATCTGGCGGGACTTGCTGTGGGCTTTTGGGAAAGTGTCGATTCGATCCAGCGATTGTGGAAATCAGAGAGAGAATTTATTCCTGCAATGAATAAGGCTCAGATGAATGAAAAAATTAAAGAATGGGAGAGGGCCATTCATGCTGCCCGGGTCTGGAGTGGGAAATGAATCATTGAATTAAATTAATTTAATATGAGTCCGTTCGCTGCAGAATATATCGGCACGATGTTGTTGATTTTATTGGGCAATGGTGTTGTAGCCAATGTTGTCTTATCCGATACCAAGGGTCATAACGGAGGCTGGATTGTAATCACAACAGGCTGGGGTCTGGCTGTATTTACCGGCGTTTTGGTTTCCGGTCCCTATAGCGGCGGCCATCTTAATCCAGCTGTTACGCTGGCGATGGCAATATCAGGGAAATTTGCATGGTCAAGTGTTTTGCCCTATATGCTTGCACAAATGCTGGGTGCGCTTACAGGCGCGTTCCTGGTCTGGATCGTATACAGGGATCATTTTAACCGGACCACGGAACCTGGACTGCAACTTGCTGCTTTTTCCACCACACCCGCTATATATAATCCCGTCATAAATATATTGAGCGAGGCAGTCGGGACATTTGTTCTTATCTATGTTGTATTTTATATAACCGGTGCTGAAATCACGAACAGCCACACTATGATAGGCCTTGGGTCTGTTGGCGCATTGCCCGTTGCATTATTGGTATGGGTGATCGGATTATCGCTTGGTGGTAATACGGGCTATGCCATCAATCCCGCCCGGGACCTGGCTCCGCGCATCATGCATACCGTATTGCCGATGAAAGGCAAAGGCAAAAGCAACTGGTCCTATGCATGGATACCTGTAGTCGGGCCGTTTATTGGTGGAATTGCTGGAGCACTTGTTTATTTGGTTACGAAATAAATGGTTGACGGTTGACCGATCCCATTTGCGGATTCGCAACTAAAGTCCGTCAACCGTCAACCGTCAACTGTCAACCATCCTCCCTTATCAATGACCGTTAAACCATAAGTGCGATGCGTGCGTAATTCAAAGTGCTATCTTAATGGCGCATTCCTATTTTTCACCAAAACTTTAATCTCATGTATAAGATAGCCAACTTAAAAAATGCGCTTGCATTCGGTTTGCTTTTTTCCTGCATCAGCGGTATCGGCCAGGGTGTTATTACATCACCCAGAGTCCCGAGTCCTGCTGCATCTGTTTCACAAACCGTAGGTATTTCAACCATCACCGTTAATTATTCGAGGCCATCCGTGCGAGGCAGGGAGATTTGGGGTCAACTTGTTCCGTATGGATGGAACGTTCAGGGATTTGGAGCAGGAAATGAAGCTCCCTGGCGCGCAGGGGCAAACGAAAATACGGTGCTCAACCTGAGCCATCCGGCAACCATTCAGGGCCATCAGGTTCCTGCAGGTAGTTACGGCTTGTTTTTTACCGTCAACAAAGACAATTCAGGAGAAGTTATTTTATCGAAAGACAGTAAGGCATGGGGTAGTTTCTGGTATGATCCCAAACTTGATGAAATGCGCGAAAAAATTACAGTGCGTGATGGTCCACAAACGGAAATGCTTACATATAATTTCGACAATATTACCAGAACGGGGGCTGAGCTGGTATTAAGCTGGGAAAAAAAGGAGTTTCCGGTGAAAATCGAATTTTCGGTGGACGATATTGTGATGGCCAATGCAGCTGAAGAATTAAAAAATACTGTAGGCTTTAGCTGGCAGGGATATGCCAGCGCAGCCGCATATGCACTTCAGAATAAAGTAAACCTGGATCAGGCGACCAAATGGGCGGATCAGGCTGTGCAGCAAAACAAAAGCTTTGCAACACTTAATATCAAGGCAGATTTACTGAATCTGTCAGGCAATACTTCGGAAGGTGAAAAAGTAATGAAGGATGCCATTGCCATGGCTACTGAAGTCGAGCTCAATAATTATGGGTATCAGCTATTGGGTCAGCAGCAACCAGATAAAGCCATTGATATATTCATTTTGAATACGAAGCGCCATCCTGAAAGTCCGAATGTATGGGATAGCCTGGGAGAATCTTACGCTATCAAAGGAGATAAGAAGAATGCGATTGTCAATTTCAAGAAAGCCCTGAGCATGAACCCGCCGGCGAATGTAAAAGCCAATTCAGAGAAATACATGAAGCAGTTGGGAGCTATGTAAATTCATTTTATTTCGAGGGCGGTCAAAAAGATCGTCGCTATTAAAAAAAAGAAAATCCGCTATTGCAGTGGATTTTCTTTTTTTATAATGGCCATATGAGCTTGATCTTTTTTTCAATCTTCTTTTTTTTCTGTTTTGAATGTTGTCCAGGAATTCGCATCTACAGACTTCAATACTTTTTTCTGCAAAGAATTTTCCAGGGTTATATAATAGGAAGTACCATCCTCTGCATGAATTTCAAACAGGTCGCTTATCCAATATTCAGGATATTGTTTCTTCAACGTTGTTATAAGCTGAATTGGCAACTGATCGGGAGTAATGAAGCGACTTACTGCCAGAAGGTCTCCGTTTGAAGAATAGTAGGCATAGAGCACCATGTTGTCCATGTTGAAGGAAACCTTCAGGAAATTTTTGGTGCTTTCCCATTTTACGTCCCGGGCATTCACAAATTCCCGGCTGAATGAAAAGATTACATTCTTATTGACTCCAGGCACATCTGCAGCAAAGGAGAAGCCGGTGATACCAACCAGTACCAGGGCTAAAATCAGGATTTTCTTTTTCATTGTTTTGATTTTTTGATTGTTTGTTATTTGTGATTGACAACATAAAGATAAGGGTTTAGATATGTACTATGCAATACATAGTAATATGAATGGCATAATAATAGGTATAGGCGGCAGAATGCTGGTATTTACGGGCGAGACCGGCTAGAATTCTGTAAAAAAAGCCATTGGAAGTGGGTAAAAAGTCTGTTTTTGGAACCCTGCAAGCATTTTTTTGAGCCTAAAGCGGTCCCATGACCCTGTTTCCTACCTTTAATTCTCAAACGATTTTATGTCATACCATAAACTAATCATCCTTCTTTCAGCCTTTTTACTGCCGATTTTCGTTTTTGCCCAGGTTCATGATACCACTTATGCGGAGCGGCTTGGATTTCCCAAAGGATCAAGGGTTGTTATCCTTCACGTAGATGATGCTGGAATGAGCTATAGTTCTAACCAGGGTGCTATAGATGCCCTGACCCATGGCGCGGCTACTTCTGTGAGTGTGATGATGCCATGCCCCTGGGTTCCGGGATTTGTTCATTTTCTTAAGGAGCATCCGGAAATAGATGCGGGTCTGCACCTAACCCTGACATCTGAGTGGAAAGATTATCGCTGGCAGCCATTGGCGGGAAAGAAAAACGTACCTGGGTTAACAGACCCGGAGGGCTGCTTATGGGCAACAGTTCCTGAGGTGGTTGCACATGCTACGCCGGACGAAGTTGAAACCGAAATAAATGCACAATTGGACCGGGCCAGGACCATGGGTTTTGAACCCACCCATCTGGATACGCATATGGGAACCGTTTTTGGAACGCCGGCCTTTCTGATGCGCTATATCCAGATCGGAATCAGGAACCATATTCCGGTTATGTTTCCAGGCGGGGCAGATGAGCTTATTCAGGCTCAGATGCATCTGACAGATGCTTATCTTGTTCAGGTTCGAAAAATGGGCAGGATGATTTGGGATGCAGGCCTTCCTGTACTCGATGATTTGCACAACAGCAGTTACGATTGGGAAATTCCTGCGGATGTTGCGGCGGACGACAGGAAATTAAAGGAATTTAAAACGACGAAATATATTGAAGCGCTTAAATCACTAAAGCCCGGCGTGACCATGATCATCATGCATTGCACAGATCCTTCACCCATATTTAAATATATTACCGATAGCGGGCCCGTGAGAAAAGGTGATTTGCTGACCATGCTCAATCCGGAATTTAAAAAGGCATTGCAGGACCAGGGAATTATACTAACAACCTGGAAGGAATTGAAAGCCAGAAGAGATAAGGCCCGTTAATTCACTGAACGATCAGCTTGCCGACCATTACGACGTGAGTACTGCAATAATAATCGTCTGGTTCTTCAATGGCCATCTTCCAGGATTTCCCTGGGGGCAGGTTGGATGAGAACAGACTATATTTGTTTGAACAAAACTAAGCCTGATTTGTAAGGAGGGTTAAACAAAGCATTATGAAACGAACAGCAACAGCTCATTGGAAAGGAACTTTAAAAGAAGGGAAAGGGGAAATAACTACCCAGAGTACCACTTTAAATAAGACTCAATATTCGTTTAAGACCCGCTTCGAGCAGGGTGTAGGAACCAATCCGGAAGAGTTGATCGCCGCAGCGCACGCAGGTTGTTTCACCATGGCCGTGGGTGCTGCATTAACCACTGCCGGATTCACGCCAGGCGATCTGGATACAGAAGCTATTTTGGATTTTGACATGGCCGCTCCGCGTATAACCGGTATTCATCTCGAATTAAAAGGTGCAGCCATTTCAGGTGTAACGGAAGCCAAATTTAAAGAGATTGCAGAAGGGGCAAAGGCAAATTGCATTATTTCCAAAGTGCTGAGTGTGCCTATTACACTAAATGTTTCTTACAAATAATCGCATGTCCGCAATCCGGGTCCGGATAATCAAAATACCATTTCCAAAGCCCATGATAGCTACTTTTGTTTTCGCGAGCCTCTTCATGGCTTGCCGGGCCCAGCATAAACCCCTTACTGCCGGAGACGAGGTGCCGTTGTTTACGCTGAAGGATCAAAATGACAGCGTATTTAATATTTCGAATTATATCGGTAAGAAAATCCTGGTTATTTATTTCTATCCCAAAGATGAAAGCAGTGTGTGTACGAAGGAAGCCTGTTCTTTCCGGGACGCTTATTCTGATTTCACAAAGGCCGGGTGCATGGTCGTGGGTATTAACGGAGGTACTGTTGAGAGTCATAAGCATTTTCAGCTCAGGGATCAATTACCATTCACCCTGCTCAGTGATCCGGGGAACCAGGTTCTTAAATTATTTGGTGTTAAAAGTAAATTCATGATATCCGGCAGGGAAACTTTTGTAATTGATAAATCCGGGAAAATCCGTTTTACTTACGATTCTTTTACCAATGGACCTGCACACGAAGCTGCAGCGCTCAAATTTATCAAGACCATGCCTTCCTGATTCCTTTATTTGAAAAATTTCTTCGTATTTCCTTCTTCGTTGCCGGCTTTGTAATAACTACGGAAATATTCATCTGCGGAAAGAGATCCGCTTCCTTTTATCGCAAAAAGGATCAGCAGGAACAAAACAATGATTGACAAAATCAATTCAAAACTGCTTTGTCCTGCGGCCTTGATATTCACAAAAAAGGCAGCAATAATAAGAATGGGAATCTGAACAATGGAAGAAGTTCTGGTAAAAAGGCCAACTGCAATAAATAATCCGCCAAGCAGGTTGAGAAAAGTTGTCAGAAAAACCAGCAACCCGGAGTTTTGTGCAAATGCGGAAACGCCCGATGCCTGGATCATGGATTTCAGGGCAGCCGTATCCCGGATGAAACTGATTGCACGCCAGAGTAGCGTAAGTCCCAGCAGGATTCTCAATATGGTCAGCCAGCGGGGTTGATCATGGGTTTTTTCAGTAATATTTGTTTCTGGCATATAGGTTAATTTATTCTGCGACTTTAAAAATCCATCCGGCATCTGCCATCCACTATCCTGCATAGTCTCACAACCTGATAATAGCAAACCCGATTTGCTGATTGTTTTTATATGGTACGGCCACTTCTTCAGCGGAGATGCGTCTTGATCCCTGAAAATTAAGCGTTCGGTTCATTTTCCAGAAGATCAATGCGTCATCAGTAGGTTCTCCTTGTGTATTCAGGGTGGTTGCTGTACTGAATTCATCATTCGTCCGGAGCGTGCTGTTATAGATTATATACAATTTGTTTCTTACCGGGAACACGAGATAGGAGAGGGAAGGAGAATTCAGTTCGGTTGTTTGCTCCGCATTGATGATGCCGCTCCAGGTACTATCGCCGGCTTTTATAGGAAAATAAAACATGGTCAGGTTGCCCCTGTTGAATACCGACCGGATTCCCTGCAATCCTTTCCGTTCCGTGTATCCGTTTTTGTTCAGCTCGGTTAAACTGGTTTCTGTTGAAGAAAAGTTTGTTGCCAGGAAAACCGGATCCCAGGGATCATTTTTCTGAACCGCTTTGTCACTTGCATTCTCTGGTCTGCCATATTCTTTGAACAGCATATAGCCCTGGCCTGGAACAGCAATAAAACTTTCATTGCTCAGGCTTTGATTTTTCAGGCTGGAAGCAAGGGTATTGAAATGGTATGAAGAATCGAAGTCGAATTTGTTTCGCGCCATGGAATAATGACTTACCTGTACATTTTTGATCGTGGTATTCCGGTATCTGGAAAGCATTCCAACGCTCATTTCCTGTTGATCATTATTTATGGACATGGCAATATCTTCCATCGAATAATAAGGCGAGAGTGGCAGTTCCTGGTAATAGAAACTCTTTCCATCCTTATAAAAGTGAAATAGCAAATAATTATTATTGGTCCTCGAGGAAGAGGCCATCATCCAGTCTCCATTATTCGCCAGTTTTATGGGCAGGTTATCAAAACTCTCTGCCGGAAAGGAAATAAAATCATCCTGGATGCAGGGCTGGGTAAAATACGGATGGTCAAATATCCTGTGGTAAAGTATTTTCCAATCGGCATCAAAAAGAATGGCATGAATTCGCGGCGACAAAGAAGGCCTGAATTCAAAACCGATCAGAAGGTTTTTCGAAAGATCTTCCGAACGGGCAAGGATGAAGCTCGTAGCCTGCGCGCTGAATGGAAAGCTATCAACCAACCGGCTGCTTGATTCCGGATTGGTGTTTTCATCGTAGTGGTTGACAAAAAGATTTGTTTTCCCCGGTGCTCCCGCCAGAATTAGCTGGTCAAATGATGAACTGGCGCAAACCAGGTATTGCTTCATAGTCCAGGCAATCCTGAGGGCTGGGATTTCCTTTGTAAAATTCAGCCGGTTATCAAATATGGCAAACCGCTGGCCTTCCAACTGATAATCCGTACTATGCCGTGTGGTCACCCTACGATATTGTTCTTTTTCAGCCCAATATCTATCAGCGGATTTCCCGATTACCTGAAATGTATTTGAGGAGTGAAGGCTAATCGTTGAAGAATAACTGACACGCTGGGCAAATAAGAATCCGGGCAACAAGAAAATGAAAAGAAAATAATATGGTGGTTTTCTGGCCACAGGGGAAAAGCGCCCTTAAGTTAGCATTATTTTTTCTTCTTTCAGAAAGTTATGATACATACCGGGCACCGCCTTCATTTCCGGCCAGAAAATTTATCTGCATTGAATTGGCCGGAGTGACCCCTCGGGATGGATAAGGAATGCCAGTTCTGATCGCAAATCATTTTTCCGAGGAAGACGATTTGCCCTACATGATAGGCATAGTGGGTAAGCTGGCGGTTTATAGCTTCCATCACGGTATGTTTTTCATTTCGGATAACCACAGTTTTTAGAAGATCTTCGCTTGTCAATGGTTCAAGTGAGGCAAAAACACAGTTCCAGCCTTTCTCCCAAGAAGCCAGTAATTCTTTTTTGGCCGGGTATTCATTTTCAAATTCCTTATCCCGGTTGCGCCAGCTTTTTTCACCATCCGTTGTCAGAAAATCAGTAAATCTCGAAAGCATATTACCAACCATATGATTAACGATCATGGTGATGCTGTTGCTTTCTGAATTGTATTGCCAGCTTAATTTTTCTTCGGGAACCTGCTCAATCGCTTTTTTTCCCAAGCCCCTGGCCTCGACGAATTGCTTTTTAGCACTTTCCAGATAATTATTTTGCATTTTATCTTATTTCTTTATTGTGTTTGGTTCAAATAACTGGTCCGGAAACGAAGAGGATTCCGGCACCTTTAACACATTGAATCCATGTTTTGTTATCAGATGGCAGCTATTGCAGGTGTTCGTTCGTATGACATCATGGGTCCAGCGGCGGTGCGATCATTAAAGGGCTGTTTCTATTTTGACATTAAAAGTACGATTCTTTGTTTTTTCCTGGGTAGGCCACAACCGGCAGGACCTGCCGTTTTCGATCCAGCCTGAGGCCAGGCCCAATGAATACTAATAAAATTAGTGAAATCTTTATTTTGGGTTTATATATGAAAACCCCTAGAAATTGCGTTCTTTTATGTTATAATAAAGTCCATTTTACCCTTAAGAAACGGTATAAATCTTATATTCTGTGAAATTGAACCGCCTGATCCCGACAACCGGGAAGACTGTTAGTGTGCGCTTGTACAGGGTAATCCTTTTTACCTCCTCATTCCTCTTCATGTTCTTGCAAAACCGGGCAGCAAACCGGTTTTGGGTGGCTGCAGCAGCCGGTAATTGGAGCAATACGGCAAACTGGTCAGTCGCGTCCGGAGGGGCGGGGGGAGCCAGCGTTCCAGGTGCAGCAGATGCAGTTACGTTCAATGGCAATGGCCTGGGCAATTGCAA
>Ga0182024_10018463_pt1 | contig 12981 bp, 12 predicted proteins | sample P32metaG_FD_120480 | JGI IMG/M metagenome (GOLD analysis project Ga0182024, IMG submission 120480) | Permafrost microbial communities from Stordalen Mire, Sweden - P3-2 metaG (Illumina Assembly) | ecosystem: Environmental > Terrestrial > Soil > Wetlands > Permafrost | place: Sweden: Stordalen...
AGCGGGTGGCGCCAGCCGGAGCATGATCGGGAACATATCCACGTCCGCTTCGGTAACGATGTTCTGCTCGATGTGGAGACCACCGAACATGGGCCGGTGATTACCCCGCTGCTGCCCAACGAGACGCGCATGTTGGCCCTCAAGTGGACCCTATATTCGAACCAACTTCATGGCTTGCCGCTGCAGGCAATGGACGCTGCCGGCAACTGGACAGAATTCCGCCAGGCAACGAGCGAATGGTGGGGTCCCACTCAGAATTTGGTCTACGCCGATGACCAGGGCCATATCGGCTACCAGGCGGTGGGCCTGTTTCCGATTCGGCCCGCGGGCCTTAGCGGGGTACCGATCGTCGAGACGGGAACCGCGGCAGACAGCGAGCACGAGTGGCAAGGGTACGTGGGGTTCCCGCAGCTGCCGACGGTGCTGGACCCGGACAACGGTATCGTCGCCACCGCCAACGCGCGCATTACCCCCGACGATTATCCGTACCCTCTGGCGCTCAATTGGGACGCACCCTATCGCAATGAGCGCATATGGAAGTGGCTTTCAAGCCACACCAAGCTCACACCGGCGGACATGCTTACGCTGCAGACGGACACCTATTCCGAGGTGGACCGGGAATTGGCCCAGCGCTTTGCTTACGCCATCGACCGTTCCACAGTTGCGGACGCAAAGCTGCGCCAGGCCGCGGACTTGATGCGCACCTGGAATGGGGTCATCACCACGGATGGAGTTGCAGCGGAGATTGTGGACGCAACCAAGAAAGCGCTTTGGCCGCTGGTCCTCGAGCCCAAATTGGGCTCCGATTGGCAGCTCTACGATTGGCAAAGTAAGAATTTCGTACAGGAAGAGATGGTGGAGAAGGCGGCGTCGGAGTGGCTGCCCGCGAAATACAAGAGCTGGGACGATCTCATCGCCGCTGCGGTTGAAAAGGGCATGGTCGATGATCATGCTCCGCCATCACTCAAGGACTGGACCTACGGCAGCCGGCACGTGATCGATGTGAAGCATCCTTTGTACGCGATGATGCCGTTTTTTAAATGGACCGGCACCGGGCCCCACCAGCTTGCGGGCGACGAGACCACCCTCGACCACGTGCGCGGGCTGCTTGGCGCCAGCCAGCGGCTCACCGTCGACTGGAGCAATGTGGATGGATCGACGGAAAACATTGTGATGGGCGAGTCGGGCGATCCGCTCAGCGCCTACTACCTGGACCAATTCTCCTACTGGTATAGCGGCAAGACCTTTGTCATGCCTTTCACGGAGGCAGCCGTGAATGCATCTACCAGGCATACGCTGCGACTGGTGCCGTGAGGCGCTCTCCGTCCTGTCCACGGCAGGTGAGAGTTCTCGGTTGAGGTTTTCTTCACAGATTCGTAGCGACGCGCTGCCTGGGCTTCTGATCGCCTGCACTGCCCTGCTCGCGATTGGAACGTTGGTCGTGCGTGGCAATTCTTGCGGCCATGATTTCGATTTTCACCTGCTCTCCTGGATGGAGGTGGCCCGTGCCTGGCATACGGGTCTTCTGTATCCGCACTGGGTGCAGGATGCGAACTATGGCGCGGGTGAGCCGCGGTTGATCTTCTATCCGCCGGCATCCTGGCTGCTTGGCGGCTTGTTGGGAATCATCACTGGCTGGCATGCGGCGCCGGTACTCTTTGTGCTGCTGGCGCTGCTGGGTGCCGGAGGTAGTATGTATTTGCTGGCCCGGGAGTGGGCGCCACCGGACGCCGCCGCCTTCGCCGCATGTCTCTATGTCGCCAATCCCTATACCCTGTTCGTGGCCTATGAGCGCTCTGCACTGGGCGAGCTGCTGGCTGGCGTATGGCTTCCCTTGATGGTGCTGTTCGCCCTCAGAAGCCGTTCCTCCATTGCACTGCTCGGTCTTTCGGTGGCCGCCCTCTGGCTAACAAATTCGCCTGCCGCGGTGATAGCCAGTTACATGCTGGCCGTGCTCGCCCTGGGAATGTGGATCGCGGAAAGGAGGCCGTGGCCGGCTCTGCGCGCCGCCGGTGGAATGGTGCTGGGGCTCGGCCTGGCCGCGTTCTACATCGTGCCCGCGGCATTCGAACAGCGCTGGGTACAGATCGAGCGAGCAATCGTTCCCGGAATGCGGGTCGAGGACAGCTTCCTCTTCGCCCATACCGCTGACGCCTTTCATGACCAGGTGTTGCGCACGGCGTCATGGATCTTGATCGCGGAACTTGCCGTGGCCTCCATCGCCGCCTGGCTAGCGTGGAGAAGACGCGCCGGCGGCATTGCAAGGATTGCGCTCACCAGCTTGATTCCCGTCATTCTGTTGCTGCAATTACCCCTCAGCGATGCGATCTGGAAGCACGCCCCGCACCTGAAGTTTCTACAATTTCCCTGGCGTTGGACGCTGGCCCTGAGCGTGGTGGGCTGCGTGCTCGCTGGCTTGGCGATGGGCGGCATTCGTGGGTTCCCGCGCCTGGGTTGGAAAGTGATCGCCGGGGTATTGATCGCCGCGATGGCGATCGGGGGCGGTTGGCTGTTCTTCCAGCCTTGCGACGATGAGGATGCGGTGGCCGCGCAGGTCGCCGGCTTCGGCCAGGGACAAGGAATTGAAGGCACCGATGAGTACACGCCGGCGGGGGCTGACAATACATCCGTGCAACAAAACCTGCCCTTGGTGCGCGTCCTGCGGGGAGCGCAGGATGACGATACTGACGGCGCAGGGGGCGATAATCCGCAATGGCGGGCGGGAGACAGCGGGACCATCGCGGCCGGGGTAGACGCGAAACGAAGGAATGCTGAGCACTGGGTGGTGAGCGTCGTCACTCCGGAACCGGGCCTTGCCGTGCTCCGTTTGATGGAATACCCTGCATGGCGGGTGACCGTCGATGGCACGCCTGCGCAGGGCCGACCCGCACGTGAGGATGGTCTTATGGCCGTGCCCCTGACGGCGGGGAGTCACTCGGTTGAAGTGCAGTGGAAGGCGACCAGGGACGTGATTGCTGGACGCGCAGTCTCCGCCATCGCCCTGCTCTTGCTGGCCGCCGTGGCCATGCTGGAGCGGCGCAAAGGTCGGGTATGATTACCAAAATGCAACCAAGTGTGCGCGAGATTCTGAGCAGCGGTGCGGAGCTTATTGATCATGCTCTGGATCGCCTGCTGCCCGGCGCAGATCACGCCCCGCTCTCGATCCACCGGGCCATGCGGCACAGCGTTTTTGCCGGCGGCAAGCGGCTGCGGCCGGTGCTGTGCATGGAAGCGGCAAGAATGATCGCCGGCCAGATTCCCCAGGGTGTGGAAGAGTTGGGCGCCGCCATCGAAATGCTCCATACCTATTCACTGATCCATGATGATTTGCCGGCGCTGGACAACGATGATCTGCGCCGTGGCAAGCCGACCTGCCATGTCGTCTTTGGGGAGGCCATCGCTATCCTTGCTGGGGATGCGCTGCAAACACAGGCCTACGAAGTGCTCGCCGCCATCAAATGCCCGGCTGCGCAGACGGTGGAGATTGTGCGCGCCATCGCACAGGCAACAGGAACGGTGGATGGCATGATCGGCGGCCAGGTCATGGATCTGGAAGCCGAGGAGCATAAGCCAACCCCGGAGCTGGTGGAAGCCATCCATCGTGCCAAGACCGGTGCGTTGATTCGCGTTAGCCTGATCAGCGGAGGTATCTACGCAGGCGGCGCCGCGGGCGACATCGAGCGGCTGCGGGAGTTTGGACGCAAGGCAGGGCTCGCCTTTCAGATCATGGACGATGTGTTGGATGTAACTCAGAATTCCTCCCAACTGGGAAAGACTGCAGGCAAGGATGTAGCCAGTGAGAAAGCCACGTGGCCCGCGGTCTACGGGGTGGCCCAGAGCATTAAGGACGCAGAACGGCTGGTCGATGAGGCGTTCACCCAGTTAGACGTTTATGGTGAACGTGGTGATCGGTTGAAGGCGGTGGCAAGGTACCTGGTAGAGCGGAAGAACTAATGGCCCTGAGCGAAGAAGATGTTTTTGCAGCTCTGCGAGATTGCTACGATCCGGAAATTCCGGTAAACATCGTAGACTTGGGGCTGATTTATAAGATCATGTTGACCCCGGATCCAAACTCCAAGCGGGCGTTTCCCAGGCAGCGCGTGGAAGTGGATATGACGATGACCTCACAGGGCTGCCCGTCCCATGTCACGATCATGGAGCAGGTACGTAATCGGTTGGCGGGCATCCCGGAGATCAGCGAGAGCCTAGTCAACTTGGTGTGGGAACCGGCCTGGACGCCAAACCGTATCAGCCAGAAGGCCCGGGAACAACTGGGTATTGGTTAGAGGCTACGACCGCACGACTTTTTCGACCACTGAGCGCAGCTTCTCGCCCTGGCTTGTCATCTCTCCCACAAACTTTTCAAAACGGCTCAGCATGCTGTGGCCGTTGTCAAGATAGTCCGGGATGTCGTTCCAGAATTTCTTCACACCCTCCGGATCTTCGACCAGTGCGAAGATGGTTCCCGCAGCAGCAACCGCCAAGCCGGCCTTGCGCTTGCCGGTGGCCAGCAGGATTGCTCCCGTCACCAGCGACCCTGCGGCCACGGTGCGCACCCAGTTCTTATCCCAATCCTGGTCGAGGAGACGGTTTCCCTGGTACTTCAAGGTATCGGCTGCGTCTTGAACTTTTGATGCCACTTGCTGCGGAACGTGTGTGATCCCCATCGCTGTCCCTCTTTCGCGTGAACTGTTTGTTATAGATGCAAAGAAATGATCAATCGAGATCGAATTCACGCAGAGGGCGTCCCTCGTCGGGAGACTCTTTTGCCTTACGCAACCCTTCCTCGAATCGCTTGTCGAACAGCTGTTGTTTGTTCTTTTCGGCCTCCACCGACTGGCGGAAAATGTCTTCTTTGCGCTCGTCCTGCTCGCGCATAGCCTTGGCAGCGGCTTCAAAATCCTCGAAAGTTCGTTTACGTGGCGCGGATGTGTGGGAGAGAATCGCCCTGGACTCTGGGTCTATTCTCAATATCGCCCCGCAATCAGGACAGGTGACATCGAACGGCTTGGCCAGTTTAGCCTTCATCTCTGCCCACATTCTAAAACATTTAACGTGACTCGATTGCTCTTTACAGCCAAATGGCTTTGTGCCCGGGACATTGCTGACCGGCTTGCTCCACCAGCAGCTCGGGAAGACCTTCTCCGTAGCGGGAGAGAAACCATGCGGCGCCGAGCACCCGCTCCTGGGGATGGCGATCGGGAAACAGGTTGAGCGCGATCAGGCCGGCATCGCGACCAAGGGTTTGTTCCCGCTGGAGTTCATAGTTCGCTGCCAGCCGGCGCATCCGGTTCATCTGATAGCGCATCTTGGAGCTGCTGACGTCCGCAGCCCGGCCCAGACCGGGATCCAGGGAGTGCAGGTAAGTGGCCAGTGCAGAGAGTTCCGTATCCAAAGCTTGCCCGGCGGCAGCAAGCTTGCGCTTGCCGGTCACGGAAATAGCTCGCGCGCCTAACCGCTGCGCCAACTCCAGCGGGTCCTTTAAGGCGCTCTGGATCACATCGAGTAGCGAAACCTCGTGCCGGGCAAGCAGACCAGCCATCGCGGGCTCGATGAGCGTCGCCGAGAGACGGGGAAGCACGGGCGTAGTGCGCCCCAGGATGCGCTCATAAAGTACCTGTGACTGAGCAAAATACGCAACTTCGGATGGGCCGCCCACGTAGGCGGCAGTGGGCAGAATGGAATCCTGAAAAACGGGCCGCAGCAAAGCGTTGGGGCTGAGCCGCTCCGGTTCTGCATCCAGAATGGCCAGCAGCTCTGCCGTGGAATAGGGCTGCCTCGCAGCATGCCAGCCTCCATCGGCCGTTCGCCGGAGCGGGACCCGTGCACCGGATTCTTTATCAAAAAGAAATAGCAGGCTCGACAGCGGTGGAACCAGCACCTGGGAGTGGTAGCCCGCAGCAGCAAGCTGCTGGTCGCGATCGGTGAGTGCCACCCGTAGTTCATCAGCGCGCACGATCGCCTGGCGAAGAACATCGCTGCCCAGGGCATGGAACTCGCGCGAGGAAGCGTCCACCACCACCAACCCTTGAGCGGCGAAAGTGTGTGCGATCCATTGCCCAAAAGCCTGCCCCATGCTCTGCCCGGGGCGGTAACAGGCGGCCAGCTGATCGAGCACTGGGCCGGAGCCAAGGATCTCGGCCGCCTGGGCCAACAAATCCTCAACGTTCTTTCCCATGGTCACGCCGCCGACCGCGGCTACATTCACGTGATCGTAGGACAGGCGCAACGTCTTCAGCTCATGGCGGTCAGGTAAGGTTACGTGGTCTGCTTCCGCCAAGTCGTGGTCCTCAGTTGCCAACCAAAAAATCGGCACCTGGGGACTTCCGGAAGTGGAAGCATCCTTGGCTTTGCGAATTACGGTTGCTGCTTTAAGGATGGTGAATAGCGGGCCGCCAAAGAGCGTCACCTGCTGGCCGGTGACGACCGCGCCGGCCCCGTTGCGCAGACGCGCGATGTTTTCGTAGACCGGTTCCGCAGCGCCGAAAGCGCGATTCTGCTGCTCCAGAAGATCGCACAGAGTCTCGCGCTGGCCGGGAGGAAGAATCGCGGGGCTTGTCATCCACTGAGTGGAATAGGCACTGGCCGGATAGAAGGGCGTGAGCGCGTCACGCCGCTCCGCGAAGTCTAGAAACAGCCGGCTGAGGCGAGGCAGGATGGAGATGGGATAACACTCGCTCTTCACTTGCTCCATCGCCATGCGCGCTGCCTCACCAGTTGTAGTTTCTCATCATTTCCGCCGTAGCGAACCGCGCAGCTTTTTCTTGCTGGGAGCAGGTAAAGCCTCAATGGCATAAAGCGCCAGCGAGCGATACACTCCGGCGAGGATTGGATGGGGCATGAGGGCCCGAAGATGCAGACGAATTGTCTCCACGTCGCCCCTGGCAATCGGTCCACTGAAGCTTTTTCGGGCTCCCCTGAGGAAGTAGTTGTCGAGGGTGGCCCGGGCGATGGGCTCAATCAACCGGCGCGCCTCCGGGGCGTTGAATCCGGCCAGTGCCGCGGCTTGTTGGGCCGCGGCCAGGTGGCTTACCAGCAGCGGCGATGACAGCATGCCTACTGCATGGTAGAGCGCTTTGCTCGCGGCCTTAATTGCAAATGGACGGCCGCCGATCTGGCGCACGATCGGGTTCAGAATGCGCCGGGAGGATGCATCCGCTTCGATGCCAAAGGGTACTCCGTGAAGCGGAACGGGGGAACGAGTCGGAAAGCTCATCACCGGGTGCACGGAGCCCACGGACGCACCCGCGCGCGCAGCCGCCTGCAGCACTTTCCCGCTGAGCGCACCACTTGAATGGACAACGATTTGCCCCCGGAGGCCGGGTTCTCCAACCCGCTTAACTAGACGGCGGGTTACCTGCGCGATCGCGGTATCCGGCACACAGAGCCAAAGCACATCGGCTTGCAGCCGGGAGCGATCGAGAGTGGTAAGCGGCAAAGTGCGCGCCCACCGTGCAGAGGCAGCTGCAGAGCGCCCACTGTGCACGATCACCTCTTGCAGCTCCACTCCCGCGGCCACGAGAGCGTGGGCCAGGGAACTGCCCCAGTTGCCAAGTCCGATGATCGAAACGCGGCGCTGCATACCGGATGGTACTTTAAAATTGTCCGGCAAAGCGAAGGAGCGGCATGGCAAGAAAAGCAGCAGCTAAGAACAAAGTCGAAGTGATCTCATCAAAATTGAGCTATGAAGGCCCTCTCTTCCACGTATACACCGACGAAATTGTCGAGAACGGGCGGAAGGTAACCCGCGATGTGGTGCGCCACAACGGATCGGTCGTCATCCTGGCGATCGATGATACGAAAAGCAAGCGCGATCCCATGGTCGTGATGGAACGCCAGTATCGTCACGCCGCAAAGGAATATCTGCTGGAAGTTCCTGCGGGAAAAATGGAAGAGGGAGAGAACCCGCTCGCCGGAGCCAAGCGCGAACTGCTGGAGGAAACAGGCTTTAAAGCGAAACGCTGGCGGAAAATGGCGCGCTATTTTGCCAGCCCCGGCTTCCTGGGTGAGTGGATGCAAGTCTTTATCGCCGAAGGCCTGACCTTGGGAGATTCACAACCGGAGTACGACGAGCAGCTGGAAATCGAAATGATTCCGCTCTCCAGGTTGCTTCGCATGATCGAAGAGGGCAAGATCTCCGACGGTAAAACATTGATTTCAGTCATGCTTTATGCACGCCTGAGGCAAGCTAAGAAGAAGCTGGGAACATAGGGCGCCTGCTCTCCCGCTTTCCTGCAGATTTGAGGAAAACCAATCCACCCTGTGATGCGTCTGTTAGGTAGAGCAGTTTGTCCTCATGCTCGATCCGTATCAAGGAAGGTCGACAGGCTAGTGGCTCAATACAAAGGTAAGGTCAAGTGGTTTAACAACGCGAAGGGTTACGGCTTTATTGGCCGGGACGACGGCCCCGATGTGTTTGTTCACTACAGCGCGATTCAACTCGATGGATACAAGAGCTTAAAAGAGGGCGACGAAGTAGAGTTCGACATCGTCCAGGGGCAGAAGGGACCTCAAGCCGATTCCGTAACTCGCGTACAAGAAGTAGCCTAAACAAAACACACTCTTGCTCCTGTTCCCAGGTACGCTTTGAGCGAACCTGGGAGACCCGTCTTCGTCATGTTTTAATGTGCTTTGGATATGGATAACAAATCCATCGCGCAGTTACTGGGCGAGACCGCTGACTTGTTGGAGATTGCGGCCGGGGACCCTTTTCGAATTCGCTCTTACAGGCGGGCCGCGGAAGCGGTTGAGAACAGCACCGAGCAACTCAGTTCCTTCGTGAACGAGCCGGAGCGGCTGCTTGCCATTCAAGGAATTGGCAAAGGCATGGCCGCGAATATCCAGGAAATCGAAACTCGCGGAAGCCTGAAGCTGCGCGATGAGCTGCTGACAAAATACCGGCCCACCATGCTGGAGTTGCTGAAGCTGCCGGGCATGGGACCGAAGACCGTGGCGCTTCTTTGGGAGGCACTGCAGGTAAGCGACGTAGAACAGTTGCAGAACGCAATCGACGCCGGGAAACTTGCAGCGCTGCCCCGCTTCGGACAGAAACTGATCGAGAAGCTTTCGCGAGGGATCACTGAATATCGCAGGAACAGTGGCCGTTTTCTGCTCGACGATGCCGAAGCCGCGGCGGAACGAGTAACCCTTTACCTGGAACAGTTCCCGGGAATTGATCAGGTCCTTCCGGCGGGCTCTCTCCGCCGCGGACGAGAGACGGTAGGCGATCTGGACCTGCTGGTGACCGGTCCAGCTTGCGCGGAAGACGCGGTTGCCTCTGCAGTCGAGTACACAGCAGCTTATCCCCCAATCGCGGAGTTGCTGGCAAAAGGCCAGAACAAAGTGAGCTTTCGTTTGCGCAGCGGTCTGCAAGTGGATGTGCGTTTATTGCCGAAAGCCTGCTACGGCGCCGCCCTGCAATACTTCACCGGCTCGAAAATGCACAATGTTTCGCTGCGCCAGCGAGCGCTGAAACGCGGCTACACCCTGAGCGAATACGCGCTGGCACGTTTGGACGACGGCGCTGTAGTGGCCGCAGCTTCTGAAGAGGAAATTTACCAGGCGCTGGGGCTGGATTGGATTCCACCTGAGCTGCGCGAGAACCAGGGCGAGATAGAAGCCGCAGCTGAGCACCGCCTGCCCCGGCTGATCGAGGCCGGAGATGTCCGCGGCGACGTGCATATGCACACCCAGGCCACCGACGGGCGGAACACCATACTGGAGATGGCTGAAGCAGGCATCGCGCGGGGATATGAATACATTGCGATCACAGATCACTCCAAAAATCTAGCTATGGTCAATGGGCTTGATGACCAGCGGGCGCTCGAACATCTGCAAAAGATTCGAGAAGTGGATGCGCGGATGGAAGGCCGCATCCGGGTGCTCACCGGGATTGAAGTTGACATATTGGGCGACGGAGAAATCGACCTCTCGGGTGAAGTGCTGGCGCAGATGGACGTGGTGATCGCCAGTGTTCACTCTCTTTTCCAACAACCCAAAGAGCAGATGACGGAGCGTCTGCTCAAGGCTTTGGAGAATCCCTACGTGAGAATTCTTGGGCACCTGACGGGGCGCCTATTACTGCGCAGGGACAGCTACGAAATGGATTTAACTGCAGTGCTCAAGCAGGCGGCGAAGCTCGGTGTGGCCGTAGAACACAATGCTTATCCGGACCGGCTTGATCTGTGCGACATCCAATTGCGCCGCGCCCGCGAGCTGGGCTGCAACATCGTGATCAACACCGACTCACACCACATTAGTCATCTCGACGCGATGCATTACGGAGTCCGCCAATTGCGACGCGCGTGGCTAACAAAAGCAGACGTCCTGAATACCCGGCCGGTTCAGGAGTTCCTGGCGAGGTTACGTGCCCGGCCCTAAGCAGATCTGCGGGTGCCAGTACAGAGTTCGAAAAGCGGTAGCTAGTACCGAGTTCTAAAAAAAGGTCGGTTGCCGATTCAGACTTCAAAAGACGCGCTCGTCCAGAACGGAGCGGAGATACCTGCCGTAGCCGCTCTTTGCCACCCTGGCGATCAGCGTTTCAAGCCGTGCCGCATCGATCCAGCCCAGGCGATAGGCGATTTCTTCAGGACACGCAATCTTGAGCCCCTGCCGTTTCTCGATGGTCTCGATAAAAATAGCGGCTTCGATCAGCGAGTCATGCGTCCCAGTGTCGAGCCATGCGAAACCGCGTCCCAGTACCTGGGTACGCAGCTTGCCTCTTTCCAGGTACCAGCGATTGACATCGGTAATTTCCAGTTCGCCTCGCGCCGAAGGCGCAATCTGGCGAGCTATCTGCGAAGCCGCACCGTCGAAAAAATAAAGGCCGGTGACGGCATAACGGGATTTCGGCTTCTCCGGCTTTTCTTCAATCGATAACGCGCGGCCGGAAGCATCGAACTCCACCACCCCATAGCGCTCCGGATCGGAGACTGGGTAGGCGAAAACCACAGCGCCATCCTTGATCAGCGCCGCCTCTTGCAAACTGTGGGCAAAATCGTGGCCGTAAAAAATGTTGCCCCCAAGAATCAGCGAGCAAGGGGCGCCGCCGATAAATTCTTCACCGATAATCAGCGCCTGCGCCAGACCGTCCGGCGTAGGCTGCACGGCATATTGAAAAGAGATTCCCCACTGCTCGCCTGAGCCCAGAAGCCGTTCGAAAAGCGCCGTATCGGCCGGGGTAGAGATGATGAGAACCTCGCGAATGCCGGCCAGCATCAAGACCGACAGCGGATAGTAAATCATCGGCTTGTCGTAGACGGGAAGCAGTTGCTTGGAGACGACGTGGGTGACGGGATAGAGGCGGGTACCGGAACCGCCGGCAAGAATGATGCCCTTCATCGGGCTGCGCCTCCCCGATGGGCATAGTTTAGATCGATCCACTGGCGGTAGGCCCCGCTGGTCACCTGCTCCACCCAATCCTGATGCGCAAGATACCACTGAACAGTCCGGCGCAGGCCGGACGCGAACGTTTCCACAGGACGCCACCCAAGCTCTCGCTCGATCTTAGCTGCATTGATGGCATAGCGGCGGTCGTGGCCGGGGCGGTCCGTCACAAAGGTGATCAAGTTGCGATGGGGCACATGGGGCGAGTTCGGCATCATCTCATCGAGCAGGCTGCAGAGTAGCTCTACCGTATCCAGATTGGCCTGTTCATTGCGGCCGCCAATATTGTACGTTTCGCCGATCTCCCCCCGCTCCAGCACCGCCCGCAGAGCGGAGCAGTGATCGCCCACGTAGAGCCAATCGCGCACCTGCTGCCCGTCGCCGTATACCGGCAGCGGTTTGCCGGCGACCGCATGGTTGATCATCAGCGGCAGAAGCTTCTCCGGAAACTGATACGGGCCGTAGTTGTTAGAGCAGTTGGTAGTCACCGCGGGCAACCCGTAGCTATGTACGTAGGCGCGTACCAGATGGTCCGAGGCAGCCTTGGAGGCGGCGTAAGGACTGTTGGGCGCGTAAGCGGTGGTCTCCTCGAACGGCGGATCCTGAGGCCGAAGTGTGCCGTAAACCTCGTCTGTTGAAACATGCAGAAAACGAAACTTGGAGCGGTCCTGAGCAGAGGATTTAGCCAGATACGACCGGGTGGCTTCGAGCAGCCGGAAAGTACCTTCTACGTTGGTGCGCACGAAAGCCTCGGGGCCGGAAAGGGAACGGTCCACGTGGCTCTCAGCCGCGAAATGCAGGATGGCGCGCGGTTGGTAACGATCGAGAAACCGATCGAGAAACGGTGGGTCGCAGATGTCGCCTTGCTCGAAATGGTAAGCGGGAAGCCGCTCGACGGAAACCAGGTTCTGCAAGTTGCCGGCATACGTGAGCTTGTCGAGATTGACCACCGGAGTGTCTACGAGCGCGAGCCAGTCGAGAACGAAGTTCGACCCAATAAAGCCGGCTCCGCCGGTCACGAGAATGGGCGACGAGTCGTTGAGCATTTCTTAAGTCTAACTAAGTACGCGTGGGCAGGCTTGCTCGAAAGTAATCGAGGGACAGCTCCAGGCCCTGGCGGAGACCGATTTTTGGCTCCCATCCGAGCAGGGTTCTGGCCTTGGTGATGTCGGGGCAGCGCTGCATGGGGTCGTCGATTGGCAGCGGCTCGTAGCGGATCTTGCTCTTCGAGCCAGTGACCGCCAAAACCTCGCGCGCACAATCCTTGATGGTCCATTCCACCGGGTTTCCGATGTTCACCGGAAGGTGCTCGCTCGAACGCGAGAGAAGAAGAATGCCGGCGATCAAATCGGACACATAACAGAAGCTTCTGGTCTGGCTGCCATCTCCGTAGACGGTGAGATCTTCGTCGAGCAGCGCCTGGATCATCAGGTTGGAGATGACGCGGCCATCGGTGGGCTGCAAGCGCGGACCGTAGGTGTTGAAGATGCGCACCATGCGGGTATCGACGCTGTAGTAACGGTGGTAGGCCATGGTCAGGGCCTCAGAGAATCGCTTGGCCTCATCGTAGACCGAACGTGGCCCTATCGGGTTGAC
>Ga0182024_10018464_pt1 | contig 12981 bp, 16 predicted proteins | sample P32metaG_FD_120480 | JGI IMG/M metagenome (GOLD analysis project Ga0182024, IMG submission 120480) | Permafrost microbial communities from Stordalen Mire, Sweden - P3-2 metaG (Illumina Assembly) | ecosystem: Environmental > Terrestrial > Soil > Wetlands > Permafrost | place: Sweden: Stordalen...
GTTCGTTCGGAAGGGGAGGGAAGAGTGGCGGGAGAAGTATTATCGGCCTGAGCGGAGTGAGGATGGTTATGAGTGGGCTTGTAAGGTGGATAAAGAAGGAGTGAAGGGGCGTTTTGTTTCCCGGAATGGTATCCTATTGAGGAGAAGGTAAAGGAACGGAAAGAGATCTTGGAATCGTTTAGAGATTTGGCTTTGGATGCTTTATGATAGATTATAGTTCGAGTTTGTCTTGGGAACCTGACGCGACGGTATTGTTGCATAGTGGGAATGCTTGTAGCGGATGAGGACCACCTCCAACGTCGATTAGGTAGTAATTTCATATATCACAAGACAGCGAATGTCATGAAACGTTCCCCAGATCCCAATTCTCCTATAATCTTTCGCGTATTTGTCCACATGAGATGAGATTGCGGTAATCAGATCATCAATCCCCACCAATTTCGTGAACCTCCATCCTAACAAAAGAGGCAGAAAAGTGTTGGTTTGTCGGTCTGGGATCTGACAACTCTGATAGATTCTTTTTAATTGAGGCAGCCTTGAGTATATGCGTCCTCCCCGTTGGGTCGGCCGGTCTCCTTGACCTGACTGGTGGTGGGTGGAGCCGTAGTAGAATCGGCAAAAGGATGGGTGTGATTGGAGGAAATAGACTGCCATGGCAACCATGAGGGTCGAAGGGCGGACTGCCACAGTGACTAATTAACGGTTCCAAATCCTCTCCCTCCAGTTCGTTCCGGTCAAGGAGATGAAACGAAATGAAGAAATCGAGCTGCGTTGCGGTGATCACCGAGTTCATCCCCAAGTTGCCTGAATTGATTCATCCATGCCACGCAATCAAGCAACCAACAAGCGACTCAAGCTGTCAGGTGTAGGTCATACTTTACCCTTACTGACTTGGTAGAGGAGGAAGCTGTGGAGAGACTTATAAGGGGACTTTGAGCCTTCAGAGCGTTGGGTTTTCATGGCGGAAGGCGGTGTTGGAGCAGGGCCCACGGCGCCAAGTTCTGAATTGATTCATCCATCCCACGCAATCAAGCAACCAACAAGCGACTCAAGCTGTCAGATGTAGGTCATACTTTATCCTTACTGACTCGGTAGAGGAGGAAGCTGTGCCGGGCAAGCGAAGCAAACCGGATTCAGATGATGACTCACACCTTACAGACGACAGTGAGGCTCCGACGCCGCCCGTGGAAGATCTACAATATGGATCCGCCTTCGAAAAGGCAGAACAATACGACAAATACCTAAACGATCCCAACCCCTGGCACCCGGACTTGCACAGGCCGCTCTTCGTGTCCCAAGTTATCGGATTTCGCTGGATGGCCGATCGTCATTCTGTGGTAGTTGCTGACAAAGTTGGGCTCGGTAAAGTGAGATCTCCATCTGATGAACTTGAGCTAATCCACAGACATATGCGGTTACGAACTTTTTGCTATGGTTGAAAGAACGCCGAGAGGAACAGCGCAAAGCGAGAGAGTCGGAGGCTCCAGCGGGGGGTGCCAGAGCTCCCCCCAGTCGCCAGTTGTGTCTGCTCGTCCTCGCCAGCTCGGCACCTGCTGCAGCATGGATCAATACCCTCAATAACGATGCCATCGAGGCCTCTCGCGCTGAGGATGATCGTCAAAGTCGTGCTTCTGCGACCGACCAGGGGGAATGGACTCAGGCTTTGGGAGATCACATCGTCCTGACTGATAACGAGACCCTTGGAGAGGAATGTTGGAAACCTGGCAAGGGGCTGCGTATTGCCGATTGTACCAGGAGCGGCAATCGTCCACCGAAGGAGGAGTACGATGTGTGCATCATCACCTCCCATGCACTCCAGCGCGGCGTGCCATGGGTAACGAACAAGAGATGGGCCACGATAATCGCGGATGAAGGACACGAATTCCAACGGGGTCAATTCGGAAAGACGGACCAGCAGCAGTCGCTGACCATTAAAGCCCGGAGGCGCCTTCAGAACCAGACACATTCAATGTTCGTTGTCACCGGAACGCCCTTCGTAACCAAGATTTCCTACGACTTTATCGCAATGACGAGGGCAGTAGCAAAGGAGGAAGTGCGGGCGAGTTGGAGCGGCAAAGCAACGGATGCGGGCTTGCACCAGTTAGTGTCAGGGTGGGTGTCCGTGACGGATGGGCGATACCTGAAAGATGATAAAGTGAAGGAACACGAGGATACAAGAAGGGAACAAATCGCCGAGCTTCTGCCAATCTATATGATACGGCGGACGGAACGATCGAAGATCCGTGGCGTGCCTGTCATGGAGGATCATTTTGCATGGGAGACTTATAAGAGGACTTTTAGCCTTCAGAGCGTTGGGTTTTCATGGAGGAAGGCGGCGTGGAGCCGGGTCCACGGCGACTGTAAGTCGTCGTCGGCCGGTACACCAGGGACGACGAATACCTCATCAAGTGCTGCACCCTGGAAGATGAGATTTTGTTTCAGCGGCAAGTACAGAGGTTGGAGCTATGTCTCAACGGTCTCACGAGGCAGAAGAAGTGGACCCCTGAGGAAGAAGTGGACCCCTGAGGAAGTGGCGTAAATCGCCCACCTCGAACCTCGGGTCAAGATGGCTTCGGCCGCCTTGGAGAGGCAACAGACAGAGCTTGCTTTGTCTGTGGCGATCAAAGGTGTTGAGGTACTGGATTGTTTCCGAGGAAGCTGATCCGTAGGAGAGGTTGAAGTAGCTTCATCCATGGCTATAGAATCCAATCCTATCCCTTTTCCAATCCTTCTCAAGTCACAGCGTCGCCCCACTCAAAGACACTCCAAGGAAAGGTCATGCTCACAATCTCCAGTGCTACCGAAATTACTTCAAGTACTGAGATGAGATGGAATTTGCCTGCCTGAAAGCTATTGCAACACCTTGAGTTAACCAACAAGCTCTCAGATCTAGTTTCTACCGTCGATTGCGGTCCAATCTGATGCTCCCCGCATCAATAAATTCCAAGCTCTTCCTTTCTTCCGGACAGTGACATCTCAGCTTACCCGTTTTCCAAGCCTCCGTTCCAGAACAAACAACCTCTGTCTCGAGCCATGATCATCTTGTCATCTGCTCCTCGTTCCCTTCGATCAAACCTTTACAGTGGTGGTTCATTCTGTCGATATTGTCGATAGCCCTTGTGACGGGATTTCCAGCTGGACTTTTTCTGTAATTCCGGTACCTGACGTAGTATACTGGCAATCGATGGCCCATTTTGTGACAGTAGTAGCGTGATAAAATACTCCTTCCATGCTTACATGCGAATAAGCCGACTGAAAAAGTTCCGTGGCGGCGCGAATTATAGAGGTTCGTTGGTTTTGATGAGAGGTGAGGTGATGGTATTCCTGTCCTGAGCCTTCTCATTTCAACTAAACTTCCATCTCACCAATATTTAAGCGGTTGGCAGTCCAAGGTCATCGGCAAAACTTCCCGTTTGGGGTCACTATGTAAATAACCTGCTGCGACAACCACGGCCACTTGCGATATGAGCGACAGACCAGAGCCTGAAAGAAAAGATTCTCTGCAGAACAATATTGGTACAATTCCTCTCAAGTCACACTAAGAGCAGACCCGGCACATATCCAGGTCAATCCAAATGTTGTAGACGAGCACCTCTTCAAGACAAACTCCCATCACTACGGCACAGGAAAGGTATCAGGCGGCGCATCAACCTGGGATGCCGTGCGGAGCCCCGAGCCGCATGAAACAGAGCACCTCGAACCAGTGTCAGGCAATGCAGGAGACCATCGGGCCTATCACGGTGTCATCGGCGGAGCTCAGTCAATCAACAACATCCTCGGCAACGAAGCCAACGGACTAACCTCAAACGCTCCCCAAAAGGGGAAACAGCGCAGCAACGACCCCACGGACCCAGCCTCGCGAATCGACCATCACGAACCGTCCACAAAAGAAAAAATCGTCGGCAAAGTAAAAGTCCTTTTCGGCAAAGCAACAGGCGACGAAGACCTCGTCGCGTCAGGAGACGCCCTACGCAAGGGAAACATGGAAAGGGGAGCAAAGTAAACCACATACCCACACTGTACACATACATACACCGCCGGAAAAATGGATTGGTACAAGAATAAACTATTTATACTTTATGTACAAACTTCTCCATCATTATATTATAGTTTAAGGGTAAATCCCTTCTTGATATCTTTCATCTTGTCGTTCCCTTTCTCTGGACTTATTAATTCTCCACCTACTCCCATCTTCAGACCTCCTTTCTTGAGATTCCAGAGTAATCCTCCCTTCGGCTTTTTGACTGTAGTCAAGAGGTGATTTCCGCCGAATTTGGGCCGGGTGGCGGGTGACTCCATCATCAGTGCTGATACACCGAATTCACTCATTCCGTGCGCGGGGGATTCGTCAGGTACCGCCAATAGTGTCCGATTTCCTGTCCCTCCATTAAGTTTTCTCTTCTTCTTCTTTGGAATTCCGCCGATGTCAGTGAGGACAGATGTATTTGCGCTGATATTGGCACTCATATCTGCGGTTGAAGTGTCTTCCTCTAGAGTCGGTTCTGTGATTTCTTCGCTACGAGTCGTCAACGCGGAAGCAGTTCTCTTAGCTTTGCCTCCTCCGAATACCGGCACAGCTCGACCCATTATGGAGGTATTTGCTGCAAGAGAAGGAGAGGGTTGAGGAATCGCAGACCCTTGACGTGCAAAGAATGGCGTGGTGGAGAATTCAGAAACCGCTGGTTGGGCTTTCTTAGCGACTGGTTTTCGGACTGCTGCTGCTGGAGCTGCAATGGAGACATTCCTCGATGGAGCTGGAGAAGGTTTGATGGGTGACAACAGTGATGGAGCAACCGCGTCGTCTGATGCTTTTCTCTTCAAACCTAGGTATGTTAGCGTGATGCTTTACAGTAGGTAATACTAGTCTTCTTCTCCTGGAGATTTTTATTCTTGGACTTTTCCTTGTCAAGTTTAGCTTCAAGAACGGTCTTTTGTTTCTCCCAATCTTCTTTCACCTTCAGGGTTTCTGCTTTCGCTTTCTCCGTCAATTGAGTTTGTTTCGTCAATTGTGCTCTCAACTCTGTGATCTCTTTCTGTAGTGATTTCTCGGAGTCGCGGTTTTCGGATGCGTTCTTGGATGTTCTCGCCGTTGCGCGTTTCTCGTTCTCTAGTTCCGTCTACATATTAGACTGATTGAAATGGCGGAGAAGTGACTTGGAGACCGACAACTTGTCGCCTTAGATTAAGCACTTCTGAAAGAGTGTCGTTCGCATCCTTCATTTTCTTCTGTAACGATTCCGTCTCACCCTGTTGTTAGTTTGGTCTAGGGAAGGGGAACTTTATAATAATCCAGTTGTTTGTGAAGACTCAGCAATTCCCGTTGTATGATCTCCTTCTCCTCGACAAGCAGTTTCATCCGTCCCTGCATCCCATCCACCTTAGCCTGCCAAGTCAACACATTCCACTTGATAGTATACCTGAGCCAGCTTTGACGCCTCAGCCACTTCTCTCTGCATGATATCCATCTCTCTTTCTTGCAATGCTTTCATTAGCCTTCCAGTCCCTTAAAGATCCCAAACCTATCCGTAATTCGAGTCTCCGCTTGTCCTCCACGAGATCTATTTCCTTGACTTTCCACACCGATTCCTGGTACGCGAGTCTCTTCTGCGCAGATTCCATCTTCGTATTCTACGGTGAGCGAAGTTCTCGTCACTTAAGTACCAAATACATGTCCGACACGTCTGTGAGCGGGAGTTTGGCGGCCAGGGTCATCCTTGTCGCGACTTTGTTGGTGAGGCGATTGATAGTCCAGGTCGATTTGTTTTGGTGTCTTTTGGAGGCGTTTCCGTGGCAACCGTTTGTTGCTCAAATTTCCGTGCCATGCCGTCACCCATCAACAATCAAACAACAGAACCAGTGAATTCTCAAGTCGGCTAAGGACCCAAAGATTGAGGTCAAGGAGGTAAGAAATACCCAAAGTTTCCAGAAAATGGATATGCAATATTATTTATTTACATAGATTCAATCTTCAGAATAAACTGACCTGATCTAGCTCTACAGATGACACACACAGGGAAGAATACAAGCAGCAAGGCAGCAAAGGGCGACACCTAGACCACACATAATACCCTTCTTTCCTTCTAAGGGATTGTTTTGCCCTTCCGACCTCATCTGCTGCTGTTCCTGAACCAACCTGATTTCTCCTTGCGGCGGCCCCCCCAACGGAGCATAAATTCGTCCATGTTCAAACCCAGCTGCATTATACACAGGACCATCCCGAGTATAGACCAAAGGGATCTTCTCTCCATTCACCCTCAGAGTTCCATATGGCTGTCTTGCATACTGAGAATACAAGATCCTTTCGTTATCAATCTCTCCCAAATCTGGAACGGCGTGAACATTAATTTTATACCCTGCCCGCCCGAACGCTCGCTCCCATCTTGGGTCTGGTTCATAAGCGATGTCTCCGTTTAGAGTGGCGTAGATGTTTAGAGTGGGACGGGCGTTTGTGGATGTTGACATCATAGTTTCAAGATCATGTTGACGACGGGGTACTTGGGGCCTATAAGCTGACCGCGGAATGGATAGTACTGACCCCGGCCTGGATCTGGGGTTGTTGATGTTTTCATTATGCGCTCGCATCTCTGCTTCACTTGGCATGGCGGTATTAAGGTCGTAGATTGAAGGTTTTCGCGATCTCCTTTATACGACAGATCATTTTGCGACTCCGTCAGATTGTGAAGAAGCCATCTGATCAGCCATAATTCCACAACTGCACACGAAGCGAAAAGTCCTTGATTTATAATCGTACGTTTTCGGATTCAGACTAACCCGTTTTGTTTTGTCTACATTTTTTTTCGGTATAACGTCCCGTTGATACCAAAAGAATGGCTATCCCAACTCAAAACACTTTTCATTTTATTTATCTTAAGCCCCATTTACCACTGTTCCGTTTACCCCATTTGAAACCTCTGTGGCTTTGACAACGTTATTCAGCGCCGAAAGGACAGCCTTCATATTCGCAGCGGACTATTATCAGCAAGTCTTAAAGAGGTATATACCGTATCGTCATCAATTCCAACTCCCCAGAATCCCTTTTCTCCATGTCCTGCGGCGGTGACTTCAATATATGCCGCAGCCCGGGCATTCTTCCCTTTACCGATGGCATGCTCAAAAAGTTCACGAACATCGAGTTGGATTCCAGTGTGATTTACCAGGGCATCGATTAGGGAACTAACAGGACCGTTGCCATTTCCTGTAAGAGCAACCTCCTTTCCATTATGTACAACGACTCCCTCAAATGTTTTGCCTTGCGGAGTAGTTCGGACTTTGTACTCATTTCCTAGTTGAAACGCTGCCTCAGTAGAGATATAGGCATTTGTGAAGGCATTGATGATTTCTTGAGCAGTGAGTTCCCGACCTTTCGATTCGGCAAGCGCTTGGACGATACGAGCGAATGCGATTTGAAGGCGGCGTGGGAGATCAAGTTCAAGGTTCTCTTGAATGATCCACGAGATTCCGCCTTTACCAGACTGACTGTTGACACGAATGACCGCTTCGTACGTTGCGCCAAGGTCCTTAGGATCGATAGGAAGATAGGGCATATCCCATATTCCGTCCTTTCGAGCACGTTGTACTGCGAATCCTTTCTTGATAGCGTCTTGATGTGATCCGGAGAAAGCAGTAAAAACAAGATCACCAGCATACGGATGACGAGGATGAATAGGGATATTGTTGCATTCGGTGACAATACGCATGATGGAGGACAGGTTGGAGAAATCGAGACCTGGCTTAACTCCCTGGGTGTAAAGATTGAGGGCAAGGGTGACGATGTCAACATTCCCGGTTCGTTCGCCGTTACCGAAAAGGACACCCTCTACCCGATCTGCTCCGCCCATTTGTGCAAGCTCTGCGGCAGCAGTAGCGCATCCTCGATCATTATGTGGATGTAAACTTATACAACATTTTTCCCGCTCCGAGATATGTGTGCAGAAGTACTCAATCTGATCGGCGTAAACATTCGGAGTCGACATTTCGACAGTAGCAGGGAGGTTGAATATGATCGGGTTGTCTTCGGTGGGCTCCCATACTGCTTTGACCGCCTCACAGATTTCTACACTAAAGTCCAGCTCGGTCGCCGAAAACGTCTCGGGAGAGTATTCGAACGTCCAATGGGTATTTGGATCCGTATCCTTTGTTAGATGTCGGACTAATTTTGTGCATCGCACGGCAAGCTCGATGGTCTCTTCCTTGGAGTTGTTGAAGACTACTTGTCGGAAGCAAGGTGAGGTGGCGTTGTATAGATGCAGGATTGCTCGTTTTGCGCCACGCACTGATTCGACGGTTCGTTTTATGAGCTCTTCTCGACAGGGTGTCAGGACTTGGATTGCTACATCGTCGGGAACGATTCCGGGGGTCTCGATTAAGCGGCGGACGAAATCGAACTCGGTCTGAGAGGCGGACGGAAAGGCGGCCTCGATTTCCTTGAAGCCACATTGAACCAGCATCTGGAAGTATCTCCATTTCTGCTCACCAGACATTGGGTCGACGAGCGCTTGATTTCCATCTCGAAGATCGGTCGACTAAGTAAGTTAGTAGATGTGGATGCGGCGGAGGTACGAGCCATCTCGGATGCTTTGTCAGAGTCTTTGAGGGCCACTGTCTGTTGGGCAGATCAACCGGCGGAAAGGGCCTATATTTTTGTGAGGGATCTTTAAGCATTGTGATGTCTTTGCACTAATATCGATGAAGGGGATAATATACGTGGGTTGAAAAACGGGAATGACGATTTTTCTTCGATCGGATAAAGTTTTGAACCGAGAGACGATAGCCTCGTGACTCACAGAGTAAAGGTTGCAGAGCGGCTCCAAAATTGGCGGTGCCTCATTTCAATTGCAACCACCGAAAGCTTTGAAAAGTTGCATTATTCAACTTAACGACAAAAAGGAGCAAAGGCGACGAGAAGACTTCTGCACAGCATGGGATCGCTAAGCAACTGCAGATTCTACGAGAATCAGTTCCCTGCAATCGATGAGTTGGTCGTCGTCCAGGTCCGCCAAATCGCAGAGATGGGCGCCTATGTCAAGCTGCTTGAATACGACAATATCGAGGGTATGATTCTTCTCAGCGAGTTATCGCGAAGACGAATCAGAAGTATCAACAAGCTCATCCGAGTCGGGCGAAACGAAGTGGTTGTTGTGTTGAGGGTCGATCAAGAGAAAGGTCCTTCATCCCATCCGCTTTCCTGACAGAACAGGCTATATCGATCTTTCCAAGCGGCGAGTATCGCCCGAAGACGTTGTGAAATGCGACGAACGGTTCAACAAGGCAAAAGCAGTCCATTCCATCATGCGCCACGTTGCGGAAAAGACAAATGTCCCTCTAGAGGAATTATATATTAAAGTCGGCTGGCCACTATATCGAAAGTACGGTCACGCCTATGATGCTTTCAAAATCGCTATTTCGTACATCTCAGTCCCGTCTCTTCTGATAGTAGACAATCTGACAATGTATTTTCTGGCTTGGAAATGCCAAATCCTGCTGTTCTGCCCTCTCTCCTCTCTCAAATCGCCCGCCGTCTTACTCCCCAACCTGCTAAAATCCGCTCCGATATCGAGGTCACATGTTTCGGCTATGATGGCATCGATGCTATCAAGACCGCTCTGCTGCAGGGAGAGAAAATGAGCACTGAGCAATGTACTATCAAAGTCAAACTAGTCGCTCCTCCTCTTTATGTCGTTGTTGCCAATACCCTTGACAAGGAAATTGGCCTGGCAACAGTGAAATCCGGTGTTGAGAAGATCAGGGAGATTGTCGAGAGTTTTGGAGGAGAATTGGCCATCAAGATGGAGGTATATCCTGCTTAGAAGAATCTGCTGACATGTAGCCGTCGGTTGTCTCTGAATCTGATGATGTTGCTTTGACCGATCTCATGCAAAGAATGGAAGCGGAGAATGCTGAAGTGTCTGGCGATGAACCGGAGAGTGATCTCGATGATGAAGAGGTCGAGGAAATTGAAAAGGCTAACACAAATGGTGTGGAATAAGAAGTGACCGGGTTTCATAGGAGTTGGCATGTAGGTTAGTTACTCACCGGCATAATTACACATTCTACACACTTGTTTCCTGGGAGATTTCCCAAACTGGAAGCAAAGCTCCTTCATCCCAAGGCTAATGCAACGCTTCTTCGTGCTTAGCTTCAGTGTGGAGCACTTCTTCAGACACCTCCGACCGACATAATTCAATCGTTCGGAAGTCTCTGAAGACTTTGAAGAGATGGAGCAAATCATACGTATCTATTGCATTTACGGAGACACGATAATCAAAATGTTACTACATTTACTCACATATTTAGTTATTGCCAGCCAACTCTTTCGCAATCTGTTCTCCCTTCTTGATAGCATCATCAATATTTCCAACCATGTAGAATGCACCTTCAGGAAGGTCTATTTGTTAAAGCCGTCATTTGAGGGTCATACTGTCATGTTTGCCTTCAACGATGGCCTTGAAGCTAGCAATTGTATCCTTCAGGGACACGAGCTTGCCTTCAAATCCAGTGAAGACTTCAGCGACTGCGAAGGGTTGAGACATGAAACGCTGGAGTTTTCGGGCACGTTCGACGGTAAGTTTATCGGCTTCGGACAACTCGTCCATTCCAAGAATGGCAATGATATCCTGAAGCGACTTGTAATCTTGAAGCATCTTCTGGACAGTGGTGGCAACTTGGTAGTGTTCACTTGCAATTAGTTTCCTTCAGAATATGGGTTTACTCTCCGAGGACCTTGGGGTCGAGTAATCGAGATTTAGAATCAAGAGGGTCAACGGCGGGGTAGATTCCCAGCTCGGAAATACCACGAGACAATACAGTGGTGGCGTCCAAGTGAGCAAAAGTGGTGGCAGGAGCAGGATCAGTCAAATCGTCTGCAGGGACGTAGACGGCTTGTACGGAAGTAATCGATCCCTTCTTTGTGGTTGTGATACGTTCTTGCATACCACCCATATCAGTGGAGAGAGTGGGTTGATATCCGACAGCTGAGGGGATACGACCAAGAAGGGCGGATACTTCGGAACCGGCTTGAGTGAAACGGAAGATGTTGTCGATAAACAAGAGTACGTCCTGGCCTTCCTCGTCACGGAAATATTCCGCAACAGTCAAGCCCGTGAGGGCGACACGAGCACGAGCACCGGGGGGTTCGTTCATTTGTCCAAATACCAATGCGGCTTTGGATTCGCCATCGAGTTTGATGACACCAGTCTCAATCATTTCGTGATACAAATCGTTTCCCTCTCGAGTTCGCTCGCCGACACCCGTGAATACTGAGTAACCACCGTGTGCTTTGGCAACGTTGTTCTACCGTCAGTCAACTTATCTCAGCAGGGAAATACAATGAGCTCTTGAATAAAGACAGTTTTTCCGACGCCAGCGCCACCGAAAAGACCAATCTTACCACCACGAGCGTATGGGGCGAGAAGATCGACGACCTTGATACCGGTTTCAAGAACTTCGGGAGCAGTGGATTGATCGACGAATTCTGGAGCATCGGCATGGATAGGAAGATACTTGGTCGCCTTGATGGGACCACGTTCATCAATTGGCTCACCAATAACATTCATGATACGCCCAAGTGTTCCGGGCTAATTGTCAACAAAAGAAAGAAATTATACATACGCCAACAGGGATCTTGATGGGAGCACCCGTTGCTCTCACGGCCTGACCTCGGACGAGGCCTTCGGTACCGTCCATGGCAATGCATCGAACAGTATTCTCTCCGAGATGCTGAGCGACCTCAAGAACAAGTCTTTGTCCGGAAGGAGACTCTGCAATTAGAAAAAGGGATGGATCGGACATACCAACAACTTCCAAGGCATCGAGAATCAAAGGTAACTTGTCGCCCTCGAAATGTACCTATCTATCAGCTAACCATCATCCTTCGGCATACATCAACAACGGCACCTGGGTCAGTTAGCTGTGATTCATGAGGATACATACCAATGACAGTATCAATCTTTCCCAAATCAGTGGTGGTCTTTGCTTCAGTTGCCATCATCCGAGCTAATTCACATCAGCATCCATTTATTCATCAAGAGATAGTCAATTGAGAGCCAATTGATACGAGCTGCATACCTTGAGTGAATGGCGACGACATTTGCGAATTTCTTGATGAAGCATTGCCGGCGTTGAAAATGGGAGCGGCTCTCGGGGCGACGGGGCCAGTTCCGAAAAAGGCGGCATTTGCCCTTTTCACGGCGAGAGCACGCCCGGCAGTGCGAGCGATGCCTCGAGTAAAGATCATTGAGGACAATTGACGAGTGGAATGCGATGAACGGACGCGGATGGCTGATGGATTGGGTCAGCTGCAAATGACGGTGATGGCTAGTGATGCACAACCCAGCGGTGTCGAAAAGACGAGAAAGGCAAAACGCTGGGTTCGGAAAACACCCTCGGTCGTAATCATAATCCCACACCCCACCACCATACGTTGCCTCTAGGGCTCGTCCTAGTAGGGCAGATCGTCAACGGCACTCCTGAGGCACAACACTTGCACAAAGCTACAACACAGCGCAGGCAGCTCTGCGCGACGAGACAGGCACAAGATATACAGGGGCGGCACCGACACCGGCACCGGCAGCGATTCCGGAGTTGCACCCTGAACAATGCGGGAAAACGTCTAGTACGAACAAGATGCCGAACAAGAAGAGCTCGATTACTTGTACTGTTCCTCGTTTCCACGCGCTCACTCACTCCAGATTATGACCCGTACAATGTATGGCCCATGATATCAGAGGATTTCTTGGCCCACCTGCCTCTGCGCAATCTGCACTGGAAATCCTCCAATCGTCCGCTCCGCTCAATACAATCCCTCCATGTCGAAATGCGGCAGTACACTCCCTCCGGCGATGAACAGCCTCATCAAATGCCTATTTCCTTGCTGGAGAAGCCATACCTCAACATGATGCTCGTCAAGTGCGATGTAATTCTCTCCATTGATTTCTGCTCACTTCCCAGGACAGCGACACCTATCGAAACACGGTGCGTAAGACA
>Ga0182024_10018465_pt1 | contig 12981 bp, 10 predicted proteins | sample P32metaG_FD_120480 | JGI IMG/M metagenome (GOLD analysis project Ga0182024, IMG submission 120480) | Permafrost microbial communities from Stordalen Mire, Sweden - P3-2 metaG (Illumina Assembly) | ecosystem: Environmental > Terrestrial > Soil > Wetlands > Permafrost | place: Sweden: Stordalen...
ACCGCGAAAACGTCCCACAGCAGCGGCGACCGGAACTGCGGCCACACCGTCATCGTGTAGGGCAGTGGCAGCAGCCAGTAACCGAGCCACGGACGGCCTACGTGAATCAGCGGAAACATGCCGGCGCAAACCACGGCAAAGATGGTCATGGCTTCAGCAAAGCGGCTGATGGAATTACGCCAGCCCTGCTTGAACAACAGAAGAATGGCCGAGATGAGCGTGCCTGCGTGGCCGATGCCGATCCACCAGACGAAGTTGATGATGGCAAATCCCCAGTCGACCGGCTGCGTGATCGCCCAGATGCCCACGCCCTTCAGGAACAGCCATGTGACCGCCGTCAGCAGCACCATGGCCACACCGCCGGCGACCGTGAAGAGCGCAAACCAGCCCATCGGCGTGTTCGGCGTCAGCACAATGCGCGCGATCTTTTCCGTGACCGACAGAAACGTCTGACCCTGCGCAAGAACCCGGAACTCTCCGGTTGCGGGATCGATCATCGGATCGGCGGGTTTTATTTCCTTCGTTGCCATCGCTGGTTTAACCCTTCGCCGGCGCATATTCCGTCGGCGTCGCTTCCAGTTCTTGATTCACGTTCAGCACTTCGGCCAGATACTGCGTCCTCGGACGCGCATTCAAATCGGCAATCACTTGATAGCTGCGCTGCTGGGCCCTTAGTTTCGATACGCGGCTGCCGGGATCGTTGATGTTTCCAAAAACGATTGCCTCGGCCGGGCACGCCTGCTGGCACGCCGTCACAATCTCGCCGTCGCGAACATTGCGGTTTTCCTTGTCGGCCTCGATCTTGGCCGCGTTGATGCGCTGGATGCAGTAGCTGCACTTTTCCATCACGCCGCGCGAACGCACGCTCACGTCGGGGTTGCGCATCAGCTTCAGGCTGTCGCTTTCAAAGTCGGAGTAAAGCAGGAAGTTAAACCGCCTAACTTTGTAGGGGCAATTATTGGAGCAATACCGCGTGCCCACGCAGCGGTTATAGACCATGGTGTTCAGGCCTTCCGGCGTGTGCACCGTCGCGCCTACCGGGCAAACCTGTTCGCAAGGCGCATTCTCGCAGTGCTGGCAGGCCATCGGCTGGAAGTGCGCGCGCGGCGCCGACAGATCGCCCTCGAAGTAGGAATCGATGCGCAACCACTGCATGTTGCGGCCTATGCGCACTTGCTGCTTGCCCACCACGGCGATGTTGTTCTCGGCATAACAGCTCACGATGCATGCATTGCAGCCCGTGCAACTGTTCATGTCGATCGACATCGCCCAGGAGTTGGCCTCGTTGTAGGCCCAGTTCGGAAACAGAGACGTATCGCGCGTCGGCGTATCATGGCCTTCGCCCTCGTGCGCGAAATTCGGGTTGGCTTTGAACTCATCGAGCGTGGCGTAACGGATGATGCCGCGCGGGCCGAGCGCCTCGTCGGCTTCGAGTGAGTTGTTGCCAGCTCCCTGCTGACCGAACGTTGACCCGCGATGATCTTGATAGTGACTTTTGGTAATCGCAATGCCCCACTTGCCTTCGAGCTTGCGAATCGAGCCGGTGGCGTAGAGCGGCGCCCAAGTGTTGCGAATCAGATAGGCATTGAAGCCCTGGCCCGATCCCACTCGGCCTGCGAACTCGCGCCCGTAACCGAGATAGACAGTTATCGAATTGTCAGGATGGCCCGGCGCAACAATTACCGGAGCCTTCACGCGGCCATTACCCACCGTAATTTCGATAATGTCATCTTCTTCGAGGCCAAGCCGTTCGAGCGTCGCGCCTGAGACGATCGCGGCGTTATCCCAGCTCAGGCTCGTCACCGGCTTCGGCAGCTCCTGCAGCCAGCCAACATTGTTCCAGCGGCCATCGTAGATATTCGGATCGGGCCGGAAGATGACTTCGAGCGAATCCTTCGGCGTCGGCGTGGGAACATTCGGAGTCGACGGTCCACCAGGCCGAACCTTGTCCTGCGGCCCGAATGCTGTGTCCGCAATCCATCCGTCGTGCAGCGCCTTCCGCCACCCCGTTTCGAAATCTCCCTTGATGTTCGTCTTCTGCGTCTCGCGCACGGCGTCGTGCGGGCTCACCACCGGATCGTCGAGCAGCGCCTGGAAAACATGATGCGCCGAATGTCCGCCATATAACGGATCGATCATCGGCTGCACAATCGATACCGTGCCGTCGTAGGCGCGCGCATCGGACCAGTATTCAAGATAGTGCGCCGCTGGAATGTGCCAGTGCGCCTGATGACCCGTCTCGTCGTAATGCGATCCGAGATGGGCCACAATGTTTGCTTTGTTGAAAGCGTCGGCAAAATCAAGGTCGGCGGGAGCATCGTAGATGGGGTTTGCGTTCAGAATTACGAGCCAATCCACTTTGCCCGCATTCAGATCCGCAACCAGCGCCTTGAAATCGCCAAGCTGATCGCTGGGGATCGGAATTGCCGGCTCAGAAGAAACAGAAACCGTCTTGCCCACGTTGCCCAGCGCAGTGTTGATTGCGATTGCCAGTGCCGCAACCGACGGATCCTGATACAGTCCCGGAAGAACTGCGCTTTTGCCCGCACTGGCCTTCAAATCTTTCGCCAGCGCGGCCAGATAACTCTTCTGCTCATCGGTCCACGCATAGCTCGGAGCATTCGCACCCGCTGCGCCCACAGCCTGCGCCAGCGCCGCTGCGAACGCCGGAACCTCGCTCGCGCGCAGTCCCAGCCGATGCTCGGCCTTCATGCCAGTGGTCGTCGTCGTGCTCTCCACCGAATAGAGCCGGTTCATTCCGTTCTCCGGCTGCTTGCGCCGCGCGGCATAGTCACGCACTAGCCTGTGGAAGCCCGGATAGCTTGCGCCCGAAAGAAAATCCGCATCCAGCGACACAATAACGTCGGCCTGAGAAAGGTCGTACTGAACATTCACGCCCTGCGCAAGAAACGTTCCGGCCAGCGTGGGATCGTACTGCACCAGCTTCGCCTTCGGCCACGCCGTCTGCACTTCCTTCCATTGCCGCGCCAGCGTAGGCGAGGTGATGGTCGCGCTCAGGAAGTAAATTCCGGCTCCATCTTTGCTTGAAGTCACTTTGTCGCGCAGCGCCTCGGCAAACTCAGCCCAATCTCGGCCCTCGCCGCGATAGGTGACGTGCTGCGAGCGGTCGGGATCGTATAAATCGAGCAGCGTGCCCTGCGAGTAGGCATCAGACCCTCCCTGGTTGTAAGCATGCTCGGGGTTGCCGTCAATTTTGATCGGCCGGAATTCATCGCTCTTCACCAGCAGCGGCACCGCGCCCGTCGTGAACGGATGCGCCGTGGCAAAGTACATCGGCTTGCCCAGAACCAGATCTTCCGGCGACTTTACATACGGATAAATCGGCTCGTCAGGCTGCTTGGTGCAACCGGCCAGGCCCGCCAGCGCCATCGACGCGCCCATCAATTTAAGAAAGCCGCGCCGTGAAACCGGATCGACCCACTCCTGCGCCGCCGATGGAAACTCGCGTTCCACCGCGGCCTGAAACTCCTCTGTGTTGGCCAACTCATCCAGCGAGCGCCAGTACTTTTTCCCCTTCACGCCATTCAACTCGCGCCGAACGGCGTCAAGCGTCATCGGCGCGGAATCCACGGACCGCGCAACATTGACAGCGCTTTCCTTTGGCTGCTCCACCGCCGGCGAGTTCGTTCTCTTTGCGCTCATCGGTGGCACACCTCGCAACTGGTCAGGTCCTTCGGCGTGCGAATCTTGTAATGCTGAACCAGAAAGAGGCCCAGATCCTGCTGACTGGTGAACTTCTGATAGCTTGGCGCCGCAACAGGAATTGCCGCAGCCGCAACATCTCCCGACAAACTCTTCGCGCTCATCGCCGGCAGCCGCAACGAGGCCACTTCTGCTCCCGCACCACGTGGGTCATTTTTGGTGCAGTTCACGCTTTGCGCCGTCGGCACTCCCGCCTTATCGTCAGTCGCCGCGCACCATACCGGGCGGTCCCCGCTCGGCGCTTCCCAGTCCATGTTGTAGACCTGGCTTGTCGGCCGCAGATTCTTCGCCGGATTGCGATGGCAGTCCAGGCACCACTCCATCTGCAGCGTATTCTGCTCGTACATCAGCGGCATCTCGTCCACTTTGCCGTGACAGCTTTCGCAGCCAATTCCCTTGTTCACATGAATCTCGTGGCTGAAGAAGACGAAGTCGGGCAGGTCGTGCACTTTAATCCATGGAATCGACTGGCCCGTATTCCAGCTCTCCCGCACCGGCTCTAATAGTTGCGCGTTCGTCCATATCTGCGCGTGGCAATTCATGCACGTGCGCGTCGGCGGAATCCCCGCATAGCTCGATTTCTCAACTGTCGTATGACAGTACTGGCACTGTAACCCGAGCCCCTGAACGTGATGCTTGTGGCTGAAGGGTACCGGTTGATCCGCGCGCTGGCCCTGCCGCGTAACCCACGGCGAGCGCTGCAATTGATCCAGCGTCACTCCCAGGGCAATGACGATCAACCCCGTCAACACCAGGCTCGCTCGTGCCAGTGCGTTGGAGCTGCGATCGAAGATTTGCGCCATGAACGAATCCCGGTTTGACTTTCGTTTTTGTAAGCGCCCGTGGGCCGGCGGTCACATGGTTCATGTACAAGAAACGGTTAGCAATAGAACTTCGGGAAGCAGGCGGAGTCGCCCGAAATTTCAATATAGCAGCCAGAGGCCCTTTGGCATCAACCGTCGTGTGCCACATCGCGAAAATCTCTTGTGGGAATCTCGCCGTGCAACCGCTTGAAAAGAAAATCGCTTGGGCCAAACGTTACTGAAGTGAACTGACAGCCACTCTCATTGCGCTTCGCGTACCAGAAGTTGGGATATTTAAAGAGATTTCATGCGGTCAATCGGCGATCCAGTTCTCGACGCTGGCGCGTCACCCTCAAAGCCTGGCTTACTCATCTTTGCTCTTCACTGTAGGGTCCCCTGCAACACGCCGCGCAGGACCCTGAACAGGCTTCGCGGAAGGAGCTGTCCGGCGAGGTTCGCGGCCACCCGATGATCACCAGAAAAACGTCGAGAACAAACAAAGCGATCGCGATGTCATTGAACAGTGTCGCCTGGGGCAGATTCGGCCAGAACTGATTCGCCGACCAGAACAGAAATGCAACAGCCAGCATGATCGCCTTCAGGAGTTCCCTGGCCGCAGGCCGATGCGCAATCTGGTAGATCAGGTACGCAAGAGCGATGAGGGCCAGTGAAAAAGCCGCCAACACCTCGTGGCTTCCGGGTGGAAACCGCCTCGGCGAAACATCCCAAGCCAACAAAGCTGCGACGCTTGCAAGCGTGACCGTCCCGAGAGTGGCAGCAATGAGTCTTTTGCTTCGAACAAGACGCGTGTACATAGATAGCGATCGCCCGCGCCTCGCAATGAGACGACAAGGCCCTCTCGCGGCGCCGATGAGGCCGCTCGAGCCGATGCTAACAATTGGATCGTTTAGAATTCATAAGGACGTAACAACCGCCCCCAACAAGATCTCAACACGCGGGACTCATCGGCCTGTCTCCGTGGGAAAAGTTCCGTGGAAACAGTTCCATCGATGGCCGCCCGCAAACTGCCCGTCAACGAACCAAAAGGAACGTGCCTATGAAGTACGCCGGACTGCTGGTGATGCCTGCCGGATTCTTTCTGACGATCGCTGCGCTGGCGCTGTTTCCAGATCAGGGACGCCGATTGGCATTCGTGCTCTGCGGTTTGGCCGTTATCGCCATGGGTCTCGTCGTCGCGGTGCGCGGCCATATGCTGCCGCGCGGGGATAACCGCCCATGAACGCGATCCCACCCATTGTTCCCGCGCCGGTCGCCACCCCAATTCCAGTAATGACCGATGCTGCCTTCGCGCTCACTCTCGGGCTTCTCTTGCTCGCACCCATGGCCATTGCCGGAGTGGCGCTCATTAATACCGGGCTTGGCCGCTCGCGTTCGGCGGCTCAGGCCATGCTCGGCAACCTCGCCCTCATTGCCGTTGCAGCCATTGTCTTCGCTTTCATCGGAGCGACCTTTGCCGGGTCTCTGGGACCAGCAGATATCGTTCTGCATATGGCCGGAAAGCCCTGGAACGTGCTTGGCCTCGGGTCCTTTCTTCTTCACGGCCTTAACACCGCTGCGCCGCAGTCCCAGCTCGCGGTCTTGTTTGAGTTCTTGTCAGTCGCAATGGTGGTGCTGCTTCCGTGGGGCTCGGGGGCCGATCGTTGGAGGCTCGCCGCGGGTTGCTCTTCCGCAGCCATACTCGCCGCCATCGTCTTTCCTCTCGCCGCGCACTGGATTTGGGCCGGCGGATGGCTCGCGACTCTGGGCACAAACTTCGGGGTGGGCGCAGGCTTTCTTGACGCTGGCGGAGCGGCCACAGTCCATCTGCTCGGCGGCCTGACTGCGCTCGCCGTCGTCTGGATCGCCGGACCGCGCCGCGGCAAATTTCCAAAGGAAGGCTTCTCCACCGCCATGCCCGGCCACAACGCCACGTATGTGCTCTTCGGCTGCCTGCTGGCGCTGGTGGGTTGGCTGGCCTGGAACGCCGCCGGAGCGATCCTCTGGGTTCACGCTCCGCTCGCCGCGCTGCCGGGAACTGCGATCAACACGCTGCTCTCTGCTTCTGGCGCGCTGGCTGCCACGTATTCCGTCACGCGCTTCCGCTTCGGCAAACCCGACGCCAGCCTTTGCGCAAATGGCTGGCTGGCCGGTCTTGTCGCTTCAAGTGCATGCGCCGCTTTTGCCTCTCCCGTGGAATCGCTCTTCGTCGGAGGCGTGGCCGGCGTATTCACACCGCTTCTCGTCGAGGTGCTCGAGCTCGCGCTCTCCATCGACGATCCCACCGGCGCCATTACGGTCCACGGCGCTGCCGGGCTCTGGGGACTGATCGTTGCCGGCTTCTTCGCTCCGCAGCCGGGACAACTTCTCGCCCAGCTCATCGGCGTCGCCGCGCTCCTCGGCTTCGTGTTCCCGCTCATCTACCTGCTCTTCGCGCTGCTCAACCGCCTCGTTCCCTTCCGCGTAGACCCCGACGGCGAGCGCGTGGGCATGGATCTGCACGAAATCGGCGGCGGAGCCTATCCGGAATTCGTCATTCACCGCGACGAATCTTACCGTTAAGCAGGAATTCTTTCAGGGCCCCGCAGGTTCGCATTAGGATTAGATGCGCATGGGAATCCTTGGCTCGCTGTTCTACCCGTGGGGTCTGCTGTTGCAGGCAGCAGCCATCATCCACTTCATTCGCCGCCGCCCAGACACCTATTGGATCTTCATCATTGTTTTCCTGGGGCCACTCGGCGCGCTGATCTATCTATTTGCCGAGGCCCTGCCCGATCTCGGCCTGCTGCGTCAATCCTTCAAAACATTTCCGCGACGCAAGCGCATTGCGCGATTGCTCATTGAGATTCACGACAATCCATCCGCAGGAAACTGGGAAGAGCTTGGCGATTTGTACCTGGATGAAGGCAAGCTTCAGATGGCCCGCGACGCCTTCAGTAAAGCAATCGCCGCCCGTTCTGATACTCCCGACTGCTTCTACCATCGTGGTGTCTGCGCCATCCTGCTCGGCGACGCGGCAGCCGCCTTGCCCGATCTCGAGATGGCGGTCAAGCGCGATCCCAGCCACGACTTCTATCGCGCCGTTGGCCTGCTGGCGCAGGCTTACGCGCAAACCGGGCAAAAGGAAAAAGCCGAAGTGAATTTTCGGCAGGCAGTCGAGCGATCGACGTTGTCTGAAACCTATCTGAACTTCGCCGACTTCCTCGCGTCTCAGGGACAAAACGCCGAAGCCCGTGAATGGGCAAAGAAAGTGCTGGATAAGCGTCCCACCATGCCCGGCTATCTGCGTCGCCGTGAGCGCCCTTGGTTTCGCCGCGCCAAAGCTCTGCTGAAGAAACTGCCGGCGTAAAATCCCTGCCTCAAATGCCGATTCGAAATCAGCGCTTCGCCAGCAGCAACATCACCACAAATAAAACCACCGGGACCAGCGCCAGCGCCGCATAGATCGCCATTTTGCGCCTGTCCATTGCAAACAGTCCCAGCCCAACGGGACGGTGCTCGCCGTCTTCAACGCTGACAAGCTCCTGGTGCTCGAGCTCCCACGCCATGTCGGAAGTAGTTGAATAGCGATGACGCGGATCTCGCGCCAGCGCGCGAAAAAGAATCTCCTCGATAGCCGGCGGAATCTCCGGGTTCAACTCGCGCGCCGGTGCGGGATCGGCAATCAAGCGCTCGTTCATCACCACCAGCGGGCTCGCTCCGGTAAATGGCGGCCGGCCAGTCAGCATCTCGTAGAGCATCGCGCCCAATGCGTAAATGTCGCTGCGCTGATCGCCTTGCTGCCCCTTCACCTGCTCGGGAGCAATGTAGTCAGGCGTTCCCAGCGCCGGAGTCAGCCCAGTCTGGGTGATGCGCCGCGCATCTTCCTTCAACGCGATTCCGAAGTCGATGATCTTGATGCGGTCGCCATCGCACACCATGATGTTTTCCGGCTTCAGGTCGCGATGCACCACGCCGTGCTTGTGCAAATTGTCCAGCGCATCGCAAATGCCGACAGTCAGCGCCACCGCGCGGTCGACCGGCAACTTCCCTTCCTCGTTCAGAATCGCGCGCAGCAAGCGTCCCTCTACCCACTCAATCACCATGTAACGGCGGCTGCGGTCTTCGCCGTCAAAAGTTTTCACCACACCGGGATGGTCGATTGTCTGGCCGATCTCCTCCTCGCGCCGGAAGCGCTCCAGAAGAACCGGGTCGGCCTCCATCTCTGGATGCGGCACTTTCAATGCCACCTGGCGGCCAGTGCGCAGGTCGGTTGCTCGAAAGAGCATGGACATGCCGCTGCGCGCAACCTCCGCGTCCAGACGGTAATGGTCCAGCGTGTCTCCGGCTTCCAGTTTTGTCATCGCTTCAGTCAGCATCGCAGGTTCGATTGTTGCACGCAATTTGTAAGAAAATCGCAAGGATCGCCAAACCCCGCAGTGGCACTCGAAACTGGCGTCCCGCGCCTCATTGGAGAGCGATCTTGAACCGCCGCCTCGACCCTCAATAATGCTCAAAATTCGCCGTTTTCGGGCCCCGCCAGAAACTTCCGTCAACCCTAACCGGAATCGTTATGATGATTGGCACGATGTACCGCCTACTCCGAACGTGCGCAGCCTGCCTGGCGCTGGCTTGCGCAGTATGGCCAGCCCTAGCCAGTGAAGCCACAGCCAAGTCTCAGCCGGCCAGGCCGGAGCCTCCACAAGACACAGGTTTTCTGAACCGGCGCATCGTGGTCCAGGGAACTACCTATCGTTTTCAGGTCTACCTGCCGGAAGAATGGCGGCGCGACGACGGCAAGAAATGGCCAATCATCCTCTTCCTGCACGGCCGTGGCGAGCGCGGCTCTGAAGGAATGTGGCAAACGCAGATCGGCATCGCCGAAGCAGTTCGCAATCATCCCGACCGCTGGCCGTTTGTGATCGTGATGCCGCAGTGTCCGCAAACCGCTCACTGGACCGATCCCGACATGCTCGAGCTGGCAATGGCCTCGCTCGATCAGGAGTCTTCCGAGTTTCACGGCGACCCTTCGCGCACCTTCCTCACCGGTCTTTCATTGGGCGGCTACGGCGCCTGGGAGCTGGCGCGGCTGCATCCGCATCGCTGGGCTGCCATCGCCATCGCGGCCTCCGGCGTCTTCTGGAGCTACGAGCCAGATCGCTGGCAACAGGCCTTCATTCTGCCCACAGAGTATGCTCGCGCCGTGGGCCACACACCCGTCTGGCTCTTCCACGGCAGCCTTGATACCGTGGTGATCCCGCGGCAAAGCGAACTGATGTACGACGCCTTCAAAGCATCAGGCGGCGACATTCGCCTCTGGATCTATCAAGGGCTCAAGCACGATTGCTGGACGCGCGCCTTCGACGAGCCGGAGCTGCCGCGCTGGCTCTTGTCCCGTCACCTTCCCCTCACGCCCGAGACCCTGGCGGAACGCCTCGTGATTCCGCTGCTCCCCCCTACCATCAAGCTCTCTTCCTCGCAGCTCGACAGCCTGGCAGGCGAATACCGCGAGCCAAACGGGCACGCTATCGCAACCATCTTCCGGCAGGGCGACCAGCTCTTCGAAAAAAGTCCCACCGGCGATGTCGTTGGCCTTGAGGCGGAGTCGGCCGACACTTTCTTCCGCCCCGCCGATCCCACCGGCGCGCATAACGTCCAGTTGGCTTTTCAGTACGACGCGAATGGGCAAGTCACCGGCTATCTCCTTCAGGACAATCGCCACGAGGAGCGCTGGGTGAAGCTGGCAGCTGCCAGCAAATGAGAATCGCCAATGATGGCTGATGTCCCCCGCGCCAGCGCATATTTTTATCGAATTCTCACCCCTTTGAATACGGTTACGGCAGACCCTTCGGCCATGAAAGCGGAATCCAGAGGGAGCGTCAATACTCTCGCAAATTCAGCGCCGTAGTATCGAGCCGCATCACCCGAGAACTTGGCCGACTTTGCTTCTCTCACAAGCCACCGCGGATGCTGAACTTCATATTCAAGGCAGCCGCCGTCTTTTTGCGCTGCATATCCCCAAAAATGCTCCGTGATGAACTGGCCCAGAGAATCTTCGACGGGTAGGTAGCTCGCCTTCTCAGCCTCTATCCGCATCGAGCACTGGCCGGAACCCGAACCCCAGCAGTATTCCGCTTCGACGCCGCCCGCATCTGGCCGTATCTCGATCGAATGGGACATAGGCACGCAGGAATAGTTCTCGCCGAACGCAATCCGCGCAATCGCAGCGACGGCAAATTTCGGCACCAGCTCGCGAATAAAAACGACACCCCGTTTGCCCTGGCGCCTCACATAGAACCGGAGGTTAACTTCTTCGAAGGAGCTGTGGAACGGAATCGCCACGCCGGCTACTCGCGTGCTGTTGAATTCGAACCCGACAAGGCTCACATAAGTGCGGCCCTCGAATGCGTCGAGCTTCGTGCCCTTGGGAACAAATCGCTGAAGCAATCCAGGGTCAACTGCGTAATTGAACATCAGCAGGTTGCGCCAATCCGCGGTCAGGAAAACGCCGGGCTGCTTCAAGCTGTTTCGCTCCTTCAATCCAGGAATTAGCTGGGGCCGCCGCCCGCACCCCCATGGAACTTCACGCAGGTTTCATGCGTAGTATCGTCACAAGCAACACGATACCCGAGCCGGCGGCGTGAGGAGGCAGCATGTTTTGCAGCGGATGTGGCCGCATTTTAGAACCGGGGCAAGCAGTTTGCCCGCAATGCAACCGGCCCGTGGCGCCGCAATTGCCTCCAGTGCCCGGTTTTGAATTTATGTTGGCGGGCTACGCCAGCAAAATCAGAGTGCTCGGCATCCTGTGGCTCGTCTATGCCGGCGTCAGCCTGATTGCCGGCACCGTGGGGCTGGCTTTCGCGCATGCAGCGTTGTCTGGAGGCTTCGGTCCCTGGACGCATGGGCCTGGCCCCCTGTCGCACATGGATTTCTTCCCCGGCCTTTTGCGCTTCGCCTGGTTCTTCATGGTGGGCCACTCCGTTCTGTCAGCCGTGGCCGGCTGGGGTCTGCTTGAACGCACGCAGTGGGGCCGCATCGTCGCCATCGTGGCATCGATTCTGAACCTATTTCATTTCTTCCCCTTCGGGTTGGCCCTCGGCATCGCCACACTCATCATCCTGATCGGTCAACGCAATTGGTTGCTCTATGACGAATTGTGACGACTGGTGAATCGCACGCTTCAGTCCTTAGCTCTTCCAAACCCGGCCCGAATCGCCTCAGCAAGTGAACTGAAGGCTGATCGCTGATCGCTGCGATTTACAATCATTTCGTGACCTTCCCAGCCAACCGGATGAGGCGGATGCGCAAGAGCGAGCCTCTGCGCGCGCTGGTGCGCGAAACTGCGCTCTCGCCCGGCGATCTGATCTACCCACTCTTTATCTGTCCCGGAAAAAGCGTTCGTGACCCCGTCGCCTCGATGCCCGGCGTCTTCAATCTCTCAATAGATGAAGCACTACGCGAAGCCGACGAAGCCGCGCGCCTCGGCCTTGGCGGCCTGCTCCTTTTCGGCTTGCCGGAAACAAAAGACGAGCGAGGCTCCGGCGCCTGGAGCGAAGCCGGAATAGTGCAGCAGGCGCTGCGCGCGCTCAAACAGACCGAAGCCGCAAAAAAGCTCGTCCTCATCGCCGACGTTTGCCTCTGCGAGTACACCAGCCACGGCCATTGCGGCGTCGTCGTCAAATCGGGCGACGGCCCAAATGCAAATTTCGACGTCGCCAACGATCCCACGTTGGAGTTGCTTGCGCGAACCGCAGTTAGCCAAGCCAAAGCCGGGGCAGATGTTGTCGCACCCAGCGACATGATGGATGGCCGCGTGGCCGCAATCCGTCGAGCGCTCGACGACGCGGGCTTCGCCGAAACGCCCATTCTCAGTTACGCGTCCAAGTTCGCGTCCGCGTTCTACGGGCCGTTCCGCGAGGCAGCCGATTCCGCACCGCAGTTCGGAGACCGTAAGACCTACCAGATGGACGGCGCCAACCTCCGCGAAGCCCTGCGCGAAATCGATCTCGACATCGAAGAGGGCGCGGACATGATCCTCATGAAGCCCGCCATGCCTTATCTCGACGTCGTGCGAGCGGCCCGAGAGCGTGTGGACGTTCCCATCGGTGCGTACCAGGTCTCCGGCGAGTACTCCATGCTGCAAGCTGCGTTTGAAAAGGGCTGGCTTGATCGCGATCGCGCCATCATCGAGTCTCTCCTCGGCATTCGCCGCGCCGGTGCTGACTTCATCGTCACCTACTTTGCCAAAGAAGCCGCCAAACTCCTCGCCTGAACTCTCGCCCCTGCATTGAACCCGCGAGAAAGGAATGCCACTGCCATGAAAATTCTGTTCGCGACATTCATACTCGCCATGTTGTGCGCGACCGCGAGCGCCCAATCGGCTCCGCAGGTGATTCATCTCTGGGAAAACGGCGCGCCCGGCTTCGAAAGCCGCAAGGACATTCCCGAGCAAGCTCAGGACTACTGGGTGCGCAACGTA
>Ga0182024_10018466_pt1 | contig 12981 bp, 11 predicted proteins | sample P32metaG_FD_120480 | JGI IMG/M metagenome (GOLD analysis project Ga0182024, IMG submission 120480) | Permafrost microbial communities from Stordalen Mire, Sweden - P3-2 metaG (Illumina Assembly) | ecosystem: Environmental > Terrestrial > Soil > Wetlands > Permafrost | place: Sweden: Stordalen...
GCCCTGGCGTTTCTCGACGATGTAGATGAACTGCGAGGCTTCCAGCAGGGATTCGTGCGTGCCGGCGTCGAGCCACGCATAGCCGCGGCCGAACCGCTCGACATGAAGCTCGCCGCGTTCGAGGTACCACTGGTTCAGATCGGTGATCTCGAGTTCGCCCCGCGCAGACGGCTTCATCTCGCGCACCACGTCGACGACGCGCTGGTCGTAAAAATACAGGCCGGTGACCGCGTAGTTCGACTTCGGCGCTTGCGGCTTTTCCACAATCCGCAACGGGCGATGCGAGGCGTCGAACTCAATGACGCCGTAACGTTCGGGATCGTCGACCCAGCACGCAAACACAGTCGCGCCGCGCTCCTGCCTCGCCGAGTCGCGCAACAGGGCGCGCAGATTGTCGCCATAGAAGATGTTGTCGCCGAGGATCAGCGCCGACGGTTTGCCGGCCAGAAACTCCCGGCCGATCAGGAACGCCTCCGCAATGCCGCCGGGATGGTCCTGGATCGCATAGGACAACTCGATCCCCCACTGCCTGCCGTCGCCGAGCAGGCGCTGGAATTGCGCGATCTCCTCCGGCGTCGTGATGATCAGGAACTCGCGGATGCCGGCCAGCATCAGCGTGGTCAGCGAATAATAGATCAGTGGCTTGTCGTAGATCGGCAATAGCTGCTTCGACGTTGCTAGCGTCAGCGGATAGAGCCGCGTTCCCCGGCCTCCCGCCAGAATGATCCCCCTGCGATCCATGCGCGCTCTTTTCGGCTCTGCGACCTGACGTCCGGAGCGGCCTCGTTAACATGCGCCATTCCCCATCTCAAAATGCTTTCATGGCGAAAGATCGGGGGTTTTTCGGAACGGCGCGCCGGAAGCTAGGTTCGGTACCGAGAATCGACCGATAATGGCGATATTTCAATCGGTTACGGGAGCCGCATTGCACCTTTCCGGGTGCTCCTATAGGAATGATTTCGTGCGGTCTACAATTCCGCAATCGTCCGCCGCGCGCTCCGCGGCGTCACCGGCACCTACATCATGTTGAACCGCGCTTATTGCACCTATTTCGATCACAATTACCTGCCGCGCGGGCTGGCCCTGTATCATTCGCTTCAGCAGCACGCGCATGGTTCGCGGCTGTGGGTGCTCTGCCTTAGCGAATCCTGTCACCAGACCCTGGTCGCGCTCGCCTTGCCCAACCTGGTTCCGTTGAGGCTTGCGGATTTTGAGGCTGCCGACCCCGAGGTGGCGGCGACGCGATTGACCCGCAGCGTGATCGAATATTACTTTACCTGCACGCCGGCGCTGATGCTTTTCGTTATGGACAACGAGCCCGACGCCGAGTGGGTGACTTATCTCGACAGCGATCTTTTCTTTTTCGCCTCGCCCGATCCGATCTATGGCGAGATGAAGGATGCCGCGTTCGGCATCATCCCGCATCGTTTTAGTAAGCGAGTGGCAAGCCATCGCCGGTTTGGAATCTACAACGTCGGCTGGGTAAGCGTACGCCGGCGTGACGAGGGGATCGCCACCTTGCGCTGGTGGCGCGAGCGCTGCATCGAATGGTGCTACGATCGCGTCGAGGGCGACCGCTTCGCCGACCAGCGCTATCTTGACCGGTTGCCCGAAATGTTCGGCGGCGTTCACGTCATCGAGCATCTTGGGGCTAACCTTGCTCCGTGGAACCTAGCCGGCTGCCGCCTGGAATGGCGCGACGGCGCGGTGGAGATCGACGGGCGGTATCGGCTTCTGTTTTTTCATTTTGTTGGTGTCAAGCGAAGCGGCCGGTATTACTTCAACAGCCACCGGCTGTATCACGCGCCATTTCCGAGCCTTGTGAGACAGCGGATTTATCAGCCCTACATCGCTGCGCTCGCGGAATCGGAATTAACTGTCGTCCCGTATCTCGAACATCTGCCGGTCAAGACAATCCGAAAGCTTACTGTCGCCAGTCGCCTCGATCATGTATCCAATGGGCTGCGCAAGGGGCGAGCCGTGGCAAATCGCGGCCTCGACATCGTCACCGGTCGAGCCATCGCGACGCCGGCAGTTCGGTAATCCTTGTTGCTGTTTTGCGAGAGCTGGAATGCGATTGTTGATCCTAGGGTTTTCCTCGATCGTACAGCGACGCGTGATACCTGCCGCGGCGGCGACCGAGGCGATCGACGAGATATCGATCGCAAGCAGGAGCCGCCCGGAGCCGACTAAGGGATGGCCGAAACGCGGACGCTTTTTTTCCGATTACGACACTGCGTTACGGGAAACCCATGCGGATGTCGTCTATCTTTCGCTGCCAAACGCGATGCATGAGCGCTGGGTGCTGGTGGCGCTCGCTTCCGGCAAACACGTCCTCGTCGACAAGCCGGCGATGATCACGCAGGAAGCCTGCGAGCGCGGGGTACGGGAAGCTCGGCGCGCGGGCCGCATGGTCGCCGAGGCTACCGTATTCGGCTATCACCCGCATTTCGAGGCGCTGCGCGGCTTTATTGCCGGTAACGGCCCGCTTACGCATGTTGACGCCCAGTTCATCATTCCGCCGTTGCCGATCGCCAACTTTCGCAATCACGGCGAGCTTGGCGGCGGCTGCCTGCTGGACATGGGCCCCTATGCGGCCGCCCTGATGCGTATGCTCGGCGGTTCGCCATCGCAGATCGCGGCACTGTCGGGGACCCGTCATCCCGAGACCGGCGTCGACATGGGCTTCTCGGTGCATGCGCGGCTTGCGAACGGCGCGATCTTTTCCGGCCATTTCAGCTTCGAGGGCGAATATCAAAATCGCTTGCTCATTGTGGCGCATTCAGGCTCTGTGATGATAGAGCGCGTCTTCAGTCCGCCCGCCGAACACCGGGTCGAATGGCGCCAGCGTATCCGCAATGTCGAGACTGTCGTGACGTTCGAGGCCGCCGATATTTTCGCACGCTTCCTGGATACGGCGACGCGCGCGATCTTGAGCGGCGAGCACGAGCCCCTGCATCGCGATCTGCTGGCGGATGCCGAATGCCGGGCCCTGATCGCGGACGCGCTTGCGCCAAGCCGCCAAGGTTAGCGAGACAACGATGCCGATTAACGTCTGGGACTACTTGCGGGAATACGACGAATTGCGCGACGAGATTCTCGGCGCCGTCGATCGGGTGTTCCGCTCCGGGCGGCTGATCCTGGGACAGGAGGGCGCCAAACTCGAGCGCGAGATGGCGGCGTATCTCGGCGTCACCGACGGCGTCGGGGTGAACAGCGGGACTGATGCCATCTATATAGCGCTTGCTTCGCTCGGCGTGAAAGCCGGTGACGAAGTCATCACCGTGCCCAATACTGCGGTGCCGACAGTGTCGGCGATCCGCACCCTTGGCGCAAAGCCGGTCTTTGTCGACGTCCGCGACGAGGATTTCCTGATGGACGCCGAACAGGTCGAGGCGGCGATTACGCCGCGCACCACAGCGATCATTCCCGTCCACCTCTACGGTCAGTGCGTGGATCTCGATCCGCTGATGGCGGTTGCCCGCCGCCACGGGCTCAAGGTGATGGAGGATTGTGCGCAGTCGCAGGGTGCGCTCTACAAGAACCATCAATCCGGAAGCGTCGGCGACGCCTCGGCTTTCTCGTTCTATCCCACCAAGGTGCTTGGCGCCTATGGCGACGGCGGCATGGTGATGAGCGGTGACGAGGCAGTCACCCGGCTTGCGCGCAGCCTGCGCTTCTACGGCATGGAAACCGTCTATTATTCCGAACGGCACGGCTACAATTCCCGCCTCGACGAGGTGCAGGCCGCAATTCTGTCGCTCAAGCTGCCGCGCATCGACGGCTGGATCGAACGCCGCCGCGCGATCGCCGCGCGCTATGATCGGGCGCTCGCCGGCAGCGGGCTCGTATTGCCGCGCGAAAACGCGCATAGCCGCCACACCTATTATGTTTACGTGGTCGAGCATCCTTCCGACCGCGACGGTGTGCTGGAGCGGCTGGCCAAACGAGACATCAACTGCAACGTTTCATACCGCTGGCCGATCCATATCATGCGCGGCAATGCCGACCTCGGCTATCGCGAGGGTCAATTCCCGGTAGCCGAGCGTAAGGCGCAGCGAATTTTCTCGCTGCCGATGTATCCGCACCTGAAGGACGAGGAAGTCGACACGGTGATCGACGTGCTGAGGGACGTGATCTGATGGCCGAGCGCACCCACCTCGACTGGTTTCGCGAGCGGCTCGCCGCATCCCGGGCGATCGAGCCGAAGGATCCGGCGCCGATGCTGGCCTGGCGCGAGCAGCAGCGGAAACGGATTCGTTTCAAGGCGGATCTCGTCGGGCTTGACGATGTTCGCGGCTGGTCGCGGGACGCCGGCGGCAATTTGCGCCACAAAAGCGGACAGTTCTTCGGCGTCGAGGGCGTGAGGGTCGAAAGCGGCGACCTGCGCGAGGTCGCATCATGGGATCAACCGATCTATACCCAGCTGGAGGGCGGGATCCTGGCGTTGCTGACGCGCGAAAGCGCGGTAAACGGCATCGAGTTCCTGCTGCATGCCAAGGCCGAACCGGGAAATATCGGGGTGATCCAGCTCTCACCCACGATCCAGAGCACGTGGTCCAACATCAGGCGCGCCCACGCCGGCAAACGCCCGCCGATGGTGGAAGTCCTCACCGCCGAAGCCGGCGTTCGGATCGTCTATCGCGCCGAACACAACGAGGAAGGCGGCCGGTTCTGGCGCAAATCGAACGAGAACATCATCGCGTTTCTTGACGATGAACGCGTGATCGAAACCGACATGACCATGTTCTGCTGGACCAGCCTGAGCCAGATCAAGGAACTCGCCCTGATGGACAATGTGCTCAGTCCGTTCGTCAAGACAATTCTCCTGCCGCTCTAGCAGGAATATCGCGCGATCCGGACGCGACGGTCAGGGCCCCCGCGTCTTCGAGAACAGGTAGGTCTCCGTCGTCGAATGATGGCCGGTAACCTCGGACATGTCGTATTGGATGCCCGCCCATTCGCGTTCGAGCCGCAGTCCGGATTGCCGGCACAACGACATCAGTTCCGGCTTGCCGAAGATGATCTCGACCACAGGCGCGCCATAGGCATATTTTCTGAGAAATGTAGTCCGATGTTCGAAAAACACCGGGACGGTGTGAAAAACGCAATAATTTGCGGCGACACGCGCGGCCTCGCGGATCGCCGCCTCATACTCAACGATGTGCATCAAGGATACGCCGTTGAAAACGATGTCGAACGCGGCGTCTGCGTAAGGCAGCCTGGTGGCGTCGCCAACCTCAAAGGCAAGTGACGGGTAATGCGCGCGGGCGCTGGCTATCATGGCGTCGGAGTAGTCGATGCCGGCGTACCGCACGCCGCCGGGGAGCAGCGTGGCAAACACTTCCGAATAGCAGCCGCTGCCGCAGCCGACCTCGAGCACTCGCGGATCTGCGATCCCGGTCGCGACGATCGCTTCCGCCGCGACCTTGAAGTCGAGCCGCGGTTCGCCTCGCTTCATGTCGGCGATCAGCCCGCGGTAGGCGCGCTCCTGTCGCGCCACCGTGCGAGCGGCAAGCCAGCCGGCCGATGATGCCGTCACGCTGCGGGCCTCTTCCTTGCCGCCGAGCACGCGATGATCGCTCGAGCTCATGATATGGCGCCGCAGGATCGACGATGCCTTGACCACGCGCTTGCCGATCTGCCTGACGATACGGGGAAGCTTCATCGCCGCGCCCGCGCGCCGTCGACGAAGCCGAGGATTTCGGCGGCGCGGTGGCGATAGGTGTGCTGCGCCATGGTCCTGGCCTGGCCGGCGCCCGCGATTCCCGCGCGACCATCGTCGTCGCGGAGATGATGCTCGATGCGTTCCAGGCAATCGTCGATCGAGCGCCAGACCGCCACCTCGCGATCCGGCGCGAACAGCGTGTCCAGATTGTCCTTGAAATCGGTCAAAAGGAAAGCGCCGACCCCGGTCGCCTCGAACAGCCGCATGTTGCCGGCTTCACGGCCGGCAAGGTCGATATGCGAGTTGAGCGTGATGCGCGAGCGCCGCAGCACCTGATACATGTCGGCGCCCCAGACCTCGCCCTGGAAGCAGCGGTGCAGCGGCGAGGCGGCGGGTAGCGCCTGCGGACGGTTGCCCCACAATTTCAGATCGTAACGTTCGGCGACCCCTTCCAGAAGCGCGATCCGCTGCCGGTGGTCGAGCGAAATGGAGCCGACGAAGGAGACGTCGACGTCCACCGCCGGCGCCGCGGGCAAGGCGTCGAGGATGGCCGGCTCGAACGCCAGATGGTTCACCTCCGCGCGCACGCCGAGGTCCCGGAAGAACTTCACCGTCGTCGGCAATTGCGAGATCAGAAGATCGTAGACGCTCCAGTCCTCGCCGCGCGACGGTTCAATTCCAACCTGGCCGATCAGAGTAGGCTTGCCGACGCCCTTGATGCGGCGCATCAGGCGGGTATCGATATGGAAGACGTCCTGGTTGAGCACCAGATCGGGCCTGAACTCCTCGATTTGGGCTAGGAGGATGTTCTCGGCCTGCGTATCCAGCTTGGGGCTCAATCCGACCTGGCGGGCGAGCGGCCGCAGGATCGGCTTGAACGGCGTCACGGCGCGCTCCAGCCAGCCCGGCAGCGCGCGGCGCTCGGCAGGGGGCTGCGGCGGTTCAAACGCCAAGCCATGCTCGCGCGCCCACGCGGCCTGCAGCCTGGGATTATTGACGTGGATCTCGGCCGCGGAATGGCCCAGCGCGGCGAAGTTCCTGGAATAGAAATCGGCAAGCCCGAACAGGCTCGCATTGCGGGCGGCCATCTGCGCCGCGTAGGGAGCGTCCTCGAGCCCGGGCTGGCGGCGATACAGCCAAGCCTGGAAACGCAGATAATCCGCGTTGAGCACGAGGATGCGCATGACCGTCTAGACCGCGATCCGGAAGCCGTAATTCTTGTCGATCCACGCCTTGTAGGCGCCGGTGGTCACGTCGCGCCACCAATCTTCCTGGTCAAGGTACCAGCGAACGGTCTGGCGGAGTCCGGTCTCGAAGGCGACGCTGCGCCGACTGCCGAGTTCGCCGGCGAGTTTCGTGGCGTCGATCGCATAGCGGTGGTCATGGCCCGGCCGGTCGGTCACGAAAGTGATGAGCGAGCGGCAGTCAACCCCGGAAGCCGCCGGACACGCCGGAAAGTGCGAGGCGAGGCCTGGATCCGCAGCGAACGCATCGTCGAGCGTGTCGCAGATCAGGCCGACCACATCGCGGTTGTTGCGTTCGTTGCCGCCGCCGACATTATAGGTTTCGCCGACGCGGCCCTGCTCGATCACGCTGATCAAGGCGTCGCAGTGGTCGGCGACGTGCAGCCAGTCGCGGATGTTGGAGCCGTCGCCATAGACCGGCAGCGGCTTTCCTTCCAGCGCGTGAATGATCATCAGCGGAATCAATTTTTCGGGGTGCTGGTAGGGGCCGTAATTGTTCGAGCAGTTGGTGATCAGGGCCGGCATCCCGTAGGTTGGAACGAACGAGCGCACCAGATGGTCGCTCGCCGCCTTGCTGGCGGCGTAGGGTGAATTGGGGCGGTACGGCGAGGATTCCGAAAATGCGGGATCGTTCGGCCCGAGCGAGCCATAGACCTCGTCGGTTGAGACGTGGAGGAAACGCGCGCGATCGATCGCGCCTGACGAGCGCCATGTGTCCAGCGCTACCTTAAGCAAGGTGAAAGTGCCTATCACGTTGGTTTGCAGGAACGCCTCCGGATCGTCGATGGATCGATCGACGTGGGATTCCGCCGCGAGGTGAGCGACGCGGGTGAATTTATGCTCGTCGAACAGCCGCCGCATCAGCGCCGCATCCCCGATATTGCCGCGGACGAACAGGATGCTACGGTCGGCGATCAGCGGTTCGAGGCTTCGGACATTTGCCGCGTAGGTCATGGCGTCGACGACGATCAGCCGGTCCTCGGGGCGCGCCGCGCGCCATGCATGCACGAGGTTCTGGCCGATGAAACCCGCGCCGCCGGTGATCAGAACGCTCTGCATCGGAGCCCCTTGGTTGTCTGACACCCGACGATGTTTTCTTGAACGGGCTGAACCTTCACCATTTCTTCAGAAATCAAGCGATGCCTGTACGGGAATGCGCGCCAACTAGTAGGACAGTCCTGACTGTCCATGGAGCGATCATTCCGCTGGCGCCGAGTGATAATCGGTCGGATTTGGATCGTCAATAGTGAGGCAATTCGCGCGGTTTGTGATCGGTCTCGCGTCTGGCGGGCCAGCAATCGATCAATGCGAAAGGGGTGGCGGGCTAGCCCGCCTTCTGATCGAACATGGCCCGCGGCGTGATGTACCAGAGCAGAAACAGAAGCGCGGCCCCATTCGTCAGCAGCACCGTCGTCAGCGGCACATTTAGAAAGATTTGCGGAAGGATGCCGCCCGAGACCAGAATGAATTCTGGCGGCAGGCCGGACGAAAGGCGGTTGGCGATAGAAATCACCAATCCGCATACGAGCATGGCCAGCGGCGCCAGGATCGGTCCAACGGAAGCAATGCCTTCCGTCGCAAACAGCGAGGCATTTAGATTGCCGAAGTGATAAGCTTTTTCCATCACAATTGACAAGTACTCATTGTAGGGGCAACCCATGAACGGCTTCAAAAAGGAAATCTGGCAGAAATAGGTGTGATCGTGGGTCGAAAAGAAATCGCTATAGACATCGAGCGCGACAGAAGGAAAAGCGATCATCCTGAAATTGATGGCGCCAAAAAATTGCATGATCGACTCATAGGAGAGCGCTCCGGCGTGGACCAGCGCGGCCAAAACAACTCCAGCCGATACCGGGAGAAAAAGCGACAACACAACGGAAGTTCTGGCGTCAAATAATCTGGGTAACAGCGCGAGAAACAGAAGCCAGAACGGCGCAAACAGGGCCACTTTGGTAAGCGTCACTGGGTAAAACATGAGCATCAGCAACAAGACGACTGCTGCCCGCCATCGATTGCCGCGTGCCACGAAGCATGCAAATGCGAACGGCAACAATACGTTCGAGGTCGCGCCGATGGCATATCTGAGCCATGCGGGAAATCCGAATTCACCGCGAAAGTCATAGATGCTGTCGAGGCCGACCAGCCTGAAATTATAGAGACTGCCGGCTGCGATGACGGCCGCCGCCAGGAACAGGATCAGGAACAATAGATTTTCAAACGCCCGTATCGACAGGACAAGCCTTTGCCTGATCGGCGATGTGATGAACAGCGCCGGAATCAGGAAAGCCAGGGCGGAAACAAAGGCCGAAACGGTTGCCAGCGCGTGATCATATTGGAATTTCGAAAATTCGACAAGCCAGAGATAACCGAGAATCATGGTGTAGAAATAGAATCCCAGAAAATAGCCGAAGCTGAATCGGCTAAATGTGAAAATGATGGAGACGGTTGCGAACAACGCAATGTTCAGCTCGGCTGCGGAAAGGTGAGGCGCGTCGAACATGACGATGTGTAGTCTCGCGTAGAGCTCCGCGACGTAGACGAGCGACACGCAACATGCGACGATGTGGAAACCCAGGAGGATGGCTAACCCAAACCGGGCGCGTGATCGTTGATATGAAAAACTCGGGGGGTCGTCCGGGAAGTCGTTCATGTTCGTTTAGATTGGGTTGTCGCCGACGACGCGGGGCGGTTGCGAGCGAGACCGAAGAGCCAGTGATGCCAACTGCCAAGTGAATTGGAGGCGGACCATAACGGATCATTCAAGACGGCTTCCAACCAAGAGCGAGAAGTCTTCTTGGTCGTGCAACGAGCGGGCATCCGATCCCTTCCCATACCGCGCCCTTACCAATAGCTTTGAGAGACAGTTCAAGCAATCTTTCGGGTATCGGTATCAACCAAGAGGGTCTGCCTCGGCTAGAACGGTCACGTGCAATGACCTCAGAAACCGTGAGCGGACTGGGGTCCGATACTATGTACGTTTCTCCGCGTGCGCGAGGGTCAGCCAAAACCTTTGCGACCGCGGAGCAGAAATTCTGGGCCGATAGTATAGATCGTTGGGCTGTCAACGATCCGAGCGGCAGTGGTATCGGCAGGTGCGAGATCTTGTGGATGATCGCAAAATTTCCTTTTTCGCCACCGCCGTAGATTACGACGGGACGCAGGATCGTGAATGAGCCACCAGCCGCGCGAACGGTCTCTTCCGCGGCCAATTTTGATCTTCCATAGGCGTTGTTTGGCCTTGGAGGGTCATCCTCGGTTAGTTCGTGATCCGAGAAGGGGCCGGACTGCGCGGCAATGGATGAGACGAAAACCAGATGTTTGCCCTGACCAGATGCGCTCCGAGCCAGCGTTTCGGTTGCTCCACGATTGACGCGGTCATAGATGTCGTCGCTAGCGAATTTGTGCGCGATTCCGGCAAGATGGACGACGGCATCGCATGATTCAAGTAAGGGTCGCCAGTCGAACGGTATGGATAGATCCGGAATCCGGACGGTGACGATGTCGGGCCTCTCAAAAGCGAGGGTAGTCCTCGATCCGGCAATTATTCTGTAGCCTTGCGCAGCGAGATAAGGCACGAGATGGCGTCCGAGGAAGCCGTCGGCGCCAGTCACGAGCACGGTGGTTCGATCATTCATATCAGCGTGCTTGTGACTTTGGAAGCGCGGGGTGAATAGTTGGTGCCATTGAGATTAACAGGGCGATGATGGCATGCCCAAGCTAAGACATCGGGTTGCGGTATGCAATTGAAGTTATGCATCCGAACTACGTCTGCGCCTGCGTTATCGATACTGGCTTGGGTTTTCGAGTTTTAGGAGTTTGATGCCGGCCCACATCGAGACCACAAACGCCATTGATTTACAACGGCTTCCATTAACATAGAACACTGTTCTATATTACCCATGCCGTGCCGTCCTATGCGCGGGTCGAATCACTACGTCAACAGGAAAGCTTTTATGATTAGGTTTGGCCTGCTCGGGTGCGGGCGCATCGCGAAGCGACATTCTGACTTGCTAGGCGGCAATCATATCGACTGGGCAACGCTTGCGGCGGTCTGTGATCCATTTCGCGCGCGCGCCGACGCCATCGCGTCGAAGTACGGTGTTCCCGCGCACTACGATATCGACGATTTCCTGGCGCGGAAGGACATCGACGTGGTTGCGGTCCTGACCCCCAGCGGAATGCATCCGCAACATGTCATCGCCTGCGCCAGGGCAGGCAAGCACATCGTCGTCGAAAAGCCGATGGCGCTGCGGCTGCAGGATGCCGATGACATGATCCGCGCCTGCGACGAGGCAGGCGTCAAGCTATTTGTCGTCAAGCAGAATCGCTTCAACGTTCCGGTGGTCAAGGCGCGCGAGGCGCTGGAAGCCGGCCGGTTTGGCCGCCTCATCCTAGGCACCGTGCGCGTGCGCTGGTGCCGGGACCAGGCCTATTATGATCAGGACGCCTGGCGCGGCACCTGGGCCTATGATGGCGGCGTGCTCGCCAACCAGGCCAGCCATCATATCGACATGCTGGAGTGGTTTTTTGGCGACGTCGTGAGCGTGCATGCGCGCGCGATTACCGCGCTTGCGAAAATCGAAACCGAAGATACTGCTGTCGCAACGCTGAAGTTCCGCAACGGCGCGCTGGGCGTGATCGAGGCGACGACCGCTGCGCGCCCGAGCGATCTCGAAGGCTCGCTCTCGGTTCTGGGAGAAAAAGGTGCGGTTGAAATCGCGGGCTTCGCCGTCAATCAGATCAGGCACTGGAGGTTCGTCGACGAACTTGCATCGGACAAGGACGTGGTTGAGAAATTCTCCGTTAATCCGCCGAACGTCTACGGCTTCGGCCATCAGGCCTACTATCAGCATGTGATCGATTGCCTGGTCCATCAGCGCGCGGCGCTAGTGGACGGCCTTGAGGGACGCAAGAGCTTGGAGTTGATCTCCGCGCTCTATGAATCGATCGAGACCGGCGAGGAGGTCCCCCTGCATTTCACGCCCCGGCGAAGCCGGCTCGGTGTGGCGTCGTGAACCAGCCTGACCTGCATCAGGCGGGCGTGCGTGACGTCGAATTCGGCGCCCGCGTCAGGATCGTCGAACCCTGCAATCTCTATGGCTGCAAAATCGGCGACGATTGCTTCGTCGGGCCGTTTACCGAGATTCAGAAGGGCGCGGTCATCGGCGCCCGCACCCGGGTGCAGTCCCATTGCTTCATCTGTGAACTCGTGACGATCGGCGAGGATTGCTTTGTCGGTCACGGCGTGATGTTCATCAACGACACGTTTTCGACCGGCGGCCCCTCGGGCGGACGCAAGGAACTGTGGCGCGAGACCGTGATCGGCAATCGGGTTGCGATCGGTTCCAACGCCACGATCATGCCGGTACGCATCGCCGACGACGTTGTGATCGGAGCGGGTTCGGTTGTGGTTGGGGACATTACGGCTGCTGGCACCTATGCCGGCAATCCGGCGCGCCGGCTTGCGTCGCGCAAATAGCGGGGACGATCGATGCCGGTACCCTTCGCCGATCTGCAGCTCCAGTATCAGAATATCAAGGCCGAGATCGACGCCGCGATCGCCGACGTCATCCGCGACAGTGCGTTCATTCGCGGGCCCTATGTCGACGCATTCGAGGCGCAGTTCGCGGAAGCCGTGGACATCAGGCATTGCGTGTCCTGCGCCAACGGAACCGACGCGCTCTACCTTGCGATGGCCGCACTGAACGTTCAGCCCGACGACGAGGTCATCACCACGGCACATTCGTGGATCAGCACGTCGGCGATGATATCGCGCGCCGGCGCCACCGTCGTTTTCGCCGACACCGACGAAAGCACGTTCACCATCGATCCGGCGGCGATCGAAAGCGCCGTTACATCGCGGACGGTGGGCATCATACCGGTTCATCTTTACGGGCAGCCGGCGGACATGGACGCGATCATGGCGATCGCGCGAAAGCATGGACTGTGGGTGATAGAGGATTGCGCCCAGGCTCATCTGGCGCGCTACAAGGGGCGCCAGATCGGCACCTTTGGAACCGCCGCGACCTATTCCTTCTATCCCGGCAAGAACCTCGGCGCCATGGGCGA
>Ga0182024_10018467_pt1 | contig 12981 bp, 9 predicted proteins | sample P32metaG_FD_120480 | JGI IMG/M metagenome (GOLD analysis project Ga0182024, IMG submission 120480) | Permafrost microbial communities from Stordalen Mire, Sweden - P3-2 metaG (Illumina Assembly) | ecosystem: Environmental > Terrestrial > Soil > Wetlands > Permafrost | place: Sweden: Stordalen...
CGCCAGATTCAATCCGTCGGTCGCGCCGCGCCGGCCGATGCAGTAGAGCAATGTTTCCGACGCCAGCCGTTTGCCGCTGCCGAGTATCGCCTGGACCGCGCCGTCCTGGATGCCGATTTGCGAGACCGTTTCGCCGAGTTTGAGGCGTATGCCCATGTCGCGCATGCGGAACTGAAGGTTTTCGGCGATCTCGTCGTCGAGAAATTCCAGCAGCCGCGGCCGCGAATCAACCAGCGTCACGCGCGTGCCGACCGCCGCCAACATGCAGGCGTATTCCGCCCCGATCACTCCGCCCCCGACCACGATCATGCTTTTGGGCAGCGTGGTCAGCGTGAGCAACTCGTCGCTGTCGATGATTTTGCCCGGCGTGAACGGCACGTCCTTGGGGCGCGCCGGCACGGTTCCGACGCCGAGGAGAATGTGGCTGGCTCGAATTTCCGTCGCATCGGCGTCATGCTGCACGTGGATCGTGTTGGCATCCACGAACGATCCGCAGCCGCTGAACATCGTGACGCCGTTGCGGGTCATCTGATTGCGGATCACGTCGATCTCCGTCCGCACGACGTGCTGGCAGCGGTAAAGTAGATCCTCCATCGAGATGTCCTGCTTGACGCGGTAGCTGGCCCCGTAGAGTTCGCGCTCGTTGAGTCCGGTCAGGTGGATGACCGCTTCGCGCATCGCCTTGGAGGGGATGGTTCCCGTGTGAATGCAGACGCCGCCGAGACTGCTCTCGCGCTCAATCATGGCGACGCGTTTGCGCAGCTTGGCCGCGTTGAGGGCCGCTTTCTGTCCCGCTGGGCCGGAGCCGATCACGATCAGATCGAAAGGCGCGTTCATGGCATTTGCTCGGTAAAGGAACCAAGGTCCGACATTAGATGGAGCACGATACTCCCGTGTGAACTATCGGTCCGCGGGGCGCGGGTGTTGATTGGATCAATTCAGACGGCCGCCGCGCTGTCCGATATCGCTAGTGCGGAGCCATTGGCTGCGCTAGGAGTGGCAGGGCATGGCAACAGAAGTCGCGGAAACGGCGCAGCCGGAGGCGAAGCGATCGCAGGCGAGGCTTGCGCCGGAGGCGGAATACCGTGCCGCTAATGTGGTGCGCTGGAGCCTGCTGTGGCAAATCGGGGCGGGGCTGGCAATGCTGGCCGGCGTCGCGGTGGTGGCGTGGATCTGGCGGCTGGGTCTGGGACGTTTCGGCGCCGGCTCGACGTGGCTGCTGGTGCAGGCGCCGCTGACTATCTGCGCCGCGGCGCTGGCCTGGCGATTCGCGTCCAGCCACGAGCACCGCTGGGTTTTGCCCGCCCGCACGTTTCATCGCCTCCTGGAAGAAATTCGTCAGGGCCACGCGCCGATTGAATCCCTGAATGAGATTACCGGGCCGATTGCGCCGCTGGTCCAGCCGGTTCGAGAACTGCTCGGCGAACTGCGCAAGCAAAAGCAGGAACTTTCAAGACTTCATTGGGAGACCTCGGCGCGCGTGCGCAACCGCACCGACGCGCTGGAGGGCAAACTTCGCACCACCCAGACGCAAGCCACCCGCGACGTGCTGACCGGCCTGGGCAACCGCCGCGCCATGGAAGATCAGCTTCCGAGGCTGCTTGAACAATGCCGCGCCGACAGCACGCCGCTATGCGTGCTTTCCATCGACGTCGATCATTTCAAGACCGTCAACGACACGCAGGGCCACACCACCGGCGACCGGCTGCTGCGCGACGTGGGGCACCTCATTCACTCCGCCATCCGCGACAAGGACCGGGCGTATCGTCTCGGCGGCGACGAATTTCTGATTGTCATGCCCGGTTGCGACTGGCCGGCGGGCAAGAACCTGGCTCGCCGGCTGACGTCGATGGTGGATCAACTCGTCGCGCCGCTGCCGATGAATCCCAAGCCCGGCCTGTCGATCGGCATCACCTGTCCAGGGGATTTACGCCACCTCGATACGGTCAATCTGCTGCATGAGGCCGACAAAGCGATGTATTCCGATAAAACGCTTCGCAAAAAGGCGGGGTAAAGCACTCCGGCAGAGCCGGGCCGTGCCGGCCCGGACCGGGGCGGCACGCCCCGGCTCTTTAGTTCCCTGGGCGTTTGCACATAAAATGCCCGCATGTCCGCCGCCACCGCCCAACGTATCGAGCGCCTCCGCCGCGAGATTCGCCGGCACGACCATCTCTATCACGTTCTGAACAAGCCCGAAATCAGCGACCGCGATTACGACGCGCTGATGCAGGAACTGATCGACCTGGAAAAAGAGCATCCACAATTAGTGACGCCCGATTCGCCGACGCAGCGCGTCGGCGGCGAACCGCTGCGAGAATTCGGATCCGTGATCCACGCCGTCCCGATGATGAGCATCGACAACACCTACGACGAGGCGGAAGTGCGGGCCTTCAATCAGCGCGTGCGCAAGGCGCTGGAGGGCCGCTCGCCGCGCTACGTGCTGGAGGAGAAAGTGGACGGCATCGCCGTGAGCGTGCGCTACGAGCGCGGCGAAATGAAAGTGGCCGCCACGCGCGGCGACGGCCGCCGCGGCGACGACATCACCGCCAACGCCCGAACCATCAAGGGAATTCCGCTGCGCCTGCGCGACGATTCCGCGAAGGTTCCGCCCGTCTTTGAAGTGCGCGGCGAAGTGTTCATGCCCAACGCGGAGTTCGCCCGCATCAATGAAGCGCGGCAGGAGGAAGCGGAGGAGCCGTTCGCCAATCCGCGCAACGCCACCGCCGGAACGCTCAAGCAACTCGATTCCAAAATCGTCGCCCAGCGCCGCCTGCGCTTCATCGTGCACGGCGCGGGGGAAGTAAAGCCGATGCCGGCGACGTGCTACTGGGATTGGCTGGCGCTGGTCCGCGATCTGGGCCTGCCGACGGCGGAGCACGCCAAGCGGGTCGATGACATTGACGCGGCGATCCGCCGCATCGAGGAGTTTGCGAAGATTCGCCAGACGCTGCCGTTTGGGACCGACGGGATGGTGATGAAAGTGGACGATTTCGCCCAGCAGCGCGACCTGGGCGAAACCAGCAAAGCCCCGCGCTGGGTGATCGCCTTCAAATATCAGCCGGATCAGGCGGAAACGAATCTGCTCGGCGTGACGTGGCAGGTCGGCAAACTCGGCACGCTGACGCCGGTGGCGGAACTGGAGCCGGTGCTGCTGGCCGGCACGACGGTGAAGCGGGCGACGCTGCACAATATCGATCAGATTCGGCGGCTGGATTTGCGCGTCGGAGATCGGGTTGTCATCGAGAAGGCCGGGGAGATTATTCCGCAGGTGGTGAAAGTCGTGCTGGAAAAGCGCCGCGGCCACCCGAAGGAGATCGAGCCGCCGGCGAAATGCCCAAGCTGCGCCGCCCGGACGGAAAAGCCGAGCGACTCGCCGTACACGCTGTGCATCAATCCCGCCTGTCCGGCGCAACTGCGCGGCAGGTTGCGCTCGTTCTGCGCCCGCGGACAGATGAACATCGAACGCCTCGGTCCCGCCTTGATCGATCAACTCGTCGAGGCCGGGTTGGTGAAGACGTTCGCCGACATCTACCACCTGAAACAGGACGATCTGGAAAAACTCGAGCGCATGGCGGAGAAGAGCGCGACGAATGTGATCGAGTCGATCTCCGCCGCCCGCGACCGCGGGCTGGACCGCCTGCTGGCCGGCCTGGGCATCCGGCACGTCGGCAATCGCGTTGCGCTGGTGCTCGCGCAGCATTTTGGTTCGCTGGCGGCATTGGGCAAGGCAAGCGTCGAGGAATTGTCGGCCGTGCATGAGATCGGCGACGTGATCGCGCAGAGCGTTCACGACTTTTTCCACAACCCGGCGGGAATGGACACGATGGCGCAGCTGAAGGCGGTCGGGATCGATCCGAAGATGGCGAAGAAATCCGCATCCGACCTGCCGCTGGCAGGGCTGACGATCGTCGTGACCGGCACATTGAAGAAATACGCGCGGCCGGAGATTGAGGAGTTGATCCAAAAACTCGGCGGCCGCGCCGCCGGCAGCGTGAGCAAAAAGACCAGTTTTGTCGTCGCTGGCGAGGAAGCGGGCAGCAAACTGGAAAAGGCCAGGGAACTGAATGTTCCGGTGCTTTCGGAGAAGGAGTTTGAGGCTCGCGTGAATGTGGAGTAGAATTAACCTTGGAAAGGGCGTTAGTGGATGACCAAAACAGTTCAGGCCATTTTCAGCAAAGGCGTTCTCAAGCCGATCCAGCCGCTGGAGGGGATCGAGGAGAACCGTCAGGTTCAGGTGACCGTTGTCATGTCGGAGCCGGGTAAGCCATTGGCAGGCTGGCGCGGCGGGCTGTCCGATGAAGATGCGGCGGAGATGATCCGCGTCATTGGCCAGGAGTTTGAAAGCGTGGATCAAACAGAGGAATTGAACCGCCCGCTTCGCTAGAGACGCGGAGAACGCCGAGAAAATCAGTCACTAAACTCTTGAATTAATCTCTGCGTCTCTAGCGAAGCGGGCGGTGAGAATCTATTTCCGCGAATTCATAGGCTCTGCAATCCGGCTGGTCCCGCTTCATCGACGACCGGATTTCGCCGATCATCCCGCTGGACAACCAGCTTTGATCTGCCACAATACCTTTCCTTTTTCTTTAAGGAGTGAACATGGCTGAAGAAGCTCCGATGGATACGACCGCCGCGGCCGGCTCGATGCAGGTGATGGTGGACGAACGCGACATGAAGATGCACTACGCCAATGCATATCGCATTCACGCCACGGCCGACGAGGTGGTCATTGATCTGGGATTCAACATGCCCGATCCCGGCACCCGCCCCGGACCGCAGCCCGCCCTGCTGCTGAAAGTCACCGACAGGGTGGTTTTCAATTACACGAACACCAAGCGTCTGGCCATGAGCCTCACGCAGCTCATCAAGCGCTACGAGCAGCAATTCGGAGAACTCCCGTCGCCGCAATCGCGTCAATTGGCCAAGTGAGCCAGTCGAAGTGAGTCAGTCGCCGCGCTCTATGCGGCGCTGGCGATGGGGGTTGGTTCGGACATTGTTCCCGCCCAGGCTGATGCGGTGGCGGCCAGAGCCGCGGCCGTGATCGGCTGATTGCCCAGCCGCCGCACTTCAATCGCCGCCGCGGCCGCGCCGAGAAACGCCGCCTGCTGAAGCGATGCGCCCGACGCCAGCGCCAGACTCGCCGTGGCCAGAAGTGCGTCGCCGCAGCCGAGCGGATCGACGGCCGTCGCCGACATGGCGGGAAGATATTCACTGACGAGCCGGCCGTTGGGATCGCCTTCGGGCGGCCTGGCGAACGTCACCAATCCGCGCTTCCCCAGCGTGATGATCGCCTGCCGCGCGGCGGTCGCCTGCATCAGCTTCCAGACCAGAAATCCCATGCCGCTGGAAAAATCGTGCAGCGTCTCGCGGGCTTCGCGCTCCGTGGGGCAGAGCAGATCGACCTGGCGGAAATTCAGCAGATTGCCCTGGCGGCCGCTGACGTCGGCGGTGAGGATCGGCACGCTCTTCCGCAATTTTTCCATGAGTTTGTCGAGCAGCCCGGAGCTGATGACGCCGTAACCGAAGTCGGCGAAGATCACCGCATCGGCCCCGTCGGCGGCGGCGAGAACCAGATCCGCCAGCGCCTGCTCCGTGCGCGAATCGGCCGGCAGCACGCCGCCTTCATCGACCTTGAACAATTTCGCTTCGTCCACAAGAAAGCGGCTTTTCACGACCAGATCGCGCCGCGCCCGCACCGCCTGCACGGCCAGACCGGCGCTGTGCAATCGCAACTCGGCCTGGCGCGATTCTTCGTCGTCGGCCATGGCCGTGACCAGCGTGGCATTCGCGCCCAGTCCGAGCAGGTGCAGCCCGATCACGGCTCCGCCGCCGTCGTAATCGCCGCGGCGAAGATGGCGCAGTGCCATCACCGGCGCTTCGCCCGCCACGCCCGTCGCGTCGCAGAAGTGATAGCGATCCAGAATGTAATCTCCCACCACCACGACCTTGCGTCCGGCGAAGCGCGACAGAATTCGATGCACGTCCGGCTTGTCCAGTTCGTGGCGGGCGCGGAATCGCAGCACTTTCTGGTCGTTGAATGTGTTGGTGTCGGCCAGCCCGTCGATCAGGGCGGTGGAGGAATAGACGACATCGCCGCTGGAGAAGACCACGCGCCCGCCGCCGCTCTCGACGACCTGCCGTTCCGCCGCGAATCGCGGATCAAAATTGTGCTCGTATTCCTTCCCCTTGACGTAGATGTCCGGTTGGAGGCCGGCCAGCAGTTTTTCGGCGGTGGCGTCGGGATTGATAAAGACGCAATCGACGCACTCCAGCGCCGCCAGACTGGCGGCCCGCAGATCATCGGGAATCAGCGGCCGCGCGGCCCCCTTGTCCACCTGCGCATCGGCGCTGACCGTGACCACCAGCACGTCCCCCAGCGAGCGGGCGTACTCCAGGTGCATGATGTGCCCCGGATGCACGATGTCGAAACAGCCGTGGCAGTGAACGACGGTCTTTCCGGCCGTCCGCGCTTGGGCGCGCAATGCCAGCAGCTTCTCCAGCGAAACGATTTTCCGGTTGGCCGACATGAATCTAGTTATCGGCCGTCGGGAGCCACGGGGATGAATCGGACATGCGGACTATTCGACAACAGAGATCGTCCGGTGTGAGGGCGGTGTGCTTCGCAATGCGAGCGAGCATTCGCGGCCCGATTTCCTCGCCGTCATGGAACGCGAACACGAAATCCGGCCATCCTTGTCGCTGTAGCGTCCGATGGGAGCCGCTTTGACGTTTGATGGACCAGCCGAGGCGCAAAAGCGCCGCCAGGACTCGATTGCCGCGTGTCGAGGGCCATTGCGCCATCTCTCAGGCCACGATTGAAAAGACCGCCTGGACCTGCGGAAGTGGTTCGCCATTCTCAAGGCGCTCGGCAAGAACGCGCAGCGACAACGCTTGAGCGCGGCGCACGGCCTCCTCGCGGGATTTGCCGTACGCCAGAACCCCCGGCAACTCGGCCACTTCCGCGAGCCACCGGCCGTCAACTTCCTGGTCAACATCAATGGCGAACATGTCCTCATTATACGGTCGGATCGCGGCAATTCCCAAAAATTCTATCCCGGATCGACCTTGATGACTCCGCGGGCGCGCTTGACGGCGATGACGCGCTGCTTGAGCGTTTCATACAGCGGCCGCGGATCGGGGAGGCCGCGGAGCAGCAGATCGGGCAGCGATTCGTCGCGCGACACGACCCGGATCGATCCGACGCCCAGCACTCGCTGCAAAAGCGACTGATGGAAGTGCATGTCCTCGACGTGCCACAGTTCCAGCGTATCGATGTTCCTGGAAAGCAAACCTCGCTCGTAGTCGATGCGGTAGTTGGTCACGCGATAGCAAATCGAACGGGCGTGAACGATGGGAACCATCGGGAGGGCAAATCCGATGACGAAGCAGACGATCCAGCCCATGGCGGGCAGATGAGAATTGAAGTGGTACAGAGCAAACGGCAGCACGATGAAAAGCCACCCAACCAGCGGCCAGAGGAGGGTTTTTCCGCCGAGGCCGTACCACTTCGGCGAGCCTTGAAAATAGATCTCTTCGGCGTCGGACGGTTCCTTGTGCGGTCCGGGCGGCGGCTGCGGCGGGTTGATCGGCGCGTTGCTCATGGCGTGCAGAATAACGTGCTCAAGGGCCGGCGGCCAAGATGCGCGTGAGCGCGGCATCGGCTTCTTCGGGAGTCAGCGCGACGGCGGCGAATTTGCCGTCGGGCGCGATGAGGAAAACAAGCGGGCCGGTCGGGGGCCAATAGTTCATGGGGTTAAAGAGCGGAAGATCGAGCATGGAGAGATAGGCGTTGATCCAGCCGGGGTGCCGCCACATCTGGGGCCGGTGGGCGAGCGCCGACTCATCATCTTCCATCTGCCCCTGGGCGTTGTTCGCCCGGTCGGCGTTGGCGGCGATCAGGGCGACGCGATGGTCGGCGGCGAAGTGTTGGGTTAGCGAACGCAGTTCAGGCCAGTCGCGATCGGCGGGAGTGGAGAAATTGTCCCACACCATCCAGAGAAGGTATTTGCCTGTGAAGTCGGCGGTTTTAAGCGGGAGATCATCAAGTGTCCGGCCCAGGTGCGGCGGCGCGGCGTCTCCAACGCGGGGTTTGGGGATTCGCGCATAGGTGATGTCCGGCGTCGTGAAGGTCGCCCCGGCCGGCACCTCCAGCAGTCCGGCGGCGAGCGCCTGCGGAGTGAGCCATCCGCCCATCGACATCGTGAATTCATAGCGGCCCGGCGCGACGCCTGCGATGTGGAATTGCCCGGTGGCGTCCACGGTCGCGGAATAGGACAGGTTGGCCGCTGAAACCTTAGCTGCGGCGAGCCAGTCCGAAGGCCAGCGGCTCGGCGGGCCGTCCGGCAGAGCGCGCAACTGTACGTAGCCGGACAGACCCGCCATGCCGTCGCCGCTGGTTTGCGGAACGGCGCGGCCGGTGAGGGTGACACCTTCAGAGGGATCAATGGTTGTTGTCTCGCCGGGTTTGAGGCGGATCACCTGCGCCTGGTCGCCGGTCCACTGGTCGCCGTCGCGGTAGAAGGAGGAGACGAGCGCCAAGCCGCCGGGAAAAGTCGGCGGCAGGCGGTCGATGGTGACGTTTCCGTTGTCGTCGGGCGCGGCTCCATATCGCCAGTCGGATGACCTGTATTGCGCTCCGGCGTTATCAGCGGCCTCGACGAAAAGCGCGTAGTGGTGGGTGCTGTGAATGCGCAGCTTCGCCCAGGGCAGCAGGTTGATTTGGAGATTTGGATCTGCGGTGGTGGTGAATCTCATCTGCGCCAATCCCGCATCCGACACGGCCCGGATTTCAAAGGGCGGGAGCGCCGGCGGGAAATGGAAGCGGCCGTGATCGTCCGTGCTGACGACCTGGGGATGGCCCTGCGCGATGGATCGTCCATCGAGAGTTGTTGCGATCGTGTCGGGGCGCAAAAGGTAAACGGCCGCGTTCGCCGCCGGTTTGCCGCCGGGGTCGATGACGGTTCCCTGTATGTCGGGGGCCGGTTGCAGCGAAAAATCGCGCGTCACAGGGCCGCCGGCGGTGACGGCGTCGCTGACGGCGGGCAGATATCCGTCCGCCTGGATGCGGACAATCCAGCCGAATTCCGCGTCGCTGAAATCGGCCTCGGGAATGGTGTACGCGCCGTTCGCAAACACCTTGCCGTCATCGAAGACGGGCATCCGGTAATCCGGCCAGAACGCGCCGGTCATGACGCGGAAAATCGGGATGGGCCGGCGCGTTTGAGCGTCCACGACGCGGCCGCTGAAATCGGGCGATCGTTTGAGCCTGATGATCTCGTCGGCGCGACCGGGCGTGAGATGCTTGAAACCACTCCCGTATCCGTCCTTTGCCACAAAGACGCTCAGGCGGTCGTCGGGAAGATCGTTCAGTTCAAATTGGCCGTGCGCGTCGGTCAGGGCGGTAAAATCGACCTGGTCATCTCTCCACTGATTGATGGTGATGCCGACGCCCGCCAGCGGGTTGCCGGATTCATCGACGACGCGGCCGCGCAGCGTGCTGCCGTGGTGGAGCATTATCACGATTGGTCCGGCGTCCGCGGCGGCCGGCGCGTCGGCGACTTCGGGCGCATATCCGGGAGCGGTCGCCAGAAGATCAGCTTCGGGACCGGGAACATGTTGAATGACGAAACGGCCGTCGTGATCGGAATGCGCGTCGGGGCCGCTCCTGTCGTCAACATCGCGTGCCGTCGTCACGCGAGCGCCGCTCACGGGCTGATTTGATTCATCCACAACCCGGCCGCGCACGTCAAAACCGTGGCTGAGAACGAAATCGGCCTTTGCATCAAGAAACACCTGGGGCGTTGCACTCAGGTTTGTTCGCGGCGGGTAATCCTTGTGGACTAAACGGAGTTCGAGTTCACCCAAATCACCGCGGCTGACGCCGCTGAATCGCCAGGTTCCATTCGCGTCGGTAATTGTCTCGCCGCTCTTGCCAGTGGGCTGCGGCGGGCCGCCCGGTGTCGTGGAGGCTTGCGTCGTCCATTCGAGCACGACGCGCACGTTGGGAATGCCGTGCCCCTGCTCATCGAGGATCGTGCCGCCGATGGCATCGCCCGTGAACGACCCCGGAGCGGAAGCGTGCAACGCGATTTGGCCATGGGGTTGGATGACGTACGATCGAATCAACCAAACACTCGTGCCAGCCAGCGCGACGAGAAACAGAATTGCCAGCGCAAAAGCTCCGATTAAACAACGGCGGGTCTTTCGTGCTGGAGGATTGCTCATGGTGCGGTTCCGTCAATGCACGGGTTGCAACAGGAACATCTGTCGTCCGGATTGTTGCAGCGGCGGCGACGTGGCGGATGCGTAGCCGGGGGCTTCGATGCGGATGAACCAGGCGTCGGCCGGTTTGTTGTCGCCGTCGAAGGTGATTTGGTAGCGACCACCAGTGAAGGCTCGGGCGTTGGCTTCGGCGAAAACAGGCGGCTGGTCGGGGCTGGCGCGCGAGCCGGTGACGAGACTGAACTTCTGGATCGGCCGCTGCGTTTTGGCGTCGATCACGCGGCCGCGCATCATCACGACCGGCGAGATGACGAAATCCAGGCGCATTCGTCCGGCGGGCAGCGGTTGAATCTGGCTGTAGAATCCGTCTTTGGTGATCTGCACGTCGAGGGCGCCGGCGGGGGCGTCGCGGATTTCGTAGAGACCTTCCTGATCGGTGTTCACTCGCACGTTGCCGGGATTCGTGAAACCGTTCCAGCGATAGATCGTGACGGCGACATCGGGCACGGGTTTGCCCAAGCGGTCGGCGACTTCACCTGAGAAGAGGCGGCCCTGCGGCATGACGAGGCGCACGGGGCGCACCGGGTCGGTTGTCTGCACGTTGGCAAGAGCGGCGGCGAATCCGTTGCGGACAGCGGTCAGGGTCACGGTGGTTCCCCTGGGGATATGGTGCAGGGCGAACCGGCCCTGATCGTTGGTGTTGTCGCGCGGCTGCCAGCGGCCCGGGCCGTTTCCGGTGGAGACCTGGGCGCCGGCGACGGGCCAGCCCATCGCGTCCACGACGGTTCCGCTCACATCGACGCCGTGGCTCAGCACCGCCACGTCGCCGGCGGCCATGAGGGATTGCGGCGTTGGGCGCGGATTCAGCCCGACGAAATCCCTGTGGCGCAGCGAGAGGTTGAGACTCGGCAGGGCGGCTTGCGGGACGCCGTTGAAGGACCAGCGGCCGTGCACGTCGGTGCTGAGCATGATGTTCTGGTTGTTCTGCCCCTGCGGGCGCGACGGATCGGTCCAGGCGAGGCGGACGCGCACGTTGGGGACGGGCGCGCCCTGCTCATCGCGCACCAGGCCGCCAATGGCGACGCCGACCACGGGGGTCACAGTCCCCGGCGCGCCGCGGCCGGGCGCGGCGCTCACGGCGAGCGCGGGCGTCAGGCTTACCGCGCTGGCGGGTTGAATCACGTACGATCGGACCAGCCAGGCGCTTGTCCCGGCCACGGCGACCAGAAACAGCGCGCCGGCGGCCGCGAGTCCGATCCAGTGCCTTGGCGAAGACTTCCCGCTCACGTTCACCTCCGCTACGGCGCCGGCTTCAGCGCCGCCTTCACCGCCGACATAATCCCATCGCCGGCGAGATCGCGGGCGATCAGTTTGCCGTCGGGGCCGATCAGAAAGATGTCAGGGATTCGATTCACGCCAAGGCTCGCCCACATGCTCATCGAGTTGGCGTCGCGGCTGATGACTCCCTGCGGCCAGGCCATGTTGTTTTTCTCGACGTACGCTCGTGTGACAGCCGGCGTCGGGTCGGCGCTGATGCCCAGCATCACCAGCCGGTCGTCGGAGCTGAACGCGCTGTAGACGGCCTTGAGATGGTCGGTCTCTGTCGTGCCGTTGGGAAATGAACTGGCCCAGAGGATCATCAGCATGTACTTCCCGTGATAATCGGCCAGCTTCATCGGCTTGCCATCCAGCGTCGAAGCGGCGACTTCGGGGAAGGCGTCGCCGGGGCCGAGAACCTTGTACGCCTTGAGCTTGATCGGCGGGAGAGTGAGCGTCTCGTCGGTGAAGCCGCCGGGGATGGGCGGGACGGTGAATTGCGTGTCCGCCATTCCCAGCGGCTGTCCGCCCTGCCGCGGATACGCGCTGATCGTCAGGTTGTAGGTTCCGGGCATGATCGAATCAAAATTGACGCTGCCGTCCGCTCCGGCCTGCGTGTTGTAATTGCGCACGCCCATCTGAAGCTTTCGGTATGCCTTGCCCGCGTCGGTCTTGTAGTAGGCGGTCCACCATTTCTGCTGCTCCTGCGGTGATTTCTGCTGCACGTCCTGCGGCATCGGGTTGTCGGGCATTTTGATTTGCAGCGTGACGTTGGCTGAGACGGAATAGTCGTGCCAGTTCGACGATTCCGGCGGAAGCGTCACGGCGACGCTCACCGGCCGCCCCGCGCTGCCGATCGCGACGGTCGCGGTCCGGCCCGCCGTGACATTTACCAGCTCGGTGTCCTGCGACATGAGATACCCCTGCCCCGGCGCCTGCACAAGGCGGCTGAGCTGGACCTCTCCCGGCGCGACGCGGTCGACGCTGAAATGTCCCTGCGCGTCGGTCGTGGCGTTGATGTAAAAATTGAGCATCGGTTCGTTTGGATCATAAATCTGGTCGCCGGAGTTGCCGCTGATCTGCTGATCGGCCGCGGGCTTGCCGCGCACCGTGACCGTGCCTTCGATGCGGCCCCAGGGCGAGAGGCGCAAATCGGAAGATTTGGCCAGATCATCCTGATTGGCCTGGGCATACCCATCGGGGCTGACGGCCGCGACGCTGTAATGGCCGATCTGCGGGGGCAGATCGAATTCGCCCTGCGCGTCGGTTCGGCTGCCGGCCTGCATTTGCTGCATCTGGCCGTTGCCGATTTGCACCTGCTGGCCGACGGTTGCGACCGCCAGTTGCGCCCCGGCAACGGGCTTGCCGTCGGCGGTCAGGACACGGCCGCGGATGTCGCTTCCCGGCTGAAGCTCAAAATCGACCTCGCCGGATTTGTGCAGC
>Ga0182024_10018468_pt1 | contig 12980 bp, 5 predicted proteins | sample P32metaG_FD_120480 | JGI IMG/M metagenome (GOLD analysis project Ga0182024, IMG submission 120480) | Permafrost microbial communities from Stordalen Mire, Sweden - P3-2 metaG (Illumina Assembly) | ecosystem: Environmental > Terrestrial > Soil > Wetlands > Permafrost | place: Sweden: Stordalen...
CTCCCCCTCCGCCCGTGCCGCCGCCGTCGGTGCCGGGCAAGGCCTCGACTAAAACCACCAAGGCCAAGTCCACCGTGTCGTTCAAGGTTTCGCCGGTGCCCAAGGCGGGCGTCACGTTCAAATACAAATGGCAGCGCTGGCCCGCGCGGGGAACCGGTTGGCAAACCCTCGGCAACAGCGGCGGCTATGGCGGCGTGACCACCGGCACGATGTCCATTAAGAGTGTCACCTCCAGCATGTCCGGCGACCGGTTCCAGTGTATCGTCTCGGATTCCGGCGGCTCGACCACCAGCGCCGTTGTCACGCTATCGGTGCAAACCGCGCCGATCATCACCCGGCAACCCGCCGCCGCGCAAGTCGTCGCCACCAGTTCGAACACCTTCACCATCCTCGCCACCGGGCTGCCCACTCCCGTGTATCACTGGCAACGCCTGCCCGCCAAGACCACCAAATGGGTCAAATTGAGCAATGGCGGGGCCTATTCCGGCGCGACCACGTCCGAACTCACCGTCAAATCCGTCACCATCGCCATGTCCGGTGACCAATTCGAGTGCAACCTCACCAACTCCCTTGGCTCAGTCACCAGCAAGCCCGTCAAACTCACCGTTACCCCGCTCGCAGCCAGCATCTCCAGCGCACCGTCCAGCCTAACCGCCGGCGCCGGCGGCAGCGCCACCTTCACCATTTCCGCCGGGGGCGTGCCCGCGCCCAGCCTGCGCTGGCAAATTTCCACCGACGGCGGCGCCACCTGGACCAATCTGACCGCGAGCGCGAACTTTTCCGGCGTCACCACCGCTGCGCTCAAGTTGGAAAACCTCACCGCCGCGATGTCCGGCGACCAATTCCAATGCGTGGCCTTCAATGCCGGCGGTTCCTCCACCAGCTCGCCGGCGACGCTCACGGTGGATTTTCCGCCGGTCTTCACCACGCAGCCGGTGAATGCCCAGGGTGTCGAGGGTTCGAATGTTTCCTTTAACGTGGCGGCGAGCGGCGACCCCGCGCCGACTTTCCAATGGTTCATTTCCACCAACAGCGGCAGCACTTGGACCGCCCTGACCGATAACGGCTCGATCGCCGCGTTTGCCGGCTCCGCGACCACCAACCTCACTTTCAGCTATGTCACCGGCAACTTTTCCGGCGACGAATTCGAATGCGTCGCGATCAACCCGGGTAGCTCCGTCACCAGTGCGGTGGCCAACTTTACCATCCTGGATTCGGCGCCGGTCATCACCCAGCAGCCTGACGGGACCGCATTTGGCTATACGGCAGGCAACGGTACGGAATTCGTCGCCGCCACGGGCTGGCCAACGCCGACTTTCCAGTGGCAGGTCTCCCCCGACGGGGGTGCGACTTGGAATAACATCAGCGATGGCACGTTCTATTCCGGCACGAACACGCCGGAGGTGACTTTTATTGATCCGACGACGGGGATGGCGGGCTATGAGTACCGCTGCGTCATCAGCAATCTGCTCGGCACGGCCACCACGACGACCGCGACGCTAACGGTTAAGGTCGGCACACCCACCCGCCGGATTCCGGGTTAATCGAAGGCTCGATTTCCTCCGCCCGGGCGATAGAGATTTAAACGGAGTCTCCAAATCTGGAGCCGGCGGTCGGATTTGAACCGACGACCTACTGATTACAAATCAGTTGCTCTACCAACTGAGCTACGCCGGCGGAAAAGGCATGGCAAATCCTTAGCTTGAGCGGCGCGGCGCGGCGAGGCAAGCCAATCCGCCAGCGGGAAATGGCGCGTGATAGGATGTTTGGATTAATCCTCAAACTCCCGCACGCTGAGGGATTGCCCGTTGTGCGCGGGTTTGAGCGCGAGCAGGAAGGGCGCGGCGGTTTCGGCCCAGGCGCGGGCGGGCGGGTGTTGCGCGGCCCCGTCGCCCCAGCATTGGCGCAGCATGTCGGTATCAATCACGCCGGGGTTGAGCGGCACGGCCGCCATGCCGGCGGGCAATTCCTGCGCCAGCGCCTTGGTCAGCCCCTCAATTGCCCACTTTGAGGCGCAGTACGGCGCGACTTCCGGCGACACGCTCCGGCCCCAGCCCGACGAGAGGTTGACGATGACGCCGCGCCGGCGCGCGACCATTGCCGGCACAAACGCGCGGATGACATTCGCCACGCCGTTGATGTTCACGTCCATCAGCCGCGCAAACGCCGCGGCCGGAATTTTCCACAACGGCGCCGGGTCGTTCATCAGCGCGGCATTGTTGATCAGCAACTCCGGCGGACCGTGCGCGGCCAGGACGACGCCGGCCCAGCGCGCCACGGCCGCGTCGTCGGTCACATCCACCACCGCGAAATCGTGCGCGCCCGGATGCCCGCGGCGCAGGGCGTGGATGTCCGCCGCGGTGCGCCCGCAGCCGGCGACGGTGTGGCCGAGCGCGATGAATTTTTCGGCCAGGGCGCGGCCCAGCCCGCGCGTCGCGCCGGTGAGGACGATGTTCACGCCCGCCAGCCAAGGCCCGGGCGGCGCGCGGGTAAAGCCATTTCGTCACCGTCCCGGCGTTGACAGCGCGTATCCGCCGGGGCAATCTGCGGCCCATGAGGGTGGGTTTGCTCGACCGTACCTTGATCCGGCGCTCGGCGGTCCGGCGGAGCTGGCTATTCGTGGCGATACTGTGGCTCGGGCTGGCCGCGGGCGCGGGCGCGCAGCAAAAGAAGACCGGGGCGGCGGCGCGGGCCGTCGTTCATCCCGGCGACAGCCCGCAGACGGTTATCGGCGAACTGGGCCCGGCCCAGGCGACCCTGCAGGCGGGTGCGCGCATGATTCTCGTATATCCCGAAGGCAGCGTGATTTTCGAAAACAATGCGGCGGTGGAAATTCCGCCCCCGTTGTTTGCGACCGCCCCGCCGACGGCTGCGGCGCCCGCGCCGGTGGCCGTTCCGCCGCCCCCCAGCGCGCCGCCGCCGGCGCCCAAGCCATCCGCCACGGCGAATCCAGCGCCCACCGCCCCTCCGCCCAAGCCCGCGCCCGCGGCACCAGCGCCCAAGCCCGCCGCACCGGCTCCCGCTCCGGTGGCCGCGACGTTTAGGTTACCCGTGCCGACGTGGGCCATCGTGCTGATCGCGGCCGCGTTCGGCTTCGGCGGATTCAAGCTTTGGCAGCTGCGCGCCGACCAGAATCGCGAGGCGGCGGCGGCGGAGCCGGAAACGCCGGTGAAAGCCGCGCCCCCGGCGCCGCCGGTGGCGCGCCATCCCGCTGCGCCCATCACCATCTCGAGGCCGGCTCCGCCGGCCGCGCGAGTGTCGCCCGCACCCGCGGCGGTGCCGGTGCGTCCAGTCGAACCGCTTCGTCCAAAAATCCCGCTGCCGCCGGCGGCTCCCCGCCCGGCGCCGGCCACACCGGCTCCGTCCGCGCCCGCTCCAGCCCACGCCCCGGAAGGGGAGGCCGTGCCGCACACGCTCAAACTGACGCGCAAAACGCCTCCGCCGTCGCCGGGAGAAAATAAGCCTACCGCCTGAGCGGAAACCGCCGAGCCGTCGGCGCTGGAGCCAGCACTGCTTGCCGGCTAAACGTTACGCGCTCTTCGCGCTGCGCCGCCGCCGGATTTCCCAAACTCCCGCCAGGACGGTCAGCAACGCGCCGGCGGCGTCGGTGGCCGGTTCGGGCACCGGCCGGAAGAGGGTGCCGCTGGGCACCACTTCGCCGTCGGTCAGCATGATGGCCGAATAATTGCCCGGCGCCAGGCCGGCCGGATCAACGAAGACGATCTGGTTCAACTGAGCCGAGGTCAGGCTGGTGTTGCTGTTACCAAAAATGAGCTGGTCGGTGCCGTTGCCGCTAAGGTTGCCATCCCAACTGGTGATATCCAGGAGATTCCAGTCGTCGCTGGACCATTCGGAGGCGAGCGAGCTCGAATTCGCGAATTGGATGACGTTGGCATTGGTGCCGCTGCCGCCCATTTGGATGGTCGAGCCGGCGCTGAGAGTCAGGGTGCCCAGAATTTCGCTGTTATCGGCTGTTTGCCAGGTGCCGTTGTTGAGGTTCATCGGCGTGTTGTTGTCAATCATGTTGCTGGTGCCGTTGATCAACGTGCCGCCGTGCTGGATCAGAATCATGTTCGCCTGCAGATTGTCCACCGTGGTGGCGTCGAGCGTGACGCAGCCGCCGTTGATGATCACGTTGCCGAGGTTGGTGATGCTGGTGTTGGCCGCGCCGCCGTAGAGGGTCGCGACGCTGTTGAACTGGATGTTGGGGCTGTTCGCCATCCCGTTGCTCGCGGAAGCGTTGATGGTCAGGTTGCCGCTTTGCACGACCAGCGTGCCGGCGGTCGAGGCGTTGCCGCCGTCCAGCATTGTCGGCGAGCCGCCCAGGATGGTGTTGTTGGCCGAGACGACCACTTGCCCGCCGTTGGACACCACCACCGAGCCGTTGAAGTCAATCGTCCCGGTGCTCTTGGTGGTGATATTGACCGTCGAGTTGTTGGCGGTGAGGGTGTCGTTGGCGTTGAGGGTAAAGTTGCCGTTGCCGCCGCTGGTGTTGATGTTCAGCGTCGAGTTGCCGCTGGCGGTGAGGTTCGCTGTGCCGGTGGTGTTGCTGCCGTTGGTGACGAAACTGCCGTTGGTGCTCAGGTTCATCGTGCCCGCGCTGATGTTCAGGCTGGAGCCGGCGTTCATCGAGTAGTTGCCGTTCACGCTGATGGTGGAATTGCCGGTGCTGCTGTCCACGATATTACCGTTGTCCACAAAAGTGGCATTTGCACCAACGTTGCCGTTGGTGAAGTTGACTACGCCGGTGCCGCTGATGGTGAGGTTGGAGCCAGCCGCGATCGTCGTGTTGCCGTTGAAGCTGGTGTTCGGCGCAAACTCCAGTTCGCCGCCCGCGACGGTGACATTTCCGGTACCGAGCTGGTTCTGGCCGGTGGAGGTCCCGCCGAGGGTCAGGCCCAGGCTGGCGTTGCCGCTGGTGCTCTTGTTGCCCACGCCTAGGTACACAATGCCGTTATTTTGGGCGAAGCCGCCGGAGAAGGTGTTGTTGCCGTTGGTGATGGTGAGGTTGCCCGGGCCGGTCGAACCGAACTGGCCCGTGCCGCTCAGTACGCCCGACATAGTCGCGCTCACCCCGCTGGCGACGGTCACGTTCTGGGAACCGGCGGCGATCACGCCGTTGCCGGAGAGGGTCAGGTTCGAGCCATCCGCGTTGCCCACGCCAAAGTCATTGTTGATTTGATACTTGTTGGCGACGGTGCGGTTGCCGGCCAGGGCTTCGATGTTGCCGCCGTTGAGGATCAAAGTACCCGTGCCGATGGCCGTGTTGCTGCCCAGTTGCAGGTTGCCTTGGTCAACGACGGTGTTGCCCGTGCCCGTCACAGTGGTGTTGAAGCCGCCATTGGTGAACGTTTCCGCCGTGCCGGTGGCGTTGCCGAGGATCAGGCCGGCGTTGCCGCTGGTGGGAATGTCGTTCTCGGAGATGGTCAGGTTGCTGGCCAGGACGAGGTCAACCGGGTCGGTGGCGTTGCTGCCGATAATGTTGGTTTGGTTGCCGGAAACAGTGATGTAGGTGCCGTTGGTTCCCGAGCCCTGCAACGTAATGGTCCGGGCCGTCGTGCTGTTGCTGGAGAAAGTGTAGGCGGCGAGATTGCCGGTGAAAATCATCGAACCCACGATGACATTGCTGCCCACGCGCACGGTCGTGTTACTGGAGGTGTTGCCTCCGCCGTCGGTGTCGCCAAAGATGGCGATGGTGCCCGCGGCGTTGGGCCCGGTGCGCTTGGTCGTGCCGTTACCCAGCGTCCAGTTGCCGTTGGTGCCGCTGGTCCCGGTCCAATTGCCGCCGTAATTGCCGCGCCAATAAAAGACGTTGTTGCTGGAGAGCAACGGCACGATTTCGTAATTATTTCCGGACAACGTGATGAGGGTGCCGTTGCCCCAGCCGGCGAAGGAGGTGTTCGCGGCCAGATCGTTCAGGAAGGTGATGTTGCCCGCACCGGTGATGTTGCTGAAGTAAAGCAGCGAGTTGTTGCCGCCCAGCACGGTGTTGCCGCCGTCGCTGTACCCGCCGGTCCAGTTGTCAATGGTCAAGTCGTTCGTGGCCGGGGTGGAAATGGCCTTCGAGGCGATATTGCCGCCGTCCAGCCCTTCGTAGTCCATCGTCGAACTGGCGGTGAGGGAGAAGTTGCCGAACAAGTCGCTCATGCCGTTGACGAAGACTTCGCCGCCGTTGAGGTTCAGGTTCGTCGTGCTGCTGACCACATTGTTGCTGCCCAGCACCAGCGCTCCGCTGGTGAGGGTAAGCGTGTTGGCGCTGATCGAACCCGCCGCGCCGCTGAAGGTGATGTTCGCCGTGCCGGTTTTGACGATGTCGCCGACGGTGCTGTTCGTGCTCGTGATCGTGCCGCTGTAGGTCGTGGCGGTGTCGTTGCCGCCGAAGGTGAACGTCCGGTTGCCCAGCGAAATCGCGCCCGCGCCGGACAGCGCGCCGACGGTTTCGCTGCCGGCGGTCATGTTCAGGGTCGCCCCGGAGTTAACCGCCAGGGTGCCGTTGGTCACCAGCAGGCCGGTGCCGTTGGTGGTGAGGGTCCCGCTGGCGATGGTGACATTGCTGCCGTTGCCGGTCGAACTGATGACCTTGTTGAGTTGCGTGGTACCCGGGCCGACGAAAGTGAGGTTGCTCGTGCCGGCGGCGATGTTGCCGTTGACGGTCAGCGTGGTGTTGGTGTTGGCGCCGATTGAGCTGTCGCTGCCCAGCGTGGTATTGCCGGCGTAAGTGTTGTTGCCCGCCGCGTTCCACAAGGCGGCTTCGCCGGTGACGCCAAAACCGTTCAAGGCGAGATTCTGGGTGATGCTCAACCCGCCGGTGGCCATGGCCAGCGTCGCCCCGCTGCTGACGGTCACGTTGGTGCCCGTGCCCATCGCGGCGTTGCCGTTTAGCTGGAGCACACCGCCTTGCACACTGGTGTTGCCGCTGTAGGTGTTAATGCCGCTTAAAATCGCCGTGCCGCCGTCAGTCTTGATGAGCGCGCCGCCAGCCGTGCCGGTGATATTGCCCGCCGCCGTGAGCGTCGTGCCGCTGCTCGCGTCCAGATCCAAGGTATTGTTCGCGGTGTTGATGCGCCCGTTGATGGTCAGGTTGCCCGCCTGGTCTCCAATGGTCGAGTTGCCGGCCATCGTGATGTTGCTGGACCAAATATTATTGCCGCTCACGTTCACCAAGGCGCCCAGGTAATTCGGTCCACCCGTACCGTTGATCGTGAGGTTGTACGCGGCGAAGGTCACGTTGCCTTCCAACCCCAGCCCGCCACCGTTGGCAACAGTGACATTTGAGTTCGTCGCGCCGAGGGCGTTGACGTTCGCGGCCACGAGCGTCGCGTTCGCATCCACCGTGGTGCCGCCGGAGTAGGTGCTGTTACCGGACAGGGTGGTGTAGCCCGTGCCATCCGCGGTGACGTTGCCGGTGCCGCTGATCACCCCGCTGTCCACGATATTGCCGGCGCTGTTAAAGTCCACGTCTTGCGCGCCCAGCGCGAGGTTGCCCGAAAGGGTCAGCGTCTGGTTGACGAAGTCCTGCACATCCACGGCGTTGTTGCCGGTGACGTTCATATTCACCGCCAGGGTCTGGTTGGCGTTGCCGTCCGGGTTGTTCAGAAGGCTGATGAAAGCCGGGCCGCCGATATTGCCGGTGTTGAGGCTGATCGCGTTTCCGGTGATATTGCTGGTGATGTCGTACGAACCGTTGCCGGAAAAGTAAATCCCCCCCACGCTCTTGGTCGAGCCGGAGATGTTGACGAAATAGTTCCCGCTGACGTTGTCCGAGTTGTTGAACACCACCGTGCCGTTGAGGTTGGTGCCCACGCCGGGCACCTGGCCGTTGCCGACCCAGTTTTCCGTCGAAGTGTCGTTCCACTGTTCGGGCACGCTCGGGTCGGCGTTGGCCCAGTACCAGCTGTTGAAGTTGCCGGAGGCGGTGACGAGCACGTTGCGTACCTCGATGACCTCGTCGTCCCCGCCGGTGGAGGCGCCGAACCCGAAGCCCAGCTCGCTCGGGCGCGTGCCGTAAGCGGAGAGGTTCGCGCTGAACAGGAGCGACATGTTGCCGGTGTAACCCACCTGCAAGTAGACGTTCACGGTGTTGTTCGGGTCGAGGACGATCGAGGCGGCGCGGAAGTCTTCGGCATCCTGGTCGGGGCGGGTCGTATCGCTGGGGAACTGGAGGTTCTGCGTGGTGGGGTCCAGCGCCGGGATGCTGGAGTTGCCGGTGGTAAAGTTGTTGATGCCGGTGCCGGCCAGGACGTAGTAGCCGGTGGTGCCGTTGCCCGGACCGCGCAGGCCGACTTCGTTGGCCGCCAGCGTGGTGTTGTCCGAGCCGGTCGGGTTGGTGCCGTCGGGGTAACCGCTGCGACCCTCGGAGTTGTTCAGGTAGTTGCCGTAGGTGTCGAAGGCCACGCCAAAATAGCCGCCGGGCATGCCGTTGATGCCGCTGCGCTGCGCGTAGCTCAGCGAGCCGCCGTAGCCGCCGACCGAGAAATTGCCCCCGGGCGAAAAGGGGCCGTTCAACGAGGCGTTGTAGGCGAAAACCGACAGGCCGTCCGCGGGCGTGCCGGTGTTGGTGTCCCACATCGTAAAGTCGAAGGTGATGGTGACCGTGTTGCTCTGAGCGGGAACTTCGGTGTCGAGGGTGACGGCGTTGGCTTGGTCGCCGGTGGTGGTGGCCAGGCGCAGCCAGCCATTACCCGGCTCGTCAATTTCGGGCTGGCCGTATTCGGGATCCGTCGGGTCGGGTACTGCGCCGGCCGTTAAACGCGGGCCGGGACTCGAGTCGCCGGTCACGCCGATCCAGCCCGGGTCGGTGGTGCCGGTGAAAGCGTTCGAGTAAATGAATTGTGCAAGGGCCGACGGCGCCAGGCAAACCATCGCCCATCCGGCCAGCGCCAAGAGGGCGCAACGCCGAAAGCCGCCTCGGCGGGCCGGGCGGCGGAAGGGATGGTTGACGGAGTGCACAATCATGAGAGGCAAAGCCCCCAAACGTTTAATCCTAGCAAGTTGTAGGCCTTTAACCAAGACAATTCAGTCCCGAGCACCCAGGCGAAGGCGAGCGCGCGCCAGTCGGAAGACCGCCGTCTTTCCACCACCAAGCCCGCCTCGTCGGTCGCCTTGTTCACTCGTGCCATCGGGAGCTGCCGGAACCAAAAAACCAACCAAAGAAATAGGCGTTGCATAGGGTTAATGACTTATTTTCCGCACTAAATTACCCAATTTCGGCATCTGGGTCAAAATAATACGGCCAAATGACCAGTAAAGTGACTGTAAAAATAAGGGCTATTTCCCACCCTTATTCATCGGTTAACCCCCGGGGGTGGTTAAACGCTCCCAAAATCAGACTTTTGGTGCCCTGGAAAGCTTATCTAATCAACGCTATTCTTCACTCCAATACCCATCCCGTATAACAGTATTCAAACCGTCTTTAAATTAGCCAAATCGAGGCTCATTCGAGCACTCTCGCGGAGGAAGACCGTGTCCATCCCCAGGGCCAGAAAAGTAAACCCCCGGGCCAAGGTGGCGCGGACGCTCTCCGGGGTAGGGGTTACCAAATGCAGGCCGGCGCTGCGCCCGGCGGCCGCGCAGGCGGCCAGGACGCGCTGCTGGGCCGCCACCACCGCCGGGTGTTCCAACTCGCCGGGCACCCCGTAGGAGCCGCTCAGGTCGTAGGGGCCGACAAATACCCCATCCACCCCTTCAACTCCCAGGATGGATTCGATGTTTTCCACCGCTTCCCGCGACTCAATCATGACCACCACGGCGGTTTGTTCGTTGGCGCCGCGGGCGTAGGCGTCGAAATCGGCCCCATAATCGTTGGCCCGGGTGAAAGCGAACCCCCGCTCCCCCGCGGGCGGATATTTGGCCGCGCGGACGGCCGCACGGGCGGCCGCGGCATTATGCACCAGCGGCACGATGACGCCCCCGGCGCCCAAGTCCAGCGCCTGGCGGATGGCCAAGGTCTGGTTTTCCCGCACCCGCACCAACGGAACCGGCCCGCGCCCGTGCAGGCCCCGCAGGAGGCCCGCCAGGCTGCCCAGATCGAGGTCGGAATGCTCGCAATCCAGGCCCACCCACGCAAAGCCGGCGCGGCCGAAGATTTCGGCCACGGCCGGATGGCCGATCTGAATCCAGCCTCCCGGACAAAGCTGGCGGTGGCGCAACGCGGCCCGCACGGGATTGACGGGCAGAGGGGTGGGCGAGGGCATGACGCCGGTTTGCCTGAAAAGCGCCGTTTCCCCAACACTATTTTTCATCCGCACTCGATTGCCGGTTGAACCGGTCGAGCCCGGCCGGGATCGGTTCGGTCACGCGCCGGACGGCGTCGCCCTCAACTTTACGCCGCGCTCCGTCGTCGGTTTTAAACAAACGGTAAAATCCGGCGCGACCCCGCGCTGGGCGCGGCTGGGACGGCGCTCTCCCCGGCGTTCCGGCGGAGTTTCAAAACCGGACCTAATCTCCCAACGGCTCGTCGCTGTCGCTGCTGTGCGAGACGCTCGCCTTCGTCTCCTGGAAGTCCAGAACGCTGACGCCTGGCAGGGTATTGGGGTCGCTCGCCATCTGGTCGGCGTTGCTCAGAACAATCACCAAGGTGTCGCGCACGTTCGGCTGGCTGGCGTAGACATTGCCCGCGAGCTGGTTTTGGGCGCCCATTTTATCCGTGTAGTAGATATTGAGGCCCATGTTCTGGTGCTTGGCCTTAACGACCGAGTACTGGCCCGCTTGCAGTTGCACCTGGGGGTCGTCGTTGAAGCCGAACGTCAAGGGAACGGTGGTGGCGTTGTAAACGCGGTACGACCCGAAGGGAAAGGATTGGTTCGTGTCGGGAATCGCCCCGCCCGCCACGGTGTCTCCGGTTTGCACCAGGATCACCAGGCAGCGGTTCGCGCCGGCGGCCACCGCCGCGCTAAAATCCACATTCCCCGTGGCCACCGGGCCACCGCCGCTGCTGCCTTTGCGGTACAGCGTCATGAGGGACGGCCCCGCGTATGTGTACACCGTTTTGCTGATGGCGTTGTTTTTGGCGGGCAGCCCGTAATATTTGTTGCCGCTTTTGTAGGCCACGCCGGTCACGTCGCCGTTGAGCGCCATGACGCGAAACTGAACATTCACGCCGGACTGGGCGCGCGCCGAATTTTGCACCAGGAGCAGGCCGAAGACAAACAGGAGACCGAGGCGGAGGGTTCGGGGCATGGGGTCAAATCTGGTTGGGAGACAGCCAGTGAAACGAAACGATCCGGTATTTGCGACCAAAATAAATATTCACCATGCTCGCCGTCACGCCGCTGCCGGGCTCGCCGCTGCCCTCCTCCGGATTGGCCGAAGGCGGGTCGGTGGGATCAACATAATCGGGATAGCGTTGCACAATCGCTTCGCACCAGGCCTGGCTTTGGACGGTGCCATCCAAGGGGTTGATGACATTGCCGTAGGCGCGGACGCGGAACGTGTCGGACCGCGCCGAAATCAGCGGCCCGAGCGCTTCGAGCAGATCCGCCTGCGTCAGCCAGCCCGGGATGTTGGTGGAGCGGGCGCCCTGGCCTTCCGTAAAGGTGCCGGCGTCGGTGCCCGTGACGTTTGCGTTGGGATCGGTGTCGGGATAAATCTTGATGCCGCCGGCGCTCTGGGAGGGGGAATAAGAGACCGTTTGTTCGGCGCTGGGCATGGAGTTCAACAATTTCCCGCCCGGAATGGAGGTATCAATGGTTTGGTCAATGGCGGCTTGCAGCGGGCCTTCGCGGGTGAGGCCGTTCCCGGCATCGTCGTAGGGCGCCAGCGTGCGGTTGATAAACTGGCCCAGCGAGACAAACGGGCCGCGCAGCCGGACTTGGTTGACGATTTGCTGCGCCAGGTTGGCAATCGTGGCGCTGTTCAGATTGCGAAAACCGGTGAAGGATTCCGGGGTGGTGCCGCTATAGGCGGTGTAGCTGGTCAGCCCGGTGCCGATGGTGGCGTTGGTCCACATGGCGGCGTTGCCGGAGAGGCTCGGGGTGGGCATGCTGCGCGGGAAAGCCGAGTAGCCGTTGATGGCGTCAATGCTGGCGTTGCCGCCGGCGCCGGTCACGGTCACGTTGGACGCGGCCATGCTCCACAGCAGCGCGGTCCAGGCGTTGACCGAGGTCGAGTTGATGTTGAACGGGCCGTCAATCATCAGGTAGCGGGCGGCGGCGTATTCCGCCGGCATAGCCACGTCACTGCCCGGCGAGGCAGCCACCACGGGATTGTTGGTATTGATGCCCAGGTCCGCGTTGGTGGGAGTGTAGCCGGCGACATATTTCAACCGCTGGTTGACGGGCTGGGAGGTGTCGCCCGCAGCGGCAGAGTTGGGCTCGGGCAGCGACGAGAAGAAATATTTATCCCAGAGCACCGAGTTGAGCAGGTAGCTGATGTCGTACGCCTTGACCTGGGCCGGCAAACTGGCTACGCCCGGCTGATTGCTGGCGGAAAGGGCGATGCCGCCGTTGAGACTCTTTAGGTTGGTCGTGGGGTGCGCGAAGAAGGCCACCTGTCGTTCCACATAGGGATTGAAGAACGAGTTGCCCACCGCGTTGCCGGGCTGGTAGGAAACCGAGTTGTAGTAGTCGTCCGCGGTCAGGTCGCAGTGTTGCAACTGGCCGATGGAAAGGAAGCCGACGTCCGTGGCGCTGTAACTGTAGGGGATGGTGTAAAGGTAGGCGTAGGTTTGCCCGGTGGTCGCGGTGGTGTGGCCCCAGTGCATCGGGAACGACACGTTGGAGTCCATGTCGTCGGTCGAAGTTGGGCCTTGGTAGGCGTCAGCGCCGGTGGTTGCTTGATAAAGGTCGAAGGTGCGCGAGTAGGGCGGAACGGTGTTAAACCCGCCGCTATCGTAGTTCGTGCTGCTCTGGTTGACCACGGGGATATTCTGGGGAACGAAGGGCTCCGGGGCCATATTGGCGGCCCGGAGGTTGTAATCGGCATAGGTGCGGTAGTTGGAGAAATCACTCAAATCAATGGTGGCATTGCCGCCGGTGCCGGTA
>Ga0182024_10018469_pt1 | contig 12980 bp, 11 predicted proteins | sample P32metaG_FD_120480 | JGI IMG/M metagenome (GOLD analysis project Ga0182024, IMG submission 120480) | Permafrost microbial communities from Stordalen Mire, Sweden - P3-2 metaG (Illumina Assembly) | ecosystem: Environmental > Terrestrial > Soil > Wetlands > Permafrost | place: Sweden: Stordalen...
TCAGGGGCTAAAGCCCGGGTCGTTGTTGAGCTTTTACGGCCCGACTAAAGTCGTGCCCTGATACAAAACATGAGAGCAGTGACTATCAGAAACGTGCGCATTTCCGAAGATTTGGATCTATCCATCCTTCGCTGAAGGTTCTCACGCAGACTCTAAAGCCCGACGTATTCTCAATCCTTTACGGCCCGACTAAAGTCGTGCCCTGATACAAAACATCGGAGTTCTGGGGCACCCAGGCTCCGTGGCGGGGACAGAGGCTCGGCGATTACAATAGCGGGATGCGTTCCATGCAGCGCCGCGCCTTTGGGGTTTCCTCTTGAAGAGGGTGCTGCGCCTGTTGGGCTATGTGCAGCGGTATTGGCTGCAGGCGTTGGCATCGGTCGTCCTAATGGCCGGCGTGGGCCTTCTGGATGCCTTCCGTCTCCTGCTGGTCGGTCCCATTTTCGACCGCGTGCTCAATCCCAATGCGCCTGACCGCACCATCCCGCTCCTCGGACCTCGCTTCGGCATAAGCCTGCAACAAATTGTCCCCTCCCACTTCCACAACGCGTGGGACATCGTTGCGTTTGCTCTGGTTATTTCCACCTTGCTTAAGGGGATATTCGATTATTGCGGAACCTACCTGGTGAACTACGCCGGTTTTGGCATGATCACCGACCTCCGCGATGATCTCTACGACGCCATCCTGCGGCGCTCGGTCTCCTTCTTCCAACAGAATTCGACCGGCACCATCGTTTCAACCTTGATTAACGACATCGAGCGGGTGCAGTTTGCCATGTCCTCGGTGCTGGCGGAATTCCTGCAGCAATTCTTCACCCTGATCTTCACCGCCTTTGTGGTGGTCGCCCTGGGCGGCAAGCTGGCTTGGGTGCTGCTGCTGTTTGTTCCCGTAGTTCTGGCCTCGGCCCGGAGGATCGGCCGCCAGGTGCGGCAGACCACCCGCAAGGGGCAGGACAAACTGGCCGAGATCCAGAACATACTGCACGAGACCATCACCGGAAACCGCATCGTCAAAGCTTTCAATATGGAGTTTTGGGAGATGATGCGGTTCAAACAGGCGGCTCGCCGGCTGTTCGACGCCAATCTTCGTTCCGTTCGTGCGCAGGCCATCAGTTCGCCGCTCATGGATACCATTGGCGCGGTGGCCATCGCCTTACTGCTTTGGGTAGGCCGCAACAGCATTCGCAATCACACCCTGACCGCGGGAACCTTCTTCGCCTTCATCATCGCGGTGTTCAAGCTGTATGAGCCGGTGCGCAAGTTCGCCCTGTTCTATAACAACTTCCAGCAGGCGTTGGGCGCTTCCTCGGAGATATTCCGGTTCATGGATACCCAGGACGAGGTGCGGGAAAAGGTTGGCGCCTACGTCATCAAGGAATTCCGCCAGCAGATCCAATTCGAGAATGTCTGCTTCGACTATCGCAATGAAGAAGGGGAACGACAGGTGTTGCGTGAGATCAACCTGGTTGTCCCGCGGGGTGAGGTGGTGGCGCTGGTTGGTCCCAGTGGCGCCGGCAAATCCACCCTGGTAAACCTGATCCCACGCTTCTTCGACGTCACCGCAGGCAGCATCCGCATCGACGGACACGACTTGCGGGATGTGAGCCTGGCTTCTCTCCGTGCCCAGATCGGCAACGTAACCCAGGAGACGATCCTCTTCAACGACACGGTGCGCAATAACATCGCCTATGGCGAAGCCGGCATCCCCATCAGCCGGGTCATTGCCTCCGCCCAGGCAGCCCTGGCGCATGACTTCATCGAGCGGCTTCCGGAAAAATACGATACAGTGATCGGGGAAAAGGGGTTTCGCCTCTCGGGCGGAGAGCGGCAGCGCATTGCCATCGCCCGGGCGTTGCTCAAGGACGCGCCTATCCTCATTCTTGACGAAGCCACCTCGGCCCTTGACTCGGAAAGCGAGTCGCTGGTGCAGGTTGCCCTTTCTAATTTGATTGCCGGGCGGACCGTGTTCGTCATCGCCCATCGCTTATCGACCGTGCGCCGCGCATCCCGCATTGCGGTGATTGAAGACGGCCGCATCACCGCCATTGGCCCTCACGAAGAGCTGCTCCGTGTCTCGTCTACCTACCAGCGCCTTTATCAGTTGCAGTTTATGGACCCGGCGGAGTTTCCCGGCAACGTGCTTCCCAAAGAAGTGCTCGAAGCTGCGTTGAGCGCAGAGGTGCAACCTTGAGTTTTCCTGTTCCGTCGGCCGCCCCTGTCCATTCCGCCCCTGTCCATTCAATGACCGGCTTCGCCCGAACCAGCGGCCGGATCAACGATCTACTCTCCTGGAATCTCTCTCTCAAGAGCGTCAATCACCGTTTCCTCGACTTGCACATGCGCATGCCGGCAGGCGCCGAGCCCCTGGAGATGCGCTTGCGCAGGTTGCTCAAGGAAAAGGTGCTGCGCGGCCACTTGGAAGTTACCTTGACCGTCGACCGCGGTCTCCGCCCCAGCGCTCAGTTTGACCCTGGTCTGCTCCAGGGCTATATCGCCGCCTTTCGCGCCGCCGCGACGGAGAACGGACTCCAGCAGCAGCCGGATCTGAATGTCATCTTTCGCCTGCCTGGTGTGTTGACCGGGGAAATGCGCTTCACCGAAGAGGAAGTGAAAGCCCTGGAGGAAGATGTGGCGGGGGAGATCGGCCCTCTGGTCGAGGCGTTAAATCGCATGCGAGCCCAGGAGGGCGCCGCGCTGGCCCGGGATCTGGGCACCACCATGGAGCGCCTGGATGTCGCCGTCTCCCAGGTCGCGCAGATGCGGCACGACGTACAGAGGGCCTACTTTGAACGGATTAGCCAGCGCATTGCGGCCCTGCTGAACGGCAATGGGGCCATCGACCGGGACCGGGTGCTGCAGGAAGCGGCCATGCTCGCGGAACGGAGCGACGTAGAAGAAGAGGTTACCCGGCTGCGCACTCATATCCAGCATTTTCATTCGCTTTTGCAGGCAGGCGGCGAAATGGGCAAAAAGCTCGATTTCCTGCTGCAGGAGATGAACCGCGAGGCCAACACGCTGCTGTCAAAGACGGGCGGAGTGAGCGGAAACGGCCAGCGAATTACTGATTTGGGGCTGGGAATGAAATCGGAGATCGAAAAAGCGCGTGAACAGGTGCAGAATCTTGAGTAACACTTGTGCGGGACTGCGCGCGTAGCGGACCCCTGTATCATCAGGACAACACATTGGCAGGAATTCTGTTCATCATCTCGGCACCTTCGGGCTCTGGCAAATCCACTCTGGTGAACCGCCTGCGTGCGCGGGTGACCGATCTGGACTTCTCTGTCTCCTACACCACGCGCACCCCGCGTCCTTCAGAACAGCAGGATCGCGAATACCACTACATCTCGCCGGCTGAGTTTCGAGAGATGGTCGACCGGGGTGAATTCCTGGAGTGGGCTGAGGTCTTTGGCAACTACTATGGCACCGCCTGCCGCTCTCTCACCGATGCCCAGGCGGCCGGTAAGGACCTGCTGCTCGACATCGACGTCCAGGGAGCAGCTCAGGTGCGAGAGAAGATGGAGAATGCGGTGAGCATTTTTCTCCTCGCGCCCGATCCGGAAACCCTGGCCCGCCGTCTGCGCGAACGCAGCCGCAAGGAAGGCAGCCTGCTCGAGGAGGAAATCGCCAGGCGGTTAGCTAAGGCCCGAAGTGAGATCGAGAACTACCGTCAGTATCGCTATATCCTGGTTAACGATATTCTTGATGACGCGGTAGAAGCATTGAAAGCAATTGTAATCACGGAAAGGGCCAGGCGCCTTGGAGTGCCACCAGACCCTGAGACTGCCCGCATGATGCAGCTCGCCGATAAGTGTCGCCAGACGAACGCCACCGATCGTGTTTACAAGGTGCTTTCCTCGTTCGGCCTGCTCGACATGCACGCCACCCGCGCCTGAAAGTCCGGCGAAAAACTTAGGAGGCAATATGACGCCAGAACATGGACTTGACAGCAATTTTCGCTACGTGGTCATGGCCGCTCGTCGCGCCCGGCAACTCCAGAACGGTTCCCAGCCGTTGATTGATTCCCGCTCCACCAAGGCCTGCCGCGTAGCCCAGGAAGAGATCGCCGCAGGTAAGGTTAAGGCGGCTGTGCAGCCCAGGGTGGAGGTGGTGGACGAGGTACTTCTAGACCCGGATACTGAGCAGGACAGAGACTCGTAACAACGTACAATCATTGCTATGAAGGTTACGGTCGGTGTCTCCGGGGGCATTGCTGCGTACAAGGCAGCAGAAGTAGTGCGAGCCTTACAACGCCAGGCACTCGACGTACACGTGGTGATGACGGAAGCGGCCCAGAAGTTTATCACTCCGCTGACCTTTGCCTCCCTTACCGGTCATAAAGTGATCACCGGGCTGTGGCCCTCGTCTCCGGGAGAGGGCGATCTGGACTCTTCCATTGAGCACATTGGCGAAGCCCAAACCACCGATGCACTGGTCGTGGCGCCGGCAACCGCCAACGTGTTGGCCAAGTTCGCCCATGGCTTGGCCGACGACTTCCTGACTACGCTGTTTCTGGCTACCCGCGCACCGGTCATTGTTGCTCCGGCAATGAACGTCAATATGTGGGAGCATCCGGCCACGCGGGCTAACCTGGAGGTTCTGGAAGGGCGCGGGGTAAGGATTGTGCCTCCGGACAAAGGTCCGCTCGCTTGTGGCATGGTCGGCAACGGCCGGCTGGCCGAGCCGGAGGTCATCGTCCAAGCCGTGCTGGCCCAACTTCATGGCCGCAACGATCTGGCCGGAGAGACGATTCTGATCACGGCCGCCGGAACGCGGGAAGCCATCGATCCGGTTCGTTTTTTGGGTAATCGCTCCAGTGGGAAGATGGGTTATGCCTTGGCCGACGAGGCGCAGCAGCGGGGTGCGCGGGTGGTGTTGGTGAGCGGCCCCACCGCTCTCAAGCCGCCTGCTAATTGCGAGCTGATTTCTGTAGTCAGCGCCGAGGATATGCGGCGCGCCGTTCTTAGCCGCCTCGATCAGGTCACGATCGTGATCAAGGCCGCTGCGGTCGCTGACTATCGTCCTCGGGTATTGGCGGGCCAGAAGATGAAGCGTAGTGGACCGATCACGATTGAGTTTGAGCCGACGGAAGACATTCTGCGCGAAGTGGTCGTTTCCAAACGGCCGGGTACCCTGGTCATCGGCTTTGCCGCGGAAACCGAAAACCTTATCGAGCATGGTCGGGACAAGCTTCTGCGCAAGGGAGCGGACGCGATTGTATTGAACGATGTGTCTCGTCCGGGGATCGGGTTTGATTCCGATCGTAACGCGGCTACTTTTCTAACCCCCAGGACCGCGATCGAATTGCCGGAGATGACCAAGCATGAGTTAGCCGGCCGCATCCTGGACGAAGTGATCGCCCTGCGCCGTCCGGCGTCGGTGCTCGCCGAGACCGGCCTGGTATCCAGCAACTCCAAGCTGCAGGACTAGCGGTAGCTTAAGAAGACCGCAGATCTTTCCACTCCGCTACGGCCTCTAGAAAAACATTTCCACGAAAGGTCCGTGGAAACTGCAGATCCCTCGGCTTCGCTCGGGATGACAAAAAGGGAAGGGCATTGGTTCGATAGAGAGTGGCTGTTGGACCGAGGCGTTTTTCCCCTTTGGAGACTGAGATCCCGTCTTTCAACGGAAAACCACTAAAGCGTCCCGGGAAACGAATTGTTATCTCGACCGGACGAGCGGCCCACCCAAGGTGACGAAAACGCTTCGGTCCCACAATCACTCTTTACGGAACCGCTGCCCTTTCCTTGTTGTCATCCCGAGGAGCGAAGCCGAGGGATCTGCAGTTCCGCGGACCTTTCGTGGAAATGTTAACCCCGGCGATCCACTCCTTCCCCATGTAAGCTAAAAGAAATCCGGTTCAGCAAATGTCGTTCGATCCCCAATTGCAACAAGCCATCGCCGCTCACATGCAGTACCTGCGCGATCTCGGTATCTACGACTTTTATCGCCGCGACACAGACATCGTGGTTGAGCCCATCCTTGAGGAGCCCCTTATTCCCCCACGTCAGCCCGTTTTACCGCAGCCGCCCGTCGGTTCGTTTGTTGCTCCGCCCAGCCGTGTAGAAGCGATGCGCGCGATCCAATTCGAAATCGGTGACTGTACCCGTTGCGCGCTCAGCGCCGGCCGGAACAAGATCGTGTTTGGCGACGGCGACCCCAATGCACGCCTCATGTTCGTGGGCGAAGGCCCAGGAGCGGACGAAGATGCCCAGGGATTGCCCTTTGTTGGCCGCGCCGGCCAACTGCTTAACAACATGATCGCCGCCACAGGACTGAAGCGTGAGCAGGTCTACATCGCGAACATCGTAAAGTGCCGGCCCCCGCAGAACAGAGTGCCTGAGCCGGAAGAAGCCAACACCTGTTCCCCGTTTCTCTTCCAACAAATTGACGTTGTTCGGCCGGAGGTCATCGTGGCCCTGGGTTCAACGGCCGCGACCTACCTGCTGGGCGTGAAGTCTTCGCTCAGCGGCCTGCGCGGGCGCGTGCACAAGTGCCGGAACACCAAGCTGATCGTTACCTATCACCCGGCCTACCTGCTACGGGATCCACGACAGAAAAAAGAAGCATGGCAAGATTTGAAGCTCGCCATGGCCGAGCTGGGATTGTCCGTTCCCTCCCGCTGATGGCGATTTTTTGTGATGTTGTATTGCCGGTACCGCTCGACCGGGCCTTCACCTACAAGCTCAAGGACGATAACGGTCCGCCCGTCGGCGGTCGAGTCGTCGTGCCCTTCCGCAACGAGAAGTTGATTGGCGTGGTCACCCGCTTGCACGATGAAGCTCCGCCGGTTGAGGCGCGACTGATCGAAGCGGTACTCGACCAGGAACCTATTCTCAGTGCTGAGCTGATGGAGTTGGCAGCGTGGATCGCGCAATATTACCTCGCCCCGCTCGGTGAAGTCCTGCGCAGCATGCTTCCCCTCATGGCCGAAGTGCGGCGCTCGACCAGCTATCGCATCAGCGAAACCGGCTTGACTATCCTGGTCGACGGTGCCGAGCAGGGTTCCTCACGCCGCTCGCGCCGCAGCGCGGACGACCAGGATGTCGAGTACACCGTGCTCAACTATTTATCTGACGGACAGCCGGCAAAGAGCGGGACGTTGCGTCGTGCCACAGGCGCCACGGCAGAGCTGTTGACCAACATGCTGCGCAAAAAATGGCTGCTGCGCGAAACGGAAGCTGCGCCTCGCGATGCTCGCCGTCTGGTGCGCCATGCAGTGCTGGTGCCCGATGTGCGGCCGCCAAAGTTGAATGACAATCAGCTGGCAATTCTTGCCGAACTTGCGGGCGCGGGCGGGTCCCTGCCGGTTCCTGTCTTGCGCCGGCTGGATCTTCCCGCGACCACATTGCAGACCCTGGTAAAGCGGGGCCTGGTAACGATCGAAGAACGGCCTGCTGCGTTTCATCTTTCCGGTGCCGCGAGACCGGCGGTACAGCATGTTCTCAACCAGGCCCAGCAGACTGCACTGGCGCATATAGAGTCCACGCTCGATGGAGAGGGCTTTGGTGCTTGCCTGCTGCATGGTGTGACCGGTTCAGGCAAGACCGCAGTGTATCTCGCCGCTATGGAACACGCGCGGCTCGCCGGCCGATCGGCCATTCTGCTGGTCCCGGAGATCGGCCTCACTCCCGCCATGGCGGCGCAGCTTCACTCCGCGTTTGGCGGCAGCGTGGCCCTCCTGCACTCCGCGCTCACGCCCGACGAACGCGCCGAGCAGTGGTATCGCATCCGGCGTGGCGAAGCGCGGATTGTGGTGGGCACCCGTTCCGCCATCTTTGCGCCGGCGATGAACCTGGGTCTCATCATCGTTGACGAAGAGCACGACTCGTCCTACAAGCAGGAGGAGATTCCGCGCTACCACGCCCGCGATGTCGCCGTGATGCGGGCCAAGATCAGCGGCGCTACCGTCGTTCTCGGCTCAGCCACTCCGTCGCTCGAGTCCTGGCGTAATGCAGAGACGGGCAAATACGCGTTGATCGAGATGAGGGAGCGGGTCAATCAGCGGCCGTTGCCGGTGGTGGATCTGGTGGATATGCGCCTGGAATTCCAGGAGACGGGGAAGGAGAGCATCTTTTCCCGCGTGCTGCTGGAGCGAGCGAAAGCCGCCATCGATCGCGGTGAGCAAGCCATTATTCTGCTCAACCGGCGCGGCTATTCCTTTGCGGTGCTATGCCGGGCCTGCGGCGAAAAACTGCAATGCGAAAACTGCGCCATTGCTCTGACCCATCACAAGCCCATCATTCCGGGAGAGACGATCGCGAATCCAGCGGGGCAGCGGCTTAAGTGCCACTATTGCGGATACGTGAAAACCGTGCCCAAACGTTGCCCTAAATGCGAGAGCGAGCACCTGTTCTTCCTGGGGGCTGGTTCGCAGCAAGGCGAAGAGCGTCTCCAGGAGCTGTTTCCGCATGCCCGCATCGGTCGTATGGACCGCGACACCATCCGCAACCGGTTCGATATGGAACACCTGCTGACGCGGCTCCACAGTGGGCAGATCAACCTGCTGGTGGGCACGCAGATGATCGCCAAGGGTCACGATATCCATGGCGTGACTTTTGTCGGAGTGGTGGGCGCCGATCATGCGCTCGGTCTGCCGGATTTTCGCGCCGCCGAACGCGTTTTCCAGTTGCTCACCCAGGTCTCAGGCCGCGCCGGAAGGGGCGATCTGCCGGGCAACGTCCTGGTCCAAAGCTACTATCCGGAACACTACGCGATCCAATGTGCGGCTGCCCATGACTTTAGAGCCTTCGTGAAGAAGGAGATGCAATACCGCAAGTGGATGCACTACCCGCCGCACGCGACGCTGGCCAACATCATCATCCAGAGTCAGCGGCTTGAGGAAGCCGCAGGTTGGGCCACCAGCCTGGGCAAATCCTTTGCCGCCATGCCCCTCGAGCATGTGCGCGTATTGGGACCCGCGAGCGCACCCATCGTGCGCATCAAGCGCATCTATCGATTTCATCTTCTGCTGAAGTCCGAAAAGCGGCAGGCACTGGCCCGGACGCTACGCGCGGGCCTTGCCCAGGCGGAAGCGCTGGGTATTCCGCGGCGCAATTTAATTATCGATGTCGACGCCGTAAACCTCATGTAACCCCGCATCTCATAGGGCAGTCTGCGATGAATTCTCTTGTCTCCGCTGCGCCTCCGAACGGGAGAGATTGGTAGATGATCTCTGCCGCTTTCTCCCATATTCTCTTATTTCTGATTGTCGCCGTCAGCATCCTGTTGATGCTGATTCGACCGCGCAACATTCCAGAGGTCTATTGGGTCGGCGGCGGTGCGATCCTGCTGATCGTTTTCCGGCTGATTCCGCTCAAGCTGGCAGGAAAGGCGGCCGCCGAGGGTTCCGATGTCTATCTCTTTCTCATCGGCCTGATGCTGCTGTCGGAATTGGCCCGTGAGCACGGCGTCTTCGACTGGCTCTCCTCCGCCGCGCTCAAAGGGTCGCACGGTTCCTGCGTCCGCCTTTTCACCCTGGTCTACGGCGTGGGCACGCTGGTCACGATCTTCATGTCCAATGATGCAACCGCCGTTGTTCTAACTCCTGCAATTCTGACCGCGATACGCAAAGCCAAAGTGCCGCCGCTACCCTATCTGTTCGCTTGCGCCATGATCGCCAACGCTGCCTCGTTCGTCCTGCCGATTTCCAATCCGGCAAACCTGGTCGTCTTTCATGCGCGTATGCCGCCGCTGGGGCGATGGCTCAGTTCATTCGGCCTGCCGTCGATTCTTTCCATCGCCGCGACTTATCTGGTCCTGCGGTTCGTCTTCCGCAAGGCACTTGCCGGCCGCACCGGAGAAGGCGAAGCCGCGAAGCCGCTTTCGATCACTGGCAAGATGGTGTTGGGGGGCATCGCCTCCATGGTGACCGTGCTTTTGATCGCATCCGCTCTCGACCGGAACCTTGGATTACCCACCTGCCTGGCGGCGCTGGCTATCACCGCGGTCGTGTGCATCAAGGCGCGGAGCAATCCGTTGAACCTGCTGAAAGAGATAAGCTGGGCTACGATCGCCCTGGTCGCCGGCTTGTTCATCATGGTCGACGCGGTGCAAAGCATCGGCGCCCTCAAACTCACAAACGCAGCGCTCCAGGGCGTACAACGGCTGGCTCCCGCTCTCGCCGCATTGATCACCGGCTTCGTGGTTGGTATCGCTAACAACCTGGTCAACAACCTTCCGCTGGGGTTAATTGCCGGCGCGACCTTGCAGGCCGAGCGCGCCACGGGACTGATTGCCAGTGCCGTGTTGATTGCCGTCGACCTGGGGCCGAATCTCTCCGTGACCGGCTCCCTGGCCACGATTCTGTGGTTGATCGCGCTACGCAAAGAGAAGCTGGATGTGAGCGGATGGGACTTCTTCAAGGTAGGCGCCATCGCCATGCCGGTGGCCCTGGCCGCCTCCCTGGGCGGCGCAATTCTGATGCAGATCTTCTAGAGCATTTTCGCAATACTATGAACTTTCCAACGGCGGTTACGAGCAGCTTTCTTTGGCGGAAAGCTGCGCAAACTTCTGTGGCTTCGGTCTACACCTTTGCGAAAATGCTCTAGCGAAACAGATCAATCACGCTGGTGCCTGCAAAGGGGGCTGGCAGGAACGTCAGCACCAGAATGGCGAGCGCCAGCCAGCCAAGCCGGCGGTAGTTGTAGGGCATGAGCGGGAAAAACGGAACGTGGGGATGACGCATGGCCGGCAACAGCAGGATCACTCCCCACAGCACCCAGCCGGTCCACAAGGTTACGCCCATCACCAGCAGGACTACCGGCACCACAAACGTGAGCCGGCGATGCCATCGGGAGGTAATCGCATACAGAATGTGTCCACCATCCAACTGCCCGGCGGGGATCAGATTCAGCGAAGTGACAAACAAGCCCACCCAACTCGCAATCAGGATGGGGTGGGGAATCAGGTTGTCCATGCGCGGCACCCAGGGAAGCCAGGCAGCAAGGGCACGGTCCAACAGGGTTACCGTCAATGGCCAGCGGAACTGAACCAGCGCGGGAGCCGAGTCCGGCCCGGCGGGTCGAGAGAGCAGGATACCCAGGACCGTGGTCGGAAGTGCAACCAGGTATCCGGCGATCGGTCCGGCGATACCCACTTCAATCAGCGCCCGGCGGGAAGGAATGCGGGAACGGATCCGGATCACTGCCCCTGCTGTCCCGCTCAGCGTAGGAGCGGGCAAGACGTAGGGCCAGGAAGCGTTGATGCCATGATGGCGGCAATAAAAATAGTGCCCAGCTTCATGGGACAAGAGGATCGCCAGCAGCGCCAGCGAGAAGGACCAGCCGCTGGCCAGCGCCGAGAAATGCGTCCAGATCCAGTGCAAAGGGAAAAGATCGCCTTCGTGGACCAGCGGCGGCTGACCCAGGCGAAAATTCTGCATGAGCAGTGCGCCCGTGCTGGCGGTTGTAAAGATACTCACCACCAGCAGGCCTAGCGGCAGCCAGGCAATCGTGCGCCGCGCCCTTGGAACAAGCTCCGCGTGGTCGGCTGGGCTGGGGAGGAGCGGATGCTCCGGCATTTCTACTTCGGCCAAGGGCGGGCTAAGAATCCAGCAGGTGAAGTTCCTTGCCCGGCTTGAAGCGAACAGCCTTGCCTGGAGTGATGGTGACTTCCGCACCGGTCCTCGGGTTGCGGCCGATTCCCGTCTTGCGCGGGCGGACATTGAAGACGCCAAAGCCCCGCAACTCGATCCGGTCGCCCGAAGCGAGCGCTTTCTTTAGGCTCTCAAAGACCGTGTCGACTGCCGCTTCCGCTTTGTTGCGCGGGAGTCCGGTCTTGGCGATGACTTGATGGATGATGTCCTGTTTAATCAATGCCTTTACCCCGAGGGATGTTAGGTAACTGCAATGGGCCGGAGCTACGTCCTCATCGTATAGCGAGTCTCGGGTATGGTCCAGCAGCTTCCCTTGGGGATCAAGATTGTCAAGGAACCCGGCCTACCGTAAGATGCAGTTTCCAGAAGTAGGATTTTTTACCCCCAATCCCGTCCCAGGGTTCGTCCCGGGCGGTTTTTCGTAAGGAGTTGCATGTCTATTCAGTCCGACCGGTGGATTCGCGAGCAGTCGCAAAAAGGAATGATTGTTCCTTTCAGCGAAAAGCAGGTAAGAGAAGGGGTCATTTCCTACGGCCTCTCCTCCTACGGCTACGATCTTCGTGTTTCCGATGAATTCAAAATCTTCACCAACGTTAACAGCGCAGTCATTGACCCTAAGGCCTTCGACGAGCGGTCTTTTGTCACCGTCACTGCCGGCTCAGTCCTGATTCCACCCAATTCGTTCGCCCTTGCCAGATCGGTCGAATATTTCAAGATTCCCCGCGACGTCCTCACCATCTGCGTGGGCAAATCGACCTACGCTCGCTGCGGCATTATCGTGAACGTCACTCCTTTCGAGCCAGAATGGGAAGGCTTCGTGACCCTCGAGATTTCAAACACCACGCCCTTGCCCGCCCGGATTTATGCCAATGAGGGCCTCTGCCAGATCCTTTTCTTCCGTTCCGATGAGCCGTGCGAAATCAGCTACGCGGACCGTAAGGGGAAATACCAAAAACAACAAGGTATCGTGCTTCCAAAGCTGTGATGGCGGAGCCCACGAAATCACCTTCCCGCTTGCGCGTGGCCCTGCTCGAGCCTGAGCCGATCCGCGCGGAGGGCTTCGTCACCATTTTTCAGGATCACCCTCGCATCGAATTTGTGGTTCTTGAGCTGGCGGAGTTCCTCGCCGACCACGAGTTCAAGCTGGCCCTGATTGGCTTACACGGAGAAAAGCTCCCCCTGCCGTTGGTCGGCACCATTCATGGGTTGCGGCCCGATGTACGGCTGGTCGTCATGGGTCCGACCGGCGACGACGAGGTTATCTTGCAGGCGGTGACCGCAGGCGCCAAGGCATATCTGGAAGCCAGCGCCACGCCGGAGCAGGTGGAACAGGCGATCATGATCGTCAGCCAGGGCTCCATCTGGGCGCCGCGACGGGTATTGTCCA
>Ga0182024_10018470_pt1 | contig 12979 bp, 9 predicted proteins | sample P32metaG_FD_120480 | JGI IMG/M metagenome (GOLD analysis project Ga0182024, IMG submission 120480) | Permafrost microbial communities from Stordalen Mire, Sweden - P3-2 metaG (Illumina Assembly) | ecosystem: Environmental > Terrestrial > Soil > Wetlands > Permafrost | place: Sweden: Stordalen...
CCCGCTTCGATATACATGGCATCTTCGAAGGCGTTCTGACCTACGACCTGGCTACTGGGCGGGCCTGCCACAGCGATGAGCCTGTCGAGCTGAGCCTGGGCGCCCGCCTGGCTCCCCGCCCAGACCCCTGCCACGTGGATGTAGGGGTTGGCGGCTCCGGGGCCCGCTTCGAAGACGCAGTTGGACCAGAGCGCATCGGGCCCTGACGGCGCCCACTCCAACCACGCCGGCAGCAACTGGCGCGCTGCTTCCCATGGCCATGTCGCAAAGAACAACGCCGTCTCTGTGACCGGGAAGGGCGAAAAGCGGAACTCGGTGACAATGCCGAAGTTGCCCCCTCCCCCACCCCGGCAAGCCCAATAAAGGTCAGCGTTTGTTGTGGCATCAGCCGTCACTATTTCGCCTGCAGCCGTCACGATTTCGAGGCCCTCTATGCGGTCCGACGTGAGGCCCCAAAGCCGGTCCATTACCCCGATCCCGCCTCCGAGGGCCAAACCGGCGATCCCGACGGTGGGGCACGAGCCGGCGGGAATGGAAAAGCCCTGCTGCTCGAGACCTGAGTAGACGTCGATCAGGCGGGCGCCGGCACCAACTGTGGCTATCCGCCCCGCCTTCGGCCTACCAGCCGCGAGGGTTACGCGGGACATGAGGCTTACGTCTATTACGAGCCCTGCAGTTGTGGAATATCCGCCGTAGCTATGGCCCCCGCTCCGGGCGGCGATGGCCAAACGGTGGTCCCGGGCGAAGGTTATGCACCGTGCAACGTCATTTGCGCTGGCGCAAAAAGCGATCGCAGCCGGGCGGACGGTGTCGAACAGCGGGTTGTAGAGCTCGCGGTCAAGGGGGTAACCGGGCGACCCAGGCAACGACAGGCGCCCGGTCAACCGGCCATGCAGCTTCGCCCAGGCGGAGTTGGGAGTCTGGGCCGCGGCGGCAACCGGGCCCCGTCTCGCGGCGGCAACCGTCAGAGCGCCCATTGCCCCGAGCTGGAGCAGGCGGCGACGGCTGATCTCCCCAGCTCCCCCAAGTCCCATCCGGCCACGCTACGCGCGCCGGCGCGCCCGATGCGCGCCACTCAGCTGGGAAACCCTCCCTTTCTGGGCGTAGCAATGGGTTCTCGGTGCCTACGGAGCCGGCGTTTGGCCCGTGGCACACCCACAAGGACAGCGCACGCCAAGAAGCAGAGTGCACACCGAGAAGGGACAACGCACGCAGAGAATGCCGCTGCGGCCTAGCGCCAACGAGCGAGCCGGAACCGCAGGAGACGACGACGACCCAGGCGCGGCCTCGGGCGGCGCATTAGGACGGCCAGGTACGACGCCGGCCCTCTCGGCCGACTACGACGGCCGACTACGACGGCCGGTTACGACGGTCGGCCGAGATAGCCCTCGCTCTGCAGGTGGAGGATGACGTGCTGGGCGGCGGCCTCAGCGCTCAGGTGGGTCGTGTCGATCCGGACCTCGGTATGTTCGGGTGCCTCGTACGGGTCAGAAACCCCCGTGAACTCCTTTACGATCCCGGCGCGTGCCTTGGCGTACAGGCCCTTGCGGTCGCGGCTCTCGCAAGTCTCGATCGGGGTCGAAAGGTGCACGAGGATGAAGCCCCCGAGCGGCTCGATCATGGAACGGACTTCCTGGCGCACCGCCTCGTAAGGAGCGATCGGGGCGCATATCGCGATACCGCCGTTCTTGGTTATCTCGGAAGCCACCCATCCGATCCGGCGGATGTTGATGTCGCGGTGCTCCTTGGAAAAACCGAGCTCGGAGGAAAGGTGCTTGCGGACGACGTCGCCGTCGAGGAGCGTGACGGGCCGACCGCCCTCCTCGAGCAACTTCGTAAGCAAAATGCTGGCGATCGTGGACTTGCCGGCGCCGGAGAGGCCGGTGAAAAAGATCGTGCATCCCTGCTGGTCACGAGGCGGGTAGCTCTGGCGGAGCTCCGCCGCCACCTCGGGGAACGTGAACCACGATGGGATATCACGCCCCTCCGCCAAACGCTTGCGTAGTTCGGTGCCCGAAATGTCGAGGACGCGTGTGCCGGTAGGGACCTCGTCTACAGGCATGTACTCGTCACGGTCTTCGACATAGACCATCTGCTGGAAGGGCACCATGCCGATGTTCAACTCGCCCGCGTACTCGCTGAGCATCGTCTGGGCGTCGTAGGGGCCGTAAAAGGGTTTGCCGGTCGAGTCGTTGCCCGGGCCGGCGTGGTCACGGCCCACGATGAAATGGGTAGCCCCGTAGTTCTTGCGGATAATGGCGTGCCAGACGGCCTCGCGAGGCCCGCCCATGCGCATCGCCAAAGGCAATAGGGCGAGCGTGGCCGTCGAGTGCGGGTAACCCTTCAACACGGCCTGGTAGCAGCGAACCCTTGTGTGATGGTCGACATCGCCCGGCTTGGTCATCCCGACCGAGGGGTGGATGAGGAGGCTGGCCTCGAGATCGCGGGCTGCTCGCAGCGTCAGCTCGACGTGGGCGCGGTGCATGGGGTTGCGCGTCTGGAAAGCGACGATTTTCTCCCAGCCCAGCTCGGAAAAACGTTCCCGGAGGTGCGCCGGGGACAGCCGGAGCGACTTGTAGTCGTAATGGTACGGAGGGCTGACCACCTCGAGGGCGCCGGCGATGTAGACGGGGTTGGCCTTGTTCAGCAGGTAGGAGACGCCAGGGTGGGCCTTGTCGGTCGTGCCGAAAACACGCTTGGCTTCGTGCTCCCGGTCGGGGCGGTAGAGCTCGGAGACATGGACGACCGCGAGCATCACACCCTCAGGGTCCCGGAGCGCCACGCTCGCGCCTTCACCGAGAGCGGCCGCATTTTCCTCAGGGATGTCGAGGGTCACCGGCATCGGCCAGATCGTGCCGTCAGCAAGGCGCATCCTGTCGCAGACGGCCTCGTAGTCCTCCTCGCCGAGGAAGCCCCGCAGCGGCGAGAAGCCGCCGTTGGCGAGCAGGTCGAGGTCGCAGATCTGGCGGGGCGTCAGGTCCCACGAGGGCCAGTCCTTGGACTGCCCCTTCAGCTCGGCTGCACGGTCGGGGTTGGCTACAGGGTCGACAAGAGCCCCCCCGTGGGGGCTTATGAGCTGCTCAGGCACGAGTTCCTCCAGTTGGGCGGCCGAATCTTGACAACGTTAGTCAGGTTTGGCACGTACGGGCAAAGCCGCCACCTGGGCCGGAAAACCTCCGATGGCGCCACTGCCTTCCAGGCTACGTCACGAGTGGGTGGCTAGCACTCGGTAACCTTGACTGCCAGAGATGCTGGACGAACGGAAAGCAGCCATCCTCCGGGCCGTCGTGGAGTCCCACATAAGGACAGCCCAGCCGGTCAGCTCCTCTTTCGTCGCGCAACTGGGCGACCTCGGCGTCTCGCCCGCGACCGTCCGCAACGAGATGGCGGTGCTCGAGCAGGACGGATATCTTTTCCAGCCGCACGCGAGCGCGGGCCGGGTGCCGACCGACAAGGGCTACCGGTTCTTCGTCGATTCGCTCTCCGGCCCGGCCCCGCTGGCGGCGGCCCAGTCGGAACTGGTGCGGTTGTTCTTCGCAAGGACTCACGGCGAGCTCGAACGCATGCTGGCTGAAACGAGCGGGCTCCTCTCCCGGCTCACCGACTACGCCGCCGTGGTCGTGGCCCCGAGCGCGCCCGAACCTGGCCGCGTGCGTTCCCTGCAACTTGTGAAGCTTTCGACCCACCTGGTGCTGGTCGTCGCCGTCCTCAGCAACGGGGCCGTCGAGCGACGCCCGCTCGAGCTGTCATCCGAGGTATCCGACGCCCAGGTGGACAGGGCGGCGGCCTCAACCGCGATGTCCCTGGTAGGTGCGACGCTGGACAAGCCCGGGCCGCTGACCATGAGCGGGGACCTGGCGGTGGACGCGCTGGCGGGAGCCGCCGTCCAGGCGCTGCGGGCCCCTGAACAAACAACCGGCTCCGGCCAGGTCTGGGTCGGGGGCGCGGCACGGATGGCCGCCGCCTTCGAGGCGGTGGGCACGATCCGCACGGTCCTCGGGATCCTCGAGGAGCAGTACGTCCTGGTGACCTTGTTGAAGGACGTCCTCGACCGGGGCCTTACCGTGGCGATCGGCGCCGAGCACGGGATCCTGCCGCTCGCTGACTGTTCGGTCGTGGTGGCGCCTTATGAGGTCGACGGGGAGCGGGCCGGTACCGTGGGGGTCCTCGGGCCGACCAGGATGCATTACGACCAGGCCCTTGCCGCCGTTGCCGTGGTGTCCAAGAAGTTGAGCCGTGCCCTCAGCGAGGGCGGCGACGGTGACGATCTAGGTGACCTGGAGAGGAGCTCGCACCGTGGCTGAGGAGAACGTGGCTGAGGAGAACCGTGGCTGAGGAGGACTACTACGCCGTCCTCGGCGTAAAGCGAAGCGCCACCGAGGACGAGATCAAGCGCGCTTACCGCAAGCTCGCCCGGGAGCTCCATCCCGACAGCCACGCCGGGGCGGCAGTCGCCGGTAACCACGAGGAACGCTTCAAGGTCGTCAACCGCGCCTACGAGGCCCTGAAGGACCCGGAGCGCAGGCGCCAGTACGACATGTTCGGCCCCGCAGGTGAGCGGGCGGGCGACCCGTTTGCCGGGTTCGCAGGCGGCGGCGGGCTGGGCGACATTTTCGACGCTTTCTTCGGCGGCGCCGCTGGGCCGTTCGCTGGGCGCGGGCAGGCCAGGCAGGCCGGCCCGCCGCCGGGAGAGAACGTCGAAGCCCTGCTCGACCTCGAGTTCCACGAGGCCGTGCTCGGGGCGGAGAAGGAAGTCACCGTGCGAGCCGCGATGACCTGCGAGACCTGCTCGGGTACGGGGGCAAGCCCGGGCACCACACCGGTCACCTGCACGACCTGCCACGGGACCGGGGAGCTCCGCCGCGTGCGGCAGTCCCTGCTAGGCCAGATGGTCACCTCTAGCCCGTGCCCCCGCTGCGGCGGGACGGGGCAGGAGATCCCGACACCGTGCGTCGACTGCAGGGGTCAGGGCCGGCGGATGGAAGACCGTGCGTACACCGTCGACGTCCCCGCCGGCGTCGACGATGGCTCCACGCTGCGCCTCTCCAACCGGGGCTCGAGCGGGCCGCGTGGGGGGCCGCCCGGCGACCTCTACCTTCACCTCCGGGTGCGCCCGCACCCCCTCCTCAGCCGCGACGGCGTCGACCTGCGCACTGACCTGCACGTGACCATGGCACAGGCCGCTCTGGGCGCCCAGCTCACCGTGGAGACCCTCGATGGCCCCCAGGAGATCACAGTCCCCCCTGGTACCCCAACCGGCCACGAGCTGCGCTACCGCGGCCAGGGCGTGCCCCACCTGCAGCGGCGGGGACGTGGCGACCTGCTTGTCACCGTCTCGGTGGAGACCCCGACAGCGCTGACGGCGGCTCAGGAAGAGCTCTTGCGCCGCTTTGCCGCCGCCCGCGGCGAGGAAGTTGCGCCGTCCGACGCCGGGCTGCTCTCCCGCATCCGCGGCGCGTTCAAATAAGGGAGGAAAGGATGCGCCGCTCGGTGGCGCACGTGTTCGTCGATGACCTCGACCGGCCGGTACTTTCCGACAACGACATCCATCACCTCGCACGGGTGCTCCGCTTGCGCGTAGGCGAGCTCGTGTCGGCCTCCGACGGCCTGGGGGGTTATCGGCTCTGCGAGTGGGCAGGCGCTGCCGCTGCCGGGGCGGGCAGGCACCTGTCGCCGCTCGAGAGCCCGATCTTCGAGGCGCGGCCCAAGCCCACTCTCACGGTCGCCTTTGCCCTCACCAAGGGCGAACATCCCGGGTTGGCCGTCCAGAAGCTCACCGAGGCGGGCGCCGACCGGGTCGTGGTGATGCTCACCGACCGCTGCGTCTCCCGCTGGGACACCGCCGGCTCGGAGCGCCAGATGGAACGCCTCCGCGAGGTGGCGCGCCTGGCCGCCATGCAGAGCCGGCGGTGCTGGCTGCCCTCGGTCGAGGGACCGGTGGAGTTCTCCAAGCTCGTCGCGGCCGCGGACGCTGATGATGAGGCCGGTGCTGGCGGTGCTCGTGCTGGGGCCGGTGCTGGCGCTGCTGGAGCGGGCGCCCGTGCCGGCATTGCCCTTGCCGTCCCCGACGGCGCCCCGCTCACCTTGGCCACTCCTACGGTGCTCATCGGCCCCGAGGGTGGCTGGACCGACCGAGAGCTGAACGCGGTCCCCACCCATGTACGCCTCGGCCCGCACGTGCTCCGAGCGGAGACCGCCGCGCTGGCCGCCGGCGTCCTGCTGTCAGCGCTGCGAGATCATCTGGTGGTGCCGGCGGCGCCCGCCTAGAGCAAGGCTCGGTACGCCCGCCATCCTCCTAGCGCACTGATGTCCGTCACCCTGGGTGCTCCAAGGGCCGTCTTGCGAAGGTGCAGGCCTAGGGCTCCGGCGCCATCCGCTAGTTCGATAATGGACAGTTCGAGCTCGGCCGGCTCTTCAGGCAATAGTCGGTCACGAACCGTCGCGTAATCTATTTCATAAAGTTCTCCCGGTACGGGAACGCCATTTTGTTCAACCAGAAAAAGGCCGGGAAACTCGTCCCGAACGGAGAAAAACCGGTAGCGGGGAGCGGTTGCCACATCACCGAGGAATGTCGCGTTTGCAATTGCATGGTGGACCGACCCGCCTGACATACCCTCACCATTAACAAACAGGTGTACGAGCTCGCTCATATAAGTGAAAGTACACCCGCTCGGACGGCCGCCACGACACCGTACCCGGTTGCGGGGACCGGCCCGGCCGGTACATAGTTGCGCCTTGGACGACCGCGCTCTCGACCTCCTGATCCGCGCACAGCGGGTCGTTGCGGGCGGCAGGGAGGGGCCCCGAGCCATCGGTGTAAGGGGTGGAGTCATCGCAGCGCTCCTCCCCGTCGATGCGGGTGCCTTGGCAGCGGAGGAGATCACGATCGGTGCGGACGCCGTCGTGCTCCCCGGTGTTGTCGACACTCACGTGCACGTGTGCGAGCCGGGGAACACGGCCTGGGAGGGGTTCGCCACCGCCACAGCAGCCGCAGCTGCCGGCGGCATCACGACCCTCGTCGACATGCCGATCGACAGCGTCCCGGCCACGGTCGATCCCGATGCCCTGGCGGCCAAGCGCCAAGCGACCGAGGGGCAGCTCCGTGTCGACGTCGGGTTCTGGGGTGGGGTGACACCGACGAGCCTCGCTTCGATGGGTGCGCTGCTCGACGCCGGCGTGGTCGGCTTCAAGTGCTTCCTTGTCGATTCCGGCGCAGAGGACCTTCCACCGCTGGACGACGAGAGCCTTGAGCTCGCCCTCGCGGTCACGGGTCGCACGGGTGTCCCGCTGATGGTCCACGCCGAGGACCTCGCGGGCTTCGGGGGCCCTGGACCGAGCCGTCGCTACGCGGACTGGCTCGCAACGCGGCCACCGGCGACCGAAGACCGTGCCGTGAGGCGCGTCGTGGAGGCGACGCGGCGGACCGGAGGGCGCGCCCACATCGCCCATCTTTCCAGCGCCACTGCACTGCCGATCGTGGAGGCGGCTCGAGCCGAGGGGGTCGCGGTTACGGCGGAGACCTGCCCGCACTACCTGTTGCTGTCCGCGGAGGAGATCGGCGACGGCGACACGGCAGCGAAGTGCGGCCCGCCGGTCCGGGACGCAGCCAACCGCACAGCTCTCTGGGAGGGGCTCAGGGCCGGCGTGCTCGATGCGGTGGTGTCCGACCATTCACCGTGCCTGCCGCAGATGAAATCTCTTGACACGGGCGACTTCTCGACCGCATGGGCGGGGATTAGCTCCCTCCAGGTCGCGCTGCCGGCTGCATGGACGGCGGCCCGGGCGAGGGGCTTCGGTCTCACGGACCTCGTCCGGTGGATGGCGGAGGCCCCTGCCGACCTCGCGGGCCTGCCGGCCAAGGGACGGATCGCCGTTGGGGCCGACGCAGACTTGTGCGTTATCGCCCCCGAGGAGACTTTCGTCGTTGACCGGTCCTGCCTCCTCCATCGTCACCCGGTTTGTCCCTACGTCGGCAAGGAGCTCTTTGGCGTAGTGCGGGCCACCATGCTGCGGGGGCACTGGCTCGACTCGGACGGCCCCGCGTCGGGGCGGCTCGTGAGGAGGAGCGCGGCATGAATGTCTTGGTGGTCAACGTCAACACGAACGAGCACATGACCGCCACGATCGCCGGTGCGGCGCGGCGCGCCGCGTCGCCCGGTACAGAGATCGTGGCTTTGACACCGCGCTTCGGCGCCAGCACGGTGGACTCCGCTTTCGAGAGCTACCTGTCGGCAGTCGCGGTGATGGACTGCGTCGTCACCTACGAAGGGCCGTACGACGCCGTGGTGCTCGCCGGCTTCGGAGAGCACGGTCGCGACGGCCTCCAAGAACTCGTCGCAGCTCCTGTGATCGAGATCTGCGAGGCTTCGGCCCATATCGCACAGATGGTGGGCCGGACCTACTCGGTGGTGACCACGCTCCAGCGTTCGGTGCCGCTCATCGAGGACCGGTTGCGGCTCGCCGGGCTGGCCGACCGCTGCGCTTCGGTGCGGGCCAGCGGCTGGGCGACCGCCGAGGTCGACGCCGACCCGCAGGCATCGGCTAGTGCCGTCCTGGCGCAGGCGCGCAAGGCGGTTGAGGAGGACCATGCCGAGGTGATCTGCCTGGGCTGCGCAGGGTTTGCCGGTCTGGAGGACACCATCCGGGCCGAGCTAGGCGTCCCTGTCGTGGACGGCGTGGCGGCCGCCGTCCGGCTGGCGGAGGCCGTAGTCGGACTTGGCTTGACCACGAGCAAGCGCTGGACGTACGCATCGCCGGAACCCAAGCCGATCGCCGGCTGGCCATTGACAGCCCGTTGACAGGCAACCCGACCCCTGTACCGGCCCCGGCGGCCGGGGAGTGCGACCTCGCCTCCCGCTGGGTCGGCGGCACCGTCGTCGCCGCCAGCGACGAGTCCTTCGGCGAAAAGGAGCACCTCCTCGACCCCGCTCCCTGCAACTCGCAACCGGGCCGGTACGGGCCGCGGGGGGAACTAGTCGACGGATGGGAGACCAGGCGCCGACGGGGCGGGCCCGGCGAGGATTGGGCCATCGTCCGGCTTGGGGTGCAGGGTGTTGTCACCGCAGTCGACATCGATACCACTTCGTTCAGCGGGAACCACCCTGTGACCTGCCGCATCGAGGCGACGGGGTGCGAGGGCTACCCCGGCCCCTCCACCCTGCTCGGCCCATCGGTCCGATGGGAGACGCTCGTGCCCGACCGTGAGCTAGGCGCCAACGCCCATCATCTCCTCCCGGTGGCCGACGACCGCTGCTGGACGAACGTGCGCCTGGTGGTCGCGCCTGACGGCGGCGTGGCGCGGCTGCGGGTGTACGGATTGGCCCTCCCCGACCCGAGAAACTTCGACGGCGTCTCCGTCGACCTCGCGTCCTGGAGGACCGGCGGGCTGGTGGTTGCGAGCAGCGACGACTTCTATGGGCCGGCGCAGGTACTCAACCGCCCTGACCAGGCTCGCAACATGGGTGAGGGGTGGGAAACGCGACGCCGCCGTGACGCGGGCCACGACTGGGTGCTCATCCGCCTGGGATATGCCGGAGCTGTGTCGAGGCTGGTGTTCGACACGTCCTTTTACCGCTACAACGCCTCGGAGGCAGTGTCGGTGACCGGGTCAACCACGCGCGACGACACTGGTGACTGGGCGCTGCTCCTGGCGAGGACAGAGCTGCAACCGGACACTTTCCACGACCTCGTGGCGGAGCCCGCCCCACCAGTCCGGTTCATCCGCGTCGACGCCTACCCCGACGGAGGGATTTCCCGCATCCGGGTCGTGGGCCATGTCGACCCCGCCGCCCGCTCCGAGGCGGGGCGCAGCTGGTGGAACGCCCTGCCCGAGCAGCAGGCACAGCAGGTCCTGGCCGACGCCGGCGTCTCGGCCTGCAGTGCGGCCGCGCTTGTCGGTGGTCGCCCGGTAGCGCTCGATGGCCCGGCCCCCGAGGCGCTCCGCGTCCTGCTGGACGGGCCCGGCCATCCGGCCTGACGGGACCGGCCATCCGGCCTGACGGGACCGGCCATCCGGCCTGACGGGCTCGGCGATACGGCCTGACGGGCCCGGCCCGGGCAATACCGCGCGCGTGCGAAGTCAGGTGGCGACGAGGCGGCCGTCGGGCCCACTGCCCGGCCCGCTGTCGCGCCCACCCCGGGGCAGCTTCGGGACGTCCTCCATCAGCCGGACCGTGTAGGGATCCTCGGGCCGCTCGAAGACTCTGGCGACCGGCCCGCTCTCGACCACCCTTCCCTTGGACAGCACCAAAACGGACTGGGCGATGGAGCGGACCAGAGCCAGGTTGTGGGTGATGAAAAGGAGCGAAAGCTGCCGCTCAGCCTGCAGGCGTCGCAGCAACTCGACGATCGTGGCCTGCACGGACACGTCCAGGGACGACGTGATCTCGTCGCAGACGAGCAGATCCGGGGAGACTACGAGCGCCCGGGCGATGGCGACCCGCTGGCGCTCGCCCCCAGAGAGCTGATCGGGGTAACGGGAGCTGAAGTCCGGCCCTAAGGCGACGTCTTGAAGCACGCGCGACACCCGCTCGTCCCGCTCGGAGCGGGTCAGGGACGGGAAGAAGTGGGCGAGCGGCAGCTCGACGATCCCACCGATGGTCGAGCGTGGGTTGAGCGAGGTATAGGGGTTCTGGAAGATGAACTGCATAGCCTGCAGCTCCCGTCTGGACCGCCGGTCCGCCGTCCTCGGCAGCACCTCGCCGGCGAAGCGGACTTCGCCCGACCATGAGCCGTGAAGTCCCACCAGGCAGCGGGCAAGGGTGGTCTTGCCCGAACCGGACTCGCCAACCACCGCAACGCACTCGTTGCGGCCGACGCTCAGCCCGACGTCGGAGAGCACCTCGGCGGGCCCGTAGCGAGCCGACAGCCCCGAGGCGCTGAGCAGGACGTCCTGTGCGGCTCTCGGCTTCGTCGACGTCGACAGCCCCTCAGCCCGGCTGGCCTCGGGGCGTGCGGTCAGCTCGGTCCGCAGGCAGCGCACGAGGTGCTCCCCCGGCAGCTCCACGACCGGGACGGGGCCCTCGCTGCAGGCCGGCAATGCGAGCGGGCAACGAGGAGCGAACTCGCACCCGCGAGGGCGTCGTGTGGGATGAGGAGGTTGGCCGTCGATCCCCTCGAGGGCCTCGGAGCGCTCCGGGGAAGGGACCGCGCGGAGCAGCTTCCTCGTGTACGGATGGGCGGGCGCCCCGAAAACCAGGGCCGTCGGGCCGTTTTCCACCACCTTGCCGGCGTACATGACGGTCAAGCGGTTGACCAGCCCACCGACGACGGCGAGGTCGTGGGATACGAACACCGCGGCCACCCCGTACGCCTCGCAAAGGCTCCGCACGGTGTCCAACACGAGCCGTTGCGTCGTGACGTCCAGGCCGGTCGTCGGCTCGTCGAGCACGATCACGCTTGGCCTCAACGCGAAGGCCATGGCGAGCGCCACCCGCTGTTGTTGGCCACCCGAAAGCTGGTGCGGGTAGGCATTGAGCAGGCCAGGTACGCCTCCGAGACCAGCCTCGTCGAGAGTCTGGGCCACCCTCGCCCTGGGGTCCCCGAGGGCCTTGGCCGCCACAGCGTCGGGGTGGGCGCGAAGCACCTCGATCAGCTGCGTCCCGACCTTGAGCACCGGGTTGAGCGCCGAAGCGGGGTCCTGGGGGACGTACGCCACTTCGGCGCCGCGCAGCTGCCGTAGCTGCTGTTTCGTGGCCGTCACCATCTCGGTGCTCCCGACCAGCACGGTCCCGCCCGCCACTTCGAGACCTCGGCGAGTGTGGCCGAGCAGGGCGAGCGCCACCGTGGTCTTCCCCGAACCGGACTCCCCCACGAGCCCCATGAGCTCGCCGGCTCGAACTTGAAAGGACACGTCGTCGACGACGTCGACCGTGCTCCCGGCCAAGCGCACGCGCAGCCGGTCCACGTCGACCATGACCTCGTGGGTCGCGCCCTCCGGCCCGCCGCTGCGGCCGCTGCCCTGCGTGCTCACAGCTCCCCCACGACAGAAGGCAGTTCCAGCATGGTGGCAGTTTCCGCCTCGCGGTCGATCCCGATGGCAACACGGGCCACGGCGTCGGTCCACGTGTTGATGCCGATCGTGAGCAGTGCGATCAGGGCGGCAGGGACGATGACCGCCCAAGGGTTCAACACCAACCCGATGCGATTTTCGTTGATCATGGTGCCCCAGTTCGGCGCCGGTGGTGGCTGGCCGAACCCCAGGAACGAAAGGCCGGCGATGATGACGACCGAATAGGTCATCCTCAGGCCGCTCTCTACCATCAGGGGGCTGATCAGGTTGGGCAGGATCTCTTTGGCCATGATCTTGCGCCGTTTCACTCCCAGCAGCTCGACGGCCTTCACGAAGTCCCGTTCGGAGACGTCGAGCGCAGCCGAGCGCATCACCCGAGCGACCTGTGGGGCGTGCGAGAACCCAACGGCCAGGACCGTCAGCCACACCGTCGGGCCCACGATCGACACCAGCAGCAACGCAAATACCAACTGCGGGAACGCCAATATCACGTCCACGGTGCGCATGATGACGGTGTCCCAACTCCCCCGGAGGTAGGCCGCGGCGATGCCGCTGGCGCTGCCGAGCGCGACACCGAGCGCCATCGCCCCGGTAGCCATCGCCAGGAGCACCCAACCTCCGTTGAGCACGCGGGAGAGCACGTCGCGACCCAGCTCGTCGCCGCCCAGCAGGGCACTCCCCGAGGGCCGGGAGAAGGGGGCGACGATGCTGGCCGTGTCGGAGTGAGGAGCTAGGAAGGGCCCGAGCACCGCGGTGGCGACTACGAAGCCGACGACCGCCAGGCCGAACCTGCCCCGCGGCAGCGACGCTGCGCGGAGCAGGACCACCGCCCAAGCGCGGCGGCGCCGGGCGGAGGGCTTCGTCGGGCCCGGGCCGGTGGCGGTGACGATCGCCACGGCCTAGCGGGGTTGCCGGCGGCGCGGGGTGGCCAACAGGGCCACGACGTCGGTCACGATGTTGACGAACACG
>Ga0182024_10018471_pt1 | contig 12978 bp, 12 predicted proteins | sample P32metaG_FD_120480 | JGI IMG/M metagenome (GOLD analysis project Ga0182024, IMG submission 120480) | Permafrost microbial communities from Stordalen Mire, Sweden - P3-2 metaG (Illumina Assembly) | ecosystem: Environmental > Terrestrial > Soil > Wetlands > Permafrost | place: Sweden: Stordalen...
ATCCGCAGAAGACCAAGATCGTCTACTGCAAGGACACCAACCGGAAAGGGCGTCACCCAACGATCCTGTTCGACTTCCTCGGCTATAGGTTCCAACCGAGGCTCACGGCATGGCCCAATGGGAAGTATCCCGCCGCGCCACTCGACCGCGAGACGCTCATCTCGGGCACGCAAGGCTGTTGGGCGGCCACGAAGCAGATCAACTGCGCAGGATTGGAGCCGTTCAAGGTAACTTAATCATATTCCCCCAAAGGTGGTCTGGTGACGACGAGTACGGCAATCGAAAGCGACCGATTAGGCACTTTTTCGCACGCGTCGAACGAACCACGTCTTTTGCAAAGATTCTACCATTCGCGCTGGTGGCCGGCGATAGCCGTTGGAGCAATCGGCATTGCGGCCTCATTCTCTGTGTTCACCATCGCCCGGAGTGCGGACGATTCGCGTGTCAAAAGCATTCTGGAACTACGGGTGGAATGGCGCGCGCGCGATTTGGAGTGGAAGATTCTGCTGTCCGCGGAGTCGGTCAAGACGCTCGCGATGCATGTCGCCGCCGACAAGAATTTCGACGCCGTCGTCTTCAACCGCGTGGCCCAACTCAGCCACGCGGCGGACGAAGCGATCACTGCATTGGATTGGGCACCCTACGTCGCCAGCAACGACCGTGAGACCTTCGTGGAGAGCGCGCGCCGGTCCGGCCTGTCCGGCTACGGACTCGTCGAGCGTTCTGCCGCCGGCAATCGCTTCGAAAAAGCCGCAGAGCGTCACGAATATTTGCCGGTCCTGTTCGAGGAGACATACGAGGGCGAGCCAGTGCCGCTTGGCTTCGACCTGCTTTCTCAGGCGCTGCGGCGCCCGACGGCCCTGCGCGCGCGCGACGCGGGACAGCCGTTCGCTACGCCGACCGTGCGCTTGTTCACGGTCGCCGGTTCAGCCATGGGCTACCAGGTCTATTGGCCGGTCTATGCGGGGACGGCCGTGCCAAGGACGACGGAAGAACGGCGCGCCGGCTTTCGCGGCATGGCGGTGGGACGCTTTCGGATCGATACGCTGCTGGCCGCAGCAATCCAGGGCACGCCCCGGATCGTCGAGCATATCGATTTTTTTCTTGATACCGATCTACCTCATGCACCGCCTGAACGCGCGGCGTCATACGATCCAGTCACAAACAAAGTCACTGTCGGCGCTGACCCACCACAAACGGCCGCCGCCGGCGTCAGCTTCAATCGCGATTTTGAAATCTACGGACGCCATTGGACTTTAGTCTCCCGCTTTTCGCCCGAAACAGTCGCAGGCCTCCGTTCCCAAAGTCCCTGGGCGTTGCTGGTGGTCGGCTTGCTCCTGACGGCTCTTCTTGCGGCCTATATCCAGCGTGAGCGCACGCGGCGAACGACAGTCGAAACTCTGGTTTCCGCGCGAACGACAGAATTGAGCCGTGCCAACACGGATCTCCGGGAGGAGTCCATCCAGCGGCGACGCAGCGAGGAGAGCCTTCGCGAATCGACGGGCCTGCTTCAGGCAACGTTCGATGCGGCTCCGTTCCCCATCGTCGTCGCAGCGCCCGACGCAACCGTAATGATGTGGAACAAGTCGGCCGAGGCCAGTCTTGGATACCACGCCGCCGATATGGTGGGCCGCAGCTGCGCTGACCTGGTTCCGGAGGAGGGTAAAGCGGAAGTCGGCGAGTGCTTCGCGCGCGCGCTCCGCGGAGAACGGCTGGCCGGTATTCTGGTCCGCCTGCGCCATCAAGAGGGCAAGCTGCTCGACATCAGCTTTTCGTCCGCGCCGGTCTTCGATGCCGACGGCCACATCCGCGCCCTCGTTCATGCGCTGGAGGACGTGACCCAAAGCAGGGCGGTGGAGCGTCAATTTCTACAAGCACAGAAAATGGAGGCCATCGGCAATCTCACCGGCGGAATGGCGCATGATTTCAACAATCTCCTCGGCATCGTCATCGGCAATCTCGACCTGCTGGGCAGCCGCCTGGGCGAGGACAGCGAAAGCCGCGAATTGTTGACCGATGCGCTCGATGGAGCCTTGCGCGGCGCCGACCTCACGCGGCGACTCCTCGCCTTCGCGCGACGACAGCCTCTGCGTCCGGAACGCATTGACGCCAACACGCTGGTCTCGGGCACTGCCACGCTTCTGCGCCGGACTTTGGGGGAGGACATACAGATTGGGCTCAAGCTGGAGAGCAAACCATGGCGAATTCGCGTCGATCCGGCTCAACTCGAAGCTGCCATCATCAATCTTGCGACCAATGCCCGTGATGCAATGGTGAATGGAGGAAAGCTCATAATCGAAACCGCCAACATGCACCTCGATGAAGTCTACGCGGCTCAGTACCCCGACGTGCGGGCGGGCGACTACATGCGCATCGAAATCTGTGACACGGGCGCGGGCATCCCCGCGGACATCCTGCCGCGCATCTTCGAGCCCTTTTTCACGACCAAGGAGGCTGGCAAAGGCAGCGGACTGGGACTGAGCATGGTCTACGGCTTCGTGAAACAGTCCGGCGGCCATATCAACGTATACAGCGAACCGGAGAAGGGCACATGTTTTCGCCTTTATCTGCCGCGCGAACTGGTCGGCGACGAGGAAGTTCGTTCAATCGCAGCGCAGCGAGCTGAGGGCGGAAGCGAACGCGTCCTGGTGGTCGAGGACAACGAGAAGCTTCGTCGTGTCGTCGTCAAGCAGCTTTGCGATCTCGGCTACAAGGTTTTCGAATCGGAGAGTGCAGCGTCTGCGCTTGTCCTTCTCAGCACCGAGAGCGTCGATCTCCTGTTTACCGACATCGTCATGCCGGGCGAGATGAACGGTGCGGACCTCGCTCGGGAAGCGCGGTTGCACATGCCGGGCCTTAGGGTGCTATTTACGTCGGGGTTCCCGGGGGGAAGGGTGGACAGCGACGGCTGGCTTGCGCGCACGGACAAGCTGCTAAGCAAGCCCTATCGTCAGGACGACCTGGCACGCGCATTGCGGGAGTTGCTCGACCAGCCGTTAGAGGCCTTGTCGTAGGCCGTCGTCGACTTTTCGTTTTCCGCGGTGAAGTTGTCATCCCTCGCTTCGACGGATTGCAGAAGCTGACGGAGCAGGGCGCTCTCCACGCGGTGGGGCATGTTAGTGTCGCTGTTGGCAGCCATTGCCCACGTCGTCATTACAGACTGCCGGATTCGGTGCTCGCAGCAGTAAGGACGTTCACCGCTTCTTGCAGTTCGGCCGCGCGGAATGGCTTCTGCAACACAAGATCGGCGCCGAGCTTCTTGGCCATCTGGAGGAAGTCGGCGTCTCCGCCGGCCCAACTGCCGGAAATTGCGAGAATCTTGGCGTGACCGGTGGCCCGGAGTTCGATGATAGTTTCGAGGCCCTCCTTCCCCGGCATCATGATGTCGGTGATCACGACATCCGGCGCGTGTGATTGGAATGCGGCCAATCCCTCGCATCCGTCACTTGCTTCGATCACAGCGTGACCGGACGAGGTGAGCATTCGCCGCACGGTTGCGCGCATTTGCGGATCGTCGTCGATCACCAGAACCAGCGGCATAGACAGCTCCTCGGAGGGCGCGCACACAATCGTCCCCGATACGTTAAAGACTTGCCAACACTTTCGCGTTGCCATTCAACCGCGCACCCGTGAAGTCGCACCTGTGCGTGTGCCACTCGACAGCACACCCACCAATCGCATGAGGGGCCAGAGCTAGTCGCGAGAGTTCAGCCATAGCGCCTTGATTTAGAGGTTCACGATGAAGCCTACGCACACGCTCGAACACGCGATCCATGGTTGCGATCATGCGATGCAGGAGATCACGACCTGCGTGATCTGTAACCGTTGGCTCGAATAAGCATTCTTCGCAAGAAAATGCGGCCGCTCTGGCACGGATCAGTCAGCAGCATGAGAAACGATTCTAGTAGGCGCTGCTCGATGGGAGCCCGTCTGCTTCATCGATGACAATGCCGGAGAGGTACCCCTGTTGTCGTAGCAGAGTGCCCAGCGCCGAAAGCATTTCGTCATCCGGCATCCGATAAGATCGTTCTCCGACCAGAGCTTGCGCGCCGTCGGAGAAGGCGCAATTGCATTGCCGAAGACGGCGAGACGCATCGCTCGCGACCGAAACGAAGGGAAGGAGTGCAAAGCGCTTGCGGCGCGTGCGCCGAACTGAGGCTTAGCTTGGCCGTCAGACGGACGTTTGATGTTTGGGAAACGAAGGAGACCGGCGGGTAATTTTGTTATGCTGAACGCAGTGCCTAACTGACGGTTTTTACCTGCATCGCAAAGGCGAGCGCGAGGTCACCATAGAGGGATGCTGATATGCTCGGTCAGCTGAGCTTCAGATTCGGACCATCCGCAAACGCAGTGCGTTGACGATGACAGATACCGAACTGAGGGACATCGCGGCTGCGGCGAGAACGGGCGACAGGAGCAAACCGAAGACAGGATAAAGCACCCCGGCAGCAATCGGGACACCGGCAGCATTGTAGACGAAGGCGAAAAACAGATTCTGCCGGATATTGCGCATAGTTGCTTTCGACAAATGCCGCGCGCGCACGATGCCGCCAAGATCGCCCTTGAGCAGCGTAATGCCCGCACTTTCGATGGCAATGTCGGTTCCAGTTCCCATGGCAATGCCGACATCGGCAGCAGCCAGAGCGGGAGCGTCATTGACACCATCGCCCGCCATCGCCACCACATGGCGTTCGCCGCGTAACTTTTCGATCACGGCGCTCTTGCGGTCGGGCAACACATCGGCTTCGACATCGCTGATACCGAGTTTCCGCGCCACCGCGAGCGCAGTCGTGCGGTTGTCTCCCGTCAGCATGACATGAATGCCCTCTGCAATCAGAGCCTTCAATGCAGGTACCGTCGATCCCTTTACGGGATCGGCAATGGCGATCACGCCAGCGGCGGTACCATCGACAGCCAGGTAGACCACCGTTGCTCCCTCTCCGCGAAGACGTTCCGCCTCAATGTCGAGCTTTTCGGTTGCGATCTTGAGTTCAATGAGAAAATTTGCATTTCCCAAGGCTATGGAATGGCCTTCAACGGTTCCAACCACGCCTTTGCCGGTCGGCGCGTCGAAACCGGAAACTGATGCGAGCGCGATCTTACGCTCTGTTGCCGCCGCAACGATGGCGCGGGCTAAAGGATGTTCGCTCGATTGTTCGAGACTCGCCGCAAAGCGGACAACGTCGTCTTCGCCGAAGCCTGTTGCCACAACAACGGCGACGACTTTCGGTTTGCCTTCGGTTAATGTGCCGGTCTTATCAACCACCAGCGTATCGACCTTTTCCATTCGCTCCAGTGCCTCGGCATTCTTGATGAGGACACCAAGGCCTGCACCGCGACCGACGCCGACCATGATCGCCATCGGCGTGGCGAGACCGAGCGCGCAGGGGCAAGCAATGATCAGCACCGTCACGGCAGCGACAAAGCCATAGGCCAAACGGGGTTCGGGACCATAGACGGCCCACGCGGCGAAAGCCGCAATCGCAACGACAATGACAGCAGGAACGAACCAGCCCGCCGCCTGGTCGGCAAGACGCTGGATCGGTGCGCGTGAGCGTTGGGCGCTCGCTACCATGCGAACGATTTGCGCAAGTAACGTGTCGCGCCCGACTTTCTCGGCGCGCATGACAAATCCGCCGGTTTGATTGATGGTCCCTGCGATAAGCTTTGCGCCCTGCTCCTTGGTTACGGGCATCGACTCGCCCGTCACCATCGATTCGTCGAGCGATGACCGGCCTCCGACCATCTCGCCATCGACGGGCACTTTTTCGCCGGGCCGCACACGCAATTTGTCAGCCACTTGTATGGCATCGATCGGTACTTCCTCTTCGGTGCCACTGTCCTTCAGCCGCCGCGCGATTTTGGGCGTAAGATCGAGAAGCGCGCGGATGGCACCGGATGTGTGTTCTCGCGCGCGCAGTTCCAGGAACTGCCCGAGCAACACAAGCACGGTGATGACGGCGGCTGCCTCGAAATAGACGGCGACCGCGCCGTCCATACGGAAGGCATCCGGAAAAGCGCCCGGTACCAATACCGCGACGACGCTATAGAGCCACGCGGCACCCGTTCCCATCGCAATCAATGTGAACATGTTGAGGCTACGGTTGACGACCGACTGCCAGCCACGCACGAAGAAGGGCCATCCCGCCCACAGGACGACCGGCGTGGCAAAAGCAAATTGAATCCAGTTGGACAGACGCTCGCTCAGCGGCAAGTGCACAAGATGGCCGCCCATTTCCAGAACAACGACGGGCACCGCGAGCACCAGTCCGACCCAAAAGCGCCGTGTCATATTTACGAGTTCGGGGTTAGCGCCGGTGGCGGCGGTGACGGTTTCGGGTTCGAGCGTCATGCCGCAGATCGGACAGTGGCCCGGTCCTATCTGGCGTATCTGCGGATGCATCGGGCAGGTGTAAATCACATCCGATGCGGACATTGCCTTCGCGGACTTCACATTTGTCTCGCTCGCACCGATGTATTTTTGCGGATCGGCGAGAAACTTGGTCCGGCATCCGGCCGAACAAAAATGGTAAGTCCGCTTCGCCAGTTCGGCATGATGTTGCGTAACGTTAGGATCGATCCGCATTCCGCACACCGGATCAATGGAATGCACAACAGTCGTAGCCGCCGTTGCGAGCGTTGTGTCGTCAGGTGACGGCGTCCTTTGACCCGCGCTATCACGCACCACCATTTTCTACCTATTTTTATTTAGGAGGGCGAAATCAACCGGCTGCGAAGCGCGATCTCTTTAGAACTATGACGGGACGAAAAATCGGCTCTATCCCCAGAGTGTAACGCGCGACAGGCCGAGACAGTGTACTGGTTTAATGGTTCATGCCCGGCATGGAATTGTGGTCACCATGCCCGTGACCTCTCAACTTCCCATGCTCTTCTGCAGCATCACGCGTAAGTTCGCGATATTGATCCGGCGTAAGACTGGGCAGCTTTTGAAGAAACGCCACGACATCCCAAAGGATGGCGTCGTCGTGTGTAAAGCCCCACGCGGGCATCGCGGTCATTTTAAGACCATGCTTTACAATCCAGAATTGCTCCGCGACCGAACGCTTCGTGCCACCGGCCAACTCGGGCGCGCGCGGGTAAAGGCCCTGACTGATTTCGCTGCGCTCGACCCCGGGGCCCAAATGGCACATTGCGCACATCTCGCCATATTCGGCGGCGCCCCTCTTGATACGGCTCGCATCGCCGAGATCGCTTGGTACAATAACGCCTTGCGCGCGCGCTGCTATTGAGCGGTCGCGCACGGTCTGCATCAGCCATGCGACCGCTTCTGTATGCGGGCGGTCCGCCGCGACATCAAATACGCCCATGTAAGCTATTCCGATTCCAAAAACCGCGACCAAAAGCACGGCGGCACCGGCCAAGAGTGCAATCAAAACTGGCTTTTTCCGCGCTGGCCCGCCTCTGTCCGCCATGTTAGGCCCTTAGGATAGCCCCAACGCAATTGCGCAGTGACGCGCGGCGCGCCGTCATGGATCAATACGCAGCCGTGCCGACCATCCCTCCCGGGAGGGAGACGGGCCAAGTCCGCGTATAGGAAGTGCTGAAGATCGGGAGGACGACAATGCTCGACCAAGATATTGCCAAGCTTATTGCGCGCGACGTCGCAGACCTTGACGGGCTGGAATCCGGCATCTGGCGGATCGAGGCGCGGCGAAACCTCGCGCGTATCGAAACGCGAAGGATCGCCTTCTGGCAAGTCGCGATCATGCTGTTCGCCATGCTCAGCTCGGCGGCACTTGGTGTATCGAAAGGTGCACAAACCCCGGCGCACGGCTCCCGTCTTCTGATGGCGCATAACGAAGCGGCTCCCTCGTCGCGCCTCTTTGGCGGCAAGCCATGAATTTGCAGACACGCACCTTCGCGGCCATGCTCGTTGTCACCGTCATTGCCGCAGGTTTCGCGGGCTGGATCGGCGTTCAATACGGAATCAGGCACTCGTCAACTGATCTCGATACGCTCGTGCATTCGCGCTTGCGTCTTACACCGGTCGAAGAAGCGCAGATCAATTCGCTGGAAGTGACGTACGCCAAACGTCGCGTCGCGTTACAGGGCGAGATGGACGCGGCTAATCGCGACCTGGCGGAGGCCATCACGCGCGATCACGTGTTTGGCACTGCTGAAGAGCGTGCGGTCAATCGCTTTCACGTCGCCATGATGAGTCTGCAGGAAGACACCATCCGTCACGTTCTCGCGATGCGGGCGGTACTCTCCCCGTCTCAGGCGCGCATCTTTGACGAGCTCGTGGCGCGGGATCTGACCCAAACCTCCCCGTGATGGAGGTTTCCCCATCCGACGAAGAACTTGCTAATCTCGCCGCGCGTGGCGAACGCACGGCGTTTGAAGTCCTTGTGCGGCGGCACAAGGGCGCATTTTTTGCATTCGTGCGCCGGTATATCGGACAGCGCGACGACGCGCATGATGTCTTGCAGGACGCATTTCTCGCGGCGTGGCTCGCGCTCAATCGCTATGATCCGTCGCGGCCCTTTCTGCCGTGGCTTCGCACGATCGCTCTCAACAAATGCCGCGATTTTGGACGGAGGCAGAAAGTGCGCCGCCTGCTCCTGCTCGCCAAAGCGGCGGAGCCAGAGCCTGAGAGCATTCCGTCTCTGGATATAAATGCACCAGACGCGATTGAAGCACTCCGCCTGCAAAGGCTTGATGCCGCGATCACCGCGTTACCCGGCTTCTATAAAGAACCGCTTTTGCTTACGGCAGTAAGCGGCTTGTCGCATATGGAAGCGGCGGCGTTGCTCAAAACCACGCCAAAGGCCGTTGAAATGCGGCTTCGGCGCGCGCGGCAACGCCTTGCAAAGGCGATCGGCGAGGGTGACGCGGAGGGATAGGGGCGGCTCTTGCGTAAATGAATGAAGCCATCCCGCTTTCGCCCGCTTTCGAGTGTTCCCCCATGCGTTTTCCGCCCCTAGTCCTGCTTGCGACCCTCATCACGCTTCCTGCCGCCGCGCAAACGGCCAGCGGCGGATCGATGTCTCAAATGGACATGCAAAATATGCCGGGTATGGAGCCGCCGGCACCAGTGGATAAGGGCACGACCGAGCCGAAGAAGACCGACGCGCCCAGCCCGAAACCAGCCACTGAAGATGACGCGATGCCCCCCATGAAAATGGACAATATGGGCGGCATGGGCGGGATGAGCGGAATGTCCGAGACGGGGTTGCTCGGCTCTTATCCCATGACACGCGACGCGTCGGGCACAAGCTGGCAGCCGGACGACGCCGAGCATAACGGTATTCACGCGATGTTGGGTGACTGGTCGCTGATGGGACACATGATGCTGTGGGGCGTCTACGACACGCAAAGCGGTCCGCGCGGCGAGGACAAGTTTTTTGCGCCCGGCATGCTGATGGGCATGGCGCGGCGTGATTTTACGCCTGAGGACACGCTTAGCTTCCGCACCATGCTCAGCCCCGATCCCTTCATGGGCAAGACCGGCTATCCACTTCTGCTCGCGAGCGGCGAGACCGCCAACGGCACGACGCCCTTGATCGACCGCCAGCACCCGCACGATCTCTTCATGGAACTATCGAGCACTTACAGTCACAAACTATCCAGCGACGACAGCCTCTTTCTTTATGCGGGTTATCCCGGCGAGCCCGCGCTTGGACCGACTGCGTTCATGCACCGCGCATCCGGCATGGATATTCCGGAAGCGCCGATCACGCATCACTGGCTGGACAGCACACATATCACGTTTGGCGTTGTCACGACCGGCTACGTGCATGACGACTGGAAGGTCGAAGTCTCGCAGTTTACCGGTCGCGAGCCGGATCAATATCGCTACGATTTTGATCCGCCGAAATTTGATTCCACATCTGTTCGCTTAAGCTGGAATCCCGACGAGCATTGGTCGCTTCAAACCTCGTGGGGCCATCTCAACAGTCCCGAACAGTTGCAGCCGAACATTAACGACAACCGGACGACGGCGAGCGCCACCTACGTCACAAAATTCGGGCAAGAGTCCTCGCTCGCGACGACGCTCGCATGGGGTTACAAGGATTTGAGCGACGGCACCGGCCTCCACGGCGTGATGCTGGAGACAGAATACAAACCGAGCGCACCCTGGACGGCCTTTATGCGCAGCGAGTGGGAGCAGAATAACGAACTAGTAACCGGAAGCGCTATCCACGATGTCGGCGAACTCACGCTCGGCGGTATCCATGACTGGAAAGTCGCCGATCACTTCAAATTCGGACTCGGTGCGTCCTACACATTCGATTTCGTGCCGTCACCATTGACACCCGCCTATGGCAGCGATCCGCATGGCGCTATGGTCTTTGTCCGCCTGGCTGCGGAGTGATTCGTGGTTCAGAGTGATGGTCTCAAACCAATCGTGCGGAGATCGTTTTGATATATGGCCCTCAACTGCTCCTCATCGGGGCCGTTGCTGGCGTCGGCATCTTGCACACTATGGTACCGGACCATTGGGCACCGATTGCGCTGATTGCCCGTCAGCAGGGATGGACGCGCCAGAAGACGGCAGGCACAGCGCTCAAGGCAGGCACCGGGCATGTGCTTTCGACTCTGCTTATTGCGGCAGTTGTCTGGATCGCTGGCGTCGCCTTCGCGCAGCGCTTCGGCCATTATGTCGATACGGCATCGAGTATCGCGCTTATCGGTTTTGGCGGATGGATTGCGATTTCATCGCTCATGGAAATGCGAAGCGCGGGCGGCCACACGCATAGCCACGGTCATTCACACACACACAGTCACGGCGATCACGACCACCACCATCACGAAGCACATTTGCATGCCGACCCAATGCCACATGCGAAGCCGAAAATATCGTCCGGCACCGCATTGCTGCTGATTTTGGGCTCTTCGCCTATGGTCGAAGGCATTCCGGCTTTTTTTGCCGCCGCAAAATATGGCGTAGCGCTCATCCTCATTATGTCTGCGGTCTTCGCGATAACGACCATCGCTACTTATGTCGTTCTCTGCGTCTATTCGACAGCAGGTCTTCGACGCGTAACTCTCGGGCCTTCGGAAAAGTATGGAGAGGTCTTGAGCGGAGCCTTTATCGCACTTGTCGGCATCGCATTTTGGGTTTGGCCGGTTCTATAGCGATTTTTTGGGCGCTCCCTGGGGGTCTGGCTCTACTCGCTCCGCTCACCAAGCCCGCAAGCGGTCTTGGCCATCTGGTAACAATCCCTCGCGCATTTCACTACGAAGTTGATCGTCGTTGTTGGAGCGATAGTGGTTCTACTGATATGCCTGCCATTGCTGTTCATTTAGGTCATCTGGGCGCACGCTATGAATACGGAATTGGAAAAGAATTTTCGATGGATGGACGACGACCAATTTAAGTTTGAGCCGCGCGCCCACGCGCCTGAACCGACCGTCGCGCCGTCGAGATATCACAAGCAAAATCGCAAAGGGAGCGAATTCCAGTCTGTCGGGCTGAAGAAAAAGCCTCCGACCGGAACATCGAAGTAGCGGCGAAGGAACATTTCGCCCGCTGGCGCGCATTCCTCATTGCACTCATGCAGGCATCTCCTACGTTAAAGTTAGCGGCCCACAGCAACACCGAGCTTGGTTCACAGAGCGGACCTGCTATTCGAATTCCTGCGTGATCGTTCACACGACCTAGCCTCCCTTACCGCCGATCACCGACCGCCCGTACCATTTCACAGCCGCGACGTGTACCTGCTTAGCTCCGCATTACAGAAGGCGATCAGGGGTATTTCCAAGAACCCTTACGGCAAATAGAAATCCGATAGGCACCGCAATTTTTATTGCTCCAGTTTTGGCTTTCCATAAGTCAAGAAGGCAACACTAACTCCTCGCGAACGTGGCCAATCTTGTCTGTGGGCTTCCGTACGGCGCGCTCGTCGTTGCGCAGGACGTGCCATGAATTCGACCGAAAAAATCCGCGAACTGAACGACCAGTTTCGCCAAACGATGCGGGGTGGTCGCTTGCTTCTGACGCGCGGCATCGCCGGTCGCAACGACACGAACGCCATCCTCGACCGGGTCAGGCAGTTCAATGGCTTCTCAGAGGGCAATGACCCGCATGGCGACCATGATTTCGGCGCGTTCGATCATGCGGGCGATAAGATTTTCTGGAAGATCGACTACTACGATCCGGAGCTTCCCCGAGGTTCCGAAAACCCTGCCGACCCCGCCGTCACCACGCGCGTACTCACGATCATGCTCGCGGACGAGTATTGACCATGAGCACAAAACTCGGCTTTCTCACGGCGTCGGAAGGCTACGACGATGTCCTTGATTTGCTCACGGCAGCCATGGGGGACAATGTTTGCCCGGGCATCTGCATGAATCGCGCTTGCGATGACACCACGGAAGTCGAGCCGGACCAGGACCGCGGCTGGTGCGAAAGCTGCCGGACCAACACCGTAAAGTCCGCGCTCATCCTTGCGGGTCTGATCTGAAGCTGCGCAGACCCGAGATCGCGGGAGAACGCCAGCGCGGAGTGGGCTCTCGCGCGTGACCCGAGGAGGCCCTATCGTCTTCGAATGTGCGGGCGCTTCGGGTGGTAAATGCGCGCGTTAGCCAATGGCTTGGATTTTATTGACAGGTGCGTCGAAGCAGTTCGGTGCTGCGCCTGGGCGAGGCTCTTGCTCTGATAATGCTTGGGCTAACCGGCACGTAGCTTTTAGGGACTATAGCCGCGCGCGGTGCCGTGATTTCAGCGGACGGAAGATGGCAGTCTCTCGGTCTGTTCTGCTTTCATTGGTTCGCTGCTATAACTGCTCCTGCATCGCTCTTTGGGAAACGGCAGAGATGATCAAGGAAAAAAAGACCGAAACCGAACTCGTTGCACTGCTTATGGCAGCGGTGCGGGATCGGCCAGAATGTGAACATGTTATAAGAGTCGCGATAATCAGACCAAAAACTCAAAACTGGGACGCCGCATGGACCGTGGAAGGAAACGAGATTCCTTGCCAGCGCGCGTTTGCAGTAGCCCGCGAGCTGCAAGCA
>Ga0182024_10018472_pt1 | contig 12978 bp, 10 predicted proteins | sample P32metaG_FD_120480 | JGI IMG/M metagenome (GOLD analysis project Ga0182024, IMG submission 120480) | Permafrost microbial communities from Stordalen Mire, Sweden - P3-2 metaG (Illumina Assembly) | ecosystem: Environmental > Terrestrial > Soil > Wetlands > Permafrost | place: Sweden: Stordalen...
GAAGTGGTTTGACCGTTCCAAGGGGTATGGCTTTGTCTCGCCGATCAATGGCTCCGGCGATATCTTCATTCACATGGAAACGCTGCGCAAAAGCGGAATCGCGGTGCTGAACGAGGGCGAAGCACTCTGTCTGTCGGTGATTGACGGGCCAAAGGGAAAGCACGCCGTGTGGGTCTCGCGCCCCAGCTGAGGGGGATCACACAGCAAGATAGCGGGCGCAGGAGCATGGATCTTCGCGGATTGCGGTCGAAACTGTGGGCTCAGCGCGGCTCAGTCCAGACCCTGAAAGACGGACAGATCGTCGAGCATTCCTATCCGCAACTGGCGCGCGATGCCGGCGCGGCATTGGATAGCTTGCGCCAATGGGGTGTGGTGGCAGGGATGCGCGTGGGCATCTATGCGCAGAATTGCTACGAATGGCTGGTCTTTGATCTGGCTCTGATCGAGCTTGATGCGGTCGCGGTGCCGTTTACGCGCGACTTCGCCGGCGCCGTGAATGAGGCGCTGTTCGATAAATACCGGCTCTCTCTGGTTCTGATCTCCCGGGAAATGGCGCCCCAGGTTGCATCGCGCCCCTCCTTTCTTGCCTTCATCGATGATGCCAATCCCCAAGTCCGCGCCCGTGCGCTGAACACAGGCGCGCTCGATGATCCCGATACCCTGTCCCTGGTGTTTTCGTCGGGCTCGGCGGGCGGCATCAAGGGCATCGTCATCAGCCGCAAAGGGGCCCAAGCCTGTGTGGGTCCGATCATGGAGGCTGTCGGGCTGAAGGCTTGCGACAAGTTTCTTCTTTTCCTGCCCATGTCGAATTTCCAGCAGCGGCTTTTGTGTTATGCGGCGCTATGGAACGATGCGAGCATTGCGATTGTCGAGCACACAAGACTGTTCGATGGCTTAAAAAAATGCGCACCGACGATTCTGGTGGCGCCGCCCGTCTTCTTTCAAATGATCCATGGACAGTTCTGCGCCTATCCCGGCTGGGTGAAGCAGAGCTGGCGCCTGCTGGGGCGGATTCTGGGTCTGGTTCCGGGCACCGGGCTTCGCCAAACCATCGCGCGCCTGGCATTCAAAAGTCTGCTGGGCCAGTTCGGCGCCAGGATACGGCTTCTGGTAACCGGCATGGCGCCGATAAAGCCGGAAATCGCGGCGTTGTTCTACCGGCTCCAGATTCCCCTTTGCGAAACCTATGGACTGGTGGAGACCGGCTCGCTGACGTTTCGCGATCCCAGGTCCCGCAAATTTTCGTCGGTGGGCAAGCCCGTGGCAGGCGTGGCGTTGAACTTCAGCGAAGACGGCGAAGTCATTGTGCGCCGCCGCCATCCCCTGGCGCTTGGCTATTTCGATTGTGCCGCGGGGGAAAATGAAAAGACCTTCGTTCGTCCCGGCGAGGTCGCGACCGGCGATATCGGCGTGATGGACCGCGAGGGGTATCTCTATCTCATGGGGCGCAAGAATGAACTGTTGGTTGCCTCCAATGGATACAAGCTCCACCCCGAGGCGCTGGAAAAACAGCTCAACGCCTGCGCCGGCGTGCTGTGTTCGGTTTTCTTCCAGCGCCCGGGCGATGCGCATCTGAGCTGTGTCGCTGTTTTGGAGCATCCCGACAGGCCCGAGCACCGCAAGGCAGTGCAGCAATTTGTCGATCGGCTGGATGCGCCCAAGAAGGTATCGCCCTATGTCGAGGTTATCTTCGCGCGTGAGCCCTTCTCGGTTGAAAATGGCATGCTGCGTCCCAACATGAAGCTCGATCGCAAAAGGATCGTTGCAACCTATGGGAGCAAGGCCCCGCAACCGCGATTTGAAAGTGCGATGGCCCGCACCGCGTGATAGCGCTGCCACGAATTCAGCGGCAAATCCTTTCGGGATGATGGCCTTTTCGGTATGGTAACGCGACTGTTCAGCCCCGAAAAAGGGTATCCACTTTTCCCGGTTATATCCGGTCTCGGTATGAATTTGCCATGTCGCAACCATTCGATCATTTGAATCGCACGCTCAACCGCACGGCGCTGGATGATCCAAGAATATTGAGCGGACCGTTCTGGGCAGAGCTGCGGGTGTTTCTGGCGGTGGCGAAGTCCAAATCCTTCAATCGGGCGGCCGACGAGCTCGGCATCAGCCAGCCGACGGTCAGCCGGCATGTTCATCGTCTGCAGGATCTGATGGGCTGCCAGCTGCTCAGTTCCTCCAACAGCGGCATTGTGCTGACCGACCGTGGGAGTGAACTCGCCAAGACGCTTCTGGATCTCGACGACCGGCTCTTCAAGCTTTCACGGCAGTTGCGGGCCGAAACGCGCGCCGCCGAGGGCCTGGTGCACATCAGCGCCACCGAAGCCCTGGCTGGTCTGTTCATCGTGCCCAACATCCTGGCGTTCAACGAGCAATATCCCAATATCCGGCTGCATCTGAAGAACCCGATGAACCTGGTCAAATTCCGCGAGAACCAGGCGGACATCGCCTTGCGCTTCGCATTGCCCGCGGAAAAGGGGATCGAGGCGCAGGCCGTGGGTTATGTTCACCTGATCCCGGTCGCAGCCCATTCCTATCTTTCGCGATACGGCATGCCCACCAAGGACAATCTGGAAAACCACTGTTTTATCGACACCGACTATTATGCGGCGCGGACGGAGATTTGGAGCGGCTGGCGCGAGGCGCTGGACCGGGGTCACATTGCGCATTTTTGCGACAATTCCTATGCCTATGCCTTCATGGTCAAAAGCGGACTGGGTATCGGGCTGATGGGCAATTATACTTTGAGCGATCCCAACATCGTTCCGCTGGATCTGGGTGTTCATATCAAGTTGCCGCTTTATCTGCTCGCCGAAAGCGACCGGCTGAATTCCAAACCCGTGCGGGTGGTTTACGACTGGCTGGGGCAGCTTTTCGGTACCCGCAATCCCTGGTTTGCCGCCGACCTCAACCTGGGAACTTTCCCTCATATTTTGGGCACGATGGCACAAATCGTTTCGGGAACGCCTTTCTCTGTCGGGCGTGACCCCGGCTAGGCCGCGTCACCGTTTTCTGCGCGGCTGTTCTAACGCGCCTCGTATTTGGCGGGCGTGTCCCATTCGCCTTCGGTGCGGAACAGGATGGCGACTTCGGTGGCCGGCACGATCGCGTTTTCCGGCACATCGAGCGTGCGCGCCAATTCGAAATATTTTTCCCCATGATATTCCACCGGCGGTTTGCCCGGCACCATCTTGAAGCCGAAATGTGTGCGCCACAGCCTGGCAAACAGCGGCGAGGCATGGGTTATGGCTACGGGGTAACCCTTGCGGGCGATATGGGCGAAGGTGAAATCGGCGAGCACCTTGATGATGGGAATACTACGGTGGGATTTGCGAAAGGCCGTGCGCTCGATCTTGGCGAAATCCTTGAACCAGCGGACACGCAGCGTTCCGATGGGTTCGATGCCGTCATATTCCACGATATGGGTGGCCTGAAGATCGTTGCCGTCGAAAGCGTGATCGTAGGGAAGGCCGGCATCTTCCATGAAACATATAGCCCTGAGCGCGAATATCTGGATCAGCTGCTCCATGTTTTTAACCACTTCAACACGCAGTGAGTTGTGTCCCGCAGAGCCGCCGGCCGTTTCAGAATTCATGTTGTACTCTCAGAAAAACCCGGATAATTGAGGCTCTTCTGATGTGCCTTGAGATAGGGTTTTTATCTTGAACGGTTCTTCAAATTTGAACACCGCATCATGATGTCAACCGCTCTCATCAGCTTGCTGGACGGCTGGGTGCGCGAAGCTGTGGCGTGCCATGGTGACGACTGGCCTGCGATCATGGCAAGCGTTGAAGAAAACCTGGGCGGCCTGTGCGACGAAGAGCGCACGGAACTGTCGCAGCAAATAACTTTGATCCTCGCGTCCCGGCCTGTTTTTGCCGATCCCGCGCCCAACTGACCGCTAATCCGGCACGCCGTAATAGTCCCGGAACCAGGCAATGAATTTCGGGATGCCTGTGGCTATCGGTGTTGTGGGCACAAAGCCCAGATCGCGGGTGCTGGCTTCGATGTCGGCACAGGTCGCCGGCACATCGCCGGGCTGGAGTGGCGCCATGATCTTTTCGGCCGTCCTGCCCATGGCCTTTTCGATTTCGGCGATGAAATCGGTGAGTTTTTCGGACTTGTGGTTGCCCAGATTGTAGATCGCATGCGGTGGGTTGGCTGATGGCGGCCGGTTCAACGCACGCAACACCCCGTCCACAATGTCATCTATATAAGTAAAGTCGCGCCACATTTCGCCATGGTTGAACACCTTGATCGGCTTGCCTGCCGTGATTGCGGTGGCAAACAGGATCGGCGCCATGTCGGGCCGTCCCCAGGGACCGTAGACCGTGAAGAAGCGCAGCCCCGTGGATGGAATGCCGTAAAGGTGAGCATAGGTGTGCCCAATCAGCTCATCGGCCCGCTTGGTGGCGGCGTAAAGCGAGTTGGGATGGTCGACGGCATCGCCGACCGCGAAAGGCGTTTTTGTGTTGGCGCCATAGACCGACGAAGAGCTGGCATAGACGAAATGCTTCAGGCCGGGCAGGGCGCGCGCCAGTTCTTGCGTCACCACCTGGCCCATCACATTGGCGGTGATATAAGCGTAAGGGTTTTCCAGCGAATGGCGCACCCCCGCCTGGGCGGCCAGATGCACGATGTGCGTGATGCCCGGAAAGTCGGCCGCCAGCTTGAGCATGCGGTCGCGATCGGAAATGTCGATCTGGTGAAACTCAAAATGCGGCCTGCCGGTCAACCGGTCCAGCCGCGCCTGTTTCAGCCTGACATCGTAATAGTCGTTGAGATTGTCCACTCCGATGACATGGGCGCCGCGCGCGAGCAGGGCATCAGACACCGCCGCGCCGATGAAGCCAGCGGCGCCCGTCACCAGAATGGAGCCGCCATTCACGTCCGGCCCACGCTGATGTACTGAAAACCAGTCTCGCGCATCTGGGTGGGGCGATAGATATTGCGCAGATCGATCATCAAAGGCGTCTTAAGGGCGGCTTTGACGCGCTTAAGATCCAGAGCGCGGAATTCGTTCCACTCGGTCAGGATCACGACGCCATCGGCGCCGTCCAGTGCATCATAGGCATCCTTGCCATAGTCAACCTGAAGATGCTTGGCCGCTTCCTTGTGACCTTCGGGGTCGAAGGCGCGGATAGTGGCGCCGGCCGCCTGCAGATAGGGCACGATCACCAGCGACGGCGCATCGCGCATGTCATCGGTGTTGGGCTTGAACGTCAGTCCCAGGACCGCGATGGTCTTGCCCTTCACGCCGCCGAACGCCGCCTCGATCTTCCTGGCCATGCCAAGCTTGCGGTCGTCATTGACCTTGACCACGGCTTCCACGATGCGGGTGGGCGCGCCCAGCTCGTGTGCCGTCTGGACCAGGGCCAGCGTGTCCTTGGGAAAGCAGGAGCCGCCATAGCCGGGGCCGGCATTCAGGAACTTGGAGCCGATGCGCCCGTCCAGGCCGATGCCGCGCGCCACGTCCTGCACATTGCCGCCCACCTTTTCGCAGATGTCGGCCATCTCGTTGATGAAGGTGATCTTGGTGGCGAGAAAGGCGTTGGCCGCGTATTTGATCAGCTCGGCAGTTTCGCGGCTGGTGAACAGGATCGGCGTCTCGTTGAGAAAGAGCGGGCGATAGACTTCGCGCATCACGTCGCGCGCCCAGTCGGTGTCACAGCCCACCACGACGCGGTCGGGGCGGCGGAAGTCCTCCAGCGCGGAACCTTCGCGCAGGAATTCCGGATTGGACGCCATGTCGAACAGCGCATTGGGGTTGGTCTTCTTGATGATCTCTTCCACCCTGCGGCTGGTGCCGACCGGCACGGTGGACTTGGTCACCACCACCGCATATCCGGTGAGCGACTTGGCGATCTCTTCGGCCGCGGCAAAGACATAGGAAAGATCGGCATGGCCATCGCCGCGCCGGCTGGGCGTGCCCACGGCGATGAGGATGGCGGCAGCACCCGCGACGCCGCGGGCCAGATCGGTCTCGAAGGAAAGCCGGCCCGCCTTCATGTTGGCGGCGACAACTTCATCAAGGCCGGGTTCGTAGATGGGAATGCCGCCCGAACGCAGGGTCTCGACCTTGCTGGCATCCTTGTCGATGCAGACGACGTCATGGCCGAATTCCGAAAGACAGGCACCGGACACCAGGCCGACATAACCTGTGCCGATCATTGCGATACGCATCTAATCTCCAGCTGAAAATAGTTGGTGCTTCGAAAGAGGCTCGCGTGAAAGAATAGGGATTTCAAGTGAGGGGCAAGGGGCAAATTGCAGCTGCTGCAACAAGGGGTTGGCACGTTTGTGCCGAAGTTAGTCAAGTCAAGGGACCCTGGTTATGGCCCAGAAAGAAGGCGGCGGAGAAGCAGCACGATAGCCGCGTCCTGATACTGACGTGTCCCCAAATTGTTCGCGTTCAGCAGTAGAGTCTTAGTAGTTTTGCTCCGCTCCCCAACGCTGGATCATCCGAAAGCGAGAGTTCTCGGCCTCGAACGCCGGTGACGGGCCGGATGCGCCACCGGGGTTATCTGAAGCGACATGCGTGTTCTCGTGACCCAAATACCATCGGGGGAATGCGGGTTAATATGTTAAGGTCATCGCCACATGGCCAAATGCGCCGTGATCGGCGGCTCCCGGAAGCGTTCGCAGTTGCCAGCCGTAGTTCGCGCGCACGTTAACATAACGATCCATAATGAACCGCAAGCCAAAGCCCGCGCTCTCCAGATTGGTGGGGTTCGACGTCTCGGCCGATGCTCTCTCACTCACATTGCCGTAGGCCCAAAATCCTGAAAATTGGGTCTGGTCCACCACATCGCTCTGGAACAACTGTTTGGCGATGCTGAAGGCGGGTAAAAGCAACTCTTCTGACGCAAACACCCCCTGCGAGCCATTCGCTGTGCGTTCGTTATAGCCGGGAAGGGTCTCGGTCCCACCAAGCCCCAACTGTTCGCTTGGCAGCAGATTGGTATCGGCGATTTGCCCAGTCAGTCGCGTCAGCGAACTGACATCCTTGAACCATCCCAATTGTTTTACCCAGTCCGCGTCCTGCGGCAACCCCGTTACTCGTGTTATAGCGAGGTTGTCATAAACATAGTTCGCCGTCGCGAGCGACACCTGTGCCGCGAAATTTTGGTTCGAGTTGCGCCTACTGAAATTGCCGGGGCTGAACACCAAGTTGTTTTCAACGGTTGTCTGGCCAAGGCTGTCCTTGAGAGCACCGCTATAAGTGGCCAGGAACTGATAGATGTCCGTCGTCACGTTCGAAACTTGGATACCACCGAACTCCAGATTGTTGTTACTGCTCTTGAAATCGAAACCAAACTGGATCTGTTGCGCCAGAATGCCGGTCGTTGGCAGATGCCATACATAGCGCATACTCATTTGGTAATTAATGCCGGTAAGACCCAGATCAGGCCCCAAGGCGGGCGTTGATTGAGCATAGCTGCCGAAAAAGGCCAAATTGTCATGCCACGGCAGCGGTACCACATCACTCACGGTATGTTGTTGGAGATTTTCAGGTGCAGAATCGCCCAAACCCCACAGCGGCTTGCTGGACGTGAAGGTGTATGAGAATTGTTGGTCGAGCCACAGGGCGTTTCCCCAGTCCAGGCCATAGGCCCATTCGTCCCGCCCGATGATTGGAACTCCGTTATTGTCAAAACTTGTGCGAAAGCGCAGCGGGAACTCTTCCTTAACGGTCTCGACCGTGAAGTCAGTGTAGCCGGGTGAGGCACTTTTTTGGGCGACGATATTGACCTGATGAAAAGGATTCTGGTTTAGCCAATCCTTGTCGGCTTCAAGCTCGCTCAAACTGATCCGGTCGCCGGGTGCAAGCCGCACTTGGTCTGTCAGCAGTGGGCTGGAAAACCAGCTATTTCCATGCGCAAGGATCTTGCCGGCGCGCGATTCGGTAACCACCAGCTGCAATATCCCGTTTGTGATGTCCTCACCAGCCGGGAACGCTATATCGACGAATGGATAGTCGTGCTCGCGATACCAGTCGTTGATCGTGGTCCCCACCGTCTGCAGTACTTGCTGCGATACCGGCTGACCGAGAAGGGTTTGAAGTTTTTTGCGAAATTCTGGCGTGTCCAGAATAGGTAGGTTTTCAATGACAATGCCGCTTATTTTCACACCGTTTTCTTGTATTTTTTTGGCGCTATCAACGAGCCTTAGTCCTCTCAAGATTAGTTGTTGCTGTTCGCCTGTCCGAGGCACTGACGGGGATGCGCCCCCTGTAGGAGGAGACGAAGGCACCTCGATGGGCGGCGTGCTGCCTGGCGGGCAAGGGGAAATGATCTGCGCATTCTGTGGGGGCCTTCCCGTTTGAGCGATATGAGGTTCAGGCGGGGTGGGACTGGCGCAGGGCGGAGCCGTAGTTCCAGGAGAATTCGGATCGCCACCGCTGCCGGAATTCGGAACCGTCGAGTTGTTCGAGATACCACTTTCTCCAGACCCTAATGGGCTGGCGGTAGAGGTACCATTCGGCACCATGAGGTACACAGACCCCCAAAAAGCCGAAATAATCAACAAGCGGAGGCACCGCATTTTCATCCATCGCGAAACCCCAGAATATTTGCGATTCTGGATTGACACTTGTCTAATTTGTTCTAACCAGCCTCAAAGGAGCGCATGCTTTTTCTCAACTTTGTTGGTACCGTGCCCAGGAGAACTAGTGTAGATATAACGACTTCAGCGGTCGTAAATGTTCTGGAAACCTCGATAGATACCAAATAGTCGGGAAGGTTATTGGTACCACCTGTCACGTTATGGTGTATTTTCCATCGTCCCCGGATTTGATTCTTCCCAACTTCTTGAGTTGCTTTAAGGCGTTGGAGACGGACTGTTCCCCACTCTTGCTTCCTTTGATGTTCATGGCGCCGAGGATCTCTCCACGCGTCATCCCGTGGGGGTTGGATTCAAGAAGCTGGAGGACATTGTTGCGCTTACCTGGGCGAGTACCAGGGGTTCTTTTCCCAACCCTGCCAGTCTTGACCGATTCATAAGCGTTAATCGCCTCAATTTCGCGCTCCACAGCGGCAAGCTGTTCGTCCAATTGTTTCTGCTGCAAAGTAATGCCTTCGCGTCGTTCATCGAGGCGTGCGCGTTCTTTTGCAATCACTATGTCGAACGGTTCATCGGCCACGGCTACCCCTGAATATGTATGATAAATGATAGTACTACGAGACGGAAAGGCTGAATAGGCCGGCCAGGTCTCGCATGTCTAGATCTATTGTGTTCGGCGAATCTTGCACTGAACCAATTTCTTTTCTCCAGCGTACAGCGTTTCGGGCGCAAGGTCATTTTGTTCCCTGTATGTTCTCATTGACGCAGGTCAAGGCGCTGGACCCCCTAAAATGGCAGTGCAGGAATCGCTACAATGGCCTCAGGATATTAACAATAAACTAAAAACTGTATTGATTAATAACCGTTCAGTCATTACTTGCACTGGGATGCGATCTCTCCCCCTCGCCGACCCGATCAAACGCGCTGTGAGCAACCGCAGCAACGGCACGCGTCCGCGTCGCCGTCGTGAAGCAAGACCGCGTGAAATCCTCGACGCTGCCCTTTCGGTCTTTGTAGAACATGGATTTTCGGCGGCGCGGACCGAAGAAATTGCCAAGCGCGCCGGTATTACCAAAGGCACGCTATATCTCTATTTTCCAAGCAAAGATGCGATCTTCAAATCCTTGCTGCAGGAATCGTTCGCGCCCCATCTTTCCCAATTTGCGAATGGCATACAGAATGCCGAAGGATCTTCAGCCGACGTCATACGGTTGATTATCCGCGGACTGGGCGGGTTCATGCGCACCAGCCCCTATGCCGCGCTGCCAAAGCTCATTATCAGCGAAATCGGCAATTTTCCGGAGCTTGCGCGCTTTTACAAAAGTGAAGTGATTGATCTTGGCCTCGGTATGTTCGAGTCAATCATCAGTCGCGGTATTGCGCGCGGCGAATTCCGCCAGGTTGACCCCAAGCACACCGCCCGCCTGATGATGACACCGGTTTCGTATACCGCGATTTGGCGCACCAGCTTCGGGCGCCTCGACAGCGAACCTTACGATTACGAAGCGCTGCTGGAAACTCATCTCGACCTCGTGTTGCGTGGTCTTGCCGCGGACGGAGAGGTGTAGAATGCGTCCGGTGTTGCGTAGTCTTACCGCGGACGGACAGGCGTAGAGTGCGCGCGCGGGGCGACATCCACGTGACAAAGGCCGCCGCCTCGCGGTCGCGGTTTGCCGCGGCTTGTGGTTTTGCGCTCCTGCTTTCGATGGCTTTTGCGTCTGCGCTCCAGGCTGCGCCGGTGCTTCCGGCCGGCGGCCAGTTTGTCGCAGGTACTGGCTCGATCAACGCGGCGCCAAACACGGTGCAGGTTAACCAGGCGACGACACGCGGCATTGTCAATTGGCAGAGTTTTTCGATCGGGCAGGGCGGAACTGTCAATATCAACAACGGGTCGGGTGCCACGCTCAATCGGGTGACCGGCAACAATGTGTCCCAGATCGCCGGTTCACTCAACGCCACCGGCTCCGCCTATGTCGTTAACCAGGCTGGCGTGATCGTCATGCCCGGCGGCAAGGTCGTTACCGGCGGGAGCTTCGTGGCTTCCACACGTGACATTCCCAATTCGGCATTCATGGCTGGCGGCGCGGTATCGGCCAGCGGCAATTCCACCGGTACGGTGACCAATCAGGGCAACGTAACGGCCGCCAATGGCGACGTCATTCTCGTCGGCAAGTCGGTTACCAATGCCGGGCAGATCAGCGCGCCAAACGGAACCGCCGCTCTTGTCGCCGGCGATTCCGTGAATGTGTCCGTGGCGCTCCCGGCCGAAGGGGGAGGGCCGCAGATCAGGGTGACCTCCGGCAGCGGCAATGTTACCAACTCCGGAACCATTGCCGCGGCCCAGGCAAAGCTGGACGCCGTCGGCGGTAATGTCTATGCCCTCGCTACCAACAACGGTGGTATTATCCGCGCCACTGGTACCACGACCAAGGCCGGTCACGTGTACCTAAGTGCCGGTGGGGACATCCAGATCGCAGGTACCATTCAGGCCAAGAATGCCGACGGCTCGGGCGGCAGCGTCACGGCCCAGGGTGGCCCCAGCAGTGGTACTCTTAACGTAACCGGCACGATTGGTGCCAATGCGGCGAACACCAACGCCGCGGGCGGCAAGGTTACCTTGACCGCTGGTACGGTCGACATTGGCTCCACAGCGAAAATCTCGGCCAATGGCGGAACCAAGGGCGGTACCATTCTCATTGGCGGTGACCGTCACGGTGGTACAGACCCATCGCTCAAGTTTTCATCCAGGCCGGTGAAGAACGCACAGAACACCACCGTTGAGGCTGGGGCACTGATTTCCGCCAATGGCGGGCTGGGCGGCAGCGGAAATGGCGGCAATGTCGTGGTCTGGGCCGATAACACCACCAATTTTGCCGGTAATATTTCCGCACAGGGCGGCCTTTTTGGCGGAAATGGCGGCTTTGTGGAAACATCGGGTCAGCTTGGGCTGAACGTAACCGGTCAAGCATTCGTCAACACGTTGGCTCCGCAAGGCATTGTTGGCGAATGGCTTTTGGATCCTGAGAACATAATCATTGCAACGGGTGGCACCGGGACTGCCATCACTTCAGACCCCTATAGCAACAATCCCACGGGAACCGACACGCTCGCTCCTTCGGCCATTCAGGGTGCGGCGACGGCGGTGACATTGCAGGCCAGCACCGACATTACGGTGACCAATGCCATCACCATGACCAACTCGGTCATGCTGACCATGGATGCGGGCCGCAGCATCCTGGTGAACGCCTCCATCACCTCGCCAGGCGGCTTTACGGCGTTGATTAACGATTCGGCCGCCACTTCCGCTGATCGCTCTCCCGGTAAGGCTGCCTTCACAATGGCGACTGGGACCTCGATAACGACAACGGGTGCGGCCGGCGCTACCGGCGGCGCGGTCAGCATTACGACCGGCACGCTGGCCGCCGATAGTAATGGCGCGCAGACACTGGCAAATAACATCGGCGACATAACTTTGGCTTCGATAACCACATCGGGCCTGGGTGGGGCGTCCTTATCGGGAGCCGGTGGAAACATCACCGTCACCAATTCCATTGGCAATATCATTTCAGCGGCGAGTGGAATCGTCACGATCTCCGCCAACGCTGGCACGCCAACCGGGAACCTTAGCGGTGCGGCTGGTGGCACGATTGGGTTGACGGCCACGAACGGTAATATTGGTAGTAGCGGCACCATTCTTGGCGCCATCTCTTCTAACGGCGCTGCCGGCGTACACTCAGGTAAAAACGGCGGTAACGGCGGTGGTATTACGCTTTCGTCAGGATCGAGTATTTGGAACGGTTCCATTACGTCGACGGGCGGTGCTTCAGGCGGCGGCGCCGGCACTGCAGGCACTGCGGGCGCGGTCAGCGAAAGCGCCACCAACGGCTCAATTTCGGTAACCGCCAATGCCTTACCCACGGGTACCCTTACGCTCACCGCCAACGCGACTACCGGCATCGTAACCATTCAGCCTGCGACCGCTACCACCGCCACGACCCTGAGCGGGGCGGGGGCTTTGAACCTGTCCGCTGCCGACCTCGCTTTGGTCACAGCACATACCCTGGTATTTGGCAGCACGGCCGACACGGGCGGCCTGACCGTGACGGCAAATTCTTCCCTGCCATCCACCCTGACCAATCTCACACTGATCGACAGTGGGAGCACCGGGGCGAGCGGAATTACCATTCCAAACGGCATAGTCCTGACCAACGGCAATAATTCCGGCAACATCACCATCCAGGCTGACAAATTAACCTTTTCTAACACCTCCTCGAAAATCACGGCCAGCGGGACCAACAGCAGCGTAACAATTGCGCCCGCCACTGCCACCACGACCATGAGTCTGGCGGGGTCGGGGACGCTGAACATACCGGCCACGGTCTTTACCAACTCGGAAATCACGGCGACGAC
>Ga0182024_10018473_pt1 | contig 12978 bp, 11 predicted proteins | sample P32metaG_FD_120480 | JGI IMG/M metagenome (GOLD analysis project Ga0182024, IMG submission 120480) | Permafrost microbial communities from Stordalen Mire, Sweden - P3-2 metaG (Illumina Assembly) | ecosystem: Environmental > Terrestrial > Soil > Wetlands > Permafrost | place: Sweden: Stordalen...
CCTGCAGCGCAGGGTCGCTGAACGGATGCGTGCCCGAGCAGATCAGCTCGAGGTTACGAGGCTCGGTGTGCTCACGAAGCTCGGCCATCGTCGCCGCCAGGTCCGTCTTGATGTCCGCGGCGGTTTCGCAGATGCCCGTGATGATCTCCACCGTCGACTGGAGGAGCTCCTTCTTGGCCTTGGGATGACCGGCTTCTCCGTGGGGCGAGTTCATCTCACCGAGAATCTCGTGGGCACCGCTGACCAGCTCGCGGGTATCGCGATTGATGAGCTCCAGCTCCATCTCGACCCCGACGGTGGGCCGCGGGCTGGAGACGAACTCGATATGGGTCATTGGTGATCCACTCTACGCCGCGGTTGCGCGTTGGTCATGAGCCCAGGCACCGAGGAGCCCGCGGAAATGCGCGATGAACTGCTCGTGCTCGTGCGCCGGGAAGGTGTTGCGAACGGTCTCGACGATGATCCGATCGAAGTCCGCGCTCTCCACCCAGGCCACCGACAGCTCGTCGATGTGGGCGAGATGCCGTTCGCAGAACTCGCGATACCGGTCGACGTCGAGTTGCTTGTCGGCCAGCTTGCGGTACCCCGCGAGCTTCTCCTCGTAGCTCAGGTCGGCACGGTCGGCAATCGTGAAATATTCCTCGGTGTTGAGGTCGACGGTCTGCAGACGTCCGGTGACACAGCAGAAGACCACCCATTTCAGCAAGGTGCGTATCGCCCACGGAAAATAGTAGTGGAGGCTCGTGAGCGCGAGGTCCGGCGTGGCGTTTGCGTAGTCGATGGGATACACGTCGTTGCCGCGAATCAATGTCTCGCAGCTGTTGAGCTCCCATCGGAAGAAGGCGTTCACGGTGCGCAGAATGCTGAGCACCTCCTCCCCCGCCCGCGGTGTCAGGAAGTTGTGATCGACGGAGTAGCGATCGTGCATCGGCTTGTCGGGGTGGAAATTGAGCACGATCGACTCGGCGCCGATGCCGAGGCTGCGGGCGAATGCGTCGTACCCGTCCACCGACGCCTGCAGGTGCATCAGCCGCTGCTCCGACTCGTCGTAGGCGCGATACAGCGTCTCGTTGTTCTCGATGCGTGACACGCCGACCCACGCGCCGCCGTCGAACGGCTTCATGTACAAGGGCATGCCAACCGCTTTCGCCACCGCCTCGAGGTCGAAATAGCGCAGGTAGCGCTGCGCAGTCCCGGCAAAGCGAGGGTTATCGGGCGGGGTCTTGTTGGGCAGCATCCATGTTTCCGGGACCTTGAGACCGAGGCGGATCATCGCGCAGTAGGCAGCGTGCTTCTCCATGGCCTGGAACGTGAACGGGTTGTTGAGCAGGTGGACGTGGTCCATCAACACGACCTTCTTCAACCACTCGCGTGGCATCGGATACCACCAGCCGAGGCGATCGATGACCAGCGAATGCCGTGGCTTCATGCGCAGGTCGAAGGGCTCGATGGTGACCCGTTCGGTGGTGAAACGATGGGTCTCGCCACCCTCGCGAACGGTGAGATCGGCCCGGCCCAGCAACGCCTCGAACGCGGCCGGCCAATCCTCCTCGACCCCGAGCAGCATGCCGATGAGGTGAGTGCGTGCCATGGTGGGTGGAGTATTGCAGGCGCCGAGGCGGCCGGTCAGGTCCTCGGAGAGCGGCCTTCCCGCCGGTGGGAGCTCGTTGCCGCACCGCCGGCGTCACGCCCTTCGAGGGTTGCCTCGATCCGGAGCGTGCGTTCGAACGCCGCCCACACCGCATCGCTCACCACCGTCCGCAGGCCGCCGCGCTCCAGCTGGTACAGCGCCTCGGCTGACGTGCCACCGGGCGAGGTCACCATGTCGCGCAGCTCGGCGACGTGCTTGCCACTCTGAAGCGCGAATTCCGCACTTCCCTGCATGGTGTCGAGCACGAGCTCTCGGGCGACATGTCGGGGAAAGCCGAGGTGCACCGCCGCGTCGGTCAGGGCTTCGATGAACAGGAAGATGTAGGTGGGGCCGGTGCCGCTCACGGCGGTCGCCATGGCCACCTGACGCTCGTCGTGGACCTCGAACTCGCGCCCGAGCGCCGAGAGCATGGTTCGAGCGCGCGCCCTGCCGGTGTCGTCGACGCTGTCGGTCGCGTACCAGACCGTCACCCCGCGCCCGATCTGGGCAGGCGTATTGGGCATGCAGCGGACAACCGCGGGGTGATCGAGGCCCTCGCCGAGTGCCGTGGTCGTCGCGCCGGCGATGATGCTGATCACGAGCTGGGCGGGCTGCAGCGAACCGCGCAGCTCGGCCATGACGCCGGCGAGCATCTGCGGTTTGACACCGAGCAGGATGACGTCGGTGTCGACCGTCGCCTCGAGGTTCGATTCGGCAACGTTGACGTGATAGGTGGCGACCAGCGCCTCACGCCGGGCCGCCCGCGGGTGCGTGCAGACGATGTTGCGAGCGGGAACGAGGTCGCGCTCGAGCAGGCCCGCCAGCATCGCCTCGGCCATCACGCCGGTGCCGACGATGCCGAGCCGTATCCCCCGGAGGCTTTCCTCGAGCATGTGACGGGACACCATACCGCCAACCATTCACCGGTCGGTTCAGCAGGCCATGCCATGATCGATGGAGATGAGTCAGCTTCCCCCGTCCGGGGGCGACCAACCCCCTGTCTACCAGTGGTTGCCGGACAGCTCCGTCACCACAACCGGCGACAGCGCCCCGTGGCTGCCCCCGCCACCCCCAACCCGCCCGGGGGCGCAGCAGCAGCACAGCCCGACTGCGCCGCGCCAGCAGCGCGGCCGCCGCGAAGGCGCTGCGGGCGGCATCGTCGCCGGGGTGCTGGCATTCCTGAAATACGGACTGGTTTTGGTCAAGTTCGGCACTTTCGGGCCGACCCTGATCACCATGATCATCGCGCTCTGGTTCTACACGCTGTTCTTTGGACCAGCGTTCGCGATCGGCATCGTCGCGCTCATCCTCATCCATGAGCTCGGGCATTTCATCGTGGCGCGCTGGATGGGCCTGCCCGCGCGACTGCCCATCTTTCTCGGCCCGCTCGGTGCGGTCACCAACCTGCGCCGGTCGCCGGGTGATGCGGGGAAGTCGGGCGTCATCGCCCTCGCCGGTCCGGCACTCGGCACCGTGGCGGCGCTGCTGTGCTTCCTGCTCGCCGAAACCGCGAGCCCGGGGTACTTTCGCTACCTGCTGCTGGCACTCGCGTACTTCGGTTGCTTCCTGAACCTCATCAACCTGATCCCGGTCGGATTCCTCGACGGCGCCAAGGTCGCCGACGCGATCCCGAAGTGGATGAACGTGCTCGGGCTGCTGGTGGTCGCAGGCGTCGTGCTCCTCTTCGGCAACCCGATCGGGCTAATCTTCCTCATCCTGGGGATCTTCCATACGATCGGCCGTTTTCGCAGGGGAAGCCAGATGCCGGATCCAGCCCAGGTGGCCGCGTCACGCCGCCTCGGTCTCGGTGCGGCGTATGTGGCGATCCTGCTGGTCGCCGCCGCCGGGATGTCGATCGCCAACACGTCGATCGTGAACAGCAACTCGGTCCCCGGCGTCAACCAGAGCACCGGGACATCTGTGCTCTAGGGTTTCGGCGTCGGCGTCGCTGCAGGGGACGCTTCACACAGCGGGAACGGAAAGGCGATCGAGTTGTACAACGCGGCGAACACGTCGAGCTGCGTGCTGTTCTGGTAGTTGAAGCCGATGAGCATCGCGTGCGTCGAATCCATGCTGAGGCGCACCTCGGCGTAGAGCGGCTGGCGCGCGACCGGGAGGGGTATCGGTGTCGGCCCGGAGGACGAAGCCGCCTTCGCGTAGTAGCCCAGCGTTCCCGTGTACCCGCAGACGACGAGCGGCGTCACGCTTGTCGCCAGGTAGCCGGGCAATCCCGCCGTCCCAAACGACTTCAGGCTGGCGGCGGTCTCGAGCACGGCGCTGTCTGTCGTTCCCTGCTGCGGCACGAACAAGGTGCCGAACGACTCCGTCTGGAACCCCCAGCTCTGCGGATAGAGCGCCGTGACGCCGTTCGCCTCGGAGTAGGTGTTGAAGGTGCCGGCCGCGGTGAGGGTGGGGTCGGCGACGATCCACCCGGCAAGCGTTGCGCCCTGCACGTGGAACCAGCCTCCCCCGCCGCTCTGATACGCGAGCACGCTGAACGACCTGCCCTGCGAGAAGCCGCCCACCACATTGCCGGACACGAGCGCGGGCGCCGAGTGCACCCGCAGGCCGAGTGGGCTCAGCACCGTGCGCGTTGTCCCCACGAGCTGCGGGGTCGGGCTCCCTGTGGTAATGACGGCCACGGTCGGCCTCGGTGTGGGTGTCGGCGACGAGGATGCCGACGGCACCCCCGCGCAACCGGCAAGGAGCGCGGCCGCGAGCACCGCGACCGCCGTCGGCAGGATGCCGGCTCGGGTCAGGCCGCGAGCACGTGCAGGCATCCCGCCACCGAAGCGGCGATGGCTCGAAGGTCGTAGCCGCCCTCGAGAAGCCACACGGATCGCCCTTCGCAGTGCGTCTCCGCGAGGGTCCGAACACGATCTGCGATCGCCGCGTATGTCTCGTCCTCCAGGCGCAACTCCGCAAGCGGGTCGTCGCGATGGGCATCGAACCCGGCGCTGACGACGATGAGGTCCGGCTCGAACGCGGTCACCGCCGGCAGCACCACATCATCGAACAGAACGAGCCACTGCAGACCATCGGTGCCCGGTGGCACCGGCACGTTCAGCGTCGCTCCCGATGCGCCGGGATCGCCGCGGTCAGATGCGTGCCCGGTTCCCGGATACCACGGGAACTGATGCAGCGAGGTGTACAGCACCGTCGGATCGGCATAGAAGATGTCCTGACTCCCGTTGCCGTGATGCACATCGATGTCGACGATCGCCACCCTCGCGGCGCCGGCGTTCTGCGCTGCGCGAACAGCGATCGCCGCGTTGTTGAAGAGGCAGAACCCCATCGGGAGATATGGGGTCGCATGGTGCCCGGGCGGGCGGATCACGGCGAATGCCGAGCGCGCCTCGCCCTGGATGACCGCTTCCGCCGCGCGTGCCGCGCATGCGGCCGCGTTCAGGGCAACGACGTACGAGTCCGCCGTGCAATACGTGTCCGGGTCGAACCAGCCACCGCCGCGCACGGCAAGCCCTTCGACCCGGCGCACCCCGTCCTCGGAATGGACCATGAGCGGCAGCGCTCGGCGCCCCGCGGAGGCGTTGAGCCAGGGCAGCGCCGCGAGCTGCTCATCGGCAGCGATGCCGTCGAGGATCGCGACCACACGGTCCGGCCGCTCAGGATGGCCCGGGCTTGCGTGGGCAGACTGGTCGTCGTTGCGGATCAGCGCCAGGGGAACGGTCACGCGTGTGCAACCGTAGCGCGGACCTCCTCGATACGCTCGTGGAACATCGTGGCCGCCCGTCTCGCACCTTCTGGCGCCGATGCAATGCCCCGGCTCACCGACACGATGATGCCGCGACCGCGGGCATCGAGTCCCGCGCTGACCGACTCTTCGAGGGCGCCGCCCTGGGCACCCACCCCCGGGAGCAGCAGCGGTGCGTCCGGTGCGGTAGCCCGGATCGCGGCCACGGCTTCCGGCCTGGTCGCCCCCACCACGAAGCCGACGCTCCCGCCCGGGTCCCATCCGAGCCCGAGCTCAACGATGCGCGCGCTCACCGGCACCCCCGACTCGAGCCGCGCGTCGAGCAGGTCGACAGCGCCGGGGTTGCTGCTGCGTGCAATGAGTAGCGCGCCGCGGTCCTCGCGCTGGAGAAACGGCAGCACCGAGTCACTGCCAAGCAGCGGATTGACGGTGACGCAGTCGGCGCCGAGCACATCGAAGAGCGCTCGCGCGTACGCCTCGGCGGTGTTGCCCATGTCACCGCGCTTGGCATCGAGGATCAGGATGCGATCGCGGGGAATGCGCGTGCGCAGACGCTCGAGGATCGCGTAGCCGGCGGATCCCAGTTGCTCGAAGAACGCGAGGTTCGGCTTGAAAGCGCAGACGTACTCGATGGTCGCGTCGACGATCTCGAGGCACCGCCGCTCCGCATCCACAGCATGTGTGAACCCGTCCGGGTCGAGGCCGCAGCACAGCAGCGAACCGGAAGCTTCGACGCACGCGTCAAGGCGTGCGACGAATGTCACGGCCCTACCAGACCTCCCTCGACGTGCTCGGCTGGATCGCTCCCTGGTCTACGCGCGGCGAGTACGGCATCTCGATCCGATCCTTGTACTTCGACACGCAGTTCGGGCAGACGCGGGCCATTCTGCCATCGAGGATCACTGCGGCGAGACGGAAAATCGGTGTCTCCTCTCCGTCGCATTCGCACCGGGCTGTCACCGCCATCAGTAGTGCGATCTTGCCACGGACGGGCGCCTAACCGGCGGCCGGAACCGCGACAGCGGTCGCCGGGAGCGGTGGCGGCACTCTGCGCGAGAGGCGAGCGCGCTCGCTGATGTGGCGGACCATCTCCACGGCCTCCTGCTCGTCGCGACAGCGCGCAGAGGCCTGCCAGCGCCGCCCTGCCGTGTCCACATCGACCGTGGCGATGTGCAACGCTCGCTGCAGCGGCCCCGACTTGAGACGGACGCTCTGCACCTTCACGAGCGGCACGATGATCGTCGACTTCTGCAGGCGGCCGGTGCGCGCGTAGACATAGCGCTGCCCGAACCAGGCGGCGAGGTAGTGAAAGGACAGCGGCGCCTTGATGCGGGCTCGCGACGGTGGGCCTGCATCGGGCGGTGGGTTGGGGTGAGCATCGGGCATCACCCGGGCGAGCAACCAGAGCGCCTGGTCGCGAGAGGCCACGGGGATGAGCGTCCGGGCCACCTGCTGGGCGTCGCGGTCCGCTTCACGCGAGACGCTCTGGCGGGCGACGTCCACCTCGAGGCGCGCCCACCCGAAGGCCCGCCAGAAGAAGGGCTCGACCACACGCACCGCCTGGATCCGGCCGTACGGGATGGTCTCGTGGCGTCGCTGCAGCAGGCCTCGATCGAGGCGGACACCATCGCCCGCCTCGCTGATGGAGAAATCGAAGTCCTCGTTGAATGCACGCGCGACCCCGAGCCCGCTGATGACGAAGACTGTCACGGCACTGCCGAGCGCGCCGGCGCCGACGACCGGTGCGGCTGCGATGGCCGCGACGGCGGCGACCGCGATGAGAATCGGGGCCAGCACCTGCGAGCGCATCAGGAGCGCGGGGAGCAGCAACCCGTTCTGCACGTGCAGGAGTGGCAGCGCCGCCGGCTCGGGCGTCCCGACCTCGAGCCCGTGAGCGAGCGCGAGCAGTCGGGCTCGTACGACCGGCGCCTGGGCGGTGGTGAGATATGCGAGCCGGCCGTGCTCGGCGCCACGCCCAGCTGAGACCACACGGACCTCGGCAAGACCGAGAAAGCGTCCCGAGAGTGGAGAGATCACGTCCACCGCCTGGATGCGCGCCAGGGGGATGCGCAGTGACTGCCTGCGGATGAACCCGGTCTCGATCTGGAGGTTGCCGTCGGCGATCCTCCAGCGCGTCACCAGCCACGAGATGACCCCGCCGACACCGCCGAGGACGAGCAGCCCGATGTAGATGATCACCGAGATCGGCAGCCCGCCGTCGTGATGCAAACCGGGCTGCTCCGCGATCGACGGCACCGCGACCACGATCACGCCGATCAGCACCCGGCCGAAGCGCACCACCGGCGAGAGCGGGTGCAGGCGGCGCCAGTTCTCACCCACCTCCATCTGTCCGGACTCTTGAGGGACTGCCGGGGCGAGCGGCGGCGGCATCACGCTCATAAGCCGGTGGCCTTCGCCTCCCCCACCAGGGCCAGCCGGTCGCGCAGCGCGTCGGCGTCGGGGCGGACCAGGCCGGGGATGCGCGCGTCGGTCGCGGCCGCAGCGGTATGCAGCTGCACCGTGGCCAGGCCGAAGGCTCGATCGATCGGGCCGGCGGTCACGTCGATGAACTGCATCCGTCCATAGGGGACCACCGATACATGGCGAAACATGAGCCCGTGGGTAACGATCAGGTCGTCCTCACGCTCGGCGTAGCCCCACGACCGGTAGCGACCCCGCTCCACCAGCCACGCGACAGCGGCGATCAACGCGACGACGAGCGGCAGCAGGTCGGCTGCGCTGACGTTGACGATCAACGCAACGGCGATCGACGCGATGAAGACCGGCCCCCAGAACAGCGCGAGCTGAGTTTGCCGTGCCAGCCAGAAACGCGGTGAGAGGCGCCTCAGCTCGCCGGGGCCAACGATCTGCCGGGTCACAACTGTGCTCACGTCATTCCACGATAGACTGAAGTCAGGAGAACGGAGATGGCCTCAATCAAAGAGCGGCTCGCAGCCCTCTTCAGACGCCTCGAGCGGCGACTCGGGATCGATCGCGAAGGCCGCACCGTGTGGGTCTGGCTCCTTCCGCCAGGCGTCGGCATCGCCAGCGCCGTGCTGGTCGCCTTCATGCCCGGACTGCCGGACAACTTGAGCTGGCTCGCCCGGCTGCCCTTCTCGATCTTCGCGCTGATCACCATGACCCTCATCGCTTCGATCTACCTGATCACGTTCGACAATGACCACAACCAGCAGGCCGCCGCGGACGACGAGCCGGGACGGGGAGACGACGGACCGTCGAAACCGCCGATCCGGCCGGATCCTCCCCCACCGCGGTGGGTCACCACCATCCGCAAGGTCGACGACGGCCCACCCGATGACGGCGCCCGCGTGGAGGAGAGCCCGCCGCGCGAGCGCGTCCCTGCCGGGGCAGGTCGCTAGTCAGTCGGGATCCCTGACCGGGAGCACGATTGCCGACGGATGGTCGGAGTCGTGCCAGACCTCCTGGTCGGCGCAGTGCATGGTCACCGCCGTGGCGAGCGGCTCCCCGCCACCGAGGTTGCGGGCGAACCTGGGGTGCGCTCCGCTGGAGACCTGCACCCGCAGCCGGTGTCCACGCCGGAACACGTGCGCCGCGGGCCACAGTCGCACCTCGACCACCGCGACGCTATCCCTCCCGCGCCGCCATGACGCCGGCGTCAGCCGGACCAGCCCATCACAGAGATTCAGCGACTTTCCCGACGGCGCGACATCGCAGAGCCTGACGAAGAAATCGGTGTGTTCGAGCGTCGAACGCACGTGGAGCTCGGCGCTGAGCGGACCAATGATCTCGAGGTCGCGAACCAGCGGCGCGCTGCTGTAGACCAGCACGTCGCCGCGCCGCTCGAGGGTGCGGTTGTCGCGTGGACCGCCCGAGCGCGCGAGCAGGCTGCCTCCGACGGACGGGGTGGGATCCGCGGGGTCGTACCGATAGCGATCCGGAGCCGAGTCTGCCGGGGCTCGGGTGTGCAGTCCTCCCGCGGGGTGCAGATGCCACCGCACGCTCCTCGTGGGCGGCGGCCACTCATCGAACTCGACCCACCGCCGCGCGCCGCCGACGAACACCCTGACCCGAGATCTCCTCGTGCCATCGCGCCCGAGGAGGTGGGTGCCGAACCAGTCCAGCGAGTCGCGCAGCGCCTCGCCCGCGCCGCCGAGGTCGGTGTGCTTCCAAGGACCGATCGTCAGACGGACGTGGTTTCCCGCCGCCCGCAACGCCTCGTAGTCAGCCAGTTGCGCGGGCAGGAACATGTCGTACCAGCCGGTCACCATCGTGACCGGGACGCTTAGCGAGGCGAGATGACGGTCGAACTCGACTGGAGCCCAGAAGGCATCGTCATCCATGCGAGCGAGCCAGTCCTGGTAGAAGCCCACCCGAGTTCCGGTGAGCACACGATCGGCGTCGCCGAGCGGAAGAGTCGCCACCGCACTCGCCATCCGCCGGCGGGCCGTAGCCTGGCCACCGAGCCGCGACCGCGCAGCGCCTCGGTGTTGCGCAGCGAGCGATGCAAGCCATGCGAGCGTGCTGTCGAGCGAGAACGCGCCGCCCGGGTAGGTGAACGCCCGGACGCGCGCCGACGAGATCGACGCCGCCATGGCGCCCAGCGCCGGCGGCGCGTCGCCCGCAACCGCCCACTGCACGATCCCGAGGTAGCTCGGACCGGCCATCGCCATCTTCCCTGCGAACCACTGCTGCGCCGCAATCCACGCGAGCGTGGCCAGCCCGTCCTGCTGCTCGTGGCGGTACGCGTCGAAGTCGCCCTCCGAACCACCCGTGCCCCGGCAGCTCTGCAGGATCACCTGGTAGCCGCGCTCGGCGAAGAGCCGCGCAGCGAGCGCCCAGATGGTGTCGCGCCCGTACGGGCTGCGCATCACGATGACCGGCTCCCGGCCACTCCCCCTCGGCCAGTAGCGATCGGTGAGCAACGCGACCCCGTCAGGCATGGCGACCGATATGTCGCGTCGAATCCCGATGTCGCGCGTCCGTGCCGGGGGAAGGCCGGCGAGCAGCTCGGCCGCGCGCGTAGCGAGGCTCATCGCGCCCGAACTCCGCCGCGGTGCTCAGTCGCAGGCAGAGACGATGTCGAGGCCTGCTTGGACGGCGCTGGCGAACTGATCGCTCACCACCATCGGCGACCGACCCGCCCGCGCGAGCAGAGATCCGGCGACCGACGCCCGATATCCCGCAGCGCAGTGCACCCAGACCCGCCCTGCGGGGATCTCCTCGATCCGGTCAGGCAGCTCATGCAGCGGGATGTGCAGCGCGCCCGCAAGATGACCCTCGCGCCACTCACGTCCGAGCCGCACGTCCACCACCACCTCACCGGGAGTGCCGATGAAGGGCTTGAGCTCGCTGAAGCCGACCACGGGATACGACTCGGTCGCGAGGCCGGCCCACGGGTCTTCGCCGTTCTCGCCTTCGCTGATGCCGCAAGCGGCGATCCGGTCGATCCCGATCCGCGCAACGGCGCGGCGGGCCGCCCTCAGGTCCTCCCGGGTCCGCCCGATCAGGCTTAGCGGGCTGCCCCACGGGAGCAGCCATCCGAGATAGGTGCTGAGCGGGTCCGAGAGCCCGAACGCGAGCGTGCCGGCGAGATGGCGGGCGCCGAACTCGCGCCGATCGCGCAGATCGATGACCCACTCACCGGCACGGGCCCGTTCGGCGAGTTCGCGGCCTTCGCTGATCGGCGGCAGCTCTAGGTCGGCCGCCGCCGCGCCTTCGCGATTCCTCGGGCCGATGTACGCGTAGTAGCGCGGGAAGGCATCCAGTCCCGACACCAGCCGGGCGACGAACGCATCCTCGTCCATGAGTAGCGCCGGGTTCTCCGCACGCTGATGCCGCGCGTCAGCGGAATCGGCGCCGCCGGCGGGAAACCCAGCTGAGCAGAGGCTGCCGAACCCGTGGGTCGGCAGGATCGCCGCAGCGTCTGGCAACTCCTCGGACAGGCGCCGAGCGGACTGGTGCTGGAGATGGCTGAGGCGATCGGTGACCCACGGTCCGGCCAGGTCGGTGCGGCCGACCGAGCCGAGCAGCATCGAGCCGCCCGTGAACGCTGCGACCGGGTGTCCGTCCTCCTCGAGGAGGTAGGTCATATGGGTCGCGGTGTGTCCTGGGGTGTGTCGTGCCAGCAACGACGCGTCGTCGAGCGCGATCCGCTCCCCGTCTGCGATCGCCCGGCGCTCGTACCCCACCGACTCCCCTGCCGGAATCACCAGCGTGGCGCCCGTGACTCTGCAGAGCTCAGGGCCTCCCGACACATAGTCGTTGTGGATGTGCGTCTCGACCACGTGGGTGAGCCGGGCGCCCCGATCGGACAGCAGCGCGAGCACGCGATCGATGTCGCGCTGGGGGTCGACGACGACGGCCCCGGTCCCGGTGAAGATGGCGTAGCTCCGATCGCCCAGCTCTGGGGTCTCGATGGTGGCGATCTCCGCGGGCACCCCCGAACGATCCCATATCAAGGAGTGAATGGGACAAGTTGACCGCTCTTCGCAGGTTCTGCCAGTCTTGGCCGACCCCCATGCGCCAGCTCACCAGCCTCGATGCGCAGTTCCTCGCGCTCGAGACGCCCCGAATCTTCGGTCACGTGACCGGTGTGCTCGTGCTCGACCCCTCCACCGCTCCTGGGGGGACGCTCACGCTCGGCGACCTGCAGAAGCTGATCATCGACCGCCTCCCACTCATCCCGATCTTCAAGTGGCGCCTGGCGGAGGTGCCGTTCGGCCTCGACTTCGATTACTGGGTCACCGACCCCGATTTCGACATCGACTTCCACGTCCGCGAACTTGCCCTGGTGGCACCCGGCTCAACGGCTCAGCTCGAGGAGCAGGTCGCGCGCATCTTCTCGCGCCCACTGGACCGCAGCCGCCCGCTCTGGGAGATCTACCTGATCCACGGGCTCGAGCACGGCCGAGTGGCACTCATGACCAAGGTGCATCACGCGGTGATCGACGGGCTTTCCGGCGCCGAGATCCTGGGGTCGCTGCTGGACCTCACTCCTGAGGGACGTCCTGCTCCAGATCCGGTGGACGACGGTCCGGAGCGCATGCCGACCCCGCTCGAGATGCTGGCGCGGGGCCTGATCGGCGCACCTCAGTACCCGCTGCGCCTGCTCCGCTCGCTGCCGGCCGCTCTGCCGAACTTCGAGGAGGTGGGCATCTTCAGCATCCTTCCCGGCGCCGGCCTCGTCGGTGCCGCAGGGCGACGCCTTCAGGCGGCGTTGCGACGCAGTCCGGTCGTCAGTGGACGCAAGCTCTCCACTCCCCCACACACCTCCTTCAACGGGCGCGTCTCCGCACACCGGCGCATCGTCTTCGGGCAGCTCCCACTTGTTGCTGTCAAAGATGTCAAGAACATGCACGGGGTCACGGTCAATGACGTGGTGGTGTCAATCTGTGCCGGCACGGTCCGCCGCTGGCTGCTCAAGCATCACGAGCTGGGCAAGGAGCCGCTGATTGCCCAGATCCCTGTGTCTGTCCGCAGTCCGGAGCAGCAGGGCACCTACGGCAACCGCATCCTGCTGATGGGCGTCGAGCTGCACACGGAGATCGCCGACCCCGTCGAGCGTCTGCGCGCAACCCATGAGTCACTCGCTGAGATGAAGCAGCGCAACGAGTTGTTGCCCGCGTCGCTGCTCCAGGACGCCAACAACTTCATC
>Ga0182024_10018474_pt1 | contig 12977 bp, 9 predicted proteins | sample P32metaG_FD_120480 | JGI IMG/M metagenome (GOLD analysis project Ga0182024, IMG submission 120480) | Permafrost microbial communities from Stordalen Mire, Sweden - P3-2 metaG (Illumina Assembly) | ecosystem: Environmental > Terrestrial > Soil > Wetlands > Permafrost | place: Sweden: Stordalen...
GACAACGTCGGCCTGGTGGTGGAGCTGATTACGCCGGTGGCCATGGACAAGGGATTGCGGTTTGCGATCCGCGAAGGCGGCCGGACGGTGGGCGCGGGAACCGTGACTGAGATTTTGGAATAGGATCAGGTATGCGAGAAATCATTACACTTCAGTGCACCGAATGCAAGCGAAAGAACTACAGCAAGACCAAGAACAAGAAGACCATGACTGAGCGGCTGGAAATGAAGAAGTTCTGCGCGTTTTGCCGCCAGCATCGGGTGCATCGCGAAATCAAGTAGACTGGGTGATGGGTAGTGGGTGGTAGGCGGTGGGTCTGGCGAATCCGTTTTTCCCACCTCCTACCTCCCACTACCTACAGCCCAGGAAGGGGCATAGGCTAACGGTAAACCAGCGGTCTCCAAAACCGCCTTTGGGGGTTCGAATCCCTCTGCCCCTGCCAGCAAGCAGGATGTGAAGTAAGGAAGCTAAGAAGATGGCCACAGCACAAATTCAGGAAGGCGAGTCAGGCAACTTCATTCAACGGGCCTCCGGTTGGCCCGTGCGAGTGAAGAATTATTTCGAAGAACTGCAAATGGAGATGCGCCGCGTGACTTGGCCGTCCTGGAAACAGGTGCGAGCCACGACGTTGGTGGTCATCGCGGCCGTGTTTGCGTTTGCAGCGTACTTCTTTGTCGTGGACGACCTCGTGAACAGCTTGATCACCAAGATCATCAACTCATTTTCCCGGTAAAGAAAGATTAAATGGCCGAGGACGAAATCATACCAACCGAAGAGACCGCCGAAGCGCACGAGCCGGAAGAATCCGTCTCGCCCGAGGCTGAGGAATCGGCTGAAAAGGCCGCGAGCGGCGAGCCTGCAGCCCCTACGCCTGGAGCGATTGAAGAAGACAAGAACTGGTACATCATCCACACTTACTCCGGTTTCGAGCAAAAGGTGGCTGATTCGCTGCGCGGCCGGGCACAAGCCTTCGGTTTTTCGGACAAGATCGGCCAGATTCTGATTCCGACCGAAGAGGTCGTCGAGCTGCGGGCCGGCAAGAAAGTCACCAGCAAGCGGCTGCTCTATCCGGGCTACGTGCTGGTTCAGATGGAAATGAACGATCAGCTCTGGCACGAGGTGAAGAACACGCCACGCGTCACTGGATTCGTCGGCGGCGGCAACAGCCCGGTGCCCCTCACGGCCGAAGAAGTGAATTCGATTCTGTATCGCCAGGCGACGTCGGCTGAGAGGCCGCGGCCGAAGATGACTTTCGAAAGAGGCGAAGTTGTGAGAATCGTGGATGGGCCGTTCGCCAATTTCTCGGGCAAGATCGACGAAATCAACCCCGAGCGGAATACGCTGCGCGTGATGGTCACCATCTTCGGCCGGTCGACGCCCGTGGAGCTGGATTTTCTACAAGTAAGTAAGGATTAATACATGGCAAAGAAAATTACGGATTACGTGAAGCTGCAGATCCCGGCCGGTAAAGCGACCCCCGCGCCACCCGTAGGAACCGCGCTCGGTCCCAAGGGCGTCAACATTATGGAGTTCTGCAAAGGCTTCAACGCCAAAACCTCCGCCAAGGACCAGGAAGGCCTGATCATTCCGGTCGTCATCACGATTTTTAGCGACCGTTCGTTCACCTTTATAACCAAGACGCCGCCCGTTCCTGTGTTGATCAAGCGGGCCGTGAATCTTGCTAAAGGGTCGGCGGAGCCGAATAAAAACAAGGTCGGCAAGATCACTGAAAAGCAGGTGGAAGAGATCGCCAAGATCAAGATGCCCGATCTGAACTGCTTTGACTTGGGCGCCGCGGTCCGCAGCGTTAAAGGCACGGCGCGCAGCATGGGCGTGGACGTAGTCTAGCGCGAGATCTTCGGCGGCCCGAGCGCGTTTCTAAAATAGTACGCTCAGTACAGCTACTACTAATTGTAATAAGAACAGACAAATTGCTCTCATGTCCATCGCGACTGGCATGATACTTTAGTCTAGTCTCATGTTGCTTTCCTCGCGAAATGCCCCGGAAAATGAGGCTAGGTTCCCACTTCATCTTAGAAATTGTTATCGCTGCGATCATCTTTCCCGCCGCTATTCAGAGCGCGACGCTTGAGTTTGACATGCAGGGGTAGCTTTCCTCCATTCCTATAAACGGGTTTCCCGGTGTCTCCGGACCCGACCCCTTCGATGTATTCCTCAGTTACGACCCCAACCAGCAACCTGCTTCAATTACAACTTTTCCGTTTGGTGAGGGTGTGGTACCATCCTACACTGATTTCTCTTGTTTCATAATCGTTCACGACCCGGTGTATGGCGATCAAGTGTTTTTTCCACCATCCGGCGCGACACTCTCGATGAACCTATTCGTAGATGTATACAGTCTAGCCGTCGGAGACAATCGGGGTACATCCGTGGATTTGATCGATGATTCTCTGACCGCCTTCACTGGGCCTGATCTCCCCAATTCGTTGAACATTAACGAGTTCGACCGAACGTTTGTTTTCATTGGACTGGGTACGAGTATTGTTAATCCTAGTCCCCTCGTGTCAGGCCAGATTCAGTCGATTTCGCTAGTTACGCCTGAACCGTCGACGCTTGGGTTTTGCTGTATTGGACTGATCTGCAGCTTGTTGCTTAGGCCGATAAGACATTTGACCGCCCGGCTTATCTAAGCTGATCAAGCGCTGAGCTGTGGACAAACCCGAGGCCTTTCTGCTAAGGTATTAGAAGCGCTACAACGCTAGAAATCCAAACTCAGTGGGAGGCAGGGACTCGCTTCTGGTGTGTCGTCTGCCGTCTGCACCAATGAGGATAAATGAAAAAACAGGGTAAGAAATATCAAGCCGCCGCCAAGCAAGTTGAACCCCGCCCCTACAATCTGAACGACGCGGTTCCCCTCCTTCAGAAGGTCAAGTTCACCAAATTCGATGAGACTGTCGAGCTGCATCTGCGGCTGGGCGTCGATCCCAAGCATGCCGATCAGATGGTCCGCGGAACGATCGTCCTGCCCCACGGGCTCGGAAAATCCAAGAAAGTGCTGGTAATCGCTTCCGGCGACAAACAGCGCGAGGCGCACGAGGCCGGCGCCGATTTCGTGGGCGGCGAGGACATGGTCACCAAGATCCAGACCGAGAACTGGACCGATTTCGATGCCGTGGTGGCGACTCCTGATATGATGCGGTCGGTCGGAAAGCTCGGCAAGGTGCTCGGCCCGCGCGGCCTGATGCCCAATCCCAAGACCGGCACTGTCACCATGGACATCACCCAGGCGGTGAAGGAAGTGAAGGCCGGCAAAGTGGAGTTTCGCGTTGATAAGACCGGCGTGATCCACGTTCCAGTCGGCAAGGTGAGTTTTGCGACCGACGCTTTGCTGGAGAACGCCTCCAGCCTGATTCAGGCGGTCGTAAAGGCCAAGCCTGCCGCGGCCAAAGGCAAATACGTCAAGAGCGTGACTATCTGCTCCACCATGGGTCCCGGAATTCATCTGGACGTGACATCGTACAACGCCAAGCAGGTCTGAGGGAGACATCATGAAGAAGAAATCGGATAAAGAAAAAGACCTGGAAGCGCTGAAGAAGGACTTCGAGAAAGCGCAGAACATCTTCGTCACGGGATTTGAAAAACTCACCGTGCAACAGGATTTCGAGTTGCGCAAGACCATCCGCGGCGCGGGTGGCAACTATAAGGTCATCAAGAATAACCTGGCGGAGAAAGCGTCCGAAGGCACGCCCGCCGAAGAGTTGATGCGCAATCTGGCCGGCATGACGTCGCTGGCCTATACGGCCAAAGATGCCGTGGCGCTGGCCAAAGCTCTGACCGGCTACGCCAAAGCCAATCCGACCTTCATTTTTAAGGCGGGCATGGTGGAAGGCCGCGTGATCGATGTTAAGTCGATTCAGGCGCTCGCGACGCTGCCATCGCGGGAAGAGATTCTGGCAAAGGTTCTGTTTTTGATTCAGGCATCGGCGCAGCGACTGGTTACGGCGATCAACGGTGTAGGACGCAATCTCGCTGTGGTTATCGACCAGGGAGTCAAAGAAAGCAAGTTCTCACAATAAGGGAGTAGAAAGAAAAGACAATGGCGGACATCAACGCAATAGCGGAACAAATTCAAGGGTTGTCGCTGCTCGAGGCGGCGCAACTCGTCAAGATCCTGGAAGAAAAGCTCGGTGTCTCGGCCGCGGCGGCTACGGTCGCTGTAGCGGCTGGAGGCGGGGGTGGAGCGGCAGCTGCTCCGGCAGCCGAGGAAAAGACCGAATTCAACGTGATTCTGGTTGCTCCGGGCTCCAATAAAATCAATGTGATCAAGGCCGTTCGCGAAGTAACCAGCCTCGGTCTTAAGGAAGCCAAGGATCTGGTGGACGGCGCTCCCAAGCCGATCAAAGAGGGCGTCAACAAGGAAGAGGCGGAGGCCATCAAGAAAAAGTTCACCGACGCCGGGGCGACTGTAGAAGTCAAATAGGTCAGTAACTAATTGAGAGCGTGAGGCTTGCTAACCGCGCCCCCTCCTGCTCGGACGTTCCACAATCCACAACCTGCAGGCCGATTTGACGAAGTCGAATTGGTCTGCTAAAGTGAAATAGATACTGGCCGGAGACCGACCCGGATTCTTGCTCTTGTGAACCAAACATCCTGCGGATTTGGTGTGCCGTTTCTCAGAACGTGCACAGGGCTATGCCATGCTCTTTTTTGCCACGCCCGGCGTGTATGGCCTCGGTTTCCCGGCTGCGGATTTCTAAAATTATCCCGCGGTGTCTGCTTCTCTCCCTTTTATCTGGTCCGCAACCCGGGCCGCTACGGCGCTTACGCCGGATGAAACGGGCAGGACGACGCCAGCGGCGTTTATATTCTTCGATTAAGTTGCGAGCCCATCGGCCGTAGGAGCGAAAATGGAAAATCTGGCAAACGGCGCAACGCGCGAGCGAGTGGATTTCTCTCGAATCAAGACCTCGATCCCTATTCCCAATCTGATCGAAGTCCAAAAGAAATCGTATGAACGGTTTCTGCAGATGGATCTTCTTCCGAACGAGCGGGAAGACACCGGCCTGCAGAGCGTGTTCAATTCGGTCTTTCCCATCTCCGATTTTCGGGGACTGAGCCAGCTCGAGTTCGTCGATTACGCGATCGGCAACTGGGAGTGCAAGTGCGGCAACCTCAAAGGACTGCACCACCTGCGTTCCACCTGCCGTAATCCGGCCTGCGGAGCGACCATCCGAACCGACCCGTTCCATGTCGGCGACGTCCTCTGTCACCGCTGCGGAACCTTCAACAAGAACATCGTCACCTTTTGCAACCGCTGCGGCGATCCGGTTGGCCTGCAGCTGAAGTATGACGTTGCCGAGTGCGAAGAGCGCGGCATGACCTACGCCGCTCCCCTGAAAGTAACCATTCGGCTCACCGTCTTCGATAAGGATCCGGAAACCGGCGTGAAGACGGTCCGTGACATCAAGGAGCAAGAGGTCTTCTTCGGCGAAATCCCGCTGATGACGGAAAACGGCACGTTCATCATCAACGGCACCGAACGCGTGATCGTTTCCCAGTTGCATCGCTCGCCCGGCGTCTTTTTCGAGCGCGTTCCGGCGCAAGGCTACTTCCTCGGCAAGATCATTCCCTATCGCGGCAGTTGGGTGGAATTCGAGTACGACAACAAGAATCTGCTCTACGTCCGCATCGACCGTAAACGGAAATTCTACGGCACCGTGTTTTTGCGCGCGCTGGGCCTAAAGACCGATGCTGAAATTCTGCGGGCGTTTTACAACGTCAGCGAAGTGGTTATCAAGGACAAGAAGCTGTTCTGGAAGGTGTCGGAAAGCCTGATCGGGCTTAAGCTCTCCAAAGCGATCGGCACCAAGAATGAGACCATCGTTACGCAGGGCCGCAAGGTCACCAAATCGCTCTACGAGGCGATTCTAAAGGCCAAGATCGACCAGGTGGAAATCGACCGGACCGATCTGCAGAGCGCGTTCATCGCCGCCGACGTGGTCGATATATCCACCGGCGAAGTGCTGGCGGAAGCCAACCAGGAGCTGATTAACCTGGACCGGCTGTTGGACAACGGCATCACGTCGTTCGAAGTTTTCTTCCCCGATCGCGACGATGCCGGCAACGTGATTTCCGTCACCCTCAAGAAAGATCCGGTGAAGAGCCAGAACGACGCGCTGCTGGAGATTTACCGCAAGCTGCGCCCCGGCGATCCGCCTACGCTCGATACCGCCACGCAACTGTTCCAGGGCATGTTTTTCGACCCGCGCAAGTACGACTTCTCGCGCGTGGGCCGCATGAAGTTCAACATCAAGCTCTACGATAAGATCGATGAATCTCCGCTCGACAAGCGCACGCTCGATCAACGAGACTTTATCGACACCATTAAGTACCTGCTGAAGCTGCGGCGGGGAATCGGCGCGGTGGACGATATCGATCACCTGGGCAACCGCCGCGTTCGCGCGGTCGGCGAGCTGCTGGAGAACCAGTTCCGTATCGGCCTGGTCCGCATGGAGCGGGCCATCAAAGAGAAGATGTCGGTCTACCAGGAAATGTCGACCGCCATGCCCCACGATCTGGTGAACGCCAAGCCCGTAATGGCCGCCATCCGCGAATTTTTCGGCTCGAGCCAGCTTTCGCAGTTCATGGATCAGACCAATCCACTGTCGGAGATCACGCACAAACGGCGTCTCTCCGCTCTTGGACCAGGCGGTCTGTCGCGCGAACGCGCTGGATTCGAAGTTCGCGACGTGCACCCGACCCATTATGGCCGTATCTGCCCGATCGAGACGCCGGAAGGCCCCAACATCGGTCTGATTTCTTCGCTATCCTGCTTTGCCCGCATCAACGAGTACGGGTTTATCGAGAGTCCCTACCGCCGCGTGGTCAAAGGCAACGTGGTGGACGAAGTCAGGGTCCTCAATCCCGGCGACAGCTCCTACAAAGTCAGCGACGTCTTGACTCGCTCCGAGCTGGACAAGGCCAACCGCGATCTGGGCGCGAAGAAGCAGCCCATCGAGAATGAAGCCCATTGCGATTATCTGTCGGCGTGGGAAGAAGATAAGTACACCATCGCTCAGGCCAATGTCGCGCTCGACGAAAAGGGCCACATTGTCAACGACCTGGTGAACGCTCGCCAAGCCGGCAACTTCGTCCTGAAACATCGCGACGAAATCGAATACATGGACGTCAGCCCCAAGCAGCTCGTCTCGGTGGCGGCCAGCTTGATCCCGTTCCTTGAAAACGACGACGCCAACCGCGCGTTGATGGGTTCGAACATGCAGCGCCAGGCCGTTCCATTACTGCGCGCTGAAACTCCCTACGTGGGAACCGGCATGGAGCACGTGACCGCGCGCGACTCGGGCGCAGTTGTAATCTGTAAACGCTCCGGGATTGTGGATTCGGTGGACTCCGAGCGCATCATCGTGCGCGTGGAAGGGGGCGGCGCTCATGAGGGCCAGCTCTCCCGCGAAGTCGGCGCCGACATCTATCAGCTCACCAAGTTTAAGCGGTCCAATCAAAATACCTGCATCAGCCAGAAACCGATCGTTCACCAGGGCCAACGGGTGAAGAAGGGCGACGTGCTGGCCGACGGCCCTTGCACCGACATGGGCGAACTGGCGCTCGGGCGCAACGTGCTGGTCGCGTTTATGCCCTGGCGCGGGTACAACTTCGAAGACGCCATAGTGGTTTCCGAAAAGCTGGTCAAGGAAGACTACTACACTTCGATCCATATTGAAGAGTTCGAGATCGAAGCTCGCGACACCAAGCTCGGCCCCGAGGAAATTACGCGCGACATCCCCAACATCGCCGAAGCGTTCCTGCGGAATCTGGACGAGAGCGGCATCATCCGCATCGGCGCAACGGTGAAGCCGGGCGACATCCTGGTCGGCAAGGTGACGCCCAAGGGTGAAACGCAGCTGACCCCCGAGGAAAAGCTGCTGCGCGCGATTTTCGGTGAAAAAGCCGGCGACGTCAAAGACGCCTCGCTCTACTGCCCACCCGGAATCGAAGGCACGGTGGTGGATTGCAAGGTCTTCTCCCGCAAGGGCGCCGATCTGGATGAGCGGTCCAAGGCGATTCTTGAAACGCAGGTCGAGCGGCTGCACCGCAACCTCGAAGACGAAAAACGTATTCTCAATGACGAGCGCGCCAAGCGCCTCACCGATCTGCTGGAAGGCAAGGAAGTCCTGGCCGACCTGCACGACGAAAAGACCAACAAGAAACTGTTGTCGAAGGGCGTGGGCCTCTCTCGCGATCTGGTCGAGAAACTGCGCGCCCGCGATCTGAAGCGCATCAAGCTGGCCAATAAGGATGTTCGTCTCAACGAGCAGATCGACGAAATCGAAGAGATGACTTCGCGGCAGATCGCCGTGCTCGAAAAGATCACCGATGAAAAGATCGCCAAGCTCCGCAAAGGCGACGAGTTGCCGCCCGGCGTCATCAAGCTGGTGAAGTGCTACATCGCCATGAAGCGCAAGCTTTCGGTGGGCGACAAGATGGCCGGCCGCCACGGCAACAAGGGTGTGATCGCGCGCATCGTTCCTGAAGAGGACATGCCCTATCTACCCGACGGCACGCCGGTTGAGATCGTACTCAATCCGCTGGGCGTTCCTTCGCGAATGAACGTCGGCCAGATTCTCGAGACTCACTTGGGCTGGGCGGCGCATGCGCTCGGTCTGCACTTCGCTACGCCGGTTTTCGACGGCGCGAGTGAGAAAGATATCAAGGCGCAGCTCAAAGCCGCGGAGTTGCCGAGTTCAGGCAAGGTCCAGCTTTGGGATGGCATCTCGGGTCAAGCTTTCGAACAGCCGGTGACGGTGGGCTACATTTACATGCTCAAGCTGTCGCACCTGGTGGACGACAAGATCCACGCCCGGTCCATCGGTCCTTATTCGCTGATTACTCAGCAGCCTCTGGGCGGCAAGGCCCAGTTCGGCGGCCAGCGCTTCGGAGAAATGGAAGTCTGGGCGCTGGAGGCTTATGGCGCCGCTTACGTATTGCAAGAACTGCTGACCGCGAAATCCGACGACGTGTACGGGCGCGCCAAGATTTACGAAGCCATTGTGAAAGGGGAAGCGGCCGCCGAGCCCGGTGTGCCGGAATCCTTTAACGTCCTGATCCGCGAGCTGCAATCGCTGTGTCTGGACGTCGAATTAATGAAGAAGCCGCGGGAAATCGCCGACACCGCCCTGGCGGCCGACTAATGAACTGCAGGTAGGTGGTAGGCGGTAGATGGTAGGGGTTGGTCCCACCACCCACCGCCGACTACCCACCGCCAAGGAGAAATAATGTATAGATCCTCTCCCTACGATAGAGCAAACCTGATCGCCGACTTCGATTCCATCCGGATCAGTCTCGCTTCTCCGGAAAAAATTCGAAGCTGGTCGCACGGTGAAGTCACCAAGCCGGAAACGATCAACTACCGGACCTTTAAGCCCGAGCGCGACGGCCTGTTCTGCGCCCGGATTTTCGGTCCCATCGCCGACTGGGAGTGCTTGTGCGGCAAGTACAAACGCATGAAGCACCGTGGCGTGATTTGCGACAAGTGCGGCGTCGAAGTGACGCTGTCGCGCGTGCGCCGGGAGCGTCTCGGCCATATCGAGCTCGCCAGCCCCTGCTCGCATGTCTGGTTCTTCAAAGGACTGCCCAGCCGCATCGGCTACCTGCTCGACATTACGCTCCGTGAGTTGGAGCGCGTTCTTTATTTCGAAGCTTTCGTGGTGGTGGACCCCGGCGAAGTCGCCGAACTGAAACGCGGGGAAGTGATCACCGACGAGCGCAAGCGCCAGCTCGACCAGGAATTCGCCGGAAAATTCGTCGCCATGATGGGCGCCGAAGGCATTAAAGAACTTCTGAAGCGGGTAGACATCGAAGGTCTCAGCCTCGAAATCCGCGAGAAGATGAAGACCGAAGTATCGCAGCAGAAGAAGCTCAAATTCGCCAAGCGGCTGCGCGTGGTGGAAAGCTTCCGCAAATCCGGCAACAAGCCGGAGTGGATGATCCTGGACGTCATCCCGGTGATTCCGCCCGAGCTTCGTCCGCTGGTGCCGCTGGATGGCGGCCGCTTCGCCACTTCCGATCTCAACGACCTGTATCGCCGCGTCATCAACCGCAACAACCGGCTGAAGAAGCTTATCGAGCTGCACGCGCCCGACGTTATCGTTCGAAACGAAAAGCGCATGCTGCAAGAGGCCGTCGACGCTCTGTTCGACAACGGCCGCCGCGGCCGCGTTCTGCGGGGCGCCAACAATCGCCCGCTCAAATCGCTTTCCGATACCCTCAAAGGCAAGCAGGGCCGTTTCCGCCAGAACCTGCTCGGCAAGCGCGTCGACTATTCCGGCCGCTCGGTCATCGTGGTTGGCCCGGAGTTGAAGCTCCACCAGTGCGGTCTGCCGAAGAAAATGGCGCTGGAGCTGTTCAAGCCCTTCATCTATCACCGGCTCGAGCAGCGCGGACATTGCACCACCATCAAACAAGCCAAGGAATTGGTTGAGCAGCAGGACCCGGTGGTTTGGGACATCCTCGAAGAAGTCATTAAGGATCACCCTATTCTTCTCAACCGCGCTCCCACGCTGCACCGCCTCGGCATTCAGGCCTTCGAGCCCGTACTAGTGGAAGGCAAGGCCATCAAGCTGCATCCGCTCACTTGTACTGCGTTTAACGCCGATTTCGACGGCGACCAGATGGCCGTCCATATTCCGCTGTCTCCCGAAGCGCAGATCGAAGCTTCCACGCTGATGCTGTCTTCGAACAACATCCTGTCGCCCGCCCACGGCTCGCCCATCGCGGTTCCGACCCAGGACATGGTGCTCGGGCTCTACTATCTGACCAAAGCCCGTCCCGGCACCAAGGGGGAAGGCCGCACCTTCGCTTCCACCGACGACGTCCTGATCGCTCTCGAAATGGGTGAAGTGGAGACGCTCTCGCCCATCAAGCTGCGCTACACCGGCAAAGTAATCGACTTGATGAAGGCGTTCGACAACCAGAACGTTCTTCACACCGAGCCTATCGAATTCAACAAGCAGTATATGGATACCACGGTGGGCCGCGTGATCCTGAACGACGTGCTGCCGGAAGAGATGCCCTTCATCAACGGTCTGCTGAAGAAGAAGGGTCTCACGCAACTGGTGCAGTACTGCTACCTGAAGTTTGGCTTGATCATCACCGTTCAGATGCTGGACGAGGTGAAGAAGCTCGGCTTCCTCTACGCTACGCGCGCCGGCATTTCCATCGGCATCGACGACATGGTGGTGCCCGACGAAAAGGCCAAGCTGGTCAAGAACGCCGAAAAGGCGGTCATCGAAGTCCAGGCGCAGTATCAGGAAGGCGCCATCACGCAGGGCGAGCGCTACAACAAGATCATCGAGATCTGGTCGAAAGTCACCGAGCGCGTCTCCGACGAAATGTTCAAGAGCATGGAAGAGGACGATCGTACCGGACGCTATCTCAACCCGATTTACATCATGGCCGACTCCGGCGCCCGCGGATCGAAACAGCAGATCCGCCAGTTGTCCGGCATGCGCGGTTTGATGGCCAAGCCGTCGGGCGAAATCATCGAGCAGCCTATTACCGCCAACTTCCGCGAAGGCCTGGACGTGTTGCAGTACTTTATTTCCACGCACGGCGCCCGCAAAGGTCTGGCCGATACCGCTTTGAAGACGGCCGACTCCGGCTACCTGACCCGCCGCCTCTGCGACGTGGCGCAGGACGTGATCGTCACTGAAGACGATTGCGGCACCGGCGATGGCATCTACGTCGAGCCGATCATCGAATCCGGCGAGATTATCGAGCCGTTGCGCGACCGTATCGTCGGCCGCGTGGCTCTCGAAGACCAATTCGACTATGAAGGCAACCTGATCGTCGGCCTCAACCAGGAGATCACCGAAGAGTTGGCCGCGGCGATCCAGGCGGCCGGTATCGAGCGCGTGAAGATTCGCTCGGTGCTGACCTGCGAATCAAAACGCGGTGTCTGCCAGCTTTGTTACGGACGCAACCTCGCCACCGGGCGAATGGTGGAGCGCGGCGAAGCGGTCGGCATCATTTCTGCGCAGTCCATCGGCGAGCCCGGAACGCAGCTCACTATGCGCACGTTCCACGTCGGCGGCACAGCCACCGGTTCGAGCGAGCAATCCAAGCAGGACGCTAAATCGGATGGCTTCGTCAAGTTCCTGGGCGTCACTACGGTAAAGAACGCCAAGGGCGAGCTGATCGCCATGAACCGCAATGGCATCCTGGCCATCATCGACGAGAAGGGCCGCGAAAAAGAGCGGTACCCAGTGGTGTATGGCGCCAAGGTGCTGTTCGGCGATGGCGCGAGGGTGAAGACCAACGACATCCTGCTCGAATGGGATCCTTACACGTTCTCGATCCTGACGGAGGTCAGCGGCAAGGTTCACTTCAAGGACCTGGGCGAAGGCGTGACTTTGCAGGAGCAGGTGGACGAAATCACTGGCATGTCGCAGTGGGTGGTCACCGAAGCGCTCGATGAAAAGCGCATTCCGACCGTTATAGTGCGTCCCGAAGGCGGATCGCGCTCCGAAGAAAAGCGCTACCTCATGCCCACCCACGCGCACCTTATGGTGAATCATGACGACACGGTACACGCGGGCGACGTTCTCGCAAAAATCCCGCGTGCCACCACCAAGACCAAGGACATCACCGGCGGTCTGCCGCGCGTGGTGGAGCTGTTCGAAGCGCGCAAGCCGCGTGAGACCGCCATCATCGCGGAGATCAACGGTGTCGTGAAATACGGCGAAGTAGCCAAGGGTATGCGTAAGATCGCCATCACCGCCGACGACGGAGAGCAGAAGGAATACTCGATTCCGCGCGGCGTGCACATCAACGTCCAGGAAGGTGAGCGCGTCAAGGCCGGCGATCCTCTGATGGATGGGCCGCGCAATCCGCACGACATTCTGGCCGTGCTCGGCGAAAAGGAACTGCAGAAATACCTGGTGAACGAAATCCAGGAAGTGTATCGTCTGCAGGGCGTCAATATCAACGACAAGCACCTGGAA
>Ga0182024_10018475_pt1 | contig 12977 bp, 11 predicted proteins | sample P32metaG_FD_120480 | JGI IMG/M metagenome (GOLD analysis project Ga0182024, IMG submission 120480) | Permafrost microbial communities from Stordalen Mire, Sweden - P3-2 metaG (Illumina Assembly) | ecosystem: Environmental > Terrestrial > Soil > Wetlands > Permafrost | place: Sweden: Stordalen...
CTGACTAATCTGCTTTCCGAGGTCAAGCCTCACTTCCCTTCGACAGCCTGTGACCTGTCTACCCCAGAGGTCTTCCTCTGGAGCCTACCGCTGCGCAGCTGAACATTCATACCATCTGCTTTTTCGGTAGTGGTTTCAATTCACCGGCACTGCGCTGCGTGCGTCCAGCGTGAGTATGTTCGGACCCGCTTTAAGCTCCACTTTGAAACCCCAGAAGATTGTCTTCTGGTTGTAGAGAGCCGAAATCATCAGATAATACGTTCCAGGCGGGACGCCGGGAAAGATCGCTTTGCCGGTGACATCGGATCTGATCGTCGAAGCGGTGTCGGCGTTGATGCCCGCCAGAAGCCTTTGACAATCCGGCGTCCGCCCTGGGCCGCAGTTGGCGCCCATTACCTTGAACGCAGTCGAGCCGGGTGGAACCGGAAAGCCTGCCTTGGCAATGGCGGTTGCGAAATCGTCTCGCAGCAGGATGTAGGGGTGAACTGCAAGCACATTCGGAACGCCCGGCTGATTCGGAAATCCGCTGATGATCGTCAGTAGCGCGTTGCCGGTGGGATTTCCCGGACTCGCCTGCGGCAGACCGGTCGAGTTCGGGGCGATACCAGGCGCCGTCGAAGTCATCGCGGGCGGAGCAGCCGCGGTCGCGCCGGCCTTGAGAACTCCCAGGTTGCAGGTCTTATTGAACGGCGCAAAGGTGAAATTGTCGTTGTTGTCTTGGCCCGTGATGACTCGTCCGTGGACTTCATACGGTCCGGGGTCCGCGTCGAGCTCTCCATTCTTTAAAGTGAACACGACCGGCCGCGCCGGGTCCGCGATCTTGAGAATCGTCTGCGTGCCGCTCGCCTGCACCTCATACGGATAGGCGCGCGCGGCGTCCCCGCATCCGATGATCACCGTCTCAGGGAAGAACTCGAGGCTGATTCCGCCCTGCCCGCCGTAGGTGCCGTGCATGCGCAGACCCGGAGGAGTCGGCGGTCCCTTGTCGCCATCGGAGAACAGGCCCGTCAATACGCCCGAGGCCACATTGACGGCGCTGGGGGCAGCTCCATTTGACGAGAGCACCGGCGCGACACACGCCCGGGTCACCCTCTCGAATTCGTGCACATGGGTGGTGGTCCTTTCGACAGTGTTTACTTCATCCCTGGTTCCCTTGTAAATAATTCCATTGACTGTGATCGGTCCCGGACCGGCGAGCCCTCCATCGGGCCGCAGCGTGAGGACCACGGGCTTGGGCGTGCTGTCGATGGTGATCGTTGCGCGGTTGTTGTTGAGCGACAGAGCATAGCTGTGCTGATCGAGGTCCATGCCCGCGCACTTCATCATGGCGAATCGATCGTCGAACTCGACGCGCCAGGAGCCAGGGCCCTCGAAGTTGCCGCCCATATGCGGCCCCGGAGGAAGCGGTCCGCCCACGGAAGGAAGGATCGACCCCACGATCGCGTCGAACGGTTTACTGAGCGCGTTTCCCATGCACACGGCTGGAAGCCTTCCGGCCGTAATACAGCGGTTCATCGCCTTCTCATCCGCGGATTGCGGTTTTTTGCCGGTGATGACGGCTTGCGCGCGCGCCTCGATCGCATCGTTTTCCGCGTTGGCCTTCTTCTCGGCGGCCGCATGCAGATCTTCCTGCTTTTTCTGGAATGCCTGGACTCGCGCAACCTCGTCGGCCGACGGCTGCTTGCACGTCGGAAGCAGCTTCTTCAACGCACCGCGAGTTTCGGTCGAGTACGCCATCAGCCCGTTGCGTACTTTGTCAGGATGCCCGACCATGCAGGTGGACGTATCCGAGACATCGCGCACGTTGCAACTGTCGATCACAATGCGCTCTCCGCTGCAAACGTAGGTGACGCCCGTTTGTAGTGTTTGCGCCGGGGCGATCGCGGCTGTGAGCAGACCCGCGGCCGTTGCGAAAAGACCCGGTCGAATCTTCATTTCTGGACCTCCACGGATTCTGATTTCGGCGCGCCGGCCGTTATTTCACCTTCTCCATCCTCGGGAAAACGCTGTCCTTGGGGCCGTCAATCGTACCATCTGAATTGAGCGTGAACACCGCGGGACTGACGATCATCGGCCCCAGATCGCCGCTCACGACGATCTTGTCGCCATCAATTTTGTAGGTCCCATGTTCGGCCAGCGCGCCGAATGCCAGGTAGGCTTTCCCGCCCTTGAATTCGGCGTTCACCGTGCCGGTGGGATCCCGATATTTGCCCTCGGGGTTGCTCCCGCACGCCACCGTGACACTTGCTCCAACGATCACCAGAGCGAGAAGCCCTTTTCGCATCCACGGACTCTTCATGACGTTCTCCTTGAGCGGACGTTTCTTTCACTTGTCGACGCGCGAAACGGCGCTGCACCTTCCATTGCGCAAACGCAGCCGAAAAACCGTCACGAGCAGCGAAGTTTTAAAAGGCAGGGTTCGAAATGCCCGTCAGGGGTCAAAGCTGATGACGCGAGCCACGCCGTCGACGCCCGTGAGATTCGCTCCAGGAGGGTCGTACTCGATACGAATCCGGGCCCGCTTCTGCGGTCCGCAGGAAAGTTCCATCGTTTGTCCGCTGTTTCCATTAACCGACAGCTTCGCCGGATCGTCGATCGCCAGCAGTTTCCTTCCTTCCGCCGTTTCCATCACGATTCGGGCCCGCTCACCGCTCCCCTCCGGACAGTGAAGCTCGACAAATTGACCCGCGAAGGAGGCCCTGCGCACCACCGGCGGCGCTGGTTTGACGGTCGTATCCCGATGCTTGAGCACCGGCGGCGAATCGAGCTCGCCTGACCCAAGCGCCGGTTTTACCGCATCCGGCCGGGGACCCGCCAGAAACTCCAGGATTTTGTCCGCGCGGTCCCGGTCTTCGATGCTGGTCGAGACCGCCTTCAACTGAATCGCGGCGTTGCGCGCCATTTCGCGATCCCCCGCGTCCAGATTCGCGTAGGCCACCAGCGTGAGCAGCTTCGGGGCATCGGCCGCCGTCACCTTCTTGACCGGCGCGAGCGTCTCCAGCGCTTCCTTCGCCGCATGCGCCCGCAACTCGACCGAGGCAAGCTCCAGGCGCACCTCCAGGCGATCCGGCTCCTGCTTCAACAACTCGCCCAGCGCCTGCTTCGATTTGGAAAGGTCCGCCGATTCCACCATCCGGCCGTAGTCCCACAGCATTCGCGAGTCCCGGCTCCCCAACTCGAACGCCTTGGCGAAATGCTCGCGCGCTTCCCCCGTTTGTCTCTGCCGCAATTCCAGATACCCAAGGTCGATGTGCGGCTCAGCTCGATTCGGGCTCTTCGCGATCAATCCTTCGAGCGTCGCGCGCGTGTCCTGCTCCCTTCCCGGCCGATCGGAAACTTCGGAAAGAAGCAGCGCTACCTCGAACTCGTCGGCCGGCTCCGCCTTCAAATCCTCATCCACTTTTTCGAGCCTCGCCGGAATCAGCACGCCTTGAAATCGCCCGCCGCGCAAATATGCGATTAAATCCGCCTCAATTTTACTGAAAGGCTTGCCGTAGATCTGCTCCAACGCATCGGCCGAGGGTGCGCCTCCCGAGATCGCCGTCACCACTTGCGAAAACTTCGGCCTGTATTCGTTGGTCAACGCGAGCATGTGCGTCAAGGCCCAACCCTCGTTGTAAAGACTCCCCGCCTTGTCCTTTTCGTTGTAAAACGGAGAATCGTGGCGGGCGGCCATGATCGTCTCGAGCGGCACCCATTTATCCCGCAGCAGCGCCTGATAGCGCCCGGGAATCAGCGCTCCAATCAGAATCTTATCGCCCCTGGGCTGGAGGGTCGAATACATTTCGGCGATGCCCTCGTTCAGCCACGGAGGCAGATTCAGCTTGGAATGCCGTGCTACCAGGTGGACGTATTCGTGAATCGCGATCGGGAAGGTTTCCTCGCCCGCGTGACTCATGACAATGTAGTCATGATCGGCCGTTGCGTGGTAATACGCGGTCGCATACTCGTTAAATCGGTAGCGTTCGAACTCCTTCAGCGAGTTAAACGCGACAATCCGCACCGGCGACGGTTTTTCGAGCGGATGCGGCATCATCTGATCGAAGAAGCTGCGCACCTGCTCGAAATAGCGGATGGTCTCGCGCGCGTTTCGCTCGCCCGCGGTCGAATATATTTCAAAGTTGGGCGACGCGATCCGGCTCCAGCGGGTGTCTGCCGCAGTGATCGAATGGAAGCAGACCAGGCTGCCGAATCCGAGCGCGACCCAGGCTCGCATTTCCATATTCTACTCCGCCGCTTGCGCCGCCAGCGCTTCGATCACCGCGATATTTCGGACCAATTCCTGAGGCAAACCATACCGCGCCTGAAGGTATGCCGGCGAATTGTAGGAAATCCAGACTTTTCCCCCGGCATCTTCCCAGACCAAAGCCTTCATCGGCAAATCCAGCGCAATCTCCGGCGACGCGATCATGAGCGGCGTTCCAGCTTTCGGATTGCCGAAGATGAGCAGTTTAGTGGGACGCATCTCCATCCCGGCTTTTTCCGCCTCCCCGCTGTGATCGATCAGGGCAAACAACCTGATGCCCTTAGCCGCCAGGATTCCTTCAAACTTTTGAACGGTCTGATCCACCGGCTGACGGCTGGGGATGGTTACGATCCCGTTCTCCGGATTCGAGGTCATGGAGTTCTCCGCTTCCGCCTACGTTGTAGACTAATACGAAATGTCGAGATTGTCTTGCTCTTTTTTCATGGTTTGTTGCACTCTCTTGTTCGCTCAGGAACCTCCCGCGACGCCCGCCGGCCCAACCGCCGGCGCCGGACCAACCGCCGGAGCCGGACGAGGAGGCGCCGCGTCTCAGCCTCCCATCCCCGCGCCGGGCGCCGGAGCAGGCCTCGGCCAGGCCAACGCCAACGATACCGTCCTCAAGGCTCTCGACGACATGCTGTGGTTCGAACGCCTGAACGACGTGGCCGACGTCGACAAAATCGTCTACGCGAGCCTGCCGCCCGTGCACATTCCGAACCGGACCGCGCCCGGCGCGGGCAATCCTCTTCTGATCCGCGCCTACACCTTCATTCCGAAAAAACTCGACCGTTCGAAAAAGCAGCCGCTCCTGGTGCTCGCGCATCAAGGCATCCATGGCAGCGTTTCCTTCGCCGAGCTTGGCCACATCCTCCGGGAAATGATGGAGCAGGGCTATAGCGTCATCGCGCCCGATTATCGCGGCAGCTCCGGCTACGGCCAGGGTTTTTATCAGCAGATCGACTACGGCGGGCGTGAAGTCGACGATGTGTTCGCGGCCCGCGAATGGATGCTCGATCGCTACCCCTTCCTCGACCCGAAACGGGTCGGGATGGTCGGCTGGAGTCACGGCGGATTGATCGCGCTGATGAACATTTTTCAGCATCCCGAAGCCTACGCCGTCGCCTACGCCGGCGTCCCCGTCACCGATCTGGTCCTGCGCTTGGGCTATCAGACCGAGGCCTACCGTGCGCTCTATTCGGCGCCCTATCACATCGGGAAAACCGTGCGCGAGGATATGCCGGAATACGAGCGCCGTTCGCCGATCACCTACGTCGCCAAGCTCGCCACGCCGCTGCTGATTCACTCCAACACCAACGATGAAGACGTGAATGTGCTCGAAGTCAGGCGATTGATCACCGCGCTCAAGGCCGAAGGCAAGAAGTTCGATTACAAGATCTACGAAAACGCTCCCGGCGGCCATATGTTCAATCGTCTGGACACTCGGCTCGCGCGCGAATCGCGCGAGGAGGTTTATCAGTTTCTCGCGAAATATTTGAAGCCGTAAACCGGCTTCGCGGGTCCGGAAACCCGCGCGGTATCATTAAAATTCGCTCAAGACGCTGCCCTCCGGAGACTTTCCCCGACACCTTCGGATAGGCGGATACGTCCTTGAGAACAGGAAGGATGTAGAGGCGTATGCGGCACCTGAACGGTTGGTTGATCAGACGTCGGGCGGGCGCGGCCCTCTGCGGTTTGCTGCTGCTGCGCGCGGCGTCGCTCATGGCGCAGGACTATCCCCAAACCGGCGTGCCCCAGACCGGCGTGCCCCAAACCGGCGCGCCCGTTCCGCAGCCTCAGCAGGCGCCCGTCGAACTCCTCGCTCCCGATCAATTGGACAACCTGGTCGCGCCCATCGCCCTCTATCCGGACCAGTTGCTCGGCCAGGTTCTCGCCGCGAGCACTTATCCGCTCGAAATCATCGAGGCGCAGCAATGGCTCCAGCAGAACCGCGGACTTCAGGGCCCGCGGCTCATCGAAGCCGCCAGGCAGCAGAACTGGGATGCGAGCGTCCAGGCCCTGGTCGCTTTCCCCGACGTGCTCACGCTTTTGACCAGCGACATTCGCTGGACCACCGACCTCGGTAACGCGTTTCTCGCGCAGCAAGCCGACGTGATGAACGCCGTGCAGGGCATGCGAGCCCGCGCTCAGCAAAACGGCAGGCTCTCTTCAAATCCCCAACAGGCCGTTACGGTCGATAATCAGGACGGCCAATCCGCGATCCAGATTCAGCCCGCCAATCCGCAGGTCATCTACGTTCCCACCTACAATCCAGCCTATGTGTGGGGTCCGCCAACGTACGGCGCATATCCCGCGCTGGGCTATGGTCCCGGCTACGGATTCCTCTACGGTGCGGGAGTGTTCCTCGGCGGGCTGTTTTCAGGTTTTCTGAGCTTCGGCGGTTGGGGCTGGGGATTGAACTGGCTCGCGCACGGCCTGTTCCTGAATAACTTGTTCCTCGGCCATTTCGGTTTCGGCGGATTCGGCCGCGGCTACGGCTATGGCGGATATGGCGGTGGTTATGGCGGCGGATTCGCCGCGCGCAGCGCGTGGGTGCATGACCCCGGCCATCGGTTGGGCGTCCCGTACGCGAATCGAGCCGTAGCGAGCCGCTTTAACGCCGGCCGCTCAAATGCCGGGTTCGCCAATACTCGTTCTTATGGCGCGCAATCTACCGCCCGGTCGTTTAGCGGAAGCCAGAATGCCGCGAGATCCTACGGCGGCGGAGCCTACGGAGGCGGGACCTACGGAGCCGCGCGATCCAACGACCGCGGCTCCCAATCCTATAATCGCGGCGGCGAAGCCTCGCGCGGCTACGGGTCGTATGGCCAATCCTACAACCGCGGCAGCGAATCCTACAACCGCGGTAGCCAATCCTATAGCCGCGGCGCTGAATCGTTCTCTTCGAGAGCCGCGGCGCCCAACTACAAGGCCCCGAAAAATTCCGGGCAACACTTTTCGAATCCGAGCCGTGGTTCCTCTCACTTCTCGGCGCCCAAAGCGCCCAAGGGAAACTCGCACTCCGGCGGCGGCGGACACTCCTCCGGCGGCCATTCCGGCGGCGGCCACTCGGGCAAACACAAATAACGACCTCTACAAATCCGTATGGTCCGCGCGAAGCGCGCACCTGCATTCTGACTCCTGACTTCTGACTTCTGACTCCTTCTTCACCCGATCATCACCTTGCGCGGGAATTGCCCGTTGTCCTCGAGGAAGGTTTTCTTCCTGCTCAGATCCGCCGCAGTCGGCTGCACGCCGCCTTGCGCATCCGTGGCCCGCGAATCGATGGTGTGCTCGCCTGGCGTAGCGCCTTCCCACCGGTAGGTGAACAGCTTCCAGGAGTACTGCGTGTTTGAAGGATCCAGCGCCGCCTTCTGCCACGGTCCGTCGTCGATCCGCACCTCCACCGATTTCAACGGTGTTCCGTCATTCAACACGAACCCGAGCACTTGATACCCGCCGCCGCTCTTCCTCACCCGCGCGATCACCGATTTGAGCCGCATCCGCGTGACTTCGGTTTCGACCCACTGCGTGCCGGGATCGTTGTCCTCGCCGGTTCCGCCCACCCCTCGCAGCGTGCGATACCACCGCGCCTGATAATTGCCCAGGTATCGGTCCTCTTGCAGGTGCACTTCCGACACCCACTTGACGTTGGCGACGCCATACCAGCCCGGCATGATCAGGCGCAATGGAAATCCCTGCTCGCGCGTGAGCGGCTCGCCGTTGAGCTCGTAGGCGAACATCGGTTCCGGCTTCATCGCATTTTCGAGCGTGATGCTGCGGCCGAACTGCTGATCGAGTTTGAACGTCTGCTGGCGGAACACGATGTCCTGCGGTCCATGATCGGCGCCGAAGAAAACAACTTCCCGCGCTTGCGCCCCCACTCCTACCTGCTTCAGCACCGCGGCCAAATGCACGCCCTTGAATCGCGCGCAGGAAGAAAGACCCTCCATCGACCGCCCGCTGTTGCCGCTGCATTCGAATCCGCAAACCAGCTCGGTCGCTTTCATCGCGCGCAGTTCGGCGAGCGTGAACTCGGCCGGCTTCGTCACCATTCCGCTGAACTTCAACCGGAACGTCGACGGATCGACCTCCGGCCGGCTGAAGTGATTCACCGCGAAGAACTGGTCCCTGGGCGTGAGCGGGCCGTCGATCTTGCGGATGTCGAGCATGCGCGTCGGCGAGTTGGGATTATTCGGATTGAAAGTCTTTGGAATGTCGGTGAAGGGAACATCGGTTTCCCCCTGCGCGAGCGCGGGCGTTGCCCACTCCGGAATCAGCGCGAGCAGCCCCGCCGCCGCCGCTCCTCTCCGAAAAGTCTCCCGGCGCGTGATCTCTTCTGCCATAAAATCCCCTCCCTTTGCTCAAGTGGACCGCCGCCGGTCATTCTATCGCTTTCGATGCGTCAGTGCGATCCTGTTAAACGGAGAGTGTACCCATGAGCACGCAAACCGTCGCGCAGCCGGCGACCGAATTTCCTTATTTCACCGAAGAGCACGAGATCATCCGCAAGACCGTCAAACGATTTTGCCTCGAAGAAATCGCTCCGCACGCCGAAAAGTGGGACGAAGAAGGGATCTTCCCGCGCGAGCTGTTCCGCAAGGCCGCCGGCCTCGGCCTGTTCGGAATTCGCATTGACCCCAAGTGGGGCGGAAGCGGCCTCGATTGGTGGGCGACCGCCGCGTACCTCGAGTCCATGGCGTACTCCGACAGCGGCAGCGTCAACATGGCGTTCATGGTGCAATCGGATCTCACCATTCCCGTGATTGAGGAACTGGGGACGCCGCAGCAGCAGGACGAATTTATTCCGAAAGCGGTCAGCGGCGAATGGATCGGCGCATTGGGGATCAGCGAGCCCGGCGGCGGATCGGACGTCGCGGCGTTGAAAACGCGCGCCAGGATCGACGGCGGCGATCTGGTCATCTCCGGTCAAAAACTTTGGATCACCAACGGAACCCGCGCCGATTTCATCGTGCTCGCGGTCCGCACCGGCCCCGACGGCCACAAAGGCATTTCGCTGGCGCTCTTCCCGACTGCGACCAAGGGATTTTCGGTCGGCAAAAAGCTCCGCAAGATCGGAATGCTCGCATCCGACACCGCGGAGTTGTTCTTTGACGAATGCCGCGTTCCCCGCTCGAACGTGCTTGGTGAAATGAATCGCGGATTCTACTACGTCATGGAAAATTTTCAGGGCGAGCGGCTCGCCGCTTCGCTCCAGGCGCTGGCTTCGATGGACTACGCGGTTCGCTACGCGCTCGACTACGGCCTTGACCGCAGCGCCTTCGGCTCTCCGGTTCGAAAATTCCAGGTATGGCGGCACCGCTTCGCCGAGCACCTCACTGCGATCGAGGCAGGACGCTGGCTGGTCTATCGCGCGCTTGATCTGGCCAACCGCGGCAAGCGCGCGGTCCGCGAAATCACCATGGCGAAGCTCTATACTTCGGAGCTGTCGCAGAAGGTTTCTTATGATGCGATGCAGATGATGGGCGGCTTCGCCTACACCACTGAGTATCCGCTCGGAAGAATGTGGCGCGACCTGCGGCTGAACACCATCGGCGCGGGGACCTCGGAGATCATGAAAGAGATCATCGCCAAGGAAGAGAAGATCTAAGAAGAAGGAGTCAGAAGTCAGGAGTCAGAATAAATGCCTGACGGCCGTCAGGATTTGTTTCGAACAAGCCGCGCGAAGCGCGCACCATCATTCTGACTCCTGACTCCTGACTTCTGACTCCTTCTTCCCGCTACTGCTTCTTCAGCGTGTAAACGTAATCGTTGAGCCCGAACTCCGCCGTCGCCGGGTCGACGAAATGAAAATCCAGCTCGTTCCCGCAGCCGGTCTCGAGCGTCTTCCATGTCTGATCAGATGACTTCCCTTGAAATCCCAGTTTTTGCGCGAGCTTCATCGGGTCCACCGACTGGTCCTTCCGCCGCATTTCATCGAACGCGCCCTGAAACAGCATGTCCGCGGGATAGTCCTTCATGCGATAGTTGGGACCCTTGCAGGCCATCTGCCGCGGTCCAGTGATCTCCTTCGCCCCGACCACTACGATTTTCCCGACGAGCGATTTTCTTTCCGCGGGGTCCAGCGGGTATTTCGGATCGGCCCACGGCGCAAGCACCGCCGAGTCGATCTTCCAGGTTCCCAGGTAGAAGGTATCCGCCGCGAGAACCGGGAAAAGGCATCCGGCGGCCAACAGGATTACCGTAACGCATCGTGCATGGGCTCCCACGCATCCCTCCGATCGCTCAGAGGTTAGCATAAATCGCAGTGGGAGCCGATGCCAGTTCGAGTAGTCGCTTACGGGCGCCGTTCGTGTCCCTTTTCCTCCTGGTGCGATTCGCGAGGCGGCGCCCTGCCTTCGCGCGCTGCGTTGCGCTCCGGCTCAGAGCGCCCATGCATCGCATGACCCTCGGCCGGGCGCGCAAAGCCCGGACCAGGCCGGTGGATCGCGGCATAAGGATGAACGTAAGCTCCTCGATTGCCCCAGTTTCTGCCCCAGCGTGCGTTGTTGATGAAAACACCGTGGCCGCCCCAGTCGAAGCGTATCCCTCCACCTCCCCAGCCCCAGGGACTGAAGAACCCGCCGATCCCTACGCCGAAGCCGAAGCGGATCCCGCTGCCGACCACGAATCCGGCGCGCGGAGCGAAGAACACGATCCCCGGATCGTAGTAGGGGACCACGATGTACCCCGGATTCACCGGCAGAATCGTAATGTACGGACCGCCGCTCACCACCACCTGGCCGTTGCTTCTCAGATAGCCGTAGCGTTGCGCCGCGGCTCGCTGCCGCTGTACCGCGTCCATCACGGCCGGTTGATCGGCGAGGAACGCGTTGCCGATCTGCGTCGTCCAGCCCATGTCCGAAGCCATCATGCCGAGCACCGAAGGAAACGGCAGCAGCGCCTGCACGCTGGGATCCCAGGGAAGCTGATCCGCCTGAATGGCGTTGGCCAGCGCCTGCCCGGTCAGGTAATGGTGCTGATCGGCCCACTGGGCCGCTTGCGGAACATCGTTAGGGTAAGTCGCCGCCGCCAGGATCTGCGCGAGCAGCGGGTCCGGATAAAGTGCCACCCGCGCGACCAGTTGGTCAAGCTGACCCGGAGCGAACGAAGGTGGCGGCGGCCCCTGCGCAAAAGCGGGGGCAACTGCCATCCCCGCCACGATAGAAAGGCCGGCCAGCGCCGCGGTAACATTTCTCATTCTGTGCATCTTGTTTCCTCCACACTCGAAGACGGCGCCGCGCCCTCTATCGGTTTCGCGGATTCACTTCCAACCGCCATTAAAAACACGTCATTCGAAACTATCACGATTCCCGCGACGATTAATTTTCCTTGAAGTAGTGCGCGACTTTTTTCCCGGCGTCTTCGGTGTAGTACACCGTCACCTTGGCTCCGGTCTTCAATCCCTTGGCGGTTTCATGCACCGCCTGATCGGTCAGATGATAAGTCTCCTCGGCGCCTTCGCCCGTCTTCACCGTGACCGTTTTCGCCGCGCGATCCACGCTCTTTACCGCGACCACGCTCGCCTTCATACCATCCTTGCCTACGTGATCCACTTCCATGGCCGTCTTGTCGACGCCCTTGACCGTGTAATGCACGACCACGTCGTCGCCTTCCTTCATGCCTTCAAACGCGTCCTTGCTTCCCTTGGCCGTGGCTACCGCGCCGTGTGCGACGGTCTTGCCGATGAAATGAAAAGTGTGCTCGGTTCCATCCGCGGTCTTCACCACCGCCGTCTTGGCGCCTTTGTCGACCGTCTTCACGGTGCCCTCCACCGCGGTCGCGACATCCTGCGCCGCAAGCGTACCGCACGCAAGCAATGCGGCGATTACTGTGGATCCCAGATATTTATTCATGGTCATATTCTCCATTGGCACAGTGTAACGCGTTCCGCTCGGGCGCTCCCGGGCGCTCTCGGGCGCTAATGTTTCGCGCTCGCCCAATATCCGGCGCGCGAGCGCACCGCCAGGTCCTTACGCACCGTTTTCACTTCGAGCTTGTGAAATTTGCCGTCCCGCGCGTCCTCTGGAGGCGTGAACCCCAGCACGTACATGTTGCGAAGGTCGGATTCGATCTGCGCGAAAACCTCGCTCGTCTTGCGGCCCGGATTCGGAAACGTCAGGCCGCCGGTTTCGCGCGAGAGCCGTTCGAGACCGTGGCTGACCGCCTGCGCGATCGTCGCGCTGAGGGAAAGGAAGCGCATCGGGTTGGAGTACTTGATCGAATACACCACCGCTTCCGCGGATTGGGATATTTCGATGAGATCGGTCAGGCCGATGTCGCTGCCCGTGTCCATGCCGTCTGAAAGCACCACGATGGCTTTGCGGCCCGCGACCGGTTTCAGCTCCTTGGCCGCGTAGTAAAGGCCGTGCCATAGCGCGGTCCCGCCGCAGCTTCGCCGGATGCCCGTGTTCCTGCAAGGAGGGCCCAGCAACGGCGATTCCTTGCCTTCGCGCGTCCCGACTTTTTGGACCGCCGCGCTGAGATCGTCGAGAGCACCGGTCAGATCCGAAATCACCCGCGCCTGTTGCGCCACCTCGACGATCATCGCGCGATCGCGCGGGCCGATCACCTGCTTCAGGAATTGCGCGACCGCTTCGCGATGGCCTTTGACGAAGCCTGCCTGGCTGCCGCTGACGTCGGCGACCAGCGCGATGGTGAGCGGCAGGTCGGATTCCTGCCAGAACTCGCGGATCTCGCGCGGCTCGCCATTGTCGCGCAGGCGGAAATCCTC
>Ga0182024_10018476_pt1 | contig 12977 bp, 8 predicted proteins | sample P32metaG_FD_120480 | JGI IMG/M metagenome (GOLD analysis project Ga0182024, IMG submission 120480) | Permafrost microbial communities from Stordalen Mire, Sweden - P3-2 metaG (Illumina Assembly) | ecosystem: Environmental > Terrestrial > Soil > Wetlands > Permafrost | place: Sweden: Stordalen...
CAACTCATGCGCTTTGGCGATTTATGGAACTCGGTCGAGAAACTCGGTTCACTTATCACGCTTGCCAATTGGGGAATTGCAGCGACCCTGCTTTTCGGATTTGCATTCACCGTTGTAGTAATCAAGGCCGGCAACCGGAAAGATAAACTCACGAGCGTTGAAGATTTACGCAAGTCTGAGGATATCGCGAATCTGAACGCGGCAAACCTAGTGTTGCGCGGTCAAGTTGCAACTCTCGAAATAAATGCAGCCAACGCGAACAAGGACTTGGCAGGTTTACAGAAATCTGCTTCTGATGCCAAGGTTGCCCAACAGCGAGTCGAAATTGACTTGGCCAAGCAGCAAGAAAAGACGGCGATAGCAGAAAAAGATTTGGCTAATCTCAAAGAAACCATACGCCCGAGACGGTTAACACAGGAGCAGCAGACGGTCTTGGTGAAGCTTTTGTCAGGAGAACCAAACGGCCCGGTGATCATCGTCTGTGTCATGGGTGATGACGAGGGAACCACATTCGCGACCCAAATTAGTCATCTACTAAAGCTTGCGGGATGGCCCCCAGCGGGGGTCAACCAGAATACATTCAGCGGGGGCGGGGGCGGTCCGATTGGTTTTGGGATCATGGTAAAGAACGCAATCACCGCCCCTCCCTACGCAGCCCGTATACAACAGGCATTCTTCTCAATCGGTATGCCTGTAGCTGGTGTTCAAAGCCCAGAATTGCCTGAAGGAACGGTGCAAATAGTGGTCGGCCGCAAACCGGTTCCTTCAAATTGACTTACTTAGCCCGAGGGTCGGCATGGCCAAGAGAGTTTAAGCCGCTCTGCCCCGGCCCTCGGCCCTTCGCAGGGCTCGCCGCGCCCGTTTCCTGCGGCGAGCAGAGGGTCGAGGCTTTCGTGCTGAGCGCTGGGCGACCGCCACCCATACCGACTTGACACCGCCGCCGGTCGGCAACACTCCACCTGAAATTGCCAGCCTGCTCGTCGCCGCCGTCGCTGCCTCCAGCAACTTACTTGGCAGGTGATGCCTGACCCGCATACGGGCGGAGATATACATTCATTGGATCGCCCAAGCAGCCGAAAGCTCTCTGGCTTGCTCTAGCACCGTCTCCGTTGCCGTTTCCTGTCCATCCGGAGGATACTTGTACTTCTTCAGGATCGTCTTAACCATGAGCCTCAGCTTGGCTCGCACCGATTCCCGCACATACCAATCCACCGAATTGCTCGCTCTTAGCTTTTCTGTAAGCTCCCGTGCGATCTTGCGCAACGTCTTGTCCCCAAGCTCTCGCACCGACGCTTCATTCGCCGCCAGCGCGTCATAGAACGCCATCTCGTCGGCAGTAAGGCCAAGTTCCTCTCCTCGGCTAGCCGCAACCTGGAACTGTTTTGCCATGGCGATCAGCTCTTCGATCACCTGGGCCGTCTCGATTGCTCGGTTGCGGTAGCGGGTAAGTGAGTTTTGCAGTAGCTCAGAGAACTTGCGGCTCTGTACAACGTTGCTCCCAAATCTGCTCTTGATTCCCCCTTTCAAAAGGCGCTCCAGCACCTCAACCGCTAGATTCTTTTCTTTCAGCTTGCGGACGTCCGCCAGGAACTCGTCTGACAGGATGCCCACGTTGGGCCGTTCCAATCCTGCCGCTGCGAATATGTCCATCACCTCCGCTGAAACCACAGCATGGGAAAGAATCTGCCGCAGAGCGTGCTCTTTCGCATCGTCACTCAAAGACGTGACGGGGTCGCGTTTGATCAGGACAGTACGAACGGCCTGCATGAAAGCAACCTCTTCCCGGAACTCGACCGCAGCCGGTAGTGTGCAGCACAGCGCAAAAGCCTGCGTCATCCGCAGCACGCAATCCGCAAATCGCCTCTTCCCGTCCTCCAGACCGAGAATATGGTCCGCCGCCATCCGCATCGGCTTCAACGCATTCACGCGAAAGCCGCTGTAGTCCACTCCGTGCAGCATCCTACGCGCAATCTCCATCTCCTCCTGGAGCCTCAGCAGCATCTCTGTTGCCGGAATGGTGGGTCGTCCTGTGCCCTTGCTCTCCGTATATTCCTTTAATGCACGCTTGAGATCATTCGCAATGCCGATGTAGTCCACCACGAGGCCGCCCGGTTTGTCCTTGAAGACCCGATTGACCCGCGCAATCGCTTGCATCAGATTGTGGTCTCTCATGGGCTTGTCGATATACATCGTTGTCAGGCAGGGCACGTCAAAGCCGGTGAGCCACATATCTCGCACGATCACGACTCGCAGTGGGTCGTCTGCTTTCTTGAAGCGCTTCTCTAACCGTTTCTTTACCTTTGCTGAATAGACGTGACGACGTAGCGCCTCGCGGTCCGATGCTGAACCCGTCATCACAACCTTGATGGTGCCCTTCTCCGGGTCCGGATCGTGCCATTCTGGTCTGAGCTTGATGATCGCGTTGTAGAGCTGCACACATATCTCGCGGCTCATGCAAACCGTCATGGCCTTACCTAGGATCGCGTCCTGTCTCGTCTCGAAGTGCTTCACAAGGTCCGCCGCAATCGTTTCGATACGTGGAGCAGTGCCGACCAGCTTCTCCAGCGCAGCCCACCGGCTTTTCGTTCGTGCTCTCGTCGCTTCTTCTTCTCCCTCGGTCAACTCTTCCACTTCTTCGTCCACGGCTTCGGTAACGGCGGAATCCAGCTCCAGCTTCACCAGACGGGACTCGTAGAAGATGGGGACCGTTGCTCCATCCTTCACAGCCTGCTCAATGTCGTAGACGTCCACGTAATCGCCAAACACAGCGCGGGTGTCCTTGTCCTTGGAAGCAATCGGCGTTCCCGTAAAAGCAACGAACGTAGCGTTCGGGAGCGCATCCCGCAGGTACTTTGCATATCCGTAGATTGTCTCTCCGGCCTCATTGATACGCGCTTTCAGCCCATATTGGCTGCGGTGTGCTTCGTCGCAGAGAACGACTACATTGTCGCGCCCGGTCAGTTCCGGGTAATTGTCTTGGTCTTCTCCCGGCACAAACTTCTGAATCGTCGTGAAGATAATTCCGCCTGATGGTCGCTGATTCAGTTGCTCTCGTAGAGCAGTCCGGTTCTCAATCTGTACAGGCTTTTCGCCGAGGACCTCAGCCGCCAGATCAAACATCCCATGAAGCTGGCCGTCTAGATCGTTCCGGTCGGTCACCACCACCAGCGTGGGATTATTCATCTGAGGGTGCGTCATCAGCTTGCCCGCTAGGCAGATCATCTCCAAGCTTTTGCCCGCACCTTGCGTGTGCCATACCACACCACCCTTACCGCTACCGCCGGGTACCGAGGCCTCCAGCACCCGCGCTACCACCGCCCTCACGGCGTGGAACTGGTGATAAGCCGCAATCTTCTTCACCAGCCCGCCATCGTCCTCAAACACGATGAAGTATCGCAGGTAATCCAGGAGATGCTCTTTATTGAAGACACCGCGCACCAGCGTCTCTAATTCGCCAAAGAGCCCCAACGGGTCGCGCTCGTTCCCGTCGATGGTCCGCCACGCAGTAAAGCGCTCTTCGTCCGAGGAGAGCGACCCCATCCGCGCATAAATGCCATCTGAGGCCACCAGCACGCCGTTGGTTCGAAACAACTCAGGTATCTCTTCTTTGTAAGTCTGGAGCTGGTGGTAGGCCGCCGATACGTCCGCTGATTCACTGGCTGCATTCTTCAGTTCAAATACCGCCACCGGCAATCCATTCAGGAAAACAACCACATCGGGCCTGCGTTCGCGGCTGCCGCCAATTGTTGTCCCAATGACTGTGAACTGGTTGACCACCAGCCAGTCGTTATTCTCCGGATTCTTAAAGTCTGCCAGCTTGACCCGATCACTTCGAGTCTCGCCCTCCTCTTGCCAGAAGACTTGGACACCCCCCGCTAGCCCTCGCTGGAATTCGTGGTTTCCCGTGAGCAGTCCTGGCGCTCCCGCCGTTGTCAGGATGCCCACAGCGTCGGTAATCGCGGTGACTGGGAATCCCGGATTGAACCGATGCAACGCGTCCTTAAGCCGACCTTCGAGGATCACGTGTTTGTAGCTCTTTCGCTCCGGCCTCTCACCATCCGACGCAAGCTCCGGCCCGAAGATCACCTCATAGCCCAGGTTTTCAAACCAGCCGAGCATCTCCTGCTCAACGTGGCTCTCGTGGATGCTCACAGTACAGCCTCCACCAGCTTCTCTGTCTTGGGCACGCGGAGCTTGCCGGTAATAAGGCGAGGTAGGAGTGTGTCGCGAAGCGTGCTTAGAGTATTGGCCTCGGCCGCATTATCCCAGAGTTTCCGATCCATAGGTGCTACAGTCTCTGCGTATTTTTGGGAAAGGCTCGAAGTCGGCACGATTAGTTTTGCGCCCGCTAACACCTGGGCATTGGCGTTTGGCTGAGCAGAGCCGCCAAGAGCATTTTGGACGTGCTCGAAATAAGCTGTGGTTCTCATGAACGCGCCCACGAGCCTTGCGAGAGTCCAATCTTCAAATTGAAATCGAACGAGGTACGACGCGAACACCGCATCGGGCACGACAGGAAGATAGATGTTCTCCCCAGTAGATGCGCCTGTCCGGGCAACTACGATGTCGTGACGCTTGAGCTTATACCGATCATGTTCGACTCGCGATGCGATACAGTAGGGAACCTTGTTCCAATCAATTCTGCCGCCCTGAATGTCTGTTATGCGAAGGAACTTCGGGCCAATTGGTTCAGCCTGAGCACTCGTCGTGTGACCGTATTGAATATTACTGGTAATGTCTTTAATCGTGGACACCGACCACTCAGAGGGTATGCCGCCAAGCTCGGAGTTCTGAAATTTGTTCGGGAAGAGAGCGGCGGTGGCGGCATCCATGCCCTGCGGTTCGCGACCCTCCGCCTTCGCCCGCACCGGATCAAAATCCACAAACCACGATTTGAAGATCGCCCTAGCTATCGCTTCAATCGCTAGATTAGTTTGCTGCAGGCATTCGATTCTTTCGTCTATTGCTTTCAAGACTGAAATAATCATGTCTTGTTCACTAACCGGAGGAAGCTTGAGTTTTATAGACTTCAGTGAGGCGAGGGGCTGTCCTATTCCGGGAGTTCCTACCTGCGATCTGTTTTGTAGGAGAGCATGCTTTCCTCTGTCCGACCTGAAGAAGTAGTAAATGAAATCGGGTCTCACCCTCGATGAATCGCAAGTCAACTTCATCAGACTCGTGGACATGACGTAGGTTCTTCCATCAGATGGAACAATACCAACTTCGCCGATAGATCCCCGATGAGGGAATACAAGGTCATTCGGCTTGAGCATGCTACTACCTAGGGACTGGGCTTTTTGCATGGAGATGAACACAAACTCACCTCCGAAAGCTCGACCTTCCAAAAGGTTCGTCCCCCTCACAACCCGAACCCCGTCGGCTACGTAACAATCGCTTTTCATCCGCGAGCCGAAAGGACCGATAGCGATACTCCCGGAATGGGGTGCCGCGATTTCATTGATTGTGACGGTTGTCCATTCAGACGCCATAGCCCAGCGCCCCCAGCTTCTCCCGAATCACCGCATCCAACTCTGCACCTTTCACCATCTGCTCCGCCAGAAGCGCTGTCAGCCGATCCATCTTCTCCGAAAATACCTCGTCGTCATCCTCCACCGTTTCCGCCCCAACATAACGCCCAGGGGTCAGCACATACCCATGCTCGCGAATCTCCTCCAGCTTCACCGAGCGGCAGAATCCCGCCACATCCTCATACGCTCCGGAGGCCTCGCCACTCTGTCGCCAGCGATAGGCCGCACCCGCAATGGTCGCGACATCGTCTTCAGAAAAGACGCGATGTACTCGCGTCTCCAGGTATCCCATCTTACGAGCGTCGATAAAGAGAATCTCGCCTCGCCTGTCACGTCCGTGAGCCGTCTTGTCACGAGTTAGGAACCAGAGACAGGCGGGAATCTGAGTATTCAGGAAGAGCTGCGGCGGAAGCGCCACCATGCACTCCACCACGTCGCCTTCCACCATTCTTCGCCGAATCTCGCCCTCACCGCTTTGGTTGGAACTCATCGATCCGTTCGCTAGTACAACACCGGCCTGTCCAGTCGGCTTCAGATGCCAGAGAATATGCTGGAGCCATGCATAGTTCGCATTACTTTGAGGCGGTGTCCCGAAGCTCCAGCGTTTATCCCCTTCGAGCTTCGCACTCCACCAGTCCGAGACGTTGAACGGTGGATTCGCCAACACGTAATCAGCCTTGAGATCAGGGTGCTGGTCCTGTGTAAAAGTGTCCACCGACTCCTTCCCAAGGTTGAAGCCGTAACCGCGAATGGCCAGGTTCATGGCCACGAGACGCCACGTCGTCGGATTGGACTCCTGCCCGTAGATGGACACGTCATCTGTCTTATCGCCATGGGCTTCGATGAACTTCTCTGACTGCACAAACATGCCGCCCGACCCACAGCACGGGTCATATATTCGTCCCTTATGCGGAGATAGCATCGCTACCAGTACCCGCACCACCGATCCCGGCGTATAGAATTGTCCGCCCTTCTTACCTTCAGCCGTGGCAAACTGTCCCAGGAAATACTCGTAGACCTCACCCAGCACATCCTTAGCCTTATCCTCAGACGTGAAGCCGATCTTCGAGATTAGGTCAATCAACTGCCCCAGACGGGAAGGCTCAATCTGCGTCCGGGCAAATCGCTTATCAAGGATGTTCTTGAGGGAAGGGTTTGCGTCCTCAATGGCTACCAGTGCATCATCCAGCAACCGCCCGATCTCTGGTTGCTTTGCCTGATTTCTTAGCGTCTCCCATCGGGCCACTTGTGGCACCCAGAAGACATTCTCCGAGGCGTAATAATCGCGATCCTCCAATGCCTTGGTTTGCTCAGCCACATCGTCCGAGAAGTACAACTCGGAAGCAGGGTCCGCCAGCAACTTGGCAACCTCCCGACGCCGCTCCTCAAACGAATCGGATACGTACTTGAGGAAGATCAATCCCAGCACCAGATGCTTGTATTCCGCCGCGTCCATCTGGGCACGCAGCTTGTCTGCCGCCTCCCACAGGGTCTTCTTCATTTCCTGACTAGTCATAGCTCCGCTTGCCCGCCCGCTCCTGCTTTTCAACAGCTTAAAGTGATGGAACAACCTTACCGGGTGTCTACAACAACACACAACTCGGAATCGATTATGGGCTCCCGTTGTCAAAACATTCTGGGTACAGAGGTCCTGAAGCAAACGGCAAGCGCTTGGCTTTATCAGGCGATGGGCTCGGCTCCGAGCGGCCATGTGGTTTACCAGACTGGCCAGGGAGGTCTCTTGCACCTCGTTTCGATGAGCGGACCCCGCCTTAGGATCGTCTTTACCTGTTCAATGGGTCAGATGCTCCACATGTGTGCAACAACTGCTGAGACAGTAGACGGTAAGTCCCTTGCTGATCTGATTCCTGGCACCTTCAGGAACCGTGGTTATCGACCCCGGTGAGCAGCCACTCGACGGTTTTCCCGTAGATTCGGGCGATTTTGAGAAGAATTGTGGCGCTGGGCTCTTTCTTTCCGCGCTCGATAGCGGAGACGTGGCTTTGCGCGACACCGATACGGTCGGCGAATTCGGCCTGATTGACGTCGAAGCCCCGTAGCTCACGGATTCTGCGTCCGACGGCTTTCCAATCGATCGCGAATTCTTTTTTTAAAGAAGGTATTGACATTATGATCTCTATAGAGCTTAAATAGCTCTAAGGGATTAACCTAGCTTGCTGCGTCAAGACTACCCTACGGAGGAAAGATCAATGCAGATGCTAATAGCCAGATGGGCGACGGACGGAAACTCTACCCTGGAACCACCAGCCTTAGTGTGGTGGGCAGATGGAACCCCTGCCACGCAGAAGGACTACCAGAATCACCTGTCGGACACACACACCTGGGTGATCACCCCCCTCATGGGGATCGAACGGCGAACTTTTCCGGACGTCGTCGCGGAGGTCAAATACGAAGACTCCGTTGGAAGTTGGGTCGTTAGCGGTCAGGGCGTAGTTCCTGCTTCGCTCGAACTTGTAGATCGCAGTGCCACTGATGATCAGATTCTGGAAGAACTGTATACATTTCCCACCATCTATCGCGCTCGGATTCATCGCTAACCACCGCCTATCAGTTCCCTTCCCCAAGCGCAGGCGCTCGATCAGCTTCTCGGTCGACGCTCGCGTTGACAGTCCCGAAAGTTGAAAACGGGCGGCAATCGTCCTTGCGACCATTGGGAGTACTTCTCCCACGATGATCTCTCTCGCCGTTTGAACCAGGAGTGTACCGTGACTAATCAAGATGTACAGTGCCCAAAATGCGGCACGGAGTTCGCAATCACCGAAGCGTTGGCTCGTCCCATTGTCGAGGCCGAACGAAATCGCCTAGAAGCTGAAATGCGCCAACGATCAACAGCTCTGCAAGTCCAAGAAGAGGAAATCCAGAGCAAGCGTCAACAACTGGAAGCCCAACAGAAGAAAGCTAAAGCAGATGCCGCCGCAGTAGAGAAGTTCGTGCAAGAACGGCTGGAAACTGAGCGCGTCAATATTGCAGCCGTCGAAGCGAAACGAATTGAAGGTAATTTCAGAAGTCGACTCGAAGCAGCTCGACGTGACCAAGAGGCAAAAGAAGCCAGGATAGCTGAGATGGAGTTGGCAGAACTCGAATTCCGGAAAGGGAGCGAAAAGCTGGGAGAGCAAAAACGCCAACTCGAACTTACAATGGCGCGGCAGCTTGACGAAGAGCGTGAAAGGATTCGTCGGGAAGCCGTGGCGCAGGAGCAAAAGCGCAACGAGGCAGCGCTAGCCGCAAAAGACGGATCACTAGCAGAGCTAGAAGCTCAGCTTACTGAATCAAGGCGCTTCGAGCTTGATTTACGCAAACAGCGTGAAGCACTAGACGAGGAAAAGAAGATTCTTGAGTTGGAAGTGATGCGACGCTTGGATGAAGAACGTGAGCGTGTCCGTGACTTAACCCTCAAGCAGGAGGAAGGCCGAAACCGCCTCAAGCTGGCGGAAAAAGATAAGATCATTGATGACACGCGCAGGCAGATCGAAGAGCTTCGGCGGAAAATCGAGCAGGGTTCCCAGCAGCTACAGGGAGAAATACAAGAGCTGGAGCTTGAGGCGATCCTGCGCAGCCAGTTCCCGGGGGACGAGTTCCAGCCAGTGGCTGTCGGGCGTGCTGGAGCTGACTTGATTCAGAAGGTCATTGGGGCCCGGGGGGTGGACTGCGGGACGATTCTCTGGGAGGCGAAGCGGACCAAGGCCTGGCAGGATGTCTGGCTGTCCAAAGCACGCGAGAACCAACGTAGTGCTCGCGCCAGTCTGTGTGTTATCGCCTCGACCGCGTTGCCGAAGGGGCTGACCAATTTCGATCGCGTTGAAGATGTCTGGCTAACGAGTTTCGACTGCGTAATCTCTCTGGCGAAGGCTCTCAGGGGGACACTGATCCAAACCAACCTGGTCCAGGTGAGCGGGCAGGACCGCAGCAGTAAGACCGACCGGATCTACAGTTACATAACCGGCCAGGACTTTAAGCATCGAGTCTGCTCAATCGTAGAGGCCTACGTAACGCTGCAGGAGGATCTGGAACGAGAGAGGCGCTCTGTCACTGCAGCTTGGGCGCGGCGCGGGAGATCCCACGATCAGATCATGCTCGGGGTAGCTGGCATGTACGGGGATCTTCATGGGATCATTGGCAAGTCCATGCCAGAGATCGAAAGTCTGGAGGCGGTCCAGTTAGACCGAGATTCAATCAGCTTACCAAAGGCCGAATTGAAGCCACTTCAGTTAAAGCGGTGAGACGAAAAGTTTTGCGCATCCATAAGGATAGATCAGTTCGGTCATCCGCCTTCGAGAGCAATGCGTAGGCAACTCGGAGGCTGAGCGTCCGAACCAAACCGAGTCTAGCGGACTGTGATCAGGAACCGGTGCACCCCCCGCGCATCTCTATCCATTCGTCGTCGGCCTATTATTCTTGAGTGGGACCAGGTGTCAACAAGCCGCGAATGCCATGCCGTTCGGCGTAATCCTGCCCACGAAGACACGCGGGCAATAGGCGGCAGTACCGGGCGTATGCCCAAAGGACATCGTGGAGAGTGTCAGCGCAGTGAACAAAGGACTTCAATTCTGCCGGTTAGCCAACCTTCAGCATATCAGCCGAAGTCGCTAGGTTTCTTGCCTACACCAGCCGAGGGAAGCCGCGAATGACAGCTATAGGCATTGATAATCGTGCGTGCTACCCGCTGCGAGTCCAAAACGAAGCCACCGCGGAGAATAGTCAGCCCTGGGGCGACCTAGCCTTGCTTCCTCTACAAAACGGTCAAGCTGCGTGCCTCGTAAATGACTCCTCTGCGCAGCATCTCTTTGGGAGACCTAGCCTTCATTCGGTAAAGAGCAGCTTCCGAATCCGGGGGCCAGACCGTGAACTCAGGCTCGTCCGGCTCTGAAACACAATAAGCCATATATTCCATCTCTGGTAAGAAGTACTCCGGCTTATCGACCCACGATGGCTTGGGAAGCCCATACACCCGGGCGAAGAACTCAGCAGTACCGGCCATCATAGCCTGGCGCTCCGCCGAAAACCATGATGGCGGTTCCGCCAGGAGACACCGAGCATCCTTCCTATCGACGAATGCATGGAGCCAGTCACCCCATGCGACGCCCCACGACCTTCCAGCCCGCATTGCCTTCCCGACTTCCGCAAAGTCTCGCGGGCGTCCACCGGACCATTCGTGTTCGTCCCAAACCCTCCTACCACGGACTTGCGCCATAGAACTCCAAACGATTTCATCGCGCTCCTCTTTCGTCGAAGAGGATCTTCTAATGCCGTCGATCCATTTGGGGAGCATGCCTTCCAAATACCAATCAAACAGCCTGGCGATGTACTTTAGATGCTGGACCGTGTCATGGTTGAGCCATTCAAGGTCTCGTGAAAAGCTGGCAAGCTGGGGCCAATTTGCAATTCTCGATTCGATGATCCGGTCTCGGGACGAGTAGAACGCCAACCGCCTCTCCGCCCGGGTTTCGAGAGTGACCCCATCTGCCCACGTGGGCGAGCTGATCGCAATGACCTGCAGATCCTCCCGCCCTACTTCCTGTAATCTCGCAGCGATCAGGCCGCCAAGACTGATACCAACTAGCAGAGAATCTTGCGGCACCTGCAATTGAAGGACTCCTTGTATCGAAGCTTCTAGGTCGACGTGAGGCTCTTGGTGCGGCAGCTCTGGGCGGATAAAATCCAATCCTGGCCAATGTTGTTCCAACACGGCCTGGAGCTGGCTGACCGTGCCGTCGGCCGAGCCACCTTCTCCGTGGAGCAGGTACACTGCGGGTATAGGTAATACGGGCTCAGCTTCCGCCCGTTTTACTGACTTGACGTGCTTGTCATTAGGAAACATGGCTAGCTCGGTATTCTGCTACTCCGATCATAGCCAGATCGTTCCGGACGCAGCTTGATTATTTTCCAAGGTACTCCATCGCGGAGAAATACCCACGAGCCAGAGTGGTATCTGTCAATTTAAAATATCGCTGAGGCGTCGTAAAACTGCGGTGACCCATCAGGTCCTTAAGCACCATGCTGGAAATGTTGGCGTTTGCCAACCGTGTAGCGTACGTATGTCTCAACCGATGAACATTGATGTGGGAGAACCCAATCTTCTTGCACCAACTTTGCAGGGTCGACTGAATTGCCCTTACCGACATTCGTTGCTTACGTTCGGACAAGAATAAAGCGGGATTGTCATCAGTGCGGGTATCAAGATATTCCGCGTACGTCATGAGCGTTGTTCCGTCTACGTAGAATTTGCGGCGCTTGTTTCCTTTGCCAATAACCTCTCCGCAACCCGTAACATGTTCTTCGCCCTTTGGGTCGACCTCAAGCTCGATTGTGATCGAGTCCCGATTCAACTGGTGCATCTCGGAGATCCTCAGCCCAGTAGCCACAAAAAGCGTGAAGAGGGCGCGATCCCGGACGTTCGTTATGCTTGCGAGCAACAGGTCCAGCGTGTACTCTTCAACCGGCTTGGGCTCGTTGTTTTTCTGCCATTTCCTGGAAAAGCCCTTAACGGGATTCCGGAGATTTGGCTGGGTGGTCGCGCGGAGATATTCGAGGTAGCCGGATACAGCGGCCAACCGGCGGGCCACCGAGGAGTCGGCGAGCCCCGGTTCGCCCAAACCTGGGGTTCTCCATCTCGCGCATGTGTTCGAGATAGCTGTTGATGACGGCATGATCGACCTGAGCGATCCGGATCATAGAGCGATCTCGAAGAAACGCTCCGAAGAGCTTAAGGTCACTGCGGTATGCATTAATTGTCTGCGGACTGCATCGCCTACGAGTTTGTAGGTGGTCCAAGAATGGCTCGATGTTCATACAATTTCCTCCGATCCTGATGCTCTAAACGGTCGTGTGAACCCGCTGAAGTGTCTGGAGATTCCGTCCGTCTCTGCCAGACACCAAGAAGCTTTCAGAGGTTATTGACAGCGTAGGTGAGAGCACGTCACTCGACGTTCTCTTTCCAGATGGGAATCTTGAACAGCTTTCCGATAAAGGGCATGATCGAATGCACGCCATGTTTAAGCGGTTTGGGCCGAAGGCAGGTATCGTGAAGCCACGGCTGGAAGGGAAATACTTCGACAGTCTAGAGTTTTCAAGCCTTCGCTAAGCAGGATCGCCACGCTTTTCTCTTGCACCTCATCGTCCGTTGCCAGCGAGGTCCCCCGATGGCTCCGCCCGAGGGATTAGCGCCTCCAGTAGAATCAAGTTATGCCCTGCCCGATCTACGAATCTCTGCTGAAGGAGTGGAGGGCTGCCATATTTGAGGACACCCGGGCACTCGACGCTCGATGTGTCGCTGTGCCATAACTGGCTGCGACGCGGACGACACACTGGAGGCGGCGCACATTCGAACGTACAAGGGCTCGGATGACAACGACGAGCGAAACGGGATCCTCCTTCGCGCCGATATTCACACGCTCTTCGATCTCGGCCTGATTCGCGTTCGCACTTCGA
>Ga0182024_10018477_pt1 | contig 12977 bp, 12 predicted proteins | sample P32metaG_FD_120480 | JGI IMG/M metagenome (GOLD analysis project Ga0182024, IMG submission 120480) | Permafrost microbial communities from Stordalen Mire, Sweden - P3-2 metaG (Illumina Assembly) | ecosystem: Environmental > Terrestrial > Soil > Wetlands > Permafrost | place: Sweden: Stordalen...
GGGAACTGCTTCACGGTGACGTCCTCGGGCGCTTTGAAGGCGAATTGCAACGTGGAAGGCGCGGAGCCGAACAGCTTGCTCCAGTAACTCTCGGATGGAAATTGATAGAACGAGAAATCGCCGCAGACGATCGGAAATGTTTCGGCGTATTCGCTCAGGCACTCGTCGTTGAAGCGCTTTTGCGAGAAGCGGCCGCGCGTCAGGTAGCGCTGGCGCGAATAGATTTGTCCGAGCCAGCCCTCATACTTCCAGGAACTGGTCCCGATGAAAATGTTTTGATTGGCGAGTGCCGCCAGACGGGCGCTTAAACGCCGGCGGTCGAAGCCGGGTGGCTCTTCAAAGAGGGAAGCTGTTTCCATTTGAGGTGGGGCGGCCGCCGTCGCCCGCAGCCGACCCCCTGGTCGGCTTGGTCAACTCCATAGAGAGACTTGTACACCAAGCCAGCCGGACGAGGGCGTCCGGCGCGGGCGAAGGCGCCCGCCCCACACAGGGCAGCGTCCAAGAATTAGCTGGACATCCCTTTCACGCTAGTACGCGTTCGCCACTCGGTAGCCGTACGGATCGGCTCCGGCTTCGATCACACCGTCGGGCGTCAGACGAATCATCACGGGCGCGGCACCGCTGGCCCAACGCGACCGGGTGCCTACCTTGTGCCCGCGTGCGGCCAATTCGGCGGCGACGTTGGGCGGAATGCGCTCGTCGAGCAGCAAGTCGCCGCGATTCCAGGCGTGATTGTCGAAGCTGGACACCAGATGCCGGGTTTGGAAGCGGGGCGCTTCCACGGCGGCCTGCGCGTTATCGCCGAACTCGACAACGTTAAAGAACAATTGGATCAAGCTTTGTTCCTGGTTGTCGCCGCCTGGCGTGGATAAGGCAAGGAACGGCTTGCCTGCTTCGGTGACGATGGTGGGGCTCAAGGTGACGCGGGGGCGCTTGCCGCCCTGCAGTTCGTTCGGCGACCCTGGCACCAGGATGAACTGCTGGGCGCGCTCAGTGAGCGGGATGCCGGTGTCGCCGGCGATCACCGAAGGCAGCCAGGCGCCGGAGGGCGTGGCGGAAAACACGACCCCATCCTTATCGATGGCGTCGATGCAGGTCGTGTCGCTGGCCATGAGCGCATCGTCGATTTTGGTGCGCGCGATGTCCATTTCGGTGGGATGCTTGCCCTGCTTTCCGTTAATCACGCCGGGCAGGAAGTCCATGGATGCGGTGTGCCCGATCTGCTTGCGGCGTTCGGCGGCATAGGCTTTGGATAACAGCGTATCGGCCGGAATATGGTTGAACTTCGGATCGCCGTAATAGGTATCTCGATCGGCATAAGCCAGCTTCAGAGCTTCGGTAACGGTGTGAATGTAGTCGGCGGAATTAAAGCCCATCGAGCGGAGGTCGTAACCTTCCAAAATGTTGAGAGTTTCGAGCATGGCTGGACCTTGGCTCCAAAACCCGGGCTTGTAGACCTTGTAGTTGTGATAGTCGGTCGAAACCGGCTCTTCGGGCTGCAGCTTGAACGCGGCCATATCCTCATAGCGCAGCAGACCGCCGTTGGCTTGCATGAAGGCGTCGATGCGGTGCGCGATCTCGCCGCGGTAGAAGAAATCGCCAACGGCATCGATAGCGGCGGTGCGCGAAGCTCCCGAGGCCAGCGCCTTCTTTTCGGCGGCGGCCATGCCTCGCAACGTGCGCGCCAGATTCGGTTGATGGAAGATCTCGCCCGGCAACGGAACCCGGCCATCGGGGAGGAACGTTTTCTTCGAATCCGGCCAAAGGTCGAAGAAACGGCGCGAGCGCGCGATGGAGCCGGAGCGCATTTCGTCAATGGCCATGCCGTCGGCCAGTTCGATGGCGGGTTCAATCTCTTCGGAGAACGATTTGGTTCCGAAATCGCGCAGAGCGACCAACCCGGATTCCACCATGCCGGGCACCAGGGCCGGAAGAATGCCGGCCACCGGAATGATGCCTTTCAATCCGCCTGGATCGAGCGTCAGGATTTCACCGGGCCGGGGCCGGTGCTCCATAAAAAACTTAGCGGTGGCGAGTTTGGGCATGGGACCGACGCCCGCGATGGCGTAGACTTTTCCGGCTTTGGTGCGGATCAGAATCGGCGCTTCGCCGCCCATGCCAAAGTGCGAGAACTCCGCGACCGAGGCGGCGAACATCGCGGCCACACCGGCGTCCACGGCGTTTCCGCCATGGAAGAAGACGCGCATGCCGGCTTCTTCGGCGTACTCGCTGCCGGAGGCCAGAGCGCCTTTGGTGCCGCGGGCGGCATGCATGGTGGGAAGTTCAAAATCCTTGCGCTGCGCAAACGAGGGGGAGACGCAAAGCAGGACAAAGAGCAGGGGGGCCAGCTTGTGCTTCATATGACTAGCCTAATTGTAACTCTGGGATTGGAGGTTGGGGATTGGGGATTTGGGATTGGTGGCTAGCGGCTTGTGGCGGCGCTTGCGCCACTCATTAGACCTGCGCCACCTGTTCCTCGGTCGGCTCGGCGCAACAGAACCAGGGCTCATCCATATGCGGAATCACGGCGCGCGGTGGCCGGTTGAGGTCTTCGGGGAGCGGGCGATCGCCGACAAGATTCCAAAGATAGCCGAAAATCTCGCGACGCGAGCCGCCGCTTTGTGACCCACGGGCCGCCGCGATGCGCAGCGCTTGTCCCGCCAGCGCGTCCACTTCGGGGTCGGGATGGCGCCAGCGATACAAGAGCGCCGGCTCGTCGAAAGCGCCGAGCACCGCTTGCACGTCATCCAACTCCAGCAGCAGCGATCCACGGGGGATCAGCAGCCGCAGCGCCAACTGCACCGGCGTGACGTTCTCCACCAGATCCAGTTCCACCAATATCTCCAACAGCTCGCGATAGGATTGGCGCGTAGTCCAGGGCGTGAAGGGAATGAAGGTGGGCGCGAGCGTCAGGCCGGCGGAGCGAAATTCTTGCGCCACCTGGATGAAATCGGCGCGCGTGTGGCCCTTGTCGAGCTTCGCCAGCACTGCATCATCCACCGATTCCACGGCGCTGGTGACGAAGAGACAGCCGGTTTCGCGCAGCCGCGGCAACAGCTCGCGATGCTTCAGCAAATGTTCGATCTTGATGGTCGCGTCGTAGGTGACCGCGGGCCACTCGCGATGGAACGCGTCGACGATCCGCATGGCGTGCGTGGGCCCGTTGAAAAAGTCCGGATCGCCGAAGGTGATGTGTTCGGCGCCCGCGGTGACCTGCTGGCGAATGTCTGCGAGCACCACCTCCCGCTGCACAACCCGAAACTTGCCTTGATACACCGGCACTACCGGGCAGTGGCGGCACAGATGTTTGCAGCCTCGGCTGGCTTCGGTATAACCGGCCCGTTTGGGACCATCGCCCGTTTGCAGGCGCGCGTATCTGTCGAGAGGCGGCAGAGCGGATCGCAGGGGAACCAGGAATTGCTGCCGATGGAGCGAGACGAGAGGCTCTGTCTGCGGGCTCGATCCGGAAGACTCCAGCCGCTCGAGGAAGGAGATCAGCCCCGCCTCGAACTCGCCGCCCAAAATCGTCCCGGCTCCGATGCTCCGCAAGTACGATTCGTTCAACGGCGCGTAAAGCCCGTAGCAGCAGATGTGCGCGGCGGGATTCAGACGGCGAACTTTCTCGATCACTTTGGCCGCCAGCCGCGTCGCGGTGTGCATCGGCAAGTGGAAGGCGACGAGATTGGCTTCACGCACGCGGTCCGCGTTTAGCGCTTCGATGGACAGGTCCGCGCAGGCCACCTGGTGTCCACGCTCCGCAAGCCACGCCGCCGGCGACGCCAAGCCAAAAGGCTGGTGGCCGAGGTCGTAGGTGGAGACGAGTAGAACTTTCATGCGGCGATATTTCATTATCGCCGTTGCGTGGCTCTAGCTCTTCGCGAAATACAAAGCGCTGGCGCGCTCCAGTTCCGACTTGCTCATGAACGGCGGGCGCCCTTCGTACCTGCCGATGGACGTAAGAATCGTACAGATGTCTGCCGGATAGCAGGCGCGCAACTCCGTGCGTCCCTCGCGCAGACATAGTTTGCGCAGATACTCGGCGCTGTCGGGTTCGCAGGGGATGTTGAACTTGGTCACCACGCGATGGAAAATCTGGTCGAAGGACTTCTCGTCCACCGCGTCCACAAAGATTTTGTTGTGGATGCGGCGCAGAAAGGCTTCGTCGGCCAGGTCGCTCGGCTCCAGGTTGGTGGAGAACACCACCATCAGCTCGAACGGGATCTGGAATTTTACGCCGTAGCGGAGCATCAGATAGTCCACGCGGCGATCCAAGGGAACAATCCAGCGATTCAGCAGATCGCGGGGCGACATCAACTGGCGGCCAAAGTCGTCGATGATGAAAATTCCGTTGTTGGCCTTCATCTGCAGCGGCGCCGCGTAAATGCCCGACGCTTCATCCAGACGCAATTCCAGCATGCTGGGAATCAGCTCGCCGCCCACCACGATGCAAGGCCGGCGGCACAGGGCCCAGCGCGGATCGATGTCCGGATCGTCCATGCCCAGCTTCTGATGCACCACCGGGTCGTACAAGCTGATCACCTGGTTGTCCACTTCCACCGCGTAGGGCATCAGCACGGCGTCCTGGTAGACGCGCAGCATTCTTTCCGCGAGGCTGGTTTTGCCGTTGCCGGTGGGCCCGTAGACGAAGATCGAGTTTTGCGAAATCAGGGCGGGGCCGAGCTGATCGAGGAGCTGATCGCTCACCACCAGGTCCGAAAACGCCGAGCGGAGGATTTTGCGGTCGATACGAACCTGCGCGGACTGCGTTTTGGTGGCGCTGTGGTAATCCTTCAAAGATACCGGGGCGGCCCCTGCGTATTGGCTGATCTGAAAGCGCTCGCCCGCCAGCATTTTGCCGGCTTGCGACAGCGTGAAGTTATAGTCGTTGCCGAGCATCCCCTTCACTTCCACCAATTGTTGCTGGCGCATGTGAGTGAAGATGATGTTCAGGATGGGAACGGACAGCTTCAGCGTGTTGCTCAGGCTCTGAAGGTTGCTGTACCCTTCGAGCAGCAGCCGGCGGAGAACAAGATCGAGCACCAGCGACTGGGAAATACCTAAGTCTTCAAACGTTTGCGGCACCGCGGGACTGAATCCGCTGTGGGCTGGAGCGATGGTTGCAGCCATGAAAGATAGCAAGCCTCACTCTCTTCATCGGCCAGATCGCGTGGATTGTTTATACACGCTATTGGCGCCGGCGCCGTCAACCCTCTTGTGAAGTTGTGCGCCTCCATCGTTTTACTGTCGATTACGGCCGGGCTGGCGGGGGCCGCGTCGCAGGCTGAGCAGCTATTTCGTCAAGCGCAGAAGGCCGAACACGACGGCGAGATCGTAAAGGCCTATCTGCTCTATGCGGGAGCTGCGGCGGCCGACCCCACCAACATCGACTATTGGGCGCGCGCCCAGGCGCTGCGGCCCGCCGCCAGCCTGGTGGATGCCAGCCCGCCCAAGCTGCCCGATTTCCCAAGCGACAAAATCGACCGCACTTTGTTCGGAACCATCACCGGCGCGGAGCTGGAAGAGGCTCGAAAGCCTCTGCCGCCGACCCGGCTTCAGGTCGAGCCTGGCCGCCGCGATTACGACTTCCAGGGCGACTCCCAGGCGCTTTGGGAACAGGTGGCCACCGCGTTGCACCTGAAGGTGCTGTTCGACGCCGATTACAAGCCGACGCACGCGTTCCACTTCGAGCTGTCCAATGCCGATTATCGCGAAGCGCTGCACGCGCTCCAATCGGCCACCGGTTCGTTCCTGGTTCCCATCAGCCAGCGCCTGATTTTCGTCGCCAACGACAGCACGCAGAAGCGCACGGAATTCGAGCGGACGGCGGCGGTGGCGGTGCCGTTCCCGGAATCCATCAGTACCCAGGAGCTGCAGGAAGTGGCCACCAGCATCCGCGGTGTGCTGGATTCGCAGAAGCTGATGGTGGACACCACCCAGCACCTCATTCTGATCCGCGACAAAGTCGGCAAAGTACGGCTGGCGGAAAAACTGCTTGCGGATTTGCTGCGCCCCCGCGCGCAGGTGACCATCGACGTGGAGATCCTGACCACGGACCTCTCGTCGTCGTTGAGCTACGGGCTGTCGCTGCCGACATCCTTTGCGCTTTCGAGCTTCGTGAACCGGCCGAACTTCACGAACGCTTTTAACTTCTTTTCCTCCAGCTTTTCGACTTTTCTGGCGTTCGGCGGGGGCGCCAGCATGCTGGGCCTGGGCGTCACCAACGCGCAGCTCTTCGCGTCGGTTACCAACAGCAGCGCTCAAAGCATTTATCATGCGCAGTTGGTAGCCGAGGACGGCTTGCCCGCGACGCTGCATGTCGGCGAGAAATACCCGATGATTACCAGCGGATATTTTGGAAACACGTCCGGCAGCGGTACGGTCTATACTCCACCGCCGACTGTCACCTTTGAAGACCTGGGGCTGAAGATCAAGGTTACCCCGCATGTCACGAGCCTCGACGAGGTGACACTGGATCTGGACGCTGAGTTCCAGTTGCTGGGGGCTACTACTTCCAATGGAATTCCCGTGGTGGCGAACACCCAATATCAATCCAAGATTGACGTGATGACCGGCGAGTGGGCGGTGCTGTCCGGGCTGATGACTTCGCAGGAAGCCAAGACCATCGGCGGCCTTCCGATTCTGAGCTACATTCCGCTGCTGAGACAAACCACCATCAGCAAAGACCAGGGCGCAACGCTGATTGTGCTGAAGCCGCACGTAACCATCGCTCCACCATCGGCCAGCGCGGCGTGGAGGGCGTGGGCGGGAACCGAGACGCGCACGCCTCCGGAGCTTTAGACCGCCATTTGTTTCGCTCCCTATGGTCGCGGCTCCGATTCCGAGCCGCGACCGGAGGAAGCGGTATGATCGAGTTTTTCCGTAACCATGTCGAAAATGCGAGACGAAATCCACGAGCAGCCGGCCGTGCTCGAACGGACACTGCAGGCCGAGCGCGGGCCCATCGAAGAATTGCGCAAGGTTTTGGAGCGCGATCCGCCGCGTCTGATCATGCTGGCGGCGCGGGGCACTTCCGACAATGCGGCGCAATTCGGCCGCTACCTGCTCGAGATGACCACCGGGATTCCGGTGACGCTGGCCGCGCCGTCCATCTTCACGCTGTACAACGCCCCGTTCCGTTTTGAGGGCGCACTGGTGGTGGCGATTTCGCAATCCGGTGAATCCACCGACACCAACATCGTGCTGGAGCGGGCTCGCGAGCAGGGCGCGCGCACCATCGGGATCACCACCGAGGGATCCAGCGCGCTATCTAAGATCGCCGAACATCTGTTTCTGGTGCATTCCGGGCGCGAACGGAGCGTCGCGGCAACGAAAACGTACACCGGGCAGTTGCTGCTGCTGTATCTGCTGGCCTATGCGCTGGGCGCCGATATTGCGCTGGACGACTTGGCGCGCGTGCCCGAATGGACCAGCCGGGCGCTTACGCTCGAGCTCGACATCGCCCGCCGCGCCGAGCGCTATCGCTTCATGGAGCATGCCATCGTGCTGGGCCGCGGGTTGAATTACGCCAGCGCATTCGAGTTCGCACTGAAGTTGATGGAGACCTGTTACGTGGTGGCCGAACGGTTTTCGAGCGCCGACTTGCTGCACGGACCCATCGCGATGCTGGAGGCGTCGTTCCCCGCGTTCTTGTTCGCGCCCGCCGGGGTAACCTGGCCCGGTACGCGCGAAATGATGGCGACTCTCAATGAACTCAAGGCCGAGACGCTGATCGTCACCGACGTGAGCAACGTGGAGGCCGCGCGCGATCGCCGCGCGGTGATCGTGCCGGTGGCGCTCGACGAATTATTTACGCCGATCCCCTACATTATTCCGGCGCAGTTGTTCGCGGCGTCGCTGGCCGAAGAGAAGGGGTTGAATCCGGATCAGCCCAGGGCCCTCAGCAAAGTGACGCGAACGCTGTAAGAAGCTTGTGGCCGGCCGTTGACCGAGGCAACCAATGCGGACAAAGGCCGGGTATCCCTGGAAGACGTTTGCCAGCGAATGAACGGCCGCTGAGCGATCTCTAATTAGGACGCGAAGCCAGTGAGTTTCTCGGACAGCCATTCACAGCAGGTGGTGGTGGCGTTTTTCCAATTCCTTGACGATGTCGCCCACTTCCTGCGAGCGGGAGCGATCGGCGATGAGCAGCGCGTCTGGCGTATCGACAATCACCAGATCGTTCACGCCCAGCAGCGCGATCAGCTTGCCTGCGGCGTCCACATAGTTGCCTGAACTGGAACGCGCCAGAGCGTCGCCACGGAAGACATTGCCGTTCTCGTCGCGCGCCAGCAGCTCGTAGACGGCGTTCCAGCTTCCGACATCGTTCCAGCCGAAATCGTCTGTTGCAAGTCCAACAACATGCGGCGATTTCTCGAGCACCGCGTAATCGATCGAGATGTTCTCACAGTGCGGGAACGTCTCCTTCAATTTTGAGGCGAAACGGCGATTGGAGAATTCGGGCAGGCTCGCCAGCAGCGCCGCGGTCTTCGGGAGGTACTCGCGCAGCGCGTCGAGCAGCACCGAGGTTTTCCAGAAGAACATCCCGGCGTTCCAATAAAAGTTGCCGGCCTTAACGTACCTGCGCGCGGTCTTCAGATCCGGTTTCTCGCGAAAGCGCCGTACGCTGACGGGCTCGCGCGATCCAGCGTGCACGTTCTTTGGGAACTCGATATATCCATACCCGGTTTCAGGCCAGCGCGCTTCGATACCCAGCACAACGATCTTGCCGCTGGCGGCGGCTTTAAGCGCTGGACGAATGAAGCGAAGATAGCGAGCAGGCTTGGCGATGACGTGATCCGATGGAAAAACGCCCATCACCGCATCAGGGTCGATGGATTGCAGAATATGGGCCGCGAGTCCGATGGCCGGCGCGGTGTTGCGCTGCGCGGGTTCGGCCAGGATCTGGCTCTTCGGGACCTCCGGCAACTGCCGGACGATCTCGCCACGCAGGTGGTCGTTGGTGAGAATCCACAAATGATCGGGCGGGATCACTGGGCTGAGCCGGTCCACGGTCTGTTGGATCAGCGAACGCTCCCCCAGGAAGCGCAGCACTTGCTTGGAATGCGCGCGCCGGCTGCGAGGCCAGAAACGCGTACCTCGGCCACCGGCCAGGATGAGGCCATAGTAATTAGTTGGTCGCGGCATCAACTTTGCGGATAGTCGCGATAACCGTGGATCAACTTCAAGGTGCGGTTCCAGCGAGTCTTGCTGAAAAGGTGAGTGGCCAGATCGAACAGGTGATGCAGGTTGTAGTCCGTAAGGTCTTCGGTCGGCGCATCGTAGGACCAAAAAACGATCAGCGGTTTGCCGAAGATGTTGTCGCGCGGGACCAACCCAAAGTAGCGGCTGTCGAGCGAATCGTCGCGATTGTCGCCCATGGCGAAATAGCTGCCTTGAGGGACCACCAGCTCGCCGTTCACGACATCGTCGCGTACCATCTGGTAGGCGCGCTCGGCCGCCTTCGGATCTTGGGTGTATTCAGGCTGGCCTTGCGGGAAGTTATCGCGATACTGCAAAGAACTGTCCTGATGGATGACGTAGGGTTCGTCCAGCGGCTTGCCGTTGATGAAGACCTGTTTGTCGACCAGTTTAATCCGATCGCCCGGAATTCCGATGCAGCGCTTCACCAGATCCTCAGTGAGAACCGTTGGATGGCGAAACACGATAATATCGCCGCGCCGCACATCTTCATACGGCAGGAGATGTTTGCTGAAGGAATCGGCCGGCGAATAAGCCAGCTTATCCACGATCACGTGATCGCCGGTGAGCAGTGTGTTGCTCATGGATCCGCTGGGGATCACGAACGGCTGCGCGATGGTGGAGGTTCCGAACAGCAGAACCAGAATCGTGATGGTCCATTCGGCCACGGAATGCCTTCGCGGCGCCGGAGGCTCGGGCTGGGCGGGCTTAGTTGTAGTTGTAATAGCCATGGATCAATCGGAATGTTCGATCCCAGCGCGTTTTGGTAAAGAAATGCTCGGCCAGGTCCAGGAAGTGGCTGGCGAGGTTGTTGACGGAGGAACTGGCCAGGCTCTCGGTGCTGGCATTGTAGGACCAATAGATGATGAGCGGCTTGCCGATGATGTTCCCGCGGGGGACGAAGCCCCAGTAGCGGCTGTCCAGCGAATTATCGCGATTGTCGCCCATGGCGAAGTAGGATTCCGGCGGCACCACCACTTCGCCGTTCACGACGTTGGTAGCCAGCATGTCGCGGCCGCGATCCATCAGACTAAAGTTCGCCTCGCTGTTGGGAAAGTTATCGCGGAACGAATCGGGATAGGGAGCTTTATGAACGACGTAAGGCTCGGTGAGCTTCTTGCCGTTGCGATAAACCTGCTGGTCGATAATCTTGAGGTGATCGCCCGGCGAGCCGACCACGCGCTTAACGAAAGTCTGAGAGATGTCCACCGGATAACGGAATACGATGATGTCGCCGTCACGGGGATTTTCATAGGGCAGGATGTACTTGCTGAAACTTCCCGAAGGCGCATAAGCCAGCTTGTCCACCAGCAAGTGATCGCCGATGAGCAGCGTGTCTTCCATGGAGCCGGTGGGAATGACGAAGGCCTGAACCAACGTGGTGGTGCCGAACAGCAACAACAGAATGGTGATGGTCCATTCGGCAATGGTTCCGCGGGGAGGCTCCGGCTGCACCGCCGGTTTTGCCGGTGACGTCGCCGGCCGCGAAGACGGATCGGCCGTCGCTGCCGCTTTTCCACGATCTGGAGTGGGTTTCATAACGTCGATACCTTTAGTCTATCAGCAGGCGGGCGCGATCCACCCGGTCTGCGGAGGCGTGACACCTCACCGAGCGAAATGTAGATGTTGAGAAGCCCCACACCGCTCAGGGCGCCACGGAAATAGGAGCTAGTCCAGAGATTGCGAAGCAGCGGGAAAAGATTCGCCACCGAGTTGCTGTCCCATTGCGGTGTCCAGGGAAACACGGTCAGGAACGCGCCCACTTCGAAGCAAACGACGATGAATAGAAAAATGCCGAGCTTGTGGTACCAAGTGTGCCGGATATGTACGGGCGCCTCATCGGGCTGCTCGACTGCGGGGAAGCGCGGTTCTACTGGAGGCATGCGGCTTCCTGGGCGAGGACCTCGGCCTGAGCGAAGCCGGTGTCACCCTCTACAAACAGATCGCCCTGGCGCGGATATCCAGTCCAGACCGTGTGCGGCGAATGCTCGCGCACCGGCCAAAAGCTGAAGCGATGCATGGGCGTGGGGCCGTGAGTTTCGAGCGCCTTCCAATGCTGGTCGGTCGAATAGCCTTTGTGATTCTTGAGCCCGTAATCGGGGAACACAAGATCCCATTCGCGCATGCACGCGTCGCGTTCCACCTTGGCGAGGATCGAGGCGGCGGCAATGCACTGCGATAGAGCGTCGCCGTGGATGAGAGCGCGCTGGGTGAGAGGCAGATCCACCGTAACCGCATCCACCAGCAGATAATCGGGCGCCGGATTCAGCCGTTCGATGGCGCGCCGCATGGCCAGGCGCGAGGCTTGCAGGATATTGATGCGATCGATCTCGAAGGCGTCCGCCGCGCCCACGGACCACGCCACGGCGCGCTCGCGAATCCGAACCGCCAATACCTCGCGGCGCTCGGCGTCGAGCAGTTTGCTATCGCGCAGGCCTCGGATGGGATGATCGGGCGACAGAATGACGGCGGCGGCGAACACGGGTCCGAACAACGCCCCGCGACCCACTTCGTCAACGCCGGCGATGCGTTCGAAACCCTGGGATCGGGCATCGCGCTCGAATTTTCCCTGGCACTTCATTACTCAGGAGCGCACGGCGAGCGCCGGATTAGGTGCGTTCGCGGAGACGCGCCGCTTTACCCTTAAGCTCACGCAGATAGTAGAGCTTGGCGCGGCGCACGCGGCCGGTGCGCACCACATCGATGTGGTCGACGACCGGGGCATGCAGCGGAAAAATGCGCTCCACCCCTTGGCCAAAGCTGACCTTTCTCACGGTGACGGTTTCGCCGAGCCCCGTATTATTGCGGGCAATCACGGTTCCTTCAAAGACCTGCAGACGTTCTTTGTCGCCCTCTTTGATCTTGACGTGGACACGGACGGTATCGCCAGGGCGGAATTCCGGCACCGGGCGGAGGTGTTTGGCAACGACTTTGGTCAATAGGGGGTTCGGCATGTGACAAATCCTTGAATCTTCATTGTAGTAGATCCGGCCGCATGCGCGCAGTCTTGTCGCGGGCGGCCTGCCGGCGCCAGTTCCGGATCTCCTCGTGATTGCCACTCAATAGTACTTCTGGGACCTTCCAGCCGCGGAATTCGGCGGGACGGGTGTATTGCGGACAATCCAGCAGGCCGGGCTCGCTGAAGGACTCTTGCAGCGCTGAATCTTCGTTGCCCAGGACTCCCGGGAGCAGGCGGGCGACGCAATCCAGGACCAGGGCCGCGCCGAGTTCGCCGCCACTCAGAACAAAATCGCCGATGGAAAGCTCTTCGTCGGCCAGGTGCTCGGCCACCCGCTCGTCGACGCCTTCATAGCGGCCGCAGATCAGGAGAAGCTCATCGTAGTGAGTCAGGCGGCGGGCTGTACCTTGAGTGAAACGCCGACCCTGCGCCGAAAGCAGAATGACGCGCTGATTGGGTTTGCGCTCCGGCCAAATGCTCTCGACCGCGTCGAAGAGGGGCGCGGGTTTCAGTAGCATGCCCTCGCCGCCACCGAAAGGGCGATCGTCGATAGTGCGATGGCGGTCATGTGTCCAGGTGCGGAGGTCGTGGACGTGGATCTGAAGTAGGCCGGTTTCCGCGGCTTTGGCGACGACGCCATGTTGGAGGGGGCCCTGGAAGAAGTCGGGGAAGATGGTGAGGATGCGGAAAACCATATGAATTCAGCCACGGATGACCCTAGCGCGGCCTATGGCCGCAACCAAAAGTGAAGCGTCCCTCGAGAGCGTATCATTGTGAGTTATCCAAAAGCACTCTGGTACGAGGAGAGACGTATGACCGA
>Ga0182024_10018478_pt1 | contig 12976 bp, 11 predicted proteins | sample P32metaG_FD_120480 | JGI IMG/M metagenome (GOLD analysis project Ga0182024, IMG submission 120480) | Permafrost microbial communities from Stordalen Mire, Sweden - P3-2 metaG (Illumina Assembly) | ecosystem: Environmental > Terrestrial > Soil > Wetlands > Permafrost | place: Sweden: Stordalen...
GCGCTCTGGCTGACCAAGCTCGGCGTGAGCGTTCGGATCATCGACAAGACCGCCGAGTCGGGAACCACTTCCCGCGCCGTGGCCGTACAGGCGCGCACCCTGGAACTCTATCGCCAAGTGGGTCTTTCCGATGCGGTCGTCGAAGCCGGCGTCAAGGTGGCGGGTCTCAATCTCTGGGTCCGGGGCGCCAAGGCCGCGCGCGTGCCCATGCTGCGTATGGGAGAGGGATTGAGTCCCTTTCCCTATGCGTTGACTTACCCGCAGGACGCCCACGAGAGATTGTTGATCGAACGGCTGGACGCCTTGGGGGTGAAGGTGGAACGCCGGACGGAGTTGGTCCGCTTCGATCAACATCCCGAAAGCGTGCGAACGGTGCTCAAGCGACCGGACGGCTCGGAGGAGGTCTGCGAGGCGGCCTATCTCGCCGGCTGCGACGGCGCGCGTTCGACCGTAAGGGAGGTGCTGGCGACGGGCTTTCCCGGTGGGACCTATTCCGGACTCTTCTACGTCGCCGACGTAGACGCGGCCGGCCCGGCGGCCGACGGCGAAATCCATGTCGAACTCGAGGAGGCCGACTTTCTGGCGGTCTTTCCCCTCAAGGGTGCGGGGCGCCTGCGCCTGATCGGACCCATCCGCTGGGAGCCGGATCGCGAACACCGCGAGCCGACTTTCGACGACATCAGTGACCGTGCGATCAAGAATCTGAAGCTCACGATCGCCAAGGTGAACTGGTTCTCGACCTATCACGTGCATCACCGGGTGGCGGCGAAATTCCGCGAGGGACGCGCGTTCCTTCTCGGAGACGCCGCCCACGTTCACAGCCCGGTCGGCGGTCAGGGGATGAACACCGGCATAGGCGACGCCGTGGACCTGGCATGGAAGCTCGCCGCCGTGCTGAACGGCGGCGCCCGCGACGGCCTGCTCGACACCTACGAGCGGGAGCGGATCGGCTTCGCGCGCCGGCTGGTCGCCACCACCGATCGCGTATTCACGGTGGTGACAAAGCGGGGCGTGGTCGCGCGGGTGGTGCGCACCCGGCTCTTCCCCCTGACCGCCTCCTTGATGTTCCGGCTGGCCCCGGTACGCCGCTTCCTCTTCCGCACCGTGTCGCAGATCGGCGTCCACTATCGCCACAGCCCGCTCAGTGTGGGGGCGGCCGGGGCCGTTCGGGGCGGCGACCGCCTGCCCTGGGTCGAAACCGAGCCGGGAAAAGACAACTTCGCCCCTCTGGATTCGATGAAATGGCAAGTCCACGTCTACGGCGAACCGCGGCCCGGCGCGGCCGATGTCTGCGCCGAACTTCAAATTCCACTCCACCTGTTCGCGTGGCGGCCGAGAATGCGACGATCCGGCCTCATGCGCGGGGCGCTCTATCTCATTCGGCCGGACGGCTACGTCGCACTGGCCGATCCCGACGGCGATCCGGAGCAACTGAGCCGCTACTTCACGGAGCGCGGCCTGCCGGGCCTGTCCTTATAATGCAAGGAGCCGAGCAGAGCAGGCCCGACGGAAAGGGACGACCGATGACGCCCGCGCCGACGCCGGAACCCGTCCGCCGCGAGGAGCTGGGCGCCGCCTTCCGCCTGCTCTTCCAGCACGCCGACCCCGCGGAACGCGAAGCCCGCACCGTCAACGCCCTTCGCCTCGTCCGGCGCGGCGAACTCGATCCGCATGGATTGTTCGTGTTGTGCGGCCGCCGCGGACTGCTCGGCGCCGTCTTTTGTCTGCCCATGCCCGGCGCCAGCGCCCTGGTCTGGCCGCCGCAGTGCGTCCTAAGCCCGCGACGCGACGCGATGGAAGACGACCTCCTCCGCCATGCCGCCGATTGGCTGCGCGCCCGCGGCGTCAAGGTGGCGCAAGCCCTCCTTACCGCCGACGAAGCCCGATTCGCCGACGCCCTGCCGCGCAACGGTTTCGCCCACGTCGCCGCCCTGTGGTTCCTGCGCCACGACCTCTCCGCCGCCCAGCCGCCCTCGTCCACGCCCGTCCGTCTCGATTACCGGCCCTACGATCCTTCCAATTCCACCCCATTTCACCAAACCCTCCGACATACCTACGAAGGAACGCTCGATTGTCCGGAATTGAACGGCGCCCGCGACGTGGAGGATGTCGTGGCCGGCCACCGGCCTCCGGGTAAGTTCGACCACGATCTTTGGTCCTTGGCCCTGGCGGACGGCGTTCCAGTCGGCGTCCTGATGCTGACCGAAGCACCGGACACGCGCGACTGGGAAGTCTCCTACGTCGGCGTCGTCCCCGAGGTGCGGCGGCGGGGATTCGGCCGGGAACTCATGCTCGAAGCCCTTTCCAAAGCCCGCGCGGCCGGCGCCCCGACGCTCGGCCTGTCCGTGGACGGCCGCAACCACCCCGCCTGGGATCTCTACCTCGACCTCGGCTTCCGGCCCTACGACTGCCGCGAAGTCTTCCTCGCGGTCTGGAAGTGAGGACGGGGTACATATCTTCACGTCGGGATGCGCCCGGCAATCCCGTGGAACGCGACGCGCCAGTCGTGGCGCCCCTCCGCTGCCGTTGTTTGGCTAAAGAGATCGCGATCGCGTTGGCATCGCCGTTCGCCGGGTTTAGAATTGCAAGCCCAGCCACGAGAAACCCCGACCAGCTGACGGGGGCATCTCTTGATCTCGCTTCTCGCGCCATCATTCAAGGATCGGTATACGTCGTGGGGAAACCGTTGACGATCACGCGGCGCGAGTTGACGACGGCGCTGGAACAGGCCGTCGCCCGCCGCATCGGCGAGCCGCGCTATAAACTCTGGTTCGACCGGCACACGCGGTTTTCCTGGGACGACGCCGTGTTGACGGTCGGCGTGCCCAACCGGCATTTCGAGGAATGGCTGCACAAGACGTTTCACGACGCCCTCACGGCGGCGGCCCGCGAGGTGTTCGGCCGGCCGCTGGCGGTGCGCTTCGTCATCGACCCCGAACTGTTCCAGGCCGCCCGCCGCGAACAGCAAGCGGCGGCCGCGCCCCCCGCGTCGCCATCGCCTCCCCCGTTTAGCCGCGAGCCGGAGACGAGCGCGCCGCCCCCCGAACCCTCGCCGACGGCGGCAGAGGCGCCCGCTTCCCCCAAACGCACGCGCCGCTGGCGCAAGCTATCGGACTTCGTGGTGGGGCCGTGCAACCGCGTCGCCCACGCCTCGGCCCTGAGCGTCGTCGAGGCGGCCGGCGAAGGCCCCAATCCCCTGGTGCTGCACGGCCCCGTCGGCACCGGCAAGACCCATCTCCTCGAAGGCGTCTACGCCGGCCTCCGCCGCGGCCATCCCGAGTGGCGCGTCACCTACGTCACCACGGAGGACTTCACCAACCGTTTCGTGCAGGCCATGCGCCTGGGAAAGCTGGGCGCGTTCCGCAAGCGCTTCCGCGAGTGCGACGCCCTGCTGGTGGACGACCTGCATTTCCTGGCCGGCAAGAAGGCGACGCAGGAGGAGTTCCTGCACACCTTCGACGCCCTGCTGGCCGACGGGCGGCAGATGGTGCTGACATGCGACTGTCACCCACGCCTGGCCGACGACTTCTCGCCGGAACTGACCGACCGGCTGCTGGGCGGCGCGGTGTGGGGCCTGACGCCGCCTGACGCCGACGTGCGCCTGGCCGTGCTGCGGTCCAAGGCCGTCGGCGGCCGCGAGGCGCCGCCGCCCGACGAGGTGTTGCGCTTCTTGGCCGGCCAGCTGCGCGGCAACGTCCGCGAGCTGGAAGGGGCGCTCCACAGCGTCCGCCACTATGCCCGCGTGGCCGGCCGGCCGGTGAGCGTGGCCCTGGCGCGCGAGGCGTTGGCCGACCTGTTGCGCCATGCGGTGCGCGTGGTGCGGCTGGAAGACGTGGACCGGGCGGTGCGGGCGGTGCTGCGCCTGGAAGCCGGCGCCTTGCAGAACAAGGGCCGCGCCTGGGCCGTCAGCCACCCGCGCATGGTGGCCGTCTTCCTGGCCCGCAAGCACACCGCGTCGTCCTACGCCGAGATCGGCGGCTGGTTCGGCGGCCGCAATCACAGCACCGCTGTCGCCGCCGAGAAGAAGGTCCGCCAGTGGCTCGCCGCCGACGCCGAGCTTTCCCTCGGCGAACGGCGCGTCCGCGTCCGTGAGGTCGTCGAACGGGCGGAGCGGGAGTTGCTTCGCTGAGTAGTCAGTAGTCAGTAGTCCATAGGGGCGACCCACGCACTGAGGACCGCTAGCTGGTTCTACGACTGCATCCCTTCCGCTACTGACTACTGACTACTGACTACTGACTTTGGGCAAGCTTTGCCGTCTTTGCCGCGCCCACCTGTCAGGCAACTTTCGCCCAAAGTCGCCTCCGGCCGATTTTTCTCGCACTTCGAGGCCGTTTCATCCGATTTAAGTTGTGACGGATGCGGCGCTGCCGTTTCGGACAATCCCGCAGCGTGCGTTCGCGCCGGGTACTGAGGTCGGGGGAGAATCGCGCGGCCGGGCGGCCCGCCTTCCTGTCGATCTGCCGATTGACCCCCGGCCAACCCTTGGAAAGGAGTCGCGATGAAACGGATCGCCGTTATGGCCTGCGTCGTGCTGGGGCTGGCCGTGACCGCCGGCCAGTCCTTCGCCGGCTGGAGCGAATGCACCTACAGCGGCTACCAGCCGTGGTACAACATCTTCGCCAAGCGCTACAAGGGCATCACGCCCGAAGAGGAGCGCCTCCAGAAGTTCTGGCACGACTACTACGACGCCATGAAGAACTACTACGGCGCCCTGGATCACATCGACTGGGTGGCCTATTACAAGAACCACGGCTACCAGATCAACGGCTGCTGCGGCGGCGGGGCCTGCGGCCAGGGGGGCTGCAGCCGCGTCAACTACGCCCCGGTGGTCGTCAGCCCCGGCATGATGTGGGCCGTGCCCCAAGGCCCCCTCAACGGGCCGCCCTGCGGGCCGTCCGCGGCCTGTGCGCCGGCCTGCGGCCCCGGCTATCCGGGCGGCTACGGACAGCTGCCTGGGCCCGGCGGCCCCTGAGCGGCCGAGGTCCGGATCATCCCAACGCACGCAACGACGAGGCCGGCGCTCCCCACGGAAGGGGGCGCCGGCCTTGGCGCGTTTCCCGGCCGACCCGTCCCGCGAAGGGGTCCGATCGTGCGGCCCGGCCCGGCGCGGAAAGGTTCGTCGTGTCGGCTTTTCGCTTCATTCCCGTTGCAGCTGCGCCGCCGGTCGCGCGGAAAGCCCCCCGGCTAGGACTTGAGCGGAAACCGCGGAATTCTCCCGCGCCGCCGCCGGCGCTGCCGGCGACGCCGGCCGGACGCAATTCTCTTCCCGTCCGGCGTCATTTTCTCCTCGATTCATTTTCCAATGTGGAATAGTTCAACGTCGAAACGGCCGCCGCACTCGCGGTGAGGCGGGCCGGGCGGATCGACAGCGGAACAACAGCGGAACAACAGCGGAACGAGGTATTTCCCATGAACAAGATGGCAATTGCCGGTCTGGCGGCGGCGGTCCTGTCCCTGACGGCCCTGGCGTCGCAGCGGGCCGCGGCCCAGTGCTGCCCGCAGCAGTGCCAGCGCGGCAAAGAGATCACCTTCACCACCGGCATCACGTTCGGAATCCATTGTTCGCCGAAGTGCGGCCACTGGGTCCCGGACTGTCCTCCCCCCTGCGGCCCCTACGGCTACCCGCCCCCGCCGCCCTACGGCTACGCCGCCAACCAGTTCCAGGCGCCCATGCCGGCCCCGGTCGCCGCCCCGAATCCCCCCGCCCCCAACGCGCCGAGGGGCCAGGCGGGCGCGGTGCAGAGCATCGGCTACAACTACCCGGCCTACGACTACAATGCCGCGTACAATAACGGATACAATTACGGGTACACATACGGCGTCCCGCCCTACTGGTACGGCTCGGGCTACGGCTACTAGTGCATTCTCGATGGGCCTGTTGGCCAATGGCCACGCGAGCGGCCGGCGTTAGCCGGCTGGTAACGGCGACTTACCAGCCGGCTAACGCCGGCCGCTCGCCGAGGGCGAGAACAACCCTGCCGCCCGCCGTCCACGCCAATCTCCCGCCCCGCCGCAATTTCTCCCCGATCGGGAAAGGCCCGCGCCGCCGGCGCGGCCCGCGCCGAATGCAATTCCGTTGCGACTTGAGCGGAAATCGCCGATTCCTCCCGCCGCGTCGCTTCTGCGACAAAACGCGACGCCTTTTCGGATTTCCCCCTACCCTCCACACCATTTTCCCATCCCCCTCAGCTTCCCGTCGGCAATAGTTACAACGTCCGGGTGGATGTCGGTCTCACGGTGAGGCGGGGCCGCCGGGACAATGCGGGATGAGGTGTCACATGAAGAACTTGGCGATGGCGGGGGCCGTGGCGGCGGTCCTGAGCCTGACCGCCCTGTCGCAGCAACGGGCCGCGGCCCAGGACTGCCCGCAACAGTGCATGCGCGGCGGACAAATCTCGGTCAACTCCGGCATCACGTTCGGCGTCCACTGGACGCCGTGCCACGGCCACTGGGAGCCGAACTGCTGCGGCCCCTACGGCTGCCCTGTCGGCCCCTACGGCTACGCGGCCGGCCCCTACGGCTACCCGCCGCAAGGCTACGCCGCGGCTCCGTTCGCCGCCCCTCAACCGGCGCCGGCGCAGGCCGCCCCGGCCGCCCCGGCCCTTCCGCTGCCCAAGGCCAAGACCGAAATGACGGACGTGCAGAACGTCGGCTACGCCTACCCGGGCGCCTACGGCTACGACAACGGCTACTGGTACGGCTACCCGTACTACCAGGACCCGGGCTACTGGTACGGCTACGGCCGTTGAACACGACGGATCGGGGCGCCGGCCGGCCCTCGCCATGCGAGCGCCTGGTGGGAGTCGTCCGCCGCCTCATTCCGCCAGACGCCCTCGGCGTTTGCCCAACGCCGGGGGCGTCGTTTTTTCCCGATGGTGTGCGCCACACCACGCAACACTCCCATGCGGGCGCCTGCGCGTCACGCCTTATCCGCGCCTCCCTCCCGTTTATGCGGCGGAAGATTTCGCACGCCCGCCCCCTTTCCCGCCTCCCGCCGCCGCATGTTGTACATTTCAGCGCGGAAGGCGCCGCGCCTTTCCGACGGACAAATCCCCACGAAAGGAGTCGCCATGAAAGCGACGACCCCCTGGCTCGGTTCGGCCCTCGTCGCCGCCTTGGCCGTGTCGGCGGCCGCGGCCCAGTGCCCCGGCGGTCACGGCATCCGTCAGGCCCCCGACGCCTGCGGCCCCGGCTATTACGCCCCCAACGAATACGGATTGTGGTTTGGTCCCAATTACGATTTGCATCCCCCCTGCCAGCCCTTCAACGGCATGGTGTTCGGACCCGGCGGACCCGGCGGGCCCGGCGGCAAGAACGGGTCGGAAGTTCCGGGCGCACCCGGCGGTCCCTACGGGCCGGGGGCGGCGGGCGGCCCGGCCGGCCCTTATGGTCCCTACGGACCTCGGGCGGCCTATCCTCAGGTTCCCGGCGGGCCGTATGCTTTGAACACGCCGGGACGCCCCGGCGGGTACGGAGCACTAGGGGGACGGGGCGTTCCTCCAAACCCCTACAGCGGACCCAGGGGAAATGAGGGACTTCAAGGTTCCGGTGCGCCGAGCCAGCTCGGCCCCAACAACGGCTTCCGCTTTTCCTTTAACGGCGGCGCCCCGACGGGACCGGGTAATCAGGGCGGCCCCTACGGCCCCTACGCGGCCTACGGCCCCGGCGGTCGCATGGTCCCCTATCCGTGCGGCGACGGCGAATTCGGGCAGGAAGTGCCTGGGCCGGCGAGCTTCCCGACCCACCCCTGGGCGCGAAGCCCGCGCGACTTCTTCATGGCCGATTGACGCTCTCCAAAAGGCACTAACACAATGGCGAGCGGCGCGGCGTAAGCCCGCCGGTGTAGGATCCGTCCCGCGGCGCTATCCTACACCGGCGGGCTTACGCCGCGCCGCTCGCCATAAAGTTATAGCCTCTTACGGATCGCCTATTTGTCCTTATCGGCATTCTTCTTGTCGCGCACCACGTCGAAGATCACGTCCACTTTGGCGTCCAGCGGTGGGATGCGTTCGGTGTTGGCCTCCCAGACGCGGGCGTCCAGTGCCTTGGGGCTGGCCACGGGCAGGTCGAGCATGGCCGTGTCCATGTTACAAAGGCAGATCACGTCGCCCTGGTTGGCCAAATAGTAGGGCGGTTTGCGGGCGTCGTCGGGGTCGGCCAGGAAACGGCTGCCGCCGAAGACCCAGTCGGAATCGAGGTCCTTGTGGGTCTTCACGTCGCGCACCCACTCGCGGGCGGGGACGGTGACGGTCTTGCCGTCCTTGTCGTACTGCAAACGGATCTTGATTACGGAGCCGCTGGCGGGGACGAACTTCGGCGAGAACTGCACCGGCGACCCCGGTTTGGCGCCGGCCGCGACGAGGGCCAGGTGGATGGTGCGGGCGTCGGCGGTGGTGGCGAGGATGTATTCGTGTTCCTTGGTGTTCTTGCGGCAGAGCAGGCCTTCGAGTTGGCCCTCGCGCAGCACCACGGCGGCGGCGACGACGACGCGGCGCTCGTCGCCCTGGACCTCCAAAAAGACGTTATTACCGATCGCTTTACGCTTCGCCTCCGTCGGCCCCTTCGGCGGGTCGTCGGCTCGGCAGGAGAAGGCGGCGAACGTCGTCAGGCCGGCCGCGGCCAGGAGCAACGCGCCGCCGAACAGCCAGCGGGGAAGGGATGAGGTGTTCATACCCTGGAGGATAGCAGGCGCCGCCGGCGGGCGGAAGGAAAAAACGACGGTATCACGCGCCGCGCCGCAGCGCCCGCCGCTCGGCGTCGTACAGGGCCGCGCGACGCTCCTCGTCCGTTTCGTCGAACACCGCCCGGTACAGCGCCGCGTGGGCCGGCGTCAGCTCCACGCCGCGGCGGGCCATGACCTTCGCCGCCGTTTTCAGGAGCGTTTCCGGATCGCCATTGTTCAACAGCCGGCCGTCGAGGCAGCGCGCGAACGACGGCAGCCGGCGCGGCAGCAGGCCGCCGGGCAGCAGGTTGCAGAAGGCGCCGGCGCTCGTGCCGGTGTTGAGCAGCACGCCGACGGCGGTCTTGGTGTGGTCGCCGAGGAAGCAGCCGACCTTGGTCTGGCCGGTGCGGACGAGCCGGCCGTTGACGAAAACCGACGCCTCGCCGTAGTCGTTGCGGAGGTCGCTGTTCTGCGTGCCGGCGCCGAGGTTGACCCATTCGCCGAGGTAGGCGTGGCCGAGGAAGCCGTCGTGGTACTTGTTGCTGCGACCCTGGACGATGCTGGCCTCGACCTCGCCGCCGATCCGGCAGTCCGGCCCCAGGGTCGTGCCGGCGCGGACCTTGGCGCCGTGGACCTGCGTGCGCGGCCCGATCACGCACGGCCCTTCCAGGCGCGTGAAGGCCGTCACCACGGCGTCGGGCCCGATCACCACCGGGCCGCCGGTCATGTCGGCCGCCACGAACGGGTCGATGCGGGCGGAGTGGTGGACGTGGAGGCGCTTGCGGGGGCCGATCACGGCGGGCAGGATGGCCGGCGGCGCGCCTTCTTTCTTGTGTACGGCGGCTTCGTCGTCGGCGACGATCTGATCGGCGTTGTGGGAAACGATTTCCCACAGACGGCGGAAGAGTCGGCCGCCGGCCGTGCGGCACGGCAACGTCGTCTTCCATTTTTCCATCTGTTCTTCGACCGCTTCCGGCGTACGGGCGGTGAAACTCGCCGCGTCCACGACGGCGTAAGCCGGTTCGTCGCCCACCAGGCCGACGCACGGCCGCGACAGGTCGGCCGCGACGGCGGGCGGCAGCCATCGGCCGTTGACCACGACGATCAACCCGGCGTCGAGGCGGCCCAAGTCGTTGACGGCGAGACCGGGCGACTGCTGGCGGACCACTTCCGCCAGGTACGGCCGGACGACGGCGGCGCGTGCGGAGGCCTGGAAATGGCGGGTCTGTTTATCGGCGAGGGAGTCTTGGCCGCAGAGGAGGTCGAAGACGGGGCGCGTCAGGGCGAGCGGTTCCAGGTCGGCGACGACGCGGCGATCCTCATAGTGGCACACTCGCATGACTGCATCCTTTCAGTCGCGGAGGTTTGCGGAATGGGGGATCATACCCCGAAGGGGCGCGGCGGGCCAAGGGCAAAGAAGCCCCTTCCCGGGTCGGAGGGGGACGGGTATATTCCACCGTATGACCACGCCAACCACCGCCGCCGCTCCAAGTCCTGTTCCTGGCCTGGCGGACTACATCGTGAAGACCCCCGGCGTCTGTGGCGGGCAGCCGCGCATCGTCGGCACCCGCATCAAGGTCAAGCACATATACACCTGGGTCGAGCGCATGGGGATGACCCCCGCCCAAGTGGTGGCTGAATATCCCCACCTGACGATGGCCCAGGTCCACGCGGCCTTGGCGTATTACTGGTCCCATCGCGACGAGATCCACCAGGACATCGAAAACGAAGAAAAGCTGGTCGCCGAGTTGAGGGCCAAGGCGGGATCGACGTGACCACCACGGCGACGATCCGATGGTGGAACCATCGGATCGTCGCCGTGGCCTATTTCTTCGGCGCGTCGGCGGCCTCCCGGCGCGTCTGCCACTCGTCGAGCAGTCGGCCGATATCTCGATAGGAAAAGTCGATGTTGGCCAGCTCGTGGCCGAGGTCGATGGCGTGGGCCAGGTCGCCGGCCTCGGCGCAGCCCTGGGCCAGCAGAAACAGCACGTCCTTCTTCTTCGCCGTCTCGGAGACGGGCAGCAGACGCAAGGCCTCCTCGTAGTTGCGCTGCGCCAGCCGCCAGTTGTTGCGGGCCTTGAAACAATGGCCGAGCTGGATCTGTGACTGCCAACGCTGTCGCGGGTCGCCGCGGGCCGCCTGCAATTCCTGAATGGCCTCGTCGATCAGGCCGCCGCGCAGCAGCCGCACGCCGACCTCATAACGGTGGCTCATCTCCGTCGGGAAGCGCTCCGCCTTGCGCCGGTGCAGCTCCAGTTCGCGCGTGTTGACCTCCTTGCGGAGGCGGATGCGGAGGCGGCGCAGTTCCTCGTCGTCGGGGTGCGCTTTGTAGCGCTCCTCCGTCAGCGTCAGGTTCTGGCGGAATGGCTCGATTTCAAGATCGGTAATCTCCGCGCCCAGCTCGAAGGCGTTGCCGGTCGGGCCTAGCCCTTCCTGCAAGACGGCGCGGGCGTTTTCCAGGTCGCCGTTGCGGCGGTAGACGGCCGCCAGTTGCAGATACAAATTGGCGTTGGTGAGGTCGGCCTGGAGACGGGCGCGGATCGGGGCGGCCTCGCGGCCGGCGCGGTCGGTCGGCGCCGGCGTCGCGTTGGCGGAGTCGCCGCCGCGGGCCGGCGCGGCCCCCGCCAGGCGGTATTCCTTGGAACGGGTCGGGTCGGAGATCGGATCGCCGCCCGGCTTCGGCACGGCGGCCGCATCGGCCACGGCCCCCTCGTAGTTGCCGCGGGCGATGGTCTCGTTGACGGCCAGGTCCTTGAGCTTGCGGTCGGCCTCCTTGTCGGCCGGCCGGGCCTTGCGCACCAGGTTCCACAGGGCGATGGCCTGCGTGAAGTTGCCGCGCTTCTCGTAGAGGCGGGCCAGGGCGCGGTTGAGCGCGGGAAGCGCCTGCGACTTCTGCCGGGCCTGTTCCAGCAGCCAGGCGGCCAAGTCCAGCTGGCCCAACTCGTCGGCGGCCTCGGCCATGTCCATCTGGGCGCCCACGTCCCACGGGTTGCGCGCCAGCACCAGTTCGCCGTACACCAGGACGCCGAGGTAGTCGCCGGTCTTCAACGCCGTCTTGGTCCGGGCCTTGGCCGGCCAGGCGGTCAGCCACGCCAGCCAGCCGCCGCGGAGGTTGTTCTTGTACTTGGCCTTTTCGGTGCGGCGGAGCGTCTGGCGGTAGATGAGGTTGGCGGGGTCGAGCTTGCAGCACATCAACAGCAGGCGAATGCCGTAGTCAAAGTTGCCGGTGGCGACGGACTGGTTGGCGTGCTCGAACTGGCTGACGGCGACCCGGCGGTGTTCCGGGTTGATCGGCGGCAGGCTCGATACAGTAGGGTTGGCCATCGGCTCCCCCGGGCGTCGCCCTGGCTCAAGTACGAAGTACCAAGTACGAAGTACCAAAGCGAACCGTTTCGTACTTCGTACTTGGTACTTCGTACTTGAGATTAGCGTATCAGAGGGGCGCGGCCGGGTCAAACGGCGCATTCCTCGAAATAAGGCGCCAGGGCGTCGCGCATCAGCATTCGGGCGCGGTGCAGTCGGCTCTTGACGGCGGCCAGACTCAGACCGATCGACTCCGCGATATCGGCGTTGGGCAGGTTTTCCACGTCGGCGAGGAGGAAGACTTGTCGGTAGACTTCGGGCAGAGCGGCGATGGCGCGTTCGATCTGCCGCCGCCGTTCGCGGGCCAGCATCTGGGCGTCTGGGCCGAGGGTCCAGCCGCGGCCGGGGTCTTCCGCCGCGCCCTCTTCGAGGCAGGCGTCGAAGGGGTCGGCGGCGCGGCGTTCATCGCGGACGGCCCGCTTACGGCGGTGCGACAGGGCGGCGTTGACGGTGACGCGGTGCAGCCAGGTAGGGAAGGCCGACTCGCCGCGGAAGGTGGGCAGCTTGCGGACCACATGAAGCAGCACGTCCTGGGTGACGTCCTCGGCATCCACGTCGCTGCTGAGCATACGCCGGGCGGTGTTGTAGACGCGCGGCGCGTAGTCGTGGTAGACCTGTTCCGCGGACAGCGGGAATGGCGAATGGTTCTCTAGCGGCCGCGGCTTCACGCCGGGTCCGTTCCGTTGCAGCGTATCCATGATTCCAACCCCTCACGATTGAGGGTCTGCTCTCTTCTCGTTCGTTTTCTTCAAACTTTCAGCATACGAACCGAACGGGGGGGTGGGCAAGGGCAAGAACGTAGGACAGGTCTCCAAGGGTGCGCGACACGGTTTGCAGCTGGCGTTGCGTGCTCCTACACTGGCTTGGGGAAGACCGTTGGGCTGGTTGACACAAGTTCAAAGGGGGACCAGGGATGGCGCGGCACAAGAAGCGCACTCCGCAGGGGGAAGA
>Ga0182024_10018479_pt1 | contig 12976 bp, 7 predicted proteins | sample P32metaG_FD_120480 | JGI IMG/M metagenome (GOLD analysis project Ga0182024, IMG submission 120480) | Permafrost microbial communities from Stordalen Mire, Sweden - P3-2 metaG (Illumina Assembly) | ecosystem: Environmental > Terrestrial > Soil > Wetlands > Permafrost | place: Sweden: Stordalen...
AGCCTTCGATCACGGTTGCGCCATCCACAATGGCTTCGTCGCCGGTGATCAAGCCGCCATTGATGCGGGCGTTAAAGGCGTTGCCGCTGCCCGCCGACGTCACGCCGGGCATCATGATGGCCACGGCCACTGAGGACCGCGGTGCGCCGGAGACCACCAGTGGAAAGTCTTGCAGGGCCTCTGGACTGACACCGCCTTCCAGGGTCTGATTATCGTAGTTGATCAGCGATGCATCGCCGACCACAGTCACGGTTTGGTCTGTACTGCCCAGGGCCAGGTGAAGATCCAGTCGGGCAGCCTGGTTGACTGCCAGTTCGATGCCCTTCTGATTGGTGGATTTGAATCCGCTTGCCGACACGGTCATGTCGTATTTGCCGGGGGTCAGATTCAGAAACGAATACTCGCCCGCCCCATCGGACACAAATTTCGCCGAGAAACCGGTTGCTTCGTTGGTCAAAGCCATTTTTGCGCCAGCGATGACCGCACCACTTGGATCTGTAACCGTGCCGGTGAGTGAGGCGTTGGTATCTTGCCCATAGCTCAGATTGGTCGCGGCCAGCAGAAACACCCCAAGAAATGCCTGCAACAAACGACGCGTCACTCCTGATCTTCCGTTTGCCATAGCGTCTCCTTTCAAACGTGTTTACATTGTTTGGCTTGCCTCTTTTTGTGAGGCTGTCGCCCTTTGCCTGAATGCCGAGCAACAGCACTCGCCATCCGCCTTCGAACCTTGCCGCTACCCCTGCCCACTCCGGTTACCTACCGCCCACAACCGGCTTTCAAGTTGGAAACGTTTTCACGCCGCCCAGACCCGCTCACCGAACTAGCTCTGAAGTTCGCATCGAAGACTATTGCAGATTTCAATGCGCTGTCAATCAGTTTTTAGAGTTTTTTGACCCTGGTATTTGTGTATACATAGTTTTTGCCGTTCGGTCCTTCCATTCTCCGCCCCATCTTCGTGCTGTCCTGCGCCATTTATTTCCACTGCAGCAGCCTCGGTTTGCAGAATTGAAACTCAGCCACATTCTTGCGCCACTTGGGCCGCGTAGAATGCCGATAGCGCTGGCCGCCCTCGCGCAGCTAGAGCATGTTCGTCGACTTGCACATGGCCCGGTTCACGCGCAGATCTTTGATCGCCTCCATCGCCGCCAGTCTCCCCTGGCTGAGCTTGCGCCGAGCCTTCTCCACCGCCTCGAATGCGTCAACTGCCAGTCCCGCGCTCCTCATCCTGCCGCCCATCGCTCCCAAGTCCGGCCCCGCATCCGCATGGTTCACTGACGTGGCCGGACAATCGTCCTTCCCCTATCGCACCAACAACGACTTCTCTGAAAGGAAATACTTTCCCCAGCCCATGTGCGGCGGCGTTGCGGCCATCGACTACAACAATGACGGCAGGATGGACCTGTTCTTCACCAACGGCGCCAAACTCCCTGAGCTGAACAAAACCACACCCGCTTTTTTCAATTGTTTGCTGCGCAACAACGGGGATGGAACATTCGAAGACGTAACCGCCAAAGCAGGCCTCTCCGGCGCAGACCTCGGCTTTTGTTTCGGAGTCGCCGCCGCCGACTACGACAACGACGGCCACCAGGACATCTTCATCTGCAACGCGGGTAGGAACGCTCTCTACCACAACAACGGCGACGGAACATTCATTGACGTCACCATTGGCTCGGGCCTCGACAAAAAGCCCGAGAACGTCCTCAGTGTGGGAGCTGCCTGGTTCGACTACGACAACGACGGCCTGCTCGATCTCATCGTTACCAACTACACCGCCTGGACTCCGCAGTCAGACAAGCAATGCTTCATGGACCCGACGCACCAGGAGTATTGCAGCCCAACGGTCTACAAGAGCGTCGCGTCACGGCTCTACCGCAACCTCGGCAACGGCCGCTTTGAAGACGTCACGGAAGCCAGCGGCATCGGCAAATCGCTCGGAAAAGGCATGGGCATCTCCATCGCCGACTTCACCGGGGACGGGCTGATGGACGTCTTCATCGCCAACGACACCGAGCCCAATTTTCTCTTCGTCAACCAGGGCAACGGAACCTTCAAGGAAAGCGGCATGGAATTCGGCGTAGCCTATAACGCCCAGGGAGAAAGCGTCTCCGGCATGGGTTCCGATGCCAAGGACTTCGATAACGACGGCTGGGTAGACATTCTCTACAACGATCTCGCCGGACAGGTCTACGGCCTTCTCAAAAACGAAAACGGCAAGTCCTTCGCCGACGTCACCTGGTCCAGCAAGCTCGGCCCGCTCTCCCGCAACCTCTCCGGATGGAGCATCGGCTTCATCGACTACAACAACGACGGCTGGAAGGACATCTTTTCCGCGAATGGCGATGTCGATGACCTCCGCGCGTCTTCTCGACAACACGACACCATGTTTCAGAATCTCGACGGCAAAAATCTCGCCGACGTCACAACCCAAATGGGTCCGGATTTTTCATCCCTCGGCTATCAACGCGGCTCGGCCTTTGTTGATCTGAACAACGACGGCTTCATGGACCTGGTCGTCACATCCCTCGGCGAGCGCCCGCGCATCCTCATCAACAACGCTCTGATTCCAAATCACTGGATCATGTTCGATCTACGCGGCCACAAAAGCAATCGCGATGGAATCGGCGCACGCATCACGGTCGTCACCGCTTCCGGACGCACGCTCCACAACCACGTAACAACCAGCGTTGGCTTCATGTCATCCAGCGATCGCCGCGCCCATTTCGGCCTCGGCGCCGAAACAAAAATCGACCATGTCGAGATCCGTTGGCCCAGCGGAATTATTCAGCGAATCGACCATCTCCCAGTCGACCAGATCCTGAAAGTCGAAGAACCCGCCTCCATAAAATGAGAGAGCAAGAAAGCCTTGAATCACCTATGATTACGCTGACTCGCTAACTTGCTAACGCCGCAAAGCGGCGGCTGACTCGCTGAATTTATTCAAACAATCTCCGACCCATTCAGCCATTGAATCTTCTGACTCGCATCCCAACCGTAATCCCGCTTCCATGCATAGCCTACCTGCTTTCAACGACAGTAAAAACCTGGTCCGCCTTCACCTGAGTTAGAACCTGTTTCGAGCCGGTCGGCCACCAAAGCTCTATCTTGTCGATAACGGCAGCCTTCCCCAGCCCGAAGTGCACCCGCTTGTCGCTCGACGAGCTATATCCCACGGCGGTAGTGGCCTCGTTAAACTGCACACCCTCCGATGTTGTGATCTTCACCCGTGTGCCCAGGCCATCCCGATTGTCCTTCGTTCCCACCAGTTTCAAAATAATCCAGTGATTGCCATTGGATGTCGTGTTCATCAGCAGTTGCGGCCTGTCGTTCAAGGCCGTAACCACGATGTCGATCTTTCCATTGTTGTTGAAGTCGCCGAAAGCAGCCCCGCGGTGCGATTTGGGTGCCACAATCGCCGTCCCCGCCGCCGCGCTCACATCCGTGAACGTGAAGTTCCCATTGTTGCGCAGCAGCCCGTTGGGCAGCAGCGTTGGCCGATGCAGCACCTCCAGTTCGTTGTCCAGAATCGCGCCGCCCGCGGTAAACAGATCCTTGTTGCCGTCGTTGTCGAAGTCGAATGCGCCCGTCCCCCATGCCGTCAGCCGATGACTGAATGCCGTCATCCCCGAAACTTCCGTCACATCGTCAAACTGCTTTCCCGTGTTCTTGTACAGCGGAAACGTATCGCCGAACATCGCTGTATGAAAAATGTCGGGAAGGCCATCGTTGTTCAGGTCGCGGAACTCAGCGCCCATGCCGGCAACGGCGCTTCCACTCGCCGTGTACGCAACTCCCGCCTCCAGCGCCACGTCCTTGAATGTCCCATCCCCGTTGTTGTGCAGCAGCAAGTTTGGCGAAGTGTCGTTGGAGATAAATACGTCTGTATATCCGTCGTTGTCGTAGTCGGCAAAAGCCAATCCCATGCCCTTGCCGAGGTATTGCCCAATGTGCGACGAAGCCGATACGTCGGTAAAGGTTCCATCGCCGTTGTTACGGTAGAGGATGTTAGCCGTTCCCTTGAAGTTACCCGGAGCGCAGTAAGTGCGAACGCCCTCGATGGAACATAACTTGCAATCCGCAATGTTATAGTCGAGATAATTGATAACTAAAAGATCGAGCAGCCCGTCGTTGTTATAGTCGAACCAGCCCGCGGCAACTGCCCATGGCTTGCCCTTGCCCGGAACCGTGCCGGCAACGCCCGCCTTCTCCGTAACATCGGTAAAGGTTCCATTGCCGTTGTTATGCAGCAATTGATTGTGGTCGACGCCGACGATATAGAGATCGGCGTAGCCATCGTTGTCGAAGTCCCCTGCCGCAACCCCCATTGAATAACCGATCCCCTTTACGCCGGCCTGCTCGGTCACATCGGTGAAAGTTCCGTCCCCATTGTTTCGGAAAAGCCGATTCCAGAACTTCGGGTCAGATTTATCCAGCGAAGGAATGGCCGCGCCATTGGTAAAGAAGATATCCAGCAGGCCGTCGTTGTTGTAGTCGAACACGGCCACTCCGCCCAACATGGTTTCAATCGAGTAGCGCTGCGGGCTGATGCTGTTGTTGAGTTGAAACTTGATCCCCGACCGCTCGATCAGATCTTCAAACGAAATCCTGCCGTCGAATTCAGCAGCGGTCGCGGGAGCTCCGCCTGCGCGGCCCGTATTTGTCGATTGCTGCGCTTTTTCCTTCGGCGTCTGCGAAATCTGTAACGCGAATCCCCGTGGAGCGAACTCAATGAACGCGACAAAAAGAAATAAGAAGAAGAGTATGCCGCAGCTTTCTTTCGCCAAGCCAGGTCTGGCGGCAGACTCCTTGCAGCAACTCTTCGTCAGAGATGCGTTCAATCCCGACTCCAGCGCTGATTCCAGTTGCCCCACACTCCTGCAAGCGCGCATCATTCGCCGGATATTATCACGCAGGGTCGTAGTTCAGGTTTTGCCCCAGCCACCGTTCGACCTCTGCCACGCTCATCCCCTTGCGTTCGGCATAGTCGGCGGCCTGATCGCGGCCGATCTTGCCCAGCGAGAAATAACGCGACTCCGGATGGGCGAAGTAAAGTCCACTCACGCTCGAACCGGGCCACATGGCAAATGACTCGGTGATCAGCATCCCGGTGTTCGCCTGCACGTCGAGCAACCGCCAGAGCGTTCCCTTTTCCGTGTGGTCAGGGCACGCCGGATAACCCGCGGCCGGCCGGATGCCGCGATACTTCTCATGGATGATGTCGTCGATGCTCAGCCCCTCCGCGCGGCCGTAGCCCCACTCGTCGCGCACGCGCTTGTGCAGGCATTCGGCAAATGCCTCAGCCAGGCGATCGGCGATGGCCTCCGCCATGATCGCGTTGTAGTCGTCGTTCTCGGCGCGGAACCGGTCGCACAGATTCTTCAGGCCAATCCCGCTGGTTACGGCGAAGGCGCCAATGGTATCCGGCAGCCCCGAATCCTTCGGTGCAATGAAGTCCGAAAGCGACCGGCACGGCTCGCTGCCTTCCTTGTTCGCCTGTTGACGGAGGAAGTGGAAGCGATCGAGCACCACAGCGCGAGTGTCGTCGGTGTAGAGTTCCACATCGTCATCCACCGCATTCGATTGGAAAAAACCATAGACGCCGCGCGCCGTGAGCAGCTTCTTCTCGACGATCGTATCGAGCAGAGCATTGGCTTCCGCAAAAATCTGTCGCGCCTGCGACCCCTGCCGCTCGTCGTCGAGAATGCGCGGGTACACGCCTTTCAACTCCCAGGTGTGGAAGAACGGCGTCCAGTCAATGAATTTGCGCAGCGTGGCCAGCGAAAAGTTATCCAGCACGTGCACGCCCGTAAACTCCGGCGCCGGCAGGTCTTCAGCACGCCACTCGATCGGCGTCCGCCTCTTGCGCGCCGCCTCAAGAGAAATCACCTGCTGGCGCGGTGCGGAATGCGCCTTGCGCAGCTTCTCGTAGCTGGCGCGATGCTCGGCGACAAACGCCGCCTTGCCGTCATCGCTCAGCAGGCTGGTCGTCACCGGCACCGCGCGGCTGGCGTCGAGCACATGAACCACCGGCTCGCTGTAGTGCGGCGCAATCTTCACGGCCGTGTGCGCGCGGCTGGTGGTTGCGCCGCCAATCAGCAGCGGCAGTTTGAATCCTTGCCGCTCCATCTCGCGCGCTACATGCACCATCTCGTCGAGGGACGGCGTGATCAGCCCGCTCAGGCCGATCATGTCCGCTTTTTCAGCCTTGGCGCGTTCCAGAATTCTTTCGCAGGAGACCATCACTCCCAGGTCGATGACGTCATAGTTATTGCAGGCCAGCACCACGCCGACAATGTTCTTGCCAATGTCGTGAACGTCGCCCTTCACCGTCGCCAGCAGAATCTTCCCCTGCGCCTTCACCACCTCGCCGGCCGCAACCATTGCCGCCTTTTCAGCCTCCATGAACGGCGTCAGGTGCGCCACGGCTTTCTTCATCACCCGGGCCGACTTGACCACCTGCGGCAGGAACATCTTGCCGGCTCCGAACAGATCGCCCACCACGCTCATGCCGTCCATCAGCGGGCCTTCGATCACCAGAAGCGGGCGGCCCAGCTTGACGCGCGCTTCCTCGGCATCAATCTCGATGTAGGCGTCGATCCCCTTCACCAGCGCGTGCGAAAGCCGTTCCTCGACAGTTCCGTTGCGCCATTCCTCGGCCTTCTTTTCGCTTACTGCCGCGCCTGCGCCTTTGAGCGTCTCGCCAAAATCCACCAGGCGCTCCGTCGCATCGGGACGCCGGTTGAGCAGAACATCCTCGACCAGCACCTTCAACTCCGGATCGATCTCCTCGTACACCTCGAGCATGCCGGCATTCACAATGCCCATGTCCATGCCCGCCGCGATGGCGTGATAAAGAAACGCCGCGTGCATGGCCTCGCGCACCTTGTTGTTGCCGCGAAAGCTGAACGAAATATTCGAAACGCCGCCGCTCACTTTCGCGTGCGGAAGGTTGGCTTTGATCCAGCGCGTCGCGTTGATGTAGTCAACCGCGTAGTTGTTGTGCTCCTCCATTCCGGTTGCAACGGTCAGGATGTTGGGGTCGAAGATGATGTCTTCGGGCGGAAACCCGACCTCGTCCACAAGAATTCTGTAGGCGCGTTCGCAGATGCGGATCTTTTCGTCGTAAGTCGCTGCCTGGCCCTTTTCGTCGAAGGCCATCACCACTGCCGCCGCGCCATATTTCAAGACAGCCGCGGCGTGCGAGCGAAATCTTTCTTCGCCTTCCTTCAGAGAGATCGAGTTCACAATGCCCTTGCCCTGCAAACACTTGAGCCCGGCCTCGATCACTTCCCATTTCGAGGAGTCCACCATGAACGGAACTTTCGCCACTTCCGGCTCGCTGGCCAGCAATTGCAGAAAGCGCGTCATCGCCGAAACGCCGTCGATCATCCCTTCGTCCATGCAAATGTCGATGACGTTGGCGCCATTCTCCACCTGCTGCCGCGCCACGCTCACTGCTTCCTCGAATTTTCCTTCCTTGACCAGCCTCGCGAACTTCGGCGAACCGGCCACATTGGTCCGCTCGCCGATCATGATGTAAACGCCGGCCTGTTGCGTGAACGGCTGCGATCCCGACAGGCGAAGAGGCTTCTGCGCCACGATCCTGGTCCCGTTTACACTCCGATTCTCTGGCTCGCTCATGCGTTGCTCTCGCTTGGCACGGCGTAGGACTCCTCATCGCGCGCCGCTCCAAACTTTCGTGGCGGCTGCCCTACGAGCGCTTTGGCAATGGCCGCAATATGCTCGGGCGTGTTTCCGCAGCAGCCGCCGGCAATATTGATCAGCCCGCCCTGCGCAAACTCGCCCAGATAGCGAGCCATATCCGCCGGCCCCAGGTCGAACCCGGTTTCCGAAAGCGGGTTCGGCAATCCGGCATTCGGATAGCACGAGATCGCCACGTCCGCTTTCTCTGAAAGTTCTTCCAGAAACGGATACATCAGGTCGGGCCCCAGAGAACAGTTCAGTCCCACCGCCAGTGGTTTCACATGCTTCACCGCATTCCAGAATGCCTCGGTCGTCTGCGCCGAGATCATCGTCTCGCCGCCACGGCCCACCGCCGCCGAAATCATCACCGGCAGCTCTTTGTTCTGCCCGGCAAGACCGTCCTCGTCGAACACCTCGCGGATGGCCACCAGCGCAGCCTTTGCGTTCAGAGAGTCGAAGATCGTCTCCACCAGAAGCAGGTCAACGCCGCCGGCGATGAGCGCGCGCACCTGCAGCGCATAGGCGGCTTTCACCTGGTCGAAGGTGACCACGCGAAAGCCGGCATCGTCGGCGTCGGGCGAGTTCGAAAGAGACACGGTCAATGGGCCGATCGCTCCCGCCACAAACCGTGGACGACCCGTCTCGTTGGCAACTCGATCGGCCCACTCCCTGCACTGCCGCGCCGATTGTTCGTTGATCTCCCAAGCCAGATTATTGAGGAACTCGTCGTCGATAATCTTCTGATAGAACGCAGGGTCCTTGCGCCCCCCGTGCTCGCGCGGATCGTCCACAAAGAATTCGCTCTGCGTAATGCTGGTGGCGCCAAAGGTGTTGGTCTCAATAATGTCCGCCCCAGCCTCCAGAAACCGGCGATGAATGTCGCAGATCATCTGCGGCTGCGTCAGCGAGAAGAGGTCGCCGTTGTTTTTGAGGTCCTTCGTCGCGTTTTTGAACCGCTCCCCGCGCATTTCCGCCTCGGTCATGCCGTAGGTGCGGATGGTGGTACCCATCGCTCCATCGATGATGGCGATGCGGCTCTCAAGAATCTTGTGAAGAGGGTGTTGACGGGCAGTTGTCATGGCTTCCTGGTGGCCTGTTTAGGGCAGCTCGAACGGCATTGTCGAATTACCCCGGTCATCGCTGTGCGATGTAGATCCAGGGGCAGGGCGCAAGCCAAGGTCAGCGCGGGGAGAACCCTCACCAGGCCAAAGCCGCCTGACCGGGACGCGCCCCACTCATTCGCCCGCACATTCGCTTGAACTCGGCCAGATTCGACACCGTGGCACCCCTCCTACCATTATAGCGATAAAACAAAATAGCCCCCGCGCTGGGGCCAGAACCCACGGCAATCGAAACGATGATTTCCGCGGCTAAAAACGGTTCCGTCCCCCAACTAAATCCGGCCACGCCGCCGAATTCCGATAAGACCACTACAAGCGGCTGCAGCAAAACACTCCCTTCCCGGAGGGAAGGCGCGAGAGTAGCCCAGGGTGGAGCGCAGCGCAACCCTGGGTTGGCTGCCCAGACACGCCTTTCCGTCCCGTAGGGACGGAACGAAATGAATCGATGCCCACATGCATTCATCCGTTTGCCTGGCGCGAAACACCAATTCGCGGCCCCGCACTTGGTCATTCCCGAAAAATCTGCAAAGATAGAACTGCTATGACAGTCTCCGCTCCTTCGCAAATCTTTGCCAATCGAATTGGCCGGATTGAAGTTTCCGCAACCATGGCTGTGGCCGCCGAGGCCGCAAAGCTCCGCGCCCAGGGCGCAAACCTGGTGGACTTTGGCGCCGGCGAGCCCCATTTCCCCACCCCGCGGCACATCAAGGACGCGGCCATCGCCGCCATTGAAGCCAACTTCACCCGCTACACCGTCGTTCCCGGAATTCCCGACGTCCGCAAGGCCATCGTCGAGCGCCACGCCTGCGATTTTGGCTCCGACTACGGCCTCGACGAAGCCATCTTCACCACCGGCGGCAAGCTGGCCCTGTTCAACACCATCCAAGTGCTGGTCGACCACGGCGACGAGGTCATTCTCCCCGTCCCTTACTGGGTCAGCTTCAAAGACATCATCCAGTACGCCGGCGGCAAGGTGGTCTTGCTTGAGACCAGCGAGGCAGAAAGCTTCCGCATCACCGCCGACGCCATTGAGAAGGCCATCACGCCCCGCACCAAGGCCATCATCCTCAACTCGCCCTCCAACCCCGCCGGCTCCGTAGTCTCCGCGGAAGATCTGGAGCGCATCGTCCATCTGGCTCACGATCGCGGAATCTTCCTGCTGCTCGACGAGTGCTATGTGTATCTCAACTACTCTGGCAAGCCGGTCTCCGGCGGCTCCTTCACCTGGGCCAAGGAGCACCTGGTCATTCTCGGCTCGCTCTCCAAGACCTATTCCATGACCGGCTGGCGCGCCGGCTACGCCCTGGCCTCCAAGCCCGTAGTGGCCAACCTCAGCAAGCTCCAGTCGCAGTCCACCTCCAACGCCGCCAGCATGGTGCAAAAAGCCGCCATCGCCGCGCTCACCGGCTCCCAGGAGTGCGTCTGCGAGTTCCGCGCCGAGTTCATTCAACTGCGCGACTACATGCTCGCCAAACTGGCTGAGATTCCCGGCCTCACCTGCACCAAACCCGAGGGCGCCTTCTACGTCTACCCCAACATCGGCGCATTTCTCACTGGTAAGGGGGGTAAAGGCGGCACTCGCACCTCGACCGAGCTGGCCACGCGCCTGCTCCATGAAGCCCACGTGGTCACCGTCCCCGGCGAGGCCTTCGGCACCGGCGAGCACATCCGCATCTCCTATCCGGTCACCCGGCAGAACATCGACGAGGGCGTCCGCCGCATGGGAGAATTCTTGACCAACCTCAAATAGATCAGCCTCAACCGACAGACCGCTCGCCGTTGCCATCGAGCAGCGGCGGCTGACAATCCGTCCTTCCTGCACTGGTATCGATACGCCGCATTGCCAAAAAGTAATTACGGGCACTGTGCAAACATGCCGCTTCTCCGGTAGGATGTGTCTTCAATGTCGAAGTCAATCGATTTTCGCCCTGTGATCCTCGCCGGCGGCAGCGGAACCCGCTTCTGGCCCCGCTCCCGCCGCGCCCGCGCCAAGCAGGTGCTGGCTCTCGACGGCGAACGCTCCATGATTCAGCAGACGGTGGAGCGCCTCAAGCCTCTGGCCGGCCTCGACAAGACCTGGATCATTACCAACGAGTACCTGGCCCACGAGATCGCCGATCAGTTGCCCGGCTTGCCCGCCGGACAGATCGTCCAGGAACCCATCGCCCGCAACACCGCTCCCGCATGCGGGCTTGCCGCCTTCCTCATCGAACGCCAGAATCCCAGCGCCGTCCTCGGCGTGTTCCCCTCCGATCACGTCATCGGCGACGAGCCCCGCTTCCTCAAAGCTCTGCAAAAGGGCATAGCCCTGGCCGCCGTCGGCGACAACATGGTGGTCCTTGGCATTGAGCCCATCCGCGCCGAAACCGGCTACGGCTACATCGAAACCGGCGACTACACCAAGGACGAATCCGCGCTCCACGTCCGCCGTTTTACCGAGAAGCCCAACCAGAATCGCGCCGAGGAATTTGTCTCCGCCGGCAATTACTTCTGGAATTCGGGTATGTTTCTGTGGTCTGCGCGCACCCTGGCCAACGCCGTCCGCGAACACATGCCGGAGACCGCTCCGCTGCTGGAGAGCATCGCCGCCGCCTTCGGAACGCCCCAGTTCGAAGAGGTCTTTCACGCCCTCTATCCCAAGTGCGAAAACATCTCCGTCGACTACGCTATCCTCGAGCCGCGCTCCGCCAAGGGCGAGCACCTCTCTCACCTCTACTGCCTGCCAGCCGAATTCAGTTGGAACGATCTGGGCTCCTGGGCCTCGCTCTACGAGTACCAGATCGACACCCGCCTGCGCGGCGATGGCGAAGGCAACGTGGCCGAGAGCGAGGGCCACCTGACCATCGACGCCGGCAACAACTACATCTACAGCCCCAGGAAGTTCGTCGCCCTGGTCGGCGTTGAAAACCTTGTCATTGTCGACACCGAGGATGCGCTGCTGATCGTCCACCGCGACCACTCCCAGGACGTAGGAAAAATCGTAAAAGAGCTAGGCCTCTCCGGCCGCACCGAGCTTATCTAGAGACGTTACTGTCGTGCGTTCAGAATTTGCCGTGTGACCCAGGTCTCGCCTTTGAGACCTGGGAGTCAGTTTCGCGCTACAATCTCTCCATGAGCCGCACCGCGCAGGAAATTCTCGAAGAAGCCCGTCAATTGCCCCCACACCAAGTCGATTGGATTGTGGAGAGCCTGCTCATCAAAGATAAGAGTCCGGCGGAAGCGGAGATTGAAACCGCCTGGGACATCGAAATCAAGCGCCGCCTGGACGAGATTGACTCGGGGGCAGTGGAAATGATCCCCGCCGAGCAAGTGCACGCCAGAATGATTGCGCGCCTCTCTCCTGCAGCAAGGGCGCGGATGCGGGGTTGAAACCGCTCACGTATCATCCTGACGCCAGCGATGAAATCGACAATGCATACAGCTGGTACGCAATGCGAAGCACGCAAGCGGCGGATGGTTTCTACGAGGAGCTTTTCCCTGCAGTGGATATGGTACGTCGGCAGCCTGGCCTCTTTCCGCCACATCTTCATGGGACTCGGCGGGTCGTGCTTGATCGCTATCCCTTTTCAGTCGTCTTTCGCGAACTTCCACGCAAGATTCAAATCGTTGCCGTGGCCCACGCAAAGCGCCGTCCCGGCTACTGGGCCAAGCGTCTATAGTCTTTCCGACCTCCGTTCGCCGCTCCGCGATCCTTTAACCTAGAACTCACGGAGAGCAACGGAACAACCATGCCCCACCCCCAGATCAAGTTCGGCACCGACGGCTGGCGCGGCCTCATCGCCGACGACTTCACCTTCGCCAATGTCCGCATCGCCGCCCAGGCCGTAGCCGCCTACGTCCATGCCCGCCACGGCTCAACCCAGGAAGACCCAGCCAAAGGCCTCTGCATCGGATACGACACCCGCTTCGGCTCCAAAGCCTTCGCCCGCGCCTGCGCTGAGGTCGTCGCCGCCACCGGCATCCCCGTCCTGATGGCCAACGACATCACACCGACCCCTGCCTTGAGCTTCGGCGTCCGCGAACGCCACGCCGCCGGCGGCATCATGATCACCTCCTCGCACAATCCCGCCCAATGGAACGGCGTCAAGTACAAAGCCTGGTACGGCGGCTCCGGCAAGCCCTCCATCATCGCCGAAATCGAGTCCTACCTC
>Ga0182024_10018480_pt1 | contig 12975 bp, 12 predicted proteins | sample P32metaG_FD_120480 | JGI IMG/M metagenome (GOLD analysis project Ga0182024, IMG submission 120480) | Permafrost microbial communities from Stordalen Mire, Sweden - P3-2 metaG (Illumina Assembly) | ecosystem: Environmental > Terrestrial > Soil > Wetlands > Permafrost | place: Sweden: Stordalen...
ACCCGCGAGAACGCGTGCGCGGTCGCCGCCGTGATCGCGCAGGAGTCGGGCTTTCGGGCGGATCCCGTGGTGCCCGGTTTAGGCGCCATAGCCTGGCGCGAAATCGACCGGCGCGCCGCGCATGCGGGCATTCCGTCGGGAATCGTCCACGAGGTGTTGAAGCTCGATTCACCGACGGGGCAAAGCTACGGCGATCGAATCGATCATGCGCGGACCGAAAAGGAATTGAGCGATATCTTCGAGGACTTCACCGGGTCGCTGCCGCTCGGCCGCGCGCTCTTCGCGAGCTGGAATCCGATCAGGACCCGCGGCCCGATGCAGGTTAACGTGGCGTTTGCGGATTCATTTGGTGCGACGCACAAGTATCCCTATCCCATCAAGGTCAGCCTCGACGAGGAGCTCTTCAGCCGGCGCGGGAGCCTGTACTTCGGCACGGCGCATTTACTGGCGTACGAGGCGCCCTACGACCGCTTTCTCTATCGATTCGCCGACTTCAATGCCGGTCAGTACTCGAGCCGGAATGCCGCCTTTCAGGGCGCTCTTACCCGGGTGTCGGGGATGCCGTTGACCGCCGATGGTGCGCTTTTGCCGCACGACGGATCGGGCAAGGCGGGCGATACCGAGCTCGCGACGCGCCCGATAGGGCGCCGATTGCATTTGGACGAGAACGCCATCCACGCGGCGCTGGAGGAGGGCCGAAGCCCCGAGTTCGAGCAAAGCGCCGTGTATCGCGGCGTCTATCGTCTGGCGGCGCAGGCCACCGGGCATCCCTGGCCACGCGCCGCGCTGCCTCAGATCAAGCTCGAGGGCCCGAAGATCGAGCGGCGCCTTACTACCGAGTGGTACGCGCACCGGGTCGATGGCCGCTTCGAAGCCTGTCTCGCGCGCTGACCCGCCCTTCCGGCTATTTGGGCTCGAACCTCAACGCGACCCCGTTCATGCAGTAGCGCTCGCCGGTCGGCCGTGGTCCGTCCGGAAACACATGCCCCAAGTGGCCGCCGCAGCGCGCGCAGTGCACCTCGGTGCGGCTCATCCCCAAGGTTCGGTCCGTGGTGGTGTCCACCGCCTTCGGCAGCGGCGCGAAGAAGCTCGGCCAACCCGAGCCCGACTCGAACTTGGTCGACGACTCGAAGAGCGGCAGCCCGCAGGCCGCGCAGGCGTAGCTGCCGGGGCGATGCTCGTCGTTCAGGGGACTCGTACCGGCGCGCTCGGTGCCGTGCTTGCGCATGACCGCGAAGGTCTCGGGCGGCAGCTCTTTCTTCCACTCCTCATCCGGACGATCGATCTTGGATTCCGACGCCTCGCTCATGCGCATAGTCTAGTCGCGTACCCGCGGCATGAGAAGCTTGGCAATCAGCGCGGTCCAACCGGTCTGGTGGGAGGCCCCCACGCCGCGGCCATTGTCGCCGTCGAAGTATTCATAGAACGGAATGCAGTCCCGGTAATAGGGGTCGGATTGCAGTTCCGGATCGTGGCGCAGCACCGGCCGGTGGCCCTCGTCGTCCTTCAGAAAAATCCGCGACAAGCGGCGCGACAATTCCTCGGCGACCTGCTGCAGGGTCAGCAAGATTCCCGAGCCCGTCGGGCATTCGACTTTGAAATCGTCGCCGTAGTAGTGGTGGAATTTCTGCAGCGATTCGATGATCAGGAAATTCAGCGGGAACCAGATCGGTCCCCGCCAGTTGGAGTTGCCGCCGAATTGGCGCGAATCGGACTCCGCCCTGGTGTAGCGCACGGTGAGATCGTTGCCGTCCATCCGGAACACGTAGGGCCGCTCCAGATGCGCGCGCGACAGGGCCCGCACGCCGTAGTCGGACAGAAATTCCGTCTCATCCAGCATCCTCTGCAGGAGCTTCTTCATGCGGTGTCCGCGCAATAGCGACAGCAGGCGCCGCTCGCCGCGGCCGGGCGACTGCCAGTGCGACACCAAGGCGGCCAAGTCCGGGCGGTGCTTCAAGAACCATTCGAGGCGGCGCCTGAATCCCGGCAGATTCTCGAGCATCTCGGGCTCGAGCGTTTCGACCGCGAACAGCGGGATCAGTCCCACCATGGAGCGGATGCGCAAGCGTACCCTCGCATCGTCGGGCAGATTCAGCACGTCGTAGAAAAACTTGTCCTCATCGTCCCAGAGGCCGCCCTCGGCCATGCTGCTCATCGCCTCGGCGATGCCGAGGAAATGCTCGAAGAACTTGCTGGCGATGTCCTCGTACACATGATTGTGCTGGGCGAGCTCGAGCGCGATGCGCATCAGATTGAGCGCATACATCGCCATCCAGCTGGTGCCGTCGGATTGGTTGATGTATCCACCGGTCGGCAGGCGCGAGCTGCGGTCGAACACGCCGATGTTGTCGAGCCCGAGGAAGCCGCCTTGGAAGATGTTGCGGCCGAGCGTGTCCTTGCGGTTCACCCACCAGGTGAAGTTCAGCATGAGCTTGTGGAAGACCCGCTCCAGGAACTCCAGATCCCCGTGGCCCCCATGCTGCTTGCGGTCGATCTGGAACACGCGCCAGGCGGCCCACGCGTGCACGGGCGGGTTCACGTCGCTGAACGCCCATTCGTACGCGGGGATCTGGCCGTTCGGATGCATGTACCACTCGCGCGTCAAGAGCACGAGCTGATGCTTGGCGAACGCCGAATCGATCAACGCGAACGGGATGCAGTGAAAGGCGAGATCCCAGGAGGCGTACCAGGGGTACTCCCACTTGTCCGGCATGGACAATACGTCGGCGTTCGTGAGATTGCGCCATTCGGCGTTGCGCCCCTGGCGGCGTGCCGCGGGCGGCGGCGTCTGGCCGGGATCGCCGTTGATCCAGAGCGGAATGTCGAAATGATAGAACTGCTTGCTCCAGATGAGTCCCGCGAACGCCTGACGCTGGACGATGCGCGCGTCCGCCGAGACGAGATCTTTTTGTAGCTGCCGATAGAATTCGTCGGCTTCCTGCCGGCGCGCCTCGAGCACGCGGTCGAAATCTTGGAAGGGCTCGCTCGCGGGCCGGCGTACGAGGCGAAGCTTGAGCTCCACGCTCGCGCCGGGAGCGATGAGGTACTGGCGCCATACGGCCGCCTTGGTGCCGACTTTGTTGGGGTTCACGCTCTCGGTCCGCCCATCGACAATCCGATGGTGGAACGCATCCTTGAAGAATCCCGGGCTGCCGAGCCCCCAGAGGAGCGGTGCGTTGGATTCATTCTCCGAGAACAATAGCTCGGCGGGGCCGCCGCCCGCGGCGCCCTCGAGGTAGAGCCGCGACATGCCGAGCTCGGCCGGCTCGATGGCGATCGCATCGTCGCCGACGGCGCGCAGCGCAGGCTTCGCGGTTCCGGGGGTCCAGCTCCAGGTGTTGCGCAGGATGAGCTGCGGCAGCAAATGCAGCGGCGCCGCGTCCGGGCCGCGATTCCACGCGACCACCTTCATCAAGAGATCGCCGGGTTCGGCTTGCGCGTATTCCACGAAGACGTCGAAATACCGGTTGGCGGCGAACACGCCGGTATCGCGCAGCTCGTACTCGGGGTGGCTCGTATCGCGCTCCGCGTTCTCGGTCACGAGGTCCGCATAGGGAAAGGCGCGCTGCGGATACTTGTAGAGCATCTTGAGATAGGAGTGCGAGGGCGTCGCGTCGAGGTAGAAATATTCCTCCTTCACATCCTCGCCGTGATTGCCCTGCGAGTTGGTGAGCCCGAAGAGGCGCTCCTTCAGGATCGAATCGCGGCCGTTCCAGAGGGCGAGCGAGAGGCACACCCGCTGCTCGGCATCGCACATGCCGGCGATGCCGTCCTCTCCCCATCGATAGGCGCGGCTGCGCGCATGCTCGTGTGGGAAGTACTCCCAGGCGGTGCCGCCGGGGCTGTAGTCCTCGCGCACCGTGCCCCATTGCCGCTCGCTTAAGTAAGGGCCCCAATGCTTCCAGCTCTCGATGCCGTTCGCCGGAGCGAGCAGACGCTCCTGTTCGGGGGTCATCGTGGGGGCTAGTGCGACTTCGGGGACTTTCGGATCTCGTGCTCGAGCTGTATCCACGCCCGTAGTATCTCAGCCACGCTCCAGGCTTGCGCGAAGCAGCCACGCGCAATGTGAGGCGCATCACCCTCGAAAATCTCGCTGATCGAGCCCAGACAGCCGCTTTCCAGATGTTCTGCGAACGGGGTCAAGAATGACTGCGCGAGCGCCGCATCGCCATGGGTGCGGTAATGGGCGCGCACGAAAGGCCCGAGAAGCCATGCCCACACCGTTCCCTGATGGTAGGCGGCATCGCGCTGCCAGGGGTCGCCCCGGTAGCGGCCGAGGTAGCGCGGGTCGCGGGGACTCAAGCTGCGCAAGCCGTAGCTCGTCAACAACTCGCGGCCGCAGCGCTCGACGATGGCGCGCATCTCATCGGCGGCAAGTGCGGTGTAGGGCAGCGATACCGCGAACAGCTGATTCGGACGGATGGCGGCATCGGTGCCGGATCCGCCGTCCACGTCGATCAAGTCGTAAAGACAGCTCTGCTCCGGGTTCCAGAACCGGCGGAAGCCTAAGGCGGCGCGCGCCAGCAGCGCCTCGCAGCTCTCCTTCTCGTCCGTATCGCCGACGCGCTCTGCCAGGCGCGCCGCCACGTGCAGCGCATTCAACCAGAGCGCATTGATCTCGACGGGCTTGCCGATGCGCGGCGTGAAGACGTGGTCGCCGTGCTTGGCATCCATCCAGGTCACCTGCGTGCCGGGCTCGCCGGCGCGGAGCAGCCCGTCGGCCAAGTCCACGCCGATCCCGAAGCGCGTGCCCTCGACGTGCGCGTGAATGATCGACTTCAACACCGGAAACAGCTCACGCGTGAGCTCCGGGTCACGCCTTGCCATGAGATAGTCGTTGAGCGCCTGAAACAACCAGAGGGTGGCATCAGCCGTGTTGTATTCGGGGGCCGTGCCCTCGTCCGGAAATCGGTTCGGCAACATCCCGCGGTCCACGAACGACGCAAAGGTCCGCAAAATGCCGGCCGCGAGGTCGAAACGCCCGAGCGCGAGAGCGAGCCCCGGGAGGGAGATCATGGTGTCGCGCCCCCAGTCGGCAAACCAGGGGTAACCCGCGATGATGCTGTACGAGCCCGCCGCATCGCCGCGATGCACGAGAAACTGATCCGACGCCGTAGCCAAGGTCTCGATCCACGCGGGCGCGCGCGCCGGAAGGGCCGCCCTCGCGGCCTTCGAGCGCTCGAGTAGCGCATTCGCCGCTCGGGCGGCCGGCGCGGGAGCGGGCTCCCCTACGCTCGCCGCGAACGCGAGCGCCGTGCCCACGGAGATCTCGGCAGAGAACACGCCCGGAACGAACAGATCCTCCAGCGCATCGAGCCCCCGGGCCACTTCCTCGCGGTGGAAGAATTTCCAATACCACTCGTTCACGGCGGTGAAGCTTCCGCGATCCATCTCGAGGTGCAGCGGCCGCGCTCCGTCGAAGGCGCGCACGGCGCAACCGGCCGCACGCGCATCGACCGCGAACGGGCGGCCGCCCTCTTCGTGGGAATGCAGAGGACGGTAAGCGACCAGCGGCTTGAGCTCGATCCGCGCTGCGGCGGATGCGCGGATGAGCTCGAGCGTGAGATGAGTCACGTTCGAGCCCGGAGCCATGAAGATGCGTTGTTCCAGCAAGGCGTCCGAGATCGCGTAGCGCCAGACCGGTATGCCGTGCTCGACGGCGAACGACTCGATCTCGAGATACCCTTTCGGGTCGACCGTGCCGTCGGCGAATTCGTTCGAGCTGAGCGCGTAGCGGCGGCCGAGATACTCGACGCTCACCTCGACCTTGGCCACGAGGAGCGTGCGCTCGACCGGCGGGGCGAGGCTCGCCATGAGGAACGCGTGATAGCGGCGCGTGTTCGCGAGCGCGACGGTTCCGCAGGCATAGCCGCCGAGGCCGTTCGTGACCAACCACTCGCGGCTCACGGCCTCGTCGAAGCGTCCGCACAGGTCGCGCCCCAGCCTCATATACCCAAGCCTCGGCCACTCATCGGCCCCACCGGTACAAGAGCACCGCGCCCACGCCGGCGACGCACATGACGCCCGCCATGGCATGGGCGGTGTCATCGTAGAGCGCGCTCACCGCCGCACCGGCGAGGCCGGCAAACACGAACTGCAGCGTCCCGAAGAGTGCCGAGGCCGTGCCGGCAGAGCTTCCGAAGTCAGCCAGTGCGAGCGCAAAGCCGTTCGAGAAATTGAACCCGAGCAACGCGACGAACAAGAGCTGCGGAATCGCGAGCCCCCAGAAGCCGCCGATATCGCCGAAGGCCGACGCGCCGAAGAGCACCAGCCCTACGGCCGCGGTGCAGAGCATCGCGCGGCGGAAAATGAGCTCGGGCCCGAACCGTCCGACGATGTGCGCGTTGATGCGGCCGACGATGAGGAGGCCGATGGCATTGCAGCCGAACATCCAGGCGAACTGTTGCGGAGTCAGCTTGAAGTGGTCGATGTACACGAACGGAGCCCCGGCGATGTAGGCAAACACGCCCGATTGCATCAGGTTCGCGGGCACGGCGTAGCGGATATAGCGCCGGTCGGTCAGGAGCGCAAGCCAGAGCCGCGGTCCGATGACTTTGGAGCGCTGCGCCGGGATGGATTCGCGCAAAGTGAAGAAGGCGATGGACAGGCACACGATGCCGAGCGCGGCCAGCAGCCAGAATTCCATGCGCCAGCCCGCGAACAACAAAATGGCGCCGCCCAATTGCGGGGCGAGGATGGGGCCCAAGCCCGTGAGCAGCCCGAGGAGCGAGAGCGCCCTTGCCGTGTGCGCGACATCGAAGCGGTCGCGGATCACGGCGCGCGGAATCACGCTCGCGCTGCCCACCCCGAGCGCCTGAATCACCCGCCATACCGTCAGGGTGGCGACGCTCGCGCTCAAGGCACAGCCCACCGACCCGATCACCGACAGGGCGAGCCCGCAGAGCAGCGGCGGGCGCCGGCCGAGTTGATCGGCCAGGGAGCCGAACAGGAGCTGGCTCAAGGCCAGCCCCACGAAAAACGACGGCAGGGTCAGCTCCACGGCGCTCGCGTTCGCCTTGAGATCCTGCGCGATCGCCGGCAGGGCCGGCAGATACATGTCCAGGGTGAACGGCGTGAGGATGGAGATCGCCCCCAGCAGGATAAGTAACCTCGACAGCCGCGGCGGTTTTGACATAGTGCCGGGCTCGACATTGGACAGGGCGGCGGACATGGGTTGCCTGTAGAATAGCGGTTTAACCTCAAGACGGTGCGGTGAATGGTCCATGTTGCGAGCGGCGGGAAGGCCGCCTTGATTTGCGGCTCCGTCGCCTACGACACGATTCTGGTTTTTCCCGACCGATTCAAAACGCACATCCTGCCGGACAAGCTGCATATCTTGAACGTTGCGTTTCTCGTTCCGGAAATGCGGCGCGAGTACGGCGGCTGCGCCGCCAACATCGCCTACGGCGTGACGCTGCTCGGCGATTGCGCCCTGCCCATGGCCACCGCAGGCCACGATTTCGGCCCCTACCGAGAGCGGATGGTCTCCAAGGGAATCAGCGTCGAGCACATCAAGGTCATCGACGGGGCCTTCACCGCGCAGGCGTTCATCACCACCGATCTCGACGACAATCAGATCACCGCGTTCCATCCGGGCGCGATGCAATATGCGCACCTCAACAAGGTGTCGGACGTCCGGTCGAAGGTCGCGCTCGGGATCGTGGCGCCGGACGGGCGCCAGGCGATGATCGAGCACGCCGCGCAGTTCGCCGCGGCCGGCATCCCGTTCATTTTCGACCCGGGACAGGGGCTGCCCATGTTCTCAGGCGCCGAACTCGAGGAATTCATTGAACGCGCGGCGTGGATGGCGGTCAACGATTACGAGTGGGGGCTGGTGCAGCAAAAAACAGGCTTGACCCAGGCCGAAATCACCGACAAGGTGCAGGCGTTGATCGTGACCCGCGGCGCGGAAGGCTCGGTGATTTACACCAAGAACCGCACCTGGACCATCCCCTGCGCGAAACCGAAGGCGGTGGTCGATCCGACGGGTTGCGGGGATGCGTACCGCGCGGGTCTCATCCATGGATTGCTGCATGGCCTCGAGTGGGAAACCACCGGCCGGCTGGCCTCCTTGATGGGCGCGATCAAGATCGAATCGCGCGGACCGCAGAATCACGAATTCATGCGCCCGGAATTATTGCGGCGCTACGGCGAGAATTTTGGCGAAGTACCTGAAGGGATCTGAAACATGAGCAAAAGTTTTTCGTTCACCTCCGAATCGGTTTCCGAAGGCCACCCGGACAAGGTCGCGGACCAGATATCCGATGCCGTGCTCGATGCCATCCTGGCGGTCGACCCGCGCGGCCGCGTGGCCTGCGAGACGCTGGTGAAGACCGGCGTCGTGATCGTCGCGGGCGAAGTCACCACGAGCGCCTGGGTCGACGTCGAGGCCCTGGTGCGAAAGACCGTGCTCGAGATCGGCTACGACACCTCGGACATGGGCTTCGACGGCGCGAGCTGCGGCGTCCTCAACATCATCGGCAAACAATCATCGGACATCGCCCAGGGCGTCGACCGCAAGGACGAGCGAAAGCAGGGCGCGGGCGATCAGGGCCTGATGTTCGGCTACGCCACCAACGAGACCGACGTGCTCATGCCGGCCGCCATCACGCTGGCGCATCGGCTGGTGAAGCGCCAGGCGCAGGTGCGCAAGAACGGCAAACTCCCCTGGTTGAGACCCGACGCGAAAAGCCAGGTTACCCTGCGCTACGAGGACGACAAGCCGGTGGGGATCGAGGCGGTGGTGCTCTCCACCCAGCACTCCGACGACATCAGCACCAAGAACCTGCGCGAAGGCGTCATGGACGAGATCCTGAAGCCGATGTTGCCCTCCAAATGGATCGACAAGCGCACCAAGTATCACATCAATCCGACGGGGCGCTTCGTGATCGGCGGCCCAGTCGGCGATTGCGGGCTCACCGGCCGCAAGATCATCGTCGACACGTACGGCGGCTTCGCGCGCCACGGCGGCGGAGCCTTCTCGGGCAAGGACCCCTCCAAGGTCGACCGATCGGCCGCCTATGCGGCACGCTACGTCGCCAAGAACATCGTGGCGGCGGGACTCGCCGATCGATGCGAGGTCCAGGTGTCTTATGCGATCGGGGTCGCCGAGCCGACCTCCATCATGGTCGAGACCTTCGGCACGGGGAAACTCTCCGATAAGCGCCTGACTGACATCGTGCGCGCAAATTTCGATCTGACCCCATTCGGCCTGCGCGAGATGCTCGATCTCGCCCGACCGATCTATCAAAAAACCGCCTCCTACGGCCATTTCGGCCGCAAGGAAGAAGAATTTACCTGGGAGCGCACCGACAAGGCAGAAGCCCTTGCCGATGAGCTTTCCACCACTCGCGCGGCCTAAAGCCTAAGCCGCCCGCAAGGAGTCGATGAGATGAATGCACAGATGAAAGTGAAGACGGATTACCTCGTGAAGGATCTGGGCCTGGCGGACTGGGGCCGCAAGGAGATCAGGATCGCCGAGACCGAGATGCCGGGCCTCATGGCCATTCGCCACGAATTTGCGAAAGAGCAGCCGCTGCGCGGCGCACGCATCGCGGGATCGCTGCACATGACGATCCAAACCGCGGTGCTGATCGAAACCCTGAACGCGCTGGGTGCGGAGGTGCGCTGGGCGTCATGCAACATCTATTCGACGCAGGACCATGCCGCGGCGGCGATCGCGCAGGGCGGGACTCCTGTATTCGCCGTGAAGGGCGAGACGCTCACCGAGTACTGGGACTACACCCACCGCATTTTCGAGTGGCCCGAGGGCGCTCACGCCAACATGATTCTCGATGACGGCGGCGATGCGACGCTCCTTCTGCATCTCGGCGCGCGCGCCGAGAAGGACGCCTCGCTCGTCGGCTCGCCCTCGAGTGAGGAAGAGGAATCCCTGTTCGCCGCCATCAAAGCGCGGCTCAAGACGGATCCCAAGTGGTATTCGACCCGGCTCGCGAAGATCAAGGGCGTGACCGAGGAGACGACCACCGGCGTCAAGCGGCTCTATCACATGGCGCAGGAAGGAAGCCTCGCGTTCCCCGCCTTCAACGTCAACGATTCGGTCACCAAGTCGAAGTTCGACAACCTCTACGGCTGCCGCGAGTCGCTGGTCGATGCCATCAAGCGCGCCACCGACGTGATGATCGCCGGCAAGGTGGCCGTGATCGCGGGCTACGGTGACGTGGGCAAGGGCTCCGCGCAGGCGCTGCGTGCGCTCTCGGCGCAGGTGTGGGTCACCGAGATCGATCCGATCTGCGCGCTGCAGGCCTCGATGGAGGGATACCGGGTCGTGACCATGGACTACGCCGCGGACAAGGCGGACATCTTCGTCTCCGCCACCGGCAACTACCACGTCATCACTCACGACCACATGAAGCGCATGAAGGATCAGGCGATCGTGTGCAACATCGGGCACTTCGACAACGAGATCGAGGTCGCGGCGCTCAGAAAGCACACCTGGGACAACATCAAGCCGCAGGTCGATCATGTGATCTTCCCCGACGGCAAGCGCATCATTCTCTTGGCCGAAGGCCGGCTGGTGAACTTGGGCTGCGGCACCGGGCACCCGTCTTACGTCATGAGCTCCTCGTTCGCGAACCAGGTGCTCGCACAGATCGAGCTCTTCACGCAGACGTCGAAGTATCCGGTCGGCGTCTACGTATTGCCCAAGCACTTGGACGAGAAAGTCGCGCGTCTGCAGCTCTCGAAACTCGGGGCGCAGCTGACGGTGCTCACGGAGAGCCAAGCGAAGTACATCGGCGTGAAGAAGCAGGGGCCGTACAAGGCGGAGCAGTACCGGTACTAGCGGCGGCGGCCGGCTTGTACCCGTTGGGACGCCCAACGCTTCTTCAGTCGTCCAAGCCGACGGCCGCCCGTTCGACGAAGCGCTCGATCAACGCGGGAAAGGCGCCGACCACTTGCTGCGCATATTTGAGCAGAAGCGTGAGTTTGTCGGGATCGATCGCCAGATCGTAGGCATGAACGAAGACGTGGCGGAAGCCGCGCAACTCATTCAGCGGGCTTTTGAGCTCCTGCGGAATCAGCGCGGGCCGGACGCCTTCGATGGCGATGCAGAGCCGGTTGAGCAGCGTGGCGTGCCAGCCTTGCTCATCGTCGATATGATTCTCGAACGCCTTGGCCGTCCGCAGGCCCATTTGTTCGAAGGCGTTATACAGCCGGCAGAGCTGATGTGCGCAGGCTTCGTGTGCGATCTCTCCGCCGCGTGCAAGACGATCGCCCGCCTTTGCCAACGCGTCATGCATGATGCGGCTGTCGTCCCGCATCTCATCGTGCAGGGTCTGCAGGCCTATGCGGTCCATGCCTGCCCCTCGCGACGGATCTTCTCGCGAAACCGACATTGTGCGAGCAGCACTACATCCACCGGACGGCCGAGTTGCTCGGTCAGCTGGGAAATCAACTGATACTGGCTCATATGCGCGGGCTCAGACTCCAGCGCCAAATCTACATCGGAACGGTCGTTGAACAGGCCGGGCTTGGTCAGCGAGCCGAAGACGATGACCTTCTGGCCAGGCATCAGCTCTGCGAGAACGATTCTGAGCCGCCGTCGGGTCTCCTCATAGAGTGCCAACCGGCGGCGACTGCGTGCGGCGGTGCGCTTCGCAAGCAACGTGGGAACTATAGTCGACATACGGGCAGCAGAGCAAAAGCACCGGAATGGGTCAAGTCAATCGGCACGGGACCGGCCGCCGGGTCGGATCGGGCTACTCGACGCCGAACCACCAGGCGAATGATTCCACCCTCGTCGACGAACTCCACTTGCGTGCCGGCGGTCAGCTCGTAGCGGGCCCGGATGTCAGCGGGAATGATGATCTGGCCCTTTTTGGTGAGCGTGGCGGCAGGCATGGGTGACTCCGAGGCGCGAAAGGTCATAGCTTACATGGCTCGACGGCACAGCATCTTGAGATATCATGATACATCAAGATAAATCATGATGGCGGTATCTCATGAGCACGCTTCGGAAATTCTCATCCCAAGCCGACCCTGAAGTTTTGGAGGCCCTGCAGGCCGTTGCCGACCGGGAGGGTCGACAACTGCAGTCGATCTTGGGGGAGGCCATGCGCGAATATCTGGCACGCCGGCAAGAACAGCCGCCGCGCCGCCGTGTGCTCGAAGCCTTTCAGGACAGCATCAAAGAGCGCGACGAGCTGTACCGATCGCTCGCTAAATGACCGAATACCTGACGACGGCCGATGCCCTTTTCTTTCACCAACTTCTAATCGAGCGCTACGGCGGCGCAGCGGGAATCCGCGACGCCGGTGCGCTCGAATCGGCGCTTCACCGACCCCAAACCGGCTACTACGGCGATCTCATGCAGGAAGCGGCGGCTCTTTTGGAGAGCCTCGTTCAAATTCATCCCTTCGTCGACGGCAACAAGCGAGTTGCGTTTGCCATCGTCGATGTTTTCCTCCGCATCAACGGATACACCATCGTCGCGCCGTCGGCCGCGATCTACGAGTATTTGATGAAGCTGTTCAACCAGCGCGCCTTTGACATGGAGCATCTGGTGCCCTGGCTCCGCAAAGACGTAGTGCCGGTCGGTTCCTCGCGGGGCTGATATGTGTGGTCAAACGCCGTCGCGCGCTCGCCGACCGCCGTCTCATTTGGAACAGGCGCCGCTCGAGCCGGCTCCGTATAATGACGCGCTCTTCGAGGCGTGGCACGGGTTCCGGTCGGAGTAGGTTCAGACGGGGGGTGGATTAGGATGGGCAAGCTGACGGGTTCCAAGATCTTTCCGGACGCGGCGAACGCGCTCAAGGGCGTCGTCAAAGACGGCATGTCCTTGATGTGCGGCGGCTTCGGCCTGTGCGGCATTCCGGAGCGGCTGATCTCCGCTTTGCACGACTCCGGCGTGCGCGACCTGACGGTCGTGTCCAACAACGCGGGCGTCGATGGCGCGGGACTCGGGCTTTTGCTCAAGTCGCGCCAGATCCGCAAGATGATTTCCTCCTACGTCGG
>Ga0182024_10018481_pt1 | contig 12973 bp, 10 predicted proteins | sample P32metaG_FD_120480 | JGI IMG/M metagenome (GOLD analysis project Ga0182024, IMG submission 120480) | Permafrost microbial communities from Stordalen Mire, Sweden - P3-2 metaG (Illumina Assembly) | ecosystem: Environmental > Terrestrial > Soil > Wetlands > Permafrost | place: Sweden: Stordalen...
AGTCAGCTGGGCATCGGTGATGCTTCGAAGATGCCCAAGGATTTGCAGATGGCGATCGCGGAGCTCGCATTCGCGAACTCGGACTTTGCATTCCAGGGTAACCATCTATTCCAGGGCAACTTCTACGGCGTGAATATCTATGACATCTCCGATCCTGCCAAGGCCGCGCTGCTGACTTCGCTGATCTGCCCGGGCGGACAAGGTGATGTGTCGGTTTACAAGAACCTGCTGTTCATGTCGGTCGAGATGCCTAACGGGCGTATCGATTGCGGCGCACAGGGGTTTCCCCCGGAACCGCCTCCCGCTGCAGGGCATGAAAAAGAACGTCACTTGCCCGTGGCCCAAAAAGACCGTTTCCGCGGCGTAAGAATCTTCGACATTTCGGACATCAAGAATCCGAAGCAATTGGCGGCTGTGCAGACTTGCCGCGGATCGCACACGCATACGCTGGTGATCGATCCGAACGACAAGGACAACGTTTATATCTACGTTTCAGGAACATCGTTTGTCCGTCAACCGGAAGAACTAGCGGGATGCTCTAGTGAAAAGCCGGACAAGGATCCAAACACCGCGCTATTTCGCATCGAGGTGATCAAGGTTCCTTTAGCCGCACCCCAGGACGCCAAAGTTGTCGCAAGCCCCAGGGTGTTTATGGATCCGCGGTCGGGCGCACTGAATGGCCTGAGCAACGGCGGCAGCCACGACAAGGACGAACAGAAGCCGGCGGACACGGACCAGTGCCACGACATCACGGTGTACTCGGCGATTGGTTTGGCGGCGGGTGCGTGCTCGGGCAACGGGATTCTGCTGGATATCAAGGACCCCGTGCATCCGAAGCGTGTGGATGCCGTCAACGATCCGAACTACTCCTATTGGCATTCCGCTTCGTTCTCGAATGATGGCACGAAGGTCGTGTTTACCGACGAGTGGGGCGGCGGCCTTGGAGCACGATGCCGTCCGAACGACCCGAATAAGTGGGGCGCGGATGCCATCTTCCATTTGAAGGACGACAAGCTGAGTCTGGCGAGCTACTACAAGTTGCCGGCGGCGCAGGGCGATACCGAGAACTGCGTGGCCCACAACGGATCGCTCATTCCGGTTCCTGGACGCGATATCGAGGTGCAGGCTTGGTACCAAGGCGGGATCTCTGTTATGGATTTCACCGACGCTTCGCATCCTTTCGAAATTGCCTACTTCGACCGCGGACCGATTGATCCGAAAATGCTGGTACTGGGCGGAGACTGGTCCGCTTACTGGTACAACGGCTACATCTACGGCTCGGAAATTGCGCGCGGACTCGACATCTTTGAATTGACGCCGACAAAGTTCCTCACACAGAACGAAATCGACGCAGCGAAGACAATTCAAGCAGCCGAGATGAATGTGCAGAATCAGCAGAAGATCGAGTGGCCGGCTAAGTTGGTTGTAGCCAAAGCCTACGTCGATCAACTGGCGCGATCACAGGCGTTGCCGGCAGACCGAATCTCAGCTCTGCAGAAGGCGATCCACGCCGCGGACAGTTCGCATATGAACGCCAGCAAAGTGGATAAGCTAAAGGGCATGGCGGCGTCCGTAGATGAGAGCGCCTCCACCGCCAAGACTCCTGCGGACGCGGCACGGTTACGCGCTTTGGCGGAGATCCTGAAGAATCCGTCAGCGTAAATGCCGGACAAACCTGAACAGAACCCCGCTCGGCCCTTTTGGCGAGCGGGGTTTTTTTATGGCACGATCACACAATGGTGAACACCGGCGTTCCGGGTTTTATTCCGAAAGGAGGATGAGCATGGAAGCGAAACCGCAGCTGGAGCAGTCCATGCAAGAGGAACAAATCCGTGCGGCACTGGATCAGCATTGGGTGGCGTCCGATGCCAACGATTTTGAAACGGAGCACCGCATCTATCACGAAGACGCGGTGCTGGATTACCCGCAGTCAGGCGAGCGAACCCGCGGTCGATGCAACATACAGAACCAGCGCGCTAGTCAGCCGAGCAAAAAGCGGTTTACGATCCGGCGAATCATTGGCAGCGGTGATCTTTGGATCACCGAATTCATCCTGACATATGACGGCAAGCCGTCCTACACCGTGAGCATCATGGAGTTCACGGGCGACAAGGTTGCGCGGGAAACGCAGTACTTCGCGGATCCATTCGTGGCTCCCGCATGGCGCGCTCAATGGGTCGAACGGATGGATACATAATCTCGAGGCGCGAGAATTCGGTGAGTATCATGGAGTTCCGCAACGGCAAGGTGGTCCACGAAACACGGTATTTCGCGGATCCATTCGAGGCCGGGCTGGCGGAAGCAGTGGGTTCAGCAGACCGCGTGACGCCGCCCTGAGGATGGGTCAACCGCTTTGCGTAAAGGGCCTGTTTTATTGGAGCGGGCGATGGGAATCGAACCCACGTCCGAAGCTTGGGAAGCTTCTATACTGCCATTGTACGACGCCCGCTCACTGTGTGGCTGCTCGCGATTATACACAATTGCAATAAGCTGCGAAAAGGTCCCGTGTGCGGTTTCGCGTCGAAACGGAATCCCGCGTAATCGGATCAGATGGAAGACTTAAGCCCCCAAAGGCAGCAACCAAGACTCCAGCTTTGCTTTGTGCATATTTTTTGCAGCGTAGATCTCCGTGCTAAAGTTGCAGGCGTTATCAGTGTGAGTGGGCGGAGGGGAAGTGGCGTATCGAGACCTGCGAGACTTCATCAACAAGTTGGAAAAAAACGGCGAATTGCGCCGCATCGATATCGAGGTTGATCCGGTGTACGAGATCACCGAGATATCGGATCGCACGGTAAAAGCGGGGGGCCCTGCGCTTTTGTTCCAGCGCCCTAAAGGCTCGCGCGTGCCGGTGGTCACGAATCTCGTCGGGACCGAAAAACGCATGTGCATGGCACTCGAAGTCGAATCACTCGAAGAGGTCGCGGACCGGGTCCACTCGTTTATTGACATGCAGTCTCCGCAGGGTATTTTCGAAAAAATCAAAATGTTGCCAAAGCTCGCGGAGATTGGTTCGTTCTTCCCAAAAACGGTTCGGAGCGGAGCCTGCCAGGAAGTTGTGCATACCGATGATGTAGCTCTCGATGATTTCCCGATTTTGAAATGCTGGCCGCAGGATGCCGGCCGGTTTATCACCTGGCCGATGGTGATTACGAAGAACCCGGAAACGGGAAAGCGTAACGTGGGATGTTACCGCATGCAGGTCTTCGACGAACGTACCACCGGAATGCACTGGCAGACACAGAAGCATGGGGCGGATCATTACCGCAGCAGCCGGGCGAAAAATCCAGGTGGCAGGCTGGAAGTTGCGGTCGCGATTGGCGCGGACCCGGCCACGGCGCTTGCGGGAATTTTGCCGGTACCTCCGGACATGGACGAATTTCTGTTCTCCGGGTTTTTGCGGCGCGATCCGGTGGACCTGGTAGCTTGCAAAACGGTTGGTCTGGAAGTTCCCGCGAATGCGGAAATCGTTCTGGAAGGCTACGTCGAAATCGGGGAAATGCGAGTCGAGGGGCCGTTTGGCGATCACACGGGGTTCTATTCGCTGGAAGGGCAATACCCTGTGTTCCATGTGCAGTGCATCACCCACCGCAAAGATCCGCTGTATCTGACGACGATCGTAGGGCCGCCGCCCCAGGAAGACTATTTCATGGGGCACGCAATCGAGCGAATTTTCATGCCGGTGATGAGAATGCAATACCCGGAAATCGTGGACGTGGCGATGCCTGCCGAGGGAATTTTTCAGAATTTGATGATTGTGTCGATTCGAAAAAGCTACCCAGGGCAGGCCCGAAAAATCATGAATGCGATATGGTCGCTGGGCCAGGCGATGTTTACGAAGGTGATTTTGGTTGTCGATCACGACGTGGATTTGAAGAATTCGAGCGAGATTGTCTGGAAGGCTCTCTGTGCGATCGACCCGGAACGCGATATTCAGTTTGTCTTGGGTCCGGTTGATTCGCTCGATCACGCGGCGCGGCGCCAGGATTTCGGCTCGAAAATGGGTGTGGATGCGACCCGCAAATTCCCCGAAGAAGGTTTCGCCGGACGTTGGCCTGACGAAATAAAAATGGGTGAATCAACAAAAAAAAGAGTGGACGCAATTTGGCACCAGTTGAGCCTCGGAAATTCGAAGAAAAAGTAAAGCTATGGCGAATCTGTTTTTCTTCGCCTTTAGGCCCATTTCTCGCATTATGTGAGAGGTTTACGAGATCAGACCTGTACTTTTCACCTGTACCTTTCGCCTTCCTGTCCTTCCGTACGGTTTTTACCAATAGCACACCATGGAAACACCTTGCTTGACACTCTGCGTCGCGGATGTAATAAACGATTCAAAGCGGAGGGTACCGGGAGTTGTGGTACTGACGGGCCCTCCCATGAATTCGGCGTCCGGGGGTGACGGGCGCAAGCGGTAAGCTGAAAAAGAAAATCCACAAATTTTAAGATGGCAGTCTAAGCCGTGTCCGTCCAGCGAAGCGGGGCGGGTGAGGAGTGAGGGGCCGCACGATGTTCAATCTCGGTAAAACAAAATCTTTGATCGGCCTGGACATCGGCTCGAGTTCGGTGAAAGCCGTCGAGCTGAAGAAATCGAAAGCGGGCTATGAGCTGGTCAGCTACGGTATCGAAACCCTGGCACAAGATACGGTGGTTGACGGCGCAATCATGGACGCGCCCTCGGTAGCCGAGAAGATCATTTCGATCTTCGACGGCCAGAAGATCAAAACCAAAGACGTGGCCACTTCGGTTTCCGGGCATTCCGTCATCGTAAAGCGAGTGAGCATGCCGCTGATGACCGAGGACGAGCTTTACGACCGGGTGCAGGCCGAAGCGAGCCAGCACATTCCGTTCGACATCGCCGACGTGAACCTCAGTCACCAGTTGCTGGAGGCCACCGAGAACCAGATGGACGTGCTGCTCGTAGCGGTAAAGAAAGACAAAATTCTGAATCATACCAACGTTCTGGCGCAGGCCGGAAAAGTGCCGGTGGTTGTGGACATCGACGCGTTCGCTCTTCAAAACTGTTTCGAAGTGAACTACGAACCGGATCCTTCGCAAGTGGTAGCGTTGTTGAACGTCGGAGCAAGCGTCATGAACATCAACATCGTTCGTGGCTGGACTCCACTGTTCACGCGCGACGTCTCGGTTGGCGGTAACCAGTACACAGACGCCCTGCAGAAAGAACTGGATTTGAGCTTCGAAGATGCCGAGAAGTTAAAGATGGGCGGCACCCTGGCGGGAGTCAATGAGGAGCAGCGGACGGCGATTCTTCGGTCCGTGTCCGACATTCTGATTCTTGAAATTCAAAAGACGTTCGACTTTTTCCGTGCGACCGCGAGCGGCGAGAACATTCGACGCATTTACATCGCGGGAGGCACGGCGCGGGTTCCTGGATTGCTCGACTTGCTGAAGGAAGAATTTGCTATGCCAGTCGAGGAGCTATACCCGTTCCGAAAAATCGCAATTAATCCTGGGCGTCACGATGAAAGCCAGATACGCGAGTTGGCGCCGCGCTTGGCTATTGCAGTGGGCCTGGCGCTGAGGAGCTTCGACACGCCATGATTCGGATTAACTTACTAGGCCAGACCCGGCCCAAGACGACTAAGCAGTCGGTGCCGCTTGAAAACGGCCTGTCGATCATTCTGGGAATAGCAGCCGTGGTGATTGCGGGCGTCGTGCTCTTTACGATGTACCTCTCACAAAAGAAACAACTCGACGACACCAATACACGAATTGCTTCACTGCGCGCGGAGAAGGCGAGCCTGCAGCAGGTGAAGCAGGATGTCGACCGGTTCGAACAGCAGAAACAAGCATTGCAGACCCAGATTGACGTAATCGAAGGCCTGCAAAAGAACCGCACGAGCGCGCAGGAATTGCTGCAGATGGTCGCCAATACTGTGGTACGTGTCGACCAGCTGTGGCTCACCTCGCTCGATCGCAAGGGCGATGCGCTGGCCATCGGCGGCGAGGCCGGCAACATCAACTCCATTGCAAATTTCATGACCCAGCTGAAACGGTCCGGCTATTTCGACAAAATTGAGATCCAGGAAGCGAAAGAGGATGACGTTGTGAAATCCGTGACGACTTACGGATTCACGATGACCGCCAGCGTGGCTCAGATACCTACCGCGCCAGCGCAGCCACAGACCAAGACGGCTGCGACTGTAACCCCGCCACCGGCACCTGCGGCAAAGGGAAGGAGCTAGCATGGCTACCGGATTTCGTGATTGGCCCTGGCCGCTACAAGCATTGTTCTTTCTCGGACTTGCCGTTGTACTTATCGCGGCGGGCATGTATTTGCCGTTCATGCCAAATGCCTCGATTCGCACACAGCTAGAACAGGCCCAAGCGACCGAAAAGCCTCTGCAGTCCGAAGTTGCGGGCCTGCGGGTTTACAAACAGCGTCGCGCGGAACTTCAGTCGCAGATGGACGCCCTGGAAAAGCAGCTGGCGACTCTGCAGACTATCGTTCCCGAAGACAAGCAAACGGATCAATTCATCATCATGATCCAGAGCGCGGCAGCTAGTTCCGGAGTCAGCATTCGCCGGATGAAAGCGCTGCCGATAGCCAGCAAACAGTATTACTTCGAGATGCCGTTTGAAGTGGAAGCGGACGGCCCGTATTTCGCGGTTCTGGATTTCTTTTCGAAGTTGGGAAGGCTCTCGCGAATAATCAATGTGGGCGATTTGAAGCTGCAGGGCCTGGCGTCGAAAGCTACTTCGACGAATTTCCACGTCACGCCTGGAAGCTCGGTGACCGGAGTCATGACGATTACAACTTTCTTCTCGAAGGCGGCGGATGTACCGTCGACCAAGACAACGACGTCAACAACCACAACAACCCCGGCCAGCGCGCCAGCAAGGCAATAGGGCAAAATGATGAAACTGGCACACAAATACGCAAGCGTCTTAGCAGGGCTGGCTGTTTCCTTCTGCCTGGTATCCGGCACCTGGGCGCAGACATCGCCACCAGCGAAGAAGACGACGCACAAGAAGAGTTCTGCGGCTGCCGCGAAACCGGCACCAGATGCCAACGCTCCGGCAAAACCCGTCATCGCCGAGGCTGGCAAGCGAGATCCATTTGCGCCGTTAGTCAACGAGCACAAAACGGGTGGGCCTCCTCTGCCCCCGGGCAAAGCTGGTCTGGTGGTGGCCACCGTCCAGGTGACTGGCACGGTCAGCTCGCCAAACGGAATGCTCGCTGTAGTATCGAACCCCGACCAGCGCGTGTATTTCTTACGGGAAGGGGACAAGTTGTACGACGGCGATGTGGAAAAGATCGGTCTTGACGGAGTGACGTTCAAGGAAAACGCAAGAGACGCCTTCGGTAAGCAAGTAGAACGCACCGTAACGAAACGAATCTATCCGAGTGCAGGAGAGCAGCAATGAGGATTATGCGGAGGGCGTGGGGCCTAACTGCAGTTGTCGCAGCAGCCCTGATGTTGACGAGCGGATCACTTTCAGCTGGTGATGCGCCGGTCGTGCATGTGAAAGCCGTGGTGAAAGACGGGGCGGTGAGCCTGGAAGCGCAGGCTAACGGTCCGTTCGAATACACCACCTATCGCCCCAGCGAGAGCCTGTATGTGCTCGATCTGAGTGGAGTGTCGGCCGGTGACTCGTCGGGATCGCGCGTGGTGCCGTCGGAGCTCGTGAAGAGCTACCGGCTGACGACGTATTCCGCGGGCCAGAAGCCCATGGTGCGTCTGGAGATTCTCCTGCGCCCGGGCATCGAGCCGCGCCTCGCCCGAAACGATAATCATGAGCTTATGCTGGAGGTCTCGGCTAACGGAAACGCGGATGCTTCGGCGAAGCCCGTCGTGATTACGACGCCGCCCGTGCAATCCGCGCCGGCAGCCGGCGTGAAGTCGATTTCCGCGAAATCGACGAACGCTGCCTCAACGCCGTCTGGGAGCGAAACGATTAAGCAGGTCACGCTCGCGCAGAATGGCGATCAGACCGAAGTGAATGTTGTGGGCAGCGGTAAGCTCACCTACCACGTTACTCGCTTGCACAATCCAGACCGAATCGTGCTGGATTTTAATGGAGCGCACCTAACAACGTCCGAAAAGACGATTGCCAGCAATCTCGATCCAGTTCGCGAGATTCGCCTCGGTCAATTTACTCCCGGGGTCTCGCGAGTCGTAATCGATCTTCGCAGCCCGGCACATTTCAACGTGAACGCCTCGGGTAACGCGGTCACCGTGGCCTTTGAAGCAGCTAGCGCCGGAGCGGTGAAATCCACGCCAGATGCGAAGCCTGTCGAAGTCACAACGACCAAGGCAGACATCAAGGCGGATATTGCAGCGCAGCCTACTGTTGTCCCAACGCCTGTCGCATCGCTTCCGGCGACGTTAACAGGGACAACGACCGCGCTGGCATCCCCGGCAATCGAGCAGCCTGCCGCTAAGGCCGAAACAGTGGCCGTAACGACGCCTGCGAATGCGACACCGAACGCGACACCGAATTCGGCAACGCCTGCGCAGCAAGCGGCAACGCCGCCCCCTGCCGGCCGGTACTCCGGTGAACCAATTTCGGTCAATTTGAAGGACGTGGATCTTCGCGATTTCTTTCGCTTGATTCACGAAATCAGTGGCTTGAACGTCGTGGTGGACCCAGCAGTTAAGGGATCGCTGACGATCGTTCTCGACGATGTGCCGTGGGATCAGGCGCTGGACATCGTGTTGAAGAACAACGACCTGGACAAGCAGCTTGACGGCAATGTTCTGCGTATCGCCACTAAGGACACGCTGAAGAGAGAAGCCGATCAAAACCGTGAATTGGCGAAGGCGCAAGCGGAAGCCGCGGACGTGGTGACCACGACTCGTGTGCTCAGCTACGCTAAGGCCGAAGACCTGGTGCCGACGATGAAGAAGTTCCTTTCATCGCGCGGGGACATCCTGGCTGACAGCCGCTCCAACACATTGATCATTCGCGACGTCCCCGGTGTATTGCCGGTGCTCGACAATTTGCTCCGCCAGTTGGATCGTAAATCGCAGCAGGTGGAAATCGAAGCGCGTGTAGTCGCGGCGAACCGTTCGTTCTCACGCGAGCTGGGCACGCAGCTGGGTCTCGGGATCGGCGGGACCAGCTACGCGGTCGGTGGCGCCCCACAGGTCGGGACCAGCCCGATTGTCCACACCCCCGCTCCGCCACTAGCGGTAGGAGCTACTCCAACCTCAACGTCAGGCTCGCTGCCTCTCCTGACGAATCTGGGAGCGGCGACGCCAACCAGTGGTTTGGCATATGCGTTCCAGAATGGCCAGTTCGCGCTTGACGCCATCATTACGGCGGCGGAAGAGCGTGGCGTCGGCAAGCTCATTTCGAAACCGAAGGTGATCACGCAGAATAACCAGAAGGCGGTCGTCAAACAGGGTACAAAAATCCCAGTCCAGACGATTGTCAACAATACGGTTTCCGTCCAATTTGTCGACGCGGTGCTGGAACTCGACGTAATTCCGCAAATTACCGCGGACGGCACGATCTACATGGACGTGGACGTGAAGAACGACCAGATCGATCAATCGATTCCTCGCGTGCAGGGCATTCCTGCAATCGACACCCAGGAATCGAATACGAAGGTGCTCATTGCGGACGGTGGAACCGTCGTAATCGGCGGCGTAATCGTCACGCAGCAACGTACCGACGTACAACAAGTCCCGCTGCTCGGCAGCTTGCCGGTCGTCGGCAATCTGTTCAAGCACACAACTGTCAGCTCGACTGCCCAAGAGCTCCTGTTCTTCTTGACCCCGCGCATCCTGCCGGGATAGTTTCAGGAGGGAAGTGAGGGGCATTCAAGCAGGTCGTGGATAAGCGCTCTACTCAATTGAAAACACGCCGGGGCCGACTCAGTCGGCTCCGGCTTTTGTTTTCCGCCAGTCACGTAGACGCGATTCTGGTCACGCACCTTCCCAACATCACTTACTTGTGTGGATTTAGCGGCAGCGCCGGCATTCTTTTGGTCGAACCGGACCGGGCGACGCTGTTTACGGATAGCCGGTATACTTTTCAGTGCCGCCAGGAAGTATCGGGCGTCGACGTATGTATCGCGCCAACCGGACTTCTCCGTGCCGTCGGTGAGATGCTCCGGAGAAGCAGAAGTACTGTGTACGTCGGCTATTCCGCAGAGCACGTGACAGTAGCCCATAAGAGGGCGTTAGCGGGGCTTGCGGGGCCGAAGGTGCGCTGGGCTGCCGGGTTGCATGAAGTCGAGCAGTTACGAGTGGTCAAGGAACCCGCAGAACTCGTGGCAATGCGCGAGGCTGCCAACCTGGTAGGCCAGGCTTGGACAATCGCCGCCGGGAAGCTGAGGGCAGGGGTCACCGAACTGCGCGTGGCCGCCGATATTGAGCACACGATGAAGGTGCAAGGCGCCAGCGGACCATCGTTCGAGACTATCGTCGCATCTGGGCCAAGATCTGCCTGGGCCCATGCTCGGGCGACGTCCAAGCTGCTCAAGAAAAACGAGTTGGTCGTGATGGACCAGGGTGCTATACTGCGCGGCTACTGCAGCGACATGACGCGCACGGTCTTCCTGGGCCGAGCACCCGACCGCATCAGACGGCTATTTCAGGCCGTTCTGGAAGCCCAGCAAGCCGCAAAAGCAGCAATCAAGCCAGGTGTCCGGGCGCGAGAGGTGGACGCGGCCGCCCGCCTCGTATTAAGGCGGCATAAGTTGGAGCAATACTTTACGCACAGCACGGGCCACGGGTTGGGGATCGAAATCCACGAAATGCCCAAGCTAGGACGCGGCGAGAGATTTGTATTGGAAGAGGGCATGGTGATTACCGTCGAACCCGGTGTTTATATCGAAGGGCTCGGTGGAATACGAATTGAGGATGAAGTTGTCGTGACAGCAAAGGGCGCTGAAGATCTCACGAGCGCTACCAAGGAATTTCTCGAACTATAAATGGCGAAAAAAGCGAAAGTGAAATCCGGAACTGGCCCCATTAGCCCCCTGCGTTCGGCGACGACGTCCGACGGCGTAGATCTTGCCGAGGTCGAACGCCTTCTCGGATTCATGGAGAAGCACGGACTCGAGGAATTTGAGTACAAACGCAAAGGCCTGCGTATATGGCTGAAGAAGCCGTCAGCTCACGCGCCCGTTAGTTACAGCACGAGGTCCGCGCCGGAAATCGTGGTAGCGTCCGCCTACCCGGCCACGGCAGGCGAGCCCGCACCCAAGCCTGAGCAGCCGTCCAGCGCGGCACGGGATGCTGGCGAAGGTTCGCGGTCGGACGAGAACCTGCTTGTGGTGAAGTCACCGATTGTCGGAACATTCTATGCAGCAGCGGGACCCGGCTCCGAGGCGTTTGTCAGCGTTGGTTCCAAGGTCGAATCCGGGCAGGCGCTGTGCATTATTGAAGCCATGAAGCTAATGAACGAAATCGAATCAGAGGTCGCCGGGGAAGTGGTTCGCATTTTCGTGGAAAACGGGCAACCGGTGGAATACGGCGAGCCGCTTTTCGGAATTCGTCCGAATCGCAAGAAATAAAAGAAACTAAGCGTAGAAGATTCTGAACATCTTGCTCCGAGTCCAATGTTCCGAAAAATCCTAATCGCCAACCGCGGCGAAATCGCCCTTCGGATTCTGTCTGCCTGCCGCGAACTCGGCGTCAAAACCGTCGCCGTCTACTCGGAAGCCGACCGCAATTCCTTACACGTTCGATTCGCCGATGAAGCGATCTGCATTGGGCCGCCGCGCAGCAGCGAAAGTTATCTGAACATCCCGCAGGTCATCAGTGCTGCCGAAATTGCCAATGTTGACGCCATTCACCCGGGTTACGGGTTCTTATCCGAGAATGCAAACTTTGCCGAAGTCTGCGAGGCGTCGCACATCACATTTATTGGACCTTCCCCGGATGCCATCCGGCTTATGGGTGAGAAAGATAAGGCGCGGGAGGCCATGGGCGCGGCCGGTTTACCCATTATTCCAGGCAGCCCAGGCATTGTGCCGGATGAGGATTCAGCAAAACGGATTGCGTCCGAGATTGGGTATCCCGTAATGATCAAAGCGGCCGAGGGCGGAGGAGGCCGCGGCATGCGCATCGTTCGCGATAGCCATGAGCTGATTCCCATGTTTCGGACCGCGCGCACGGAAGCAGAGCAGGCCTTCGGCAGCGCGAATGTTTACATGGAGAAATTGATTGAGCACCCGCGGCACATCGAGTTTCAAGTTCTCGGCGACAAGCACGGTAACGTGATTCATCTGGGTGAACGCGAATGTTCGCTGCAGCGCCGTCACCAGAAAGTGTTGGAAGAATCTCCTTCAACTGCGGTGGACGCGGCGACGCGCAAGAAAATTGGCAAGCAAGTAGTGGACGCCCTGAAGAAGCTGGGCTATTCAAGCGCCGGAACGGTGGAATTCCTGCGCGAAGATTCCGGCAGGCTCTATTTCATCGAAATGAACGCGCGCATTCAGGTGGAGCATCCTGTAACCGAAATGGTTACCGGCGTCGACCTGGTGAAATCGCAAATCCGCGTTGCCGCAGGTGAAAAATTGACGGATATTCTGTCGCCGATCGAATTTCGCGGTCACGCGATCGAATGTCGAATTAATGCGGAGGACCCCGACACTTTCACGCCGTCTGCCGGGCGTGTCACGGCATTTCGAGTTCCGGGAGGGCCGGGAATCCGGGTAGATACCGCCTGTTACTCCGACTGCGTCATCCCACCTTACTACGATTCGCTCATCGCAAAAATCATCGCGCACGGCGATACCCGCGACGAAGCTATCGCGCGGATGAATCGAGGCTTGGACGGGTTCGTCGTGGAAGGCATCAAGACGACCATCCCGTTGCACAAACGGATTCTGGCCGATCCGGATTTCATCGCTGGAAAATTCGACACGCACTTTCTCGACCGCCGCGTCACGGTGGAAGCCAAGTAGCGCGGAGGTCTCTGTTGTTTCCGGCCTTGTACGCCATTGTCGACGCGTCCCCCGCTACTTCACTCGAATCCACAATGTCGTTTGCCGGAAATC